>Ga0100387_10004090_pt1 | contig 12084 bp, 7 predicted proteins | sample CryGeymeta201511_FD_81547 | JGI IMG/M metagenome (GOLD analysis project Ga0100387, IMG submission 81547) | Groundwater microbial communities from Crystal Geyser aquifers in Utah, USA - Crystal Geyser metaG 2015-11 | ecosystem: Environmental > Aquatic > Deep subsurface > Groundwater | place: USA... | reverse complement strand
ATCACCCGTGATGGCAGGCATACCTCCGCCATTTTCGGGTTTATGAATATGCTGTTTAAACTGATCCGGGACGAAAATCCGGACTATCTTGCCATCGTCATGGATAGTAAAGCACCGACCTTCCGGCATAAATTATACACAGATTATAAAGCCACCCGTGAACGCATGCCGGATGAACTGATTGAACAGATAGACCCTCTGTACCGGATCATCCAAACCACAAAAATCCCTATCATTGCGATGCCAGGATTCGAAGCGGACGACATTCTGGGAACGCTGGCGAAACAGGCGGATCAATCCGGATATACAACCTACATCGTCACTGGTGACAAGGATATGATGCAACTGGTGACGGAATCCACATTTATCTATTCGTCCGCCTCAAGATTTGCACCCATTACGATTTATGATCGCGAGGGGGTAAAACAGCGATGGGGGGTAAGTCCGGAACAAATCGTAGATTTTTTAACGCTGCTTGGCGATTCATCAGACAATATCCCCGGAGTGGACGGTATTGGTAAAGTCGGTGCGGCGAAATTATTAAATGAGTACGGTACCCTGGATGAAATTCTGAACAATATCGAAAATATCCCGAACAAAAGAGCCCACAACGGTTTGATCAATGCCAGAGATATCATTCATCTGTCAAAAGAACTTGCCACGATCGTTCTGGATGTCCCCGTTGCTTTGCATGTGAATGAGATGAAACGCCAACCCATGGACGTCCCTGCGTTGATCGATATATTAGAAGACCTTGAGATGTTTTCTTTGATCCCCCAAATCGAGTCCGTGACTACTGCGCCTGAGTACACAACGGATGATGTCTCAAAGGATTACCGGATCATCACGTCGATGGATGATCTGCGACATTCGATCGAACGAATAGTTGCCGCTCCTATTATTTCATTTGATCTGGAAACCACCTCCGTAAACGCTCTCGAGGCATCCATTGTAGGAATGTCTTTTTCCATCCAGGCAAATAAAGGCTGGTATATCCCGGTGGAATACCCGGAACGGGAAAATCAATCCTTATTTGATAAGTTTTCACTGGAATCCATCCTTCAGAAACTCAAACCGGTGTTTGAAGATATTGACCTAAAATTTTGCGGTCAAAATATTAAATATGATGCCCTCGTTCTCTCCCGGTATGGCATTAACCTGAGGGGGATTAAATTTGATACAATGGTGGCAGCTCATCTGATCCATCCTGAATCCGGCAGGTTTAAAATCGATTATCTTTCGATTGAATTTCTAAATTACAGAATGATCCCCATCACGGATTTGATCGGCAGCGGTAAAGGACAAAAACTCATGTCACAGGTCCCCATAAAAGACATTTCTTATTATGCTGTCGAAGAAGCAGATGTTGCTTTTCAACTGACCGGAGTCTTTTCGGATATTCTCCGTAAAAATGAATTGGAAGCGGTTTTCCAGACCATCGAAATGCCCCTGATCCCGGTCCTGATTCAAATGGAAAAAAACGGTATTTATCTTGATCTGGAGTTTTTACAGAAACTTTCCGTCCAACTCAACGGAGACATCAGTACCCTCGAAAAACAAATTTATCAGATAGCCGGATGTGAATTTAATCTCAACTCCACCCAGCAGTTGGCTGAAATCCTGTTTGATCAGCTGCAATTGAAGACCGTCAGAAAGCGGAGCACGGATGTGAATGTACTCGCAGTATTAAAGCACCATCATTCTATACCCGGATTAATATTGGATTACCGCCATCTGAAAAAGCTGGTTTCCACCTATATCGATGCATTTCCGGAATATGTAAATCCCACTACCGGCAGGGTTCATACATCTCTGAATCAGACCATTGCGGCTACCGGGAGATTGTCGTCCACGCGGCCTAATTTTCAAAATATCCCCATCCGTACGGAGTTGGGGAAGGAGATCCGGAAGGCATTTCGGGCATCGGAGCCAGGGTGGAAAGTCCTATCGGCGGACTACTCTCAGATCGAATTACGGGTAATGGCTCATTTTTGCGGAGAACCCAGATTAATCGACGCATTTCGGAATGATGAGGATATTCACGCCAGAACGGCATCTACCGTTTTTGGAGTGCCAATCGAAGCGGTGTCGGAGGATCAGCGACGTCAGGCGAAAGTTGTTAATTTCGGGATCATGTACGGCGCAGGTCCCTACCGGATGTCCCAGGAACTGAACATTCCCATAAATGAAGCGCGGGAATTAATCGCGTCCTATTTTGCGACGTACCCGGGCATTCAAGAATTTATTGATTCCTTACTCGAAAGCGCTCGTCAAACCGGATATGTAAAAACCCTCTTCGGACGGAGGCGGTACACTAAAAACCTGTCCAGCGAACGGACGCAGTTGGCACAGGCAGAAGAACGTGCGGCGATAAATATGCCGATCCAGGGGACAGCGGCAGAAATAATCAAAATCGCCATGTGCCGGATCCACGAAAAATTAATCCGCCAAAACCTGGAAAGCAAGATGATCCTGCAGGTTCATGATGAGTTGATATTTGAAGTCCCACCAGAAGAAGTAGAGATCGTGAAATTTCTGGTCCTTCACGAAATGGAAAACGCCGTCAATCTGCTTGTGCCGTTAAAAGTAACTGTAGGCGTCGGCGACACCTGGTATGATGCACACTAACCCCAATTTATGAGAATCCATGGAAGCATCTATCACCCTTAAAGCGGTTGGAAAAAAATATCGATCTAATATTGTACTGGCGGATTTATCCTTCGGGGTTGAAAAAGGAACTACATTTGTCATCGTTGGCGAAAGCGGTTCGGGAAAGACAACGCTGTTAAAAATTCTCGTGGGTCTCATAGAACGGGATGCGGGGACAGCGTACATCCATGGAAAGGATATCGAAACCCGATGGAAAGAAACCCGGTCTATTACCGGCTACATGCCTCAGGTCAGTAATTTGGATGGTGAACTGAATATATTTGAAAACCTCACCATTTATGGTCAGTTGCACGGTATGACTGCCCGGAATGCAAAGCGACAGGCGATCCTGTGGTCGGAGAAACTCCAGTTTAAACCCAACCTCAGAGACATGCCGTACATGTTGTCTTTTGGCGTTCAACGCAAGGTCTGTTTCGCACGGGCATTAATCCACGACCCTGAAGTCATTCTTTTGGATGAACCCACCACAGGGTTGGACCCTCACAGCCGCACTACCATCTGGAAAATACTGGACGAATACCGGTACAAGAAAACGATTCTGTTTGTCACCCAGAATTTTAAGGAAGCCGAACGATTTTCAGACCGAATCGCCATCTTGCACCAGGGGAATATCAAAATGAACGGTACGCTGGACAGACTGATCGAAACAACCCATGGACTCACCCGGTATCATCTGACATTCAGCGATACGCCGCCATCGGACTTGATCAATGATCTGAAAGATTACCCCAAAGTTGTTCGACCGTCAATCCATGGAAAAGATCTGGAATTTTATTCCCGAGAAAGACGCCAGTTTTTCAATGTCCTCGAAATCGCCCTCAAATATGGTCTCAAAGATATTGATACATCCACCTGTCAGTTACGGGATCTGTTCACAGGTCTCACCGAGGGTGGTCTTGAATGATCCCCACCTTCGTGGTAATCAAACGGCATTGGTACGAACTCCGGCGTCATGTGTTGTCCTGGGTCATTTTTATTTTCTTGCTTCCCATTCTCCTGTACATGGTTTTTGGATTGTCACTTTTTAAGATTATCCCCAGCGTACACCAGTTGACGTACTTTCACTGGGTGGCGCCGGGGATTTGGATTTCATCTACTTTTATCATGGCGTATCTGACGGCATTTATGTCCACCTTTCAAATTCGTAGATCAAACCGTCTGTTATCCATTTATCTGAAAGCGCCGATTTCGTGTTGGACATGGCTGGCAGCCCTAATGATCTGGGCGACGATTTTGGGTACGGTGCAGATGGGAGTCTCGCTCATGCTAATCGGTTTTATCAATGGGGCATTCTATACCATATTCAAATGGGCGATGTTATTGATCATGATCTTTCCGTCTGTCCTCTTCGGCGCCGCCCTGGGTACGTTCACCGGCTCATGGATCCGAAAGCAGGTTTTCGCCATGCTGGTGAATATCGTCATTGTCATCGTATTTTTATCCCTTTCCGGGAGTTTTATTCCTTTATTGTATTTTCCTGCATCATTACAGGCGGGACTATCTGCATTTCCCATGGTTCAGGAGATCAGGGCAGCTCAACGTCTGATTTTATATTCAGAGGTACAATTTGGAGGAACCATTCTCACCATTCTCCTTGCCGGGATTTTATTTGTTCTGAACGGAGTGATGGTTCAACGACGGGTTAGGCGTTAACATGAATCATCCAAAAAGTTCGCAGTTGATCATCGGCATTGACGGAGGTGCGACAAAGAGCACCGGAATTCTGGTTGACGCTACCGGTACAACCATCGATCGTATAACCTTAAAAGGCTGCAGCCTAACCGCCAACCTCCAAAATGCGCCCTCCCGGATCATGTCAGCCCTGGATGAATTGTGTTCCAGACACAATTTGAAATTCAGGGATATTCAGGCAATTGGATTGGGTCTGGCTGGGGCGAGTAACGATGACGGTAGAGACAAAGTATTTGGAAACCTGGACCGGGTACAATTATCAAATCGCACGATTATCATGACCGATGCAGAAGCGGCATATGAAATTGCCTGTCCGGGAGGGGAAGGCATTCTCCTATCAGTAGGCACCGGTGTGATCTGTTTGGCACGGGATCGGGACGGGGAAGTCCACCGAACCGGCGGACTCGGGCATGATTCCGATATCGGGAGCGGATACTGGATCGGGAGAGAAGCCATGCTGAAAATTGCGCTGAGTGATAATACCATATATGCCGAGCCTGAACTGATGAGCATCTCCCGCCTGATCACTCAAAAATTTAAAGGGTCTGATTTCTCAGATGCGGTGGAAAAAGTCATGGCATCACCAAATTCAATTTCGAATATCGCCTCTTTATGCGATCCGATCTGTCACATGGCAGAACTTCACAATGAAATTGCGTTGGGACTGATTCAGGAAGCGACAATGGGGGTCGCCGACTTGATCACCGAACTGGCAAGAGAGATGGAGATAGACATGAAATCCGTCCCGGTCCTGATCGCCGGTAATGGAAGTGTGATAAAAAATAAGATATACCGGAACTGTCTTCAGAGCGCTTTGAAATTCGATGCACCTCAGTTGAAGTGGGTATTTTCCCGGTTGTCTCCCGCATACGGCGCTGCACTTTTAGCCTCCCGGTTTCGGGATATCCCACTCTCTTTAAATTCCATTTTGGAGCGCTTTCGTGCGGATTGTTCCAATAGCTAATATTAATCTCGATAACCTACGCTACAACTATTCCACGATTCGAAGGAAAACCGGTGATGCAAAAATCTTCGCTGTCGTCAAGGCAGATGCCTATGGACATGGACTGATGCCCATCTCAAGATCACTTGAAAAAATGGGGATCGATGGTTTTTGCGCGGCGGTAATATCCGAAATTGAAAAGTTAATTCAGGCTGGGATTTCAAAGCCAATACTTCATTTAGGAAGATTACATAAAGAAGTACTAGAGTTAAATTATCATACCAATATCTGGTACACTGTTAATGCAGTCGACGATATCCCTTTGCTCAAATGGGCGACAAACCGGTCATCCGATCCGATTGTAGTTCATCTGAAAATAGATACAGGGATGGGAAGAATGGGTGTACCCATGCGCGATGCACCTGAAATTGCCCATATGCTTTCACAGATGTCCGGCGTTCATTTGAAAGGACTGTGGTCCCATTTAGCCACGTCGGATGAAAGTGATTCTCAGTATTTTTATCAACAGCTCAAAAGATTTTCAGATACCCTAAAAACCATTATGTCCCGTATTGACGGGATCACTCATCTGCATATCGCCAACAGCGCAGCGATGCTCCGGTATCCCGAATCCCATTTTACAATGGTTCGACCGGGTCTCGCGCTGTATGGCGCAAGTCTGATACAGGATAATGAGACGGTGCTCCGACCCGTTATGTCATTAAATGCACCGGTGACACTTATAAAATATATGAAAACAGGAGATTCTATCGGATACAACCGGACGGAAATCCTGCGTCGGGATAAAACCATTGCTATCGTCCAGGCGGGGTATGCGGATGGTATTCCCATTGAAGCGTCAAACCGCGGATATGCAAGATGGAAAAACGAATTGTATCCCATCATTGGTAAGATTTCCATGGATATGTTGGTCCTCGATGTGACGGACTCGGATATTACTCCGGGGCAGATCGTCAATTTGTGGGGGAGTGACGACCCCCGGATGCGCGTAGAATCCATTGCCTCGGCTCTGGGCAAACTCCCTTATGAACTCCTGACTTCCATTTCCGATCGGGTGGAGAAACAATATACAGGGACCCCGGTTTGATCAGCCTATCCCGGTTCGCGCTTTTATTATTCCTAACGGGCTTATCCTGTCAGATTCCCCACACCCTGTCATTGGACTCTCCTGCTCCGATAGACTCCCTTTCGGGTCATCCCGTCGGTCGGGCAGACACCACCCGCGTCAATAGGGACATCAAAGAGAATGCCCGGAACGGGAGTCCTGCCTGGCAGGATTTGACGTTACGGCAAAAAATTGCCCAAATGATCATGATCAGGATCAGAGGAGATTTTTACAATGCCGATACCTGGTCATGGAACGATTTTAAATGGTATTTCCAATCCGTCGGAGTGGGAGGCGTGATCACCTTTGGCGGCAGTGTGAACGGTACCTTTCAAAATATCCAAACCTTTCAGGAATGGTCAGCAATCCCCTTGCTGGTGGCTGCGGATTATGAAAGGGGAACCGGGCAGTGGATGGATGGCGCCACCCTTTTTCCGCCAAATATGGCTGTGGCGGCTACCGGTAACTCTGACAATGCTTTTATCCAGGGCGTGATCACTGCCCGGGAAGCAAAAGCGCTGGGCGTCAATATTTCTTTCTCGCCCGTGATGGATGTAAATAATAATCCAAAAAACCCCATCATCAATTTCCGCGCATATGGGGATCATCCAGAACTCGTTTCTCAATTTGGAGACCGGTATATCGACGGATTGCAGAGTGAAGGACTGATCGCCTGTGCAAAACATTTTCCCGGTCACGGAAATACCTCATCAGACAGCCATAGTCGATTACCCCTGATCACCGGTGACCGGGCATCATTGGATCAATTGGAGCTTTTCCCCTTCTGGCAGGCGGTGAATGATGGCGTGAAGATGATCATGGTCGGTCATCTGGCTCTGCCGGAAATTGACAATCTCCGTCCCGCAACCCATTCATATTCAATCACGACTGGAATTTTACGAGACGAGTGGGGATTTGAGGGAATCATCGTCACCGATGGAATGGAAATGGCTGGTTTGACCCAGGTTGCATGGACCGGTGAATCTGCGGTGCGGGCGGTGGAAGCCGGTGCGGATATACTCCTGCTTCCTATGGACATCGGCCAGAGTATCGATGCCCTTGAACAGGCGGTTCTGTCCGGTAGAATTGATGAGTCCGTCATAAATCGGTCTGTTGCCAGAATATGGGATGCCAAGAGAGCGCTGGGGTTATTTTCCCAATCCCCCTTTCCTGAATGGGAGACAGCACAGGAAATAATTGGAAAATCAGAACACATAAATACCGCTAAACGAATCGCATGGGAATCCATCACGGTTGTGAAAGATGCAGGGCAGTTGCCCTTGAAACCGGAAAAAATTTCCAGGCTCGGACACCTGGTCCTGTCCTCCGATGACCAGGTACGTGACAAATTATCAGTATTTATGAAAGATATTTCTTCCACTCATGGGAATGTCACCGAAATTGTGGTAGGTGAGAAGGTCTCTGAAAGCAGGATAACGGAGATTATTGGAACTCTATCAGATATGGATCAGGTGATTGTTTCCCTGTTGGTCCGGATTCATATGGGAAAGAATAACTCAACGATTGACGAAAGTCATCAACGATTACTTCGAAAATTACATGATTCTGAAATTCCGTTTATCACCATTAGTTTTGGGAGTCCTTATCTCCCCGAGTATGATATGCTCTCCACCTACATGTGTGCATTTGGATACGGTTTCGTCACTCTATCTGCCGCCGCCGACGCGCTGTGGGGGAGAATAGAAGTAAATGGACATCTGCCGGTCACATTACAGGAAGAACTTCCCCGGGGGTCAGGTGTATTTATCCCCAAACGCGTACGGTCGTTCGATCTATCAGAAACCCCCGTCAATATGAAGTCAGCATGGGCGGTTTTGGATAGTGCGATGGATGAGCATATTTTCCCGGGAGCACAAATATTCATTGCTCGGGACGGGATAATTATCGCCGACACTGCTTTTGGGTTTCTCACCTATGACCCGGATGCATCACCGGTCACGACGCAAACCCGATATGATGTGGCGTCTCTAACGAAGGTATTGGTAACCACGCCGGTGACCATGAAATTGTTATCGAAATATCTCATCGGGCTGGATCACACCGTTGACCAATATTTTCCTGAATTTACCGGCAAAGGCAGGGAAAAAGTTACCCTTCGCCATTTGATGACGCATTCTTCAGGCCTGCCGCCCTTTAAATCCTATTACCTGATGGATGGATTCTCAAATAGAGATGATATTTTTCAGGATATTCTCTCTACCACTCTGGATTTTACTCCGGGGGACCGGTTTCAGTACAGCGATCTGGGAATGATACTCATGGGAAGAATACTTGAAAAGGTTGGAAAACAAAATTTAGAGGGTATGGCAAAAAACTGGGTGTTCAAACCGTTTAATATGGATCACACGGGATATCTGCCGGCGGCATCCATTAGACCAGAAATTGCCCCTACAGAATTCGATTCTGTATATCGACACTCCCTGATCCAGGGAATTGTCCATGATGAAAACGCTTACCTGATGGGGGGGGCGGCGCCTCACGCAGGCGTCTTTTCCACCGCAGAAGATATCGCCAACTATGCACAAATGATAGTCAATGGCGGTACATTTCTCGGACGACGGTATTTCGATCCATCGACGATCATCCAGTTTACCCGCAGACAAGAACTCCCCCCCGGATCAGACCGCGCGATCGGGTGGGACACACCCTCAAGAAATGGCCATAGTTCTGCTGGTGATCTTTTTTCAGATCGGTCATTTGGTCATCTGGGGTTTACCGGAACCTCAATATGGATTGATCCTGATCGAAAAATCATCGTGGTTTTGCTCACCAATCGGGTATATCCCACCCGGGAGAGAGGCGGGATATATGAGATTCGCAGACGGTTCCATACCGAGGTGTTGAAAGCGCTCCTGCCAACGGAATAGGAACGGATATGTCCACAATTGATACGATTATCATATTTATTTTCCTGACGTTGGTCGTTATATTCGGACTGTTGCAACGGAAATTCATTCGCTCCACTGATGATTATTTTCTGGCCGATCGTAAACTCCCCTGGTGGATGTCCATGTTTTCGATCGTGGCTACGGAGACGTCTGTGTTGACCTTTATAAGTGTTCCAGGGCTGGCGTACCGGGGAGACTGGTCATTTCTTCAATTAGCCATGGGGTATATTGTGGGAAGAATTCTTGTAGCCCGGTTTTTACTGGCGGGATATTATCAAACCGGGATAACCTCTATTTATGAAACCCTAAGAGAGAAATTCGGCACTGTGATACAGCGAATGGCATCTTTCCTGTTTCTCACAACGCGGATATTGGCAGACGGTGTCCGATTTTTGGCAACCGCCGTTATCGTGCAGGTGGTTACCGGCTGGTCAATCCCGGTATCGGTTTTGGTGATCGGAGTGGTCACGTTAATCTATACGTTTACAGGCGGGATCCGGGCGGTGGTATGGATCGACAGTTTTCAGTTTATCCTGTACCTGTCAGGCGCCGTCATCTCCATTATTTACATCATCCTCACAACAAACGGTTCCTTCCTGACGTGGCTCACCGAAGCACACTCCGGCGGAAGACTGACCATTTTTCATTTTGAGGGGAACCCTTTTTTCACGCCTCTCCATTTTATCAGCGCATTTTTAGGGGGTGCGCTTTTATCATTCGCATCCCACGGCGCCGATTACCTGATGGTGCAACGGGTGCTGGGATGTAAAAACCTGGCACATGCGAAAAAAGCAATGGTAGGTAGCGGGATATTTGTATTTATCCAGTTTCTGATTTTTTTACTCGCTGGCACCCTATTATATCATTTTATGGATGGCGCACAACTGGATAAGGATCGTGAATTTTCTACCTTTATTGTCAATTACCTGCCGGTCGGATTAAAAGGAGTATTGCTCGCGGGGGTATTATCTGCGGCAATGTCCACATTAAGTTCATCCATGAATGCCCTGGCGTCATCTACCGTCATGGACTGGATGAAAAAACGGGCGACACTCAAACTGTCCAGAACAGTCAGTCTGATATGGGCGGGTGTTTTCATGGCAGTGGCATTATCTTTTGATGAATCCGATAGCGCCGTTATCATCGTAGGATTGAAAATCGCGTCCTACACCTATGGCGGTTTACTCAGCCTGTTCATTTTATCGAAACTACAGATTTCGATCTCCGGTTGGGCTGTGATCAGCGGGCTGACTATGAGTATTGCGGTGGTTTTTCTGCTTCAAAATTTAGGGCTGGCATGGACCTGGTTTATTGGAATATCCATCCTCACAAACTTGATCACTGTGTTTCTGGTTCAAGTTACCCGGCATATTATTTCCCGGCGTGATGGGCATTAGACCTGGTTCTACGACCCTTCGACTGACGGTTCTGATCGCCCTGATTATGGTGAACTGCGCACGATCTCCGGTTCCTCATCCTTCACCTGTTCCCGGTCAATCTACCGTCACCGGACTAGACGTACTTAATAATACTCATTTTTCAATCCTTGAACATCAATCTGTCGGGTTAGTGATCAACCAAACGAGCGTGGATCGTCATGGTGTCCCGATTCTGGACTTATTATCCGAAATCCGTTCTTCTATCCATGTACAACAGATATTTACCCCCGAACATGGGTTTTGGGGGGATGTAGCCGCGGGGGAGACCGTGGACAATGATACAATTCCATTCTATCAGATCCCCGTCACCAGTTTATACGGCAACCATCAAAAACCCACACGGGAAGAGTTAGCCGGTTTGGACGTGCTGGTTTTCGATCTGGCGGATGTAGGCGCGCGATATTATACATATGTCAGTACACTGACATATGTGATGGAAGCTGCCGCAGAGAACAATATTCCGGTTGTGGTTTTGGATCGTCCCAATCCTATCAACGGGATCACCGTCAGCGGACCCGTATTATACCCGGCATTTCGATCATTTGTGGGATTGCATCCGATTCCTGTCCGCCATGGGTTGACCATCGGCGAACTGGCACTGATGATCAATCATTCAGGCTGGTTGTCGAACGGGTTACGGTGTGATTTAAGAATCATTCCACTTCAGAATTGGGATCGAACCCAATGGTTTGATGATACCCGCCTTCCGTGGATACCGCCATCGCCGAATATCCCTGATGACAGCACATCCCTCATTTACACCGGTTTTTGTTTGTTGGAAGGGACAAATATTTCGGAAGGGCGGGGGACGGATGAACCCTTTAAATTGTTCGGCGCTCCCTGGATAGATGGCGACAGACTGGCACAGGTGTTAAATGTGTTGGCGCTACCGGGTGTGAAATTTTCGCCGGTAACCTTTACGCCGGAAAGTATCCCTGGGAAATCAACATGGCCGAAATACCTGAGGGAGATATGCTCAGGCTGCCGGGTAAATATCACCAATCGGGAATTATTCCTGCCGCTCAATACGGTAGTCACCGTCATGAAAACGATACAGGAAATGTATCCGGATGAATTTGAGATCCCCGGCACGAATTATATCGACCTTTTATACGGATCTGATGAATTGAGAAAAAGCCTGGCGGTTCGTGAGAACCCGAAATTGCTGTTGAAGAGATGGGAAAGAGATTCTTCGGATTTTTTAAACTTCAGGACGCCTTACCTGCTGTATTAGATCTTTCAAAACCGGGAGTGGGGCAGGATTGCATATTCGGTAATTTAATGAGCGACGGAGCCCTTAATTTT
>Ga0100387_10004047_pt1 | contig 12164 bp, 10 predicted proteins | sample CryGeymeta201511_FD_81547 | JGI IMG/M metagenome (GOLD analysis project Ga0100387, IMG submission 81547) | Groundwater microbial communities from Crystal Geyser aquifers in Utah, USA - Crystal Geyser metaG 2015-11 | ecosystem: Environmental > Aquatic > Deep subsurface > Groundwater | place... | reverse complement strand
GTGATTATTACCTGATTTTTAAACCAGCCAGCCTAAATCAATTTCCCCCAGATAGGTATACTTCTGATTGTTCCCCAGGTATACTTTTGATTATTTCCGCACAAAGGTATGTTTTTTCCTTGACAAATTGTCAAAATTTTGGTATATAATTATATAGTGGGGACAGGGATAAGATGTCAGGGATAAGATGTCCCTCTGCTTTCTTATGAAAGCAAAATGTGGGACGCGCTTTATGCGGTTAGGGATTAGGTGAAAGGGAAGGAATTTTATTTAAACAGATACCTTGTTGTTGATTCATAATTTTGCTCCGCAACATTCTCGTATGTTTTACTGAATGCTTTCGAATTCCATAATTCATAACTCATAATTTTAAGGAGGGAAAAACATGTGGGATATAAAGGAAATTAACGAGGCGGTAAAGAAGGAAAGTGTGTTCGTGGAGCAGATCCTCAGCGAGGTGGGAAAAGTGATCGTGGGCCAGCGCCAGATCCTTGAAGGGCTTGTGCTGGGCCTTCTTGCAAACGGCCACATCCTTATAGAGGGAGTGCCGGGCCTTGCCAAGACCCTCGCGATAAAAACCCTTGCCGGGTCGATACAGGCGAAATTTCAGAGGATACAGTTCACGCCTGACCTTCTTCCGGCTGACCTGACAGGCACCACGATTTACAACCCGCGGGCTGCCGAAGGAAAGGAATTCACCGTAAGGAAGGGCCCGATCTTCTCTAATTTCATCCTCGCGGACGAAATAAACCGCGCTCCGGCGAAAGTCCAGAGCGCGCTGCTTGAAGCCATGCAGGAACGCCAGGTTACGATGGGGGAAACAACCTTTAAACTTGAAGATCTCTTCCTGGTTCTTGCCACGCAGAACCCCATAGAGCAGGAAGGCACATATCCCCTTCCTGAAGCGCAGGTGGACAGGTTCATGCTCAAGCTCAAGATCACCTATCCCCAAAAAGAAGAGGAACTGCAGATACTCGAGCGCATGACCACCGGCTCAGACCCGAAGGTCAGCCCAGTAGTGAACCCAAAAGACATAGTAAAAGCAAGGGAAGTGGTGAATAAAGTCTATATAGATGAAAAGGTGAAAAAATACATAGTTGATATCGTATTCGCCACAAGGTCCCCCCAGGATTATAAAATGGATGACCTGAAACCCCTTATAGCATACGGCGCAAGCCCCAGGGCGACCATATACCTGACAACGGTGGGAAAGGCATATGCGTTCATGAGGGGAAGAGGGTACGTGACACCTGAGGACATAAAGACCATCGCGGGAGACGTGCTCAGGCACAGGATAATCCTCACGTATGAAGCTGAAGCGGAAGAGACAACTACGGACGATATCGTTAAGCATGTTTTGAACGAGGTTGAAGTCCCGTAGATACAGTCGAGCGTCGAGCGTCTTACGTCGTGCGTATAAATTCTTAAACGTATGACGTACGACATACGACTTACGACGGAGCAAGATGTTATCCAGCGAGATACTAAAAACTATACGGCGCATCGAGATAACCACAGGCAGGCTCGTGACCGAGGTGTTCGCAGGCCAGTACGAGAGCGTGTTCAAAGGCAGGGGCATGGAATTTTCCGAGGTGCGTGAGTACCAGCCCGGGGATGACGTACGCCTTATAGACTGGAACGTGACCGCGCGGTTCGGCCACCCCTATATCAAGAAGTTCGTGGAGGAAAGGGAGCTGACCGTGATGCTGCTGGTTGACAGGAGCGCGTCCGGCATGTTCGGCACCGCCCGCAGGATGAAGGCGGAAATAGCGGCTGAGGTATGCGCGGTGCTTGCTTTCTCCGCCATGAAAAACAACGACAAGGTCGGCCTGATACTGTTCACGGACTCTATCGAAAAATACATACCGCCCAAGAAAGGAAGGACGCACGCCCTGCGGATCATAAGGGAAGCCCTTTACGGCAAGCCCCGCGGCACGGGCACGGATATTTCCGCGGCTTTGAAATACCTTAACGACGTCGTAAAGAAAAAATGCATTGTTTTCGTCATATCGGATTTTATTGACCGGGATTACGAGAAAATGCTGCGGATAACCAACAAGCGCCATGACATGATAGCCGTGGAGATCGCGGACCCCGGAGAATCAAGGATGCCTCCTGCCGGCCTTGTGAGCCTGCAAGATGCTGAAACGGGCAAGACGGCCCTGGTAAACACCGGCGACGCGGCCCTAAGGGGCTCCTTTGAAAAGGAGGCGCTTGACAGGCTGAATGCGAGGCACAGGTTCTTCGGTTCCATAAACATGGATTTCGTGAACCTGGAAACCGGTTCGTCCTACGTTAAGCCGCTTACCGCGTTTTTCAGGAAGCGGGCCAAAAGATTCCGTTAAAATCAGTGGTCAGTGGCGAGTGGTCAGTGGTTAGCAAAAACATTTGTTTCGGGTTTCAGAGTTTCAGGTTTCGCGGAGAAATCTCCGTGCCTCCGTGCTTCTGTGGTAAAGGTTCAGGATGAAAAAGATATTGCTTTTACTCCTGGTTTTTACGTTACACGTGACACGTGACACGTTACACGTCGTTTATGCAGAAAGCGCGGCGGTAACTGTAAAGTCGCGGGTGGACAGGTCGAAGATAACTGTCGGGGACAGGATCGTCTACACGGTTATTGTCGAGAAACCCGCGGGCGCTGAGCTTGCGGCATTCAACCCGTCCCCTGCCTCTGAGATATTCGAGGTAAAAGACCTGCGGCAGGAAAAACCCAGAAAGAGAGGCGGTAAGGAAATAACCGAGTTCAGGTACACGATAACTGTTTTCAGCGTGGGCTCTTACGCGATACCTTCCCTGCTCGTTGCCTATAAAGACCTGGCTGGGAACACGTCGACTGCCTCAACGGACACGATACCGATACTGGTTGAAAGCGTGCTGAAAGGCGAAACAGCCGGCGCTGACATCAGGGACATAAAACCTCCCCTTTCAATAAAGAGCTACCTGCTCTTTTACGTCCTCGCGATAGCCGCAGGCCTGGTAATATTCTGGATCCTCTGGAAGAGAAGGAAGGGTGAACCTGTATTCCCTGCCCAGAAACCTTTGGCAAGGCCGGCTCACGAGATCGCAATTGAAAGGCTGAAAAAACTTGAAGAGATGGACCTTGTGCTGCGGGGAAAGATAAAAAAATATTACATCGTCCTGTCCGAGATAATGCGCCTTTACATCGAGGAAAGGTATTCGGTCTTTGCGACCGAACGCACCACAACCGAGCTTTACCAGGAAATGCGGGTAAAAGGCATTGAGCGCAGGCATTGCGGCATGCTGAAAGAACTGCTTGACCAAAGCGACCTGGTTAAATTCGCCAGGTTCATCCCGGAGAAAACAGAAATTGATCGGGACCTTGCAATGGCGTATGAGATCGTCGACCTTACGAAAGAAATTGTGCCTGTTGAGCCTGCTCCTTAATGCGTGTCAACGTATCAACGTGTCAATGTGTCAGAGTAAAATCTGCTAAATGCTGGATGCTAAAAGCTGAATGTAAAAATTCGTGGAAATCCGTGGCTGACCGAAGGTTTCGTGCTTTCCTCGCCCATCCTTTCAGGTGGGCGAAGTCTCGCCCGCTGAAAGACGGGCGGAGTGCTTTCGTAATAATCTTACACTTTTGCAATTTACATTTTACAATTTGACTTTTGACTTGTTTTTGGTGAGATATGCGATTCGCGAACCCTTATTATCTGACATTCCTGGTTTTCATCCCGGTTTACCTGCTGCTGCGGAAATATTTCCGCAGGGAAGGCGCGGCACTGGTATATTCAAGCCTCGGCATCCTGGGCAGGAGCGCCGACTTCTGGACAAAGAACAGGGATATTATTCTTCTATGGTCCAGGCTTGCGGCCGTTGCTCTCATTGTGCTGGCGCTTTCAAGGCCACAGGCAGGGACCTTCAGCGAGGAAGTCTCTACAGAAGGCGTTGATATCATACTGTGCCTGGACACATCCTCCAGCATGCAGGCTGAGGATTTTAAGCCCAGGAACAGGCTTGATGCCGCGAAGGAAACCGCCAAAAAATTCGTCCAGGGCAGGAAACACGACAGGATAGGCGTGGTGGTTTTCGCGGGCCTGAGCTTCACCCAGTGCCCTCTCACGCTTGACCACGGCGCGGTGCTGGACCTGATCAGCAAGGTCGAGATAGGCATGACCTCTATTGACATGACAGCGATCGGCTCAGCCATCGCGACATCGGTAAACAGGCTGCGCACAAGCGAGGCTAAGAGCAAGGTGATCATACTGCTTTCTGACGGCAGGAACAACTACGGGGAAATAGACCCGCTCACGGCCGCGAAAACAGCGCAGGCGCTTGGCATAAAAATATACACGATAGGCGCCGGAGCCCCCGGCGGGGCGATGTACCCGGTGGATGACCCTGCTTTCGGGAGAAGATACGTTAAGATCCCGGAACAGGAGCTTGATGAGGTATCCTTAAGAAAAATGGCTGATATGACAGGCGGGACTTATTTCCGCGCGGCTTCCACAGGGGGGCTTGAGGAAATTTTCAGAAGAATTGACAGGTTGGAAAAAGTAAAGCTGAAAGTGAAGGAATACACGGAATACAGGGACCTTTACCTTTTCTTCCTGCTCCCGGCTTTCGCGCTGCTTTTGCTTGAACAGGCACTTGCCGGCACGGTCCTGCTTAAGATTCCTTAAGCCGTCGTATGTCATACGTCGTAAGTCGTGCGTAAATACCGTCATACGTCGTAGGTCGTGCGTAGATACCGTCGTAAGTCGTATGTCGTACGTCATACGTTTAAGAATTTATACGCACGACGTAAGACGCACGACGTTCGACGCAGTTAAGAGGAACAATGGGGTTTTCTCATCCGTTATGGAGCAATCTGATCTGGGCTGTGCCGCTGCTTATTATGCTCTTTATCTTTTCCCTGGGGGAAAAGAAAAGGAGGATGGCGGCATTCGGCGACCCGAAACTGGTCGAGGCGCTTTCCGCGTCCGCAAGCAGGAAGAAACAGGCGTACAAAACGGCGCTTGTCGTCATTTCTATTCTCCTCATCGCGATCTCCGCAGCCGGGCCTGAGATCGGGACAAAAATGCAGGAAATAAAAAGAAGGGGCGTGGATATATTCATCGCCATTGACTGTTCCAGGAGCATGATGGCTGAGGATATCGCTCCCAGCCGCCTTGCAAAAGCCAAGAATGAGCTTTCGTCCTTTGTAAGCAAGCTTCAGGGTGACAGGATAGGCGTGATAGCCTTCGCCGGCATCGCTTTCGTCCAGTGCCCGCTTACCCTGGATTATAACGCGGCGAAAATGTTCCTTGACCTTATAGACCCGGGCCTTATCCCCCGCCCCGGAACGAACATCCCGGCCGCGATAAGGACCGCGATAAAGGGCTTTGTCAGCAAGGAGCAGAAATACAAGGCTTTTATCCTGTTAAGCGACGGCGAGAGCCACGAAGGAAGCCTGGACAGCGTTGTGGCTGAAGCCAAAAAGGAAGGCGTCAGGATATACGCGATAGGTTTCGGCAATCCTTCAGGCGAACCCATCCCGGTCCGCGACGAAACAGGAAATGTTTCCGGATACCTTAAAGATAAAAAAGGCGAATCGATCATGAGTTCCCTTAACGAGGCGGCTTTGCAGAAGATCGCGCTCGAGACCGGGGGCAGGTATTACAGGGCTTCTGACGGGGAGATAGAGATCGAACGGATCTACGAGGACATTTCGAATATGGAGAAAAAAGAACTGCAGGCAAAGGTATATTCCCAGCAGGAGAACAGGTATCAATATTTCTTATTGATCGCGCTGATATTGATAATGCTTGAGCTTCTGCTGTCAGAAAAGAAGAAGGTGCTTATCGGGTTCGTATTTTTGCTGGCCATACTGCTCCCAAGCTCTTCCGGGGCGTCATTAAAGGGAAAGATCGATAAGGGCAACCGGCTTTACGAAAAAGAGCAATACGAAGAGGCGCTTGACCGGTATAAAGACGCGCTTGTTGACCATCCCGGATCGGACATGCTCTTTTTTAATTCCGGGGACGCCCTTTTCAAGTCAGGCGAATACGGACAGGCGCTGGATGAATTCATGAAGGCGAATAATTCAAAAGACCGCTCCATACAGCAGAAGGCATATTACAACACCGGGAACAGCCTTTACAGGACTGATAGGATGCAGGAGGCGATCCAGGTCTATAAAAAAGCCCTTGACCTGAACCCCAGGGATATGGACGCGAAATTCAACCTTGAGCTCCTGATGAAGAAAATGAAGGAAACGCCCAATACTAAATGCTGCAAGCCGGAAAAAGACAAACAGGAACAGAAACAGAAGGAACAGCAGCAGAAGACCGGGGATAAAAACAAGAATGAAAAAAAGGAACAGCAGCAGAAAGAAAATAAAGACTCTGATCAGGACAAAAAAGAACAGCAGGAACAACAGCAGGGAGAGAAAAAGGACCAGATGTCAAAGGAAGACGCGAAAAGGATACTGGATGCTTTCCAGGAAAGCGAAATGAAGGCGTCCAAAGACCGCAAAAAGATGGTCCCTGTCCAGGTGGGCACGGTGGAGAAAGAATGGTAGCCTCTCTAGTCCACAGTCCACGGTCGATTGTCCACCGTTTAAGGCGTATCAACGTGTCAACGTATCAGCGTGTCAAAGTGTCAGAGCAAGGGCAAGGGATATTATTGTCCCAAAGGGACCCCTTCGGGGTAACTCAGGGCTTCAGCCCTGATATTACACATCTTCCTCAGTGTGTTCAGTGCCTTCAGTGACAAAATGTATTTTTTCGTGATTTCCTCGCCCATCCTTTTAGGTGGGCGAAGTCTCGCCCGCTGAAAGACGGGCGGAGTGCTTTCGTGGTAAAAAAGGTATTTAAGATGAAAAAAGTATTGCTTTTACTCCTTGTCGTTACCTTTCAGCTTTCAGCTTTGAGCTTTCACCTTGTCTGGGCGCAGGACATAAGCATATCCGCCTCCGTTGACAGGCCGCAGGTCTCGCTTGACCAGCAGGTGACCCTGCGCGTCGTTGTTTCAGGCAACGTTTCCCAGATACCCCAGCCCCAGATACCAGGCCTGCCTGATTTTAACATCTATTCTTCCGGGCAGAGCCAGAACATTTCCATCGTGAACGGCCAGATCTCGTCTTCCGTCACCTTTAATTTCGTGCTCGCGCCGAAAAAGATAGGCAAGTTCACCATCCCGCCCATAAGCGTGCAGGTCGGGGGAAAGGCCTTTTCCTCAGCCCCCATAAGCATTGAGGTCGTGCAGGCAGCTGCCCAGGCCCAGGCTCCGCAGCAGCAGGCACCTGCCCCAGGAGCCACGGGCAATATATTCGTCACGGGTACTGTTGACAAGCAGACCGCGTATGTTAACGAGCAGATAACCTTTTCATTCAAGTTCTACCGCAATATCAACCTTATGAGCAATCCCCAGTATAAACAGCCGGAATACACCGGTTTCTGGATAGAGGACCTTCCCCCGCAAAAAACATACTACGAAGTCGTCAACGGCCAGAGATATTTTGTGGTTGAGCTTAAAACCGGGCTCTTCCCTACCGCGGCAGGCAACTACACGATCGGCAGCGCGAACCTTGTGTGCAACGTGGAGGATTTCTCCCCCCCCACCGGTTTCTTTGACGACAGCTTTTTCCAGTCTTTCTTTTCAAGGGGCAAAACACACACCCTTACAACAAACCCCATCCAGATAAAGGTGCTGCCCCTGCCCCAGGGAAAACCGCGGAATTTTTCCGGGATGGTCGGGCAGTACAGAATCGAAGCAAGCGCGGACAAGCAGACTGTAGAGGCAAACCAGCCAATAACGCTTAAGGCCACTATTTCCGGCGTGGGCAACATCAAGACCATCTCAGAGCCAGCGATAGAAGGGCTTACCGGGTTCAGGAAATATAACACGATACCGTCAATGAACGTGACAAAGGAAAATTATGTTGTTCAGGGCTCAAAGGCCTTCACGACAATGCTTGTGCCCCAGACAGCTGGCAAGCTTACAATACCCGCGGTGGAAATAAGCTTTTTTGACCCGGCATCCAGGTCGTACCGCACCGTCTCCGCAAACCCGGTAAGTATCACCGCTCTTCCGAGCACAAAGCCCGCGGCGCAGCTCCCTTCCGCATTTTCACCCCAGGGCATCAAGTTCCTGGGCAGGGATATCCGTTATTTGAAAACTTCCGGCAGGCTTTTAAGGAAAACCACCCCGGTTTACGAGCAGCCCTGGTTCATTATCCTGCAATTGCTGCCGCTACTTGCTTTACTGGTCTCATTCATTTACAGCAGGCAGTACAACCGCCTTATTACCGATATAAAATATATGCGCCTGCACAGGGCCTTCGGGACCGCGGAGAAAAACCTTAGGGGCATAAAAGAACAGGACCCTGTTAAGACCGCCTGCGCCATTTCCGGCGTGCTGGCGCAGTACATCGCGGACAAGCTCAATATCGCGGCTCCGGGCCTGACATCGGCAATGATAGAAAAAAACCTGCTGGACCGCGGAACTGACCAGGAAACGGTCGCGGAAACGCTTGATATCATCTCGAAGTGCGATTTTGTCAGGTACGCTCCTTTGCAGGCGCAGGAGCAGGAAGTCCGCGGCCTTGCAGAACGGACGAAGGCGATAATCAACAAGCTCGAAAAAACCATGAAAACTAGAAAATAGTTTACAAAGTTTACAAGTTTACAGAGTTTATAGAGTTTAAAATCCGTGGCTGATCTATTTCGTGCTTTCGTCCGCAGCGCCATCCGCTCAGCTCTGGCGCGCAGGCCCCTGCGTTGAGCTGCGCAGCAGCTGCGGGGGGAAATTCGTGGCAAAAAAGGTATTTAATATGAAAAAGGCATTGCTTCTACTCCTTGTTGTTACCTTTCAGCTTTCAGCTTTGAGCTTTGAGCTCGCTTGCGCTCAGGGGCCGGATGAGCTTTTCCTGCAGGCGAACAAGCAGTATGAAGCAGGCAGTTATAGCTCTGCCATAAATTCGTACGAAGACCTGCTATCAAAGGGTCTGCGATCCGCTCAGCTTTTTTACAACCTTGGGAACGCCTATTTCAAAGCAGGCAAGCCTGGCCCGGCTATCCTCAACTATGAACGCGCGAGGGTCCTTGACCCGAGGGACGAGGATATGAAATTCAACCTTGAATTCGCCAGGGAATCAACGCTTCAGGCAGAGCAAAAACAGAAAAATCCTGTTATGGAAACACTTAAGGGCGTTTATGACCTTCTAAGCGTAGGCGAGCTCACGGTCATCTTCTCGATCTGTTATTTTCTTTTAATCGCTTTTATCTGCGTCTGGTTTTTCAGAAAATCTGCAATCTTTAATCTTGCGATCCGTATTCTATTGATCGCCGCAGCTATTTCAGGGATCTGGTGGGGTATTAAACTCTATAACGTGAACCAGCCATCCGCGATCGTTGTTAAATCTGACTGCGGCGTAAGGTCAGGCCCCGGAATGGAATATTCAGCCGGGTTCATCGTTCCCGAAGGAAAGAAGGTCCTTGTTTTAAGAGAAAACCGGGGCTGGTGCGAGGTTGGGCTTAAAGAGGAGGGCCTTAAAGGCTGGACCGAATCTGATAAGGTTGAGCGTATAAAACCGTAGGGGCGGGCTTGCCCGCCCATTGTAGTGGCAGAGCTTGCTCTGCTATGTAGCGGTGCGACCTGCCCGCCAGTTTTTATGGAGGGCGTTTCGTCGCACATTCATATAGGTCGTAAAAAATAATCCCCCTTTCTTCCCCCTTTTATAAAGGGGGAATGAGGGGGATTTTCAATATTCAACACCTGCTTTTTATGGTTTCCTCTTCTTTAAGAAACTTTTATCCAAGCTCATTTCAAATAATGAACAATTCAGGCCCTTTTCAATTCTTTCCAGCCTTATTTCGCATGGCTCCTGATTAACGTTAAAATCATCCATTAATATTCTAACTATCTGATTTCTTGCCTTGTTCTTTTCAATGTCGGTTAAAGAATTTTTGTCCTTTGCCTTTGACCTGCAAAGATCGTTTCTTATTTCTATCGCTCTGTTAATAAAAGTATAACGCGGCATAAGTATTATTCCCGCTAACTCCTTTGCGTTTCTGTCCAACCTGTGGTACGAATCCTCGGATATTGACCTTTCTGCTTTGAAATAATCATTAAAAGTCTTTACTTCCTTATAAATATCGGAATGGAGTATTATATGGGCAAGTTCTTCAGCAAGGGTAAATCTATATCTTCTTTCCTGCCTGCTGTCATCCATAAGGCTGATATCGATATAAATTATGGATTTTCCTATTGCCGGGAATGCTTCTACCCCATATCTTTCCTTTAAAGGTTCTGCTTCTATATGGATCCCAAATCCTGCTTCAATAATATATTCAATGCCAACTTCATAATAGGAATTGTTCTTGTTGTGTTTCTCTAATATCTCATCGCCTATTTTTTGAAGCTGGGAAAGAGTTCTTTCATATTTATCCAATTTTCTTTCCCTTTCTTGAATTTTTTACCATCTGTATCAACTCCTCCAGTTGTTTTTTTGTCAATCTTGCATTCGCCACGGTCCTCAGCATAATAGGCAGATAGTTCCTTATATTTTCGTCTGTCCTTATATCAGCCGGTATCCTTGCTTCGCCTGCGGACAGGTCAAAAAAATTCGTCCATTCTTTTGATCCTTTTGTTAACCCTAAAGCATTGGCGATTTTAACCAGTGCTTCAGAGGCTCTTGGCGGGTTCACCTTTCCGCTTTCCATAAAACTCAGATTGGACGGCTGCATATTTATCACCTTAGCAAATGCCCTCAGGCTATACCCGGCTTTTAGCCTGTATTCCCTCAGAAGTTCTCCAAATCCCTTTTCCATATTCCTATCCTCCATATGTATTTTGCCTCATATTCAGGCTGTTATGTTATTATTATAACATAACATTGGGGATTTGTCAAGGAAAAACATCACTCGAGAACCCAGAGATGAAGACCCCAGCATTTAGGTTTCGACCTGTTCCTGTAGTCAGATTTGCAGCTGCAAATCTACATGGAAGAAACTTGCATGGGGGCAAGCAAAAAGTGACTTTTAGTTAAAAAAATCCCTTTAAATAAAAAGGGATTTTTTATTTTCTAACCTATAATTGAATTTTGCTTTGCTTTATTCAACTTTAATGCGATTTGTCATTTGTTTTGTCAAGACCAGGCACCCTTTATGTTCACAGCCGGGTTTATTGTTCCTGAGGGAAAGAAAGTCCTTGTTTTAAGGGAAAATCAGGGCTGGTTCGAGGTTGGGCTTAAAGAGGAGGGCCTTAAAGGCTGGACCGAATCTGATAAGGTTGAGCGCATAAAACCGTAGGGGCGGGCTTGCCCGCCCATTGTAGTGGCAGAGCTTGCTCTGCTATGTAGCGGTGCGGCGTTTCGTCGCACATTTATATAAGCAAAAAATAATCCCTCTTTCCTCCCCCTTTATACAAGGGGGATTGAGAGGGATTTTTATTAACCCTATCGTGTGAAAATTGTAAAAGTAGCCTAAAAGAAAATAATAGTAGTGTTGTGCCTATATCCCTAATTATTGGTAGGCAATCTATCCCTACCTTATAATTTCAATCGATATTTTATTGCTCCTATTTATTTTTATTTTGCTATAATCATCTTTTCCGGAACACCAACGAGGAGACTCAAGCCATAACTCATATTTGCCTTTGAAATATGGTGATATAGGGAAAAAAAGATCCTTACTAGAATAAGAAGCAACGAGACTTTCTCCTTTTTTTAAAATTTTTCTGATTCTACATGGAAATAAACCCCCGGTCATCATATAAAAACCGTTAGAATTAGTAACTTCAGTATCGTGTTTTGTAAATAAAACTAATGGGCCATCCCAAAGTACATGAAATCCAAAGGTATCCCAAGTAATTCCTGCTGAATCTCTCATTGCTTCAATTTTAAAAGTTAATACTATTGTTTCTCCTACTTGGTAAACAGTCTTATTGGATGAAATTTCTAATTTAAAGCATATTGTATCGAAATAATTATCTGTAACTGCATAGCCTGTATGTGCCACTAAAAACAAAATCGCAATTTCAATAATCACTAAACTACTCTTTTTCATAAAAATCCTTATCTCTTTCCGTAAATTCAACTAGTATGGTGTCGCATAAATCCCTTGACATTTGATTCTGCTTTGAGTTGTCATTGCGAGCGACCAAAGGGAGCGTGGCAATCTCGATTTTTAGGTCAAGATTGCTTCGTCGTTAACACTCCT
>Ga0100387_10004012_pt1 | contig 12228 bp, 9 predicted proteins | sample CryGeymeta201511_FD_81547 | JGI IMG/M metagenome (GOLD analysis project Ga0100387, IMG submission 81547) | Groundwater microbial communities from Crystal Geyser aquifers in Utah, USA - Crystal Geyser metaG 2015-11 | ecosystem: Environmental > Aquatic > Deep subsurface > Groundwater | place: USA... | reverse complement strand
CCCCGGCCCGATCTTCGCCCAGGTGATCCTGGCCGACGAGATCAACCGCGCCAGCCCGAAGGCGCAGAGCGCGCTGCTGGAAGCGATGGAAGAAGGCCAGGTCAGCATCGAAGGCGAGACGCGCCCTCTGCCCGCCCCCTTCTTTGTGATTGCCACCCAGAATCCCAGCGAGCAGGTGGGCGCCTTTCCGTTGCCGGAATCACAGCTCGACCGTTTTCTCATGCGCATCCGTCTCGGATATCCCGACCACGCGGCGGAACGTGCTTTGCTCCGCGGCCAGGATCGGCGCGATCTGCTGGCGAATTTGCCGGCGACACTGAATCCGGTGGACTTCATGCGCCTGCAACAAGAGGCGCAGGCGGTGCATGTCTCGGATGCCCTGCTCGATTACCTGCAAGCCCTGCTCGCCGCCAGCCGCGCGGACAGCCGTTTCGCCACCGGCCTCTCGCCGCGCGCCGGACTCGGTTTCCTGCATGCCGCGCAGGCCTGGGCTTTTCTTGAAGGCCGCACGTTCGTACAACCGGAAGATGTGCGGGCGGTATTGCCAGCGCTGGTGCCGCATCGTTTGTTCCCGGCGCTGGGCTTGAGCAATCCCGCCGACGATTGGGCGGCGCGGATACTGCTGGACGTGGCGATACCGTAGGTGCGAATTTAGCCGCAGGGGTATCCCTTGGGGCATTCGCACAATCCGGTCATTTGGTACAAATGAATTTGCGGCTACCGCCGAGGAGAAACCCATGACTCACGACTACGACAGCTTGACTCCCCCTCCCCTGCCTTATGACCGGCGCGGCTTTCTGGTGACCGCCCTCGGCGCTGGTTTTGCCCTGGCGGTGCAGCCAGTGATGGCGCAAACCGCCATCACCACCTCCGCCGACGAGCTCACTGCCGGAGAAATCAGCGTGCTGACGCCAGATGGCGCCATACCAGCCTATCGCGCGCAACCGGCTCAAGGCTCCCACTTCCCGGTCATCCTGGTGGTGCAGGAAATTTTCGGCGTGCATGAACACATCAAGGATATTTGCCGCCGCCTGGCCAATCTGGGTTACCTGGCCATCGCCCCGGAGTTGTATGCGCGCCAGGGCGATCCACGCCAGTATGCGGCGATTCCCGACATCCTCGCCAAAATTGTCGCCAAAGTCCCGGATGCCCAGGTGATGCGCGATCTCGACGCCTGCGTCGCCTGGGTCGAGGCCAATGGCGGCGACAGCGCGCGGCTGGGCATCACCGGCTTCTGCTGGGGTGGGCGCATCGTCTGGCTGTATGCCGCGCACAACCCCAAGGTCAAAGCCGGCGTCGCCTGGTATGGCCGCCTGGTCGGCGGCGCCAGCGCCATGACGCCGAAGCACCCGCTCGACCTGGCGGGTGCCCTGCACGCCCCAGTGCTCGGCCTCTATGGTGGCCTGGACCCGGGGATTCCACTGGAAACGGTGGAAAAGATGAACAAGGCGCTGGCCGCGGTGCAACTCCCCGCCAGCAAGGCGTCCATCCTCCACGTTTACCCCAACGCCCCGCACGCCTTCAACGCCGACTACCGCCCGAGTTACCGCAAGGAAGAAGCGGAGGATGGCTGGAAGCGGATGCGGGGGTGGTTCAGGCAGAACGGCGTATGACGGTGGGCATGGCGGCCGCTTTGAGCTCGCTCGCCACCTTCACCTGGAAAGGAACCCGCCGCTGTAACCTGGAGAATCTCTGATGTATCTCGGCATCGACTTCGGCACCTCCGGCGCCCGCGCCTGCGTGATGGCCCCCGGTGGGGAAATCGAAGAGATAGCGCGGCTGGAGTTCGGCAACCTGGCGCCCGACGAAGCCGCCGCCACCTGGTGTGAGGCGTTGTTCAGCCTGATCGCACAGATTCCAATCGGCCTGCGCCGCCGCCTGCAAGCCCTGGCTATCGACGGCACTTCCGCGACCGTGCTGGCCTGCGACGAAGCCCTTAACACCACTTATCCGCCGCTGCGCTACAACGACGCCCGCGCGGTGGCCGAAGCCGAAGCCATCCGCCGCGCGGCAGGCAGCGAGCACCCGGCGGCGATGGCAACCTCCGGCCTGGCCAAGGTGCTCTGGCTGAAAAAACATCTGGGATTGCGCCGCGCCCGCCTCTATCTCAACCAGGCCGACTGGCTTTCCGCCCTGCTTTCCGGCCGCCCGGTGAGCGACTACCACAACGCCCTGAAAATGGGCCTGGACCTGGAAACCGGGCAATGGCCGGCCTGGGTGGCCTTCCTGGCCGACGTCGACACGCTGCCGGTCCCGGTGAAACCCGGCACGGCCCTGGCCCTGGTGGAGCGCCCGCGCGCGCGGGAACTCGGCATCAATTCCGACTGCCTGGTGCGCGCCGGCACCACCGACAGCATCGCCGCCTTCCTTGCAGCCTGTCAGACTTTGGTCGTCGATAGCGAGAAGCCGCCCCAGCGAGGCCAGTTTTTTCCGGATTTGCCGGCGCATAGTCGAACTATGGGGCAGCGGAGTCGTTGTCGCTTCAGCGACATTACGAATCCGGCGTACCCCTTGCAGGTGCAAAAAGCCGGTGAAAAATGGGCCGCTGCGGCCGTTTCGCAGCCGACGATTCCAAAGTCCGACAGGCTGCCAGCCACTCGCGTCAGCCAACCGGGCGAAGCGGTCACCTCGCTAGGCACCAGCCTGGTATTGAAGCTGCTCTCGACCACCCGAGTAGACGCCTGCGAATACGGCATCTACTCGCACTGGTTCGGCCGCTACTGGCTGGCTGGCGGCGCCTCCAACGCCGGGGGGGGCGTGCTCCGGCAATATTTCAGCGACGACGAACTCCTCGTTTTGTCCGCGGGCATCGACACGGCGCGCGCCAGCGGCCTGGATTACTACCCGCTGCCGAGCAAGGGAGAGCGCTTCCCCATCAATGACCCGGAAATGCTTCCTCGCCTGGAGCCGCGCCCGCCCAACCGTGGCGAATTCCTGCGCGGCCTGCTGGAAGGCCTGGCGAATATCGAAGCGCGCGGTTATCGCTTGCTCATGGAACTCGGCGCCACCCCTTTGACCGCGGTCGCCAGTGCCGGTGGCGGTGCCCGCAATGACGCCTGGACGCGCATCCGCGCGCGCCATCTGCAAGTTCCGGTCACGCGGGTGTTGGCAACCCATGCCGGCGAACAGGAAGCCTGCTATGGGGCGGCGCGACTAGCCTGTTTTGGAACCGAACTTTTCCCTGGAGGTAGTGATGACTGACGGCCTTTCCTGCACCAGCCCGATGCCCTTGGCCTGGCACCCCGTCCACCTGGACGAGAACACGCGCCAGAACCTGCTGCGCGAGGCGACGCTGTTGCTGATCGCGCTTAACCAGATGGAAAGCACGCACGAACAGGACAGCGGCGGCACGGAAAATCGCCGCCTGGAACGCCTTGAAGCCAAACTGGATCTGGCCCTGCACCTGCTCGCCCGCGCCCTTGAGCCCGGCCCCCCGTCCACCACCCGCAGCGTGGTTCTATCGCCTTTGGGCGTGGAATGGAACGACGAACAGGCGCCAGCCGCCGGCACCCTCGTGATCCTGGAACTGCGCCCTTCCGCCCACCTGCCGCTCACCCTGCGCTTGCCGGCGGTGGCGCGGGAACCGTTGCCGGGCCAGGCACGGGTGAGTCTGGTCGACCTTCCGGAAGCGCTTGACGACGCTCTGCACCAGTTCGTGTTCCGCCGCCATCGCCAGGCGATCCGCGCACGCGCGGGTGGCTGATTTTCGCCGCGGCGACCCATGACGGCCCTACCCTACTTGCCCTGGCGCAAACCCATCTTGGAGAGCGGGCCGCTGCGCCTGACCTCGCGCCGCCTCTACCTCCTGCCCACCCGCTCCGGGCTGCTGTTCGGCTTGCTGCTGCTAGGGTTGCTGGTCGGCGCCATCAACTACGGCGTCAGTCTGGTCTATCTGTTCACCTTCTGGTTCGTCAGCCTCGGCGTGGTGGGCATGCTGCATACCCAACGCAATCTCACCGGCTTGATACTGCATGGCGGCGCCACCGCGCCCGTGTTCGCGGGCGAGAACGCGCTTTTTCATCTCCGGGTGGAGAACCCCAGTCGCCTGCCACGGCAACGCATTGGCCTGCGCCATGCCCAGGGCCAGGGCGAACCCGGCGACATTCCCGCCGCCGCCGAAGCGGTGATTGACCTGCCGCTGCCGCAAACGGAACGCGGTTGGAAAACCCCCGGCCGTTTTGCCATCCACAGTGAATTCCCGCTCGGCCTGTTCCGTTGCTGGAGTGTGTTGGAGTTGGACTGGGGCGTTCTCGTCTACCCGCGGCCGGCGGCGGAAGGGATGCCGCCGCCGGCCTCGGACGACGGCGACGAAGAAGCCAGCGCCGCGCGCCGCGAAGGCTTGGAATTCGATGGCCTGCGCGACTACCAGCCCGGCGATGCGACGCGCCGCATCGCCTGGAAGGCGTCGGCGCGTGGCGGCGATAAGCTGCTCACCAAGCAATTCGCCAGCGCCACCGGGCAACACCTCTGGCTGAGCTGGTGGCAAACCCCTGAACGCGACGTCGAAGGCCGCCTGTCACGCCTCACCCGTTGGGTGCTCGACGCCCACGCCGCCGGCCTCGCCTACGGCCTCAAACTGCCCGGCCGCGTGTTGCCACCGCGAACCGGCGCGGCGCATCTGCGGCAATGCCTGGAAGCGTTGGCACGGCATGTCAGCAACACGTCGTAGGAACGGACCGTGTCCGCGTTCTCAAGTCGTTCGCCGGGCCGCCCCAAGAAAGACTTGGCCCCCTCGGGGGGGCTCGGGCGATTTTCCAGAGCCGGGGGCACAGCTAATTCCACGCAAAAAATCGCGGACGCGGTCCACTCCCACGCCACCCACCCTCGCCCCCCTCCTCTGGTTGATCATCCCCCTGCTTCTGGTGCTGGCGCCGCATGCCCCGCATCTGCCGCTGTGGATCAGCCTGGCCTGGCTGGGCTGTGCCTTGCTCCGCCTGCATGGCGCGCAGACCGGGCGGCAACCGGTCGGACGTGTACTCAAGATGCTGCTGACGCTGGCCGGGGTGGCGGGGGTGCTGCTCCAGTACGGTACGCTGATCGGCCCGGCCGGTGGCGTGGCGCTATTGGCCTTTCTTTCCGGCGCGAAGCTGCTGGAGACACCTACCCCACGCGACCGCCTCGGCCTCTTGTTCGTCGGCTGTTTTCTTCTGGTGGCGCATTTCCTCGATCGGCAAAACCTGGCCACCGCCGGCTACATGGCGTTCGCAGCGCTCGCTCTAGTCGCCGGCATGATCGCCACGCAAAGCCCCGCCAGCACGGCTTGGCGCCCCACCCTCGCCCTTGCCGCCCGCCTGATGGCGCAGGCGCTGCCGCTGGCGCTGCTGATTTTTCTGCTGTTCCCGCGCCTGCAAGGGACGCTCTGGGGCTTGCCGCAACAGGTCGCCGCGCAAACCGGCTTGTCCGACCAGATGAGCCCGGGCGACATCAGCCAGCTCATCCTCTCCGACGAACTCGCCTTCCGCGCCGAATTCAGCGGCGCCGAACCGACGCCACAACAGCTTTACTGGCGTGGGCCGGTGCTCTGGGATTACGACGGCCACACCTGGCGCACGGCTACCCCGCTGCGCGCCGCCATGCCGGAAGCCACGGGCAACGGCCAACCACTACGCTACAGCCTGACCCTGGAACCGCATCGGCAACGCTGGCTGCTCCTGCTCGGCTTGCCTACCCGCCTGCCGGAACTGCCCGGCAACCCCACCGTCCTGGGCGCGGATCTGCAATGGCGGGCCAGGGAGCCCATCAACCAGCGCCTGCGCTATGGCATCGAGGCGTATCTGGATTACCAACTGGAGCCGGCATTGTCCCCGACACTGCGCGCGCGGGCGCTGGCCCTGCCAGTGGGCGGCAACCCGCGGGCGCGAGAACTGGCTCAAAGCTGGCTGGATCACGCGACCAACGACACGGCCCGCGACGCCGCCATCGTCAACCAGGCACTCACCCTGTTCCGTGCGCAACCCTTTTTCTACACCCTCAATCCGCCCCGTCTCGGCGAGTCGGCGGTGGATGATTTCCTGTTTACCAGCCGGCGTGGCTTCTGCGAGCACTATGCCAGCGCTTTCGTTTTCCTGATGCGCGCGGCTGGCGTGCCGGCGCGGGTGGTCACCGGCTACCAGGGTGGCGAGCGCAACTCCCTCGGCAACTACCTCATCGTGCGCGGCCGCGACGCCCACGCCTGGGCCGAAGTCTGGCTAGCCGGGCGCGGCTGGCTGCGGGTCGACCCGACCGCGGCGGTCGCTCCGGCGCGGGTCGAGCACGGCGTCAGCGCCGCCCTCCCGACCGCCGAGCGCCCCGGCAATCTGGCTACGGGCGCCTGGCTGCGGCCACTTGGCCTCGGCTGGGATTTGATCAACAACCAGTGGAATCAATGGGTAATCGGTTACGACCCGGCGCGGCAGCAGCAATTCCTCGCGCGCCTCAACCCGCTCCTGGCCGACTGGCGGAGCAGGGTGTGGGCGCTGGGCCTGGGCGCCACCCTCCTCGTCGTCGGCGTCGCCGCTGCCCTCTGGCCGCGCCAGACCGTTATCCAAAGCGACCCGGCCAGCCGTGAATACCAGCGTTTTTGCCGCGCCCTGGCCCGTCTCGGCCTGCCGCGCGGGGCGGCGGAAGCCGCGGAAGACTATGCCCGCCGCGCCCTGGCCCGGCGACCCGACCTGGGTAACGAAATCAAACGCATCACCCGCCTCTACCTCGCCAGCCGCTATGGCCCGGCGGGATACCAAAGGGGAGCAGCGGCAGCGGACGACTCGTTGCGCGATCTGAAAAACGCGGTCGCCGCGTTTCGCCCCGGACGCCGCCCGGCGGCTAAACTCGGCGTTTCCGAGCCAACCTGAATGCCGCTATGGAACGCTTCACCATCTCCCTCGATGAATCCCTGGCCGTGGCTTTCGATCGCCTGATCCGCGACCGCGGCTACGCCAACCGCTCGGAAGCCATGCGCGACATGATCCGGCGTGAACTGGAAACCCAGCGCATCGAAAAAGCGGAAGCCCCCCACTGCGTCGCCAACCTCTCTTACATCTACAACCACCACGAACGCCGCCTGGCGGAACGCCTGACCGACCTGCAACACCACGCCCACGACGTGGTCGTTTCCTCCATGCACGTCCACCTGGACCACGACAACTGTCTGGAAACGTTGTTCATGCGCGGCCATACCGACCAAGTCCGCGCCTTCGCGGAAAAACTCATCGCCGAACGCGGCGTTCGCCACGGCACCCTCAACCTGATCCCGGTGGAAGCGGAAACCACGCCGCAGCATGTGCATAGCCGACCGAGAACCTGAACTGAATAACCTTACCCGACAAGGCATCACCAATATGCTGCAATGGCTGCTTGGCTTATTCAAATCGTCATCTCCCGTGACCGAGAGAAAACTTATCACGAAGGGCCGGGCTGAACCCGAACCTGATATTCAGTTGCCCCCTCCTTTTCTTCGTCGCGAGGCCATGCTTGACCGCAACCAGCAAGTGGCGGCTTATGTGTTTACCGTGGAAAAACCTGCCGCCATGCGTGCCCACACCTGGCATGCGACGACGCAACAATTCTTCGGCAACGTTCTAATTGATCACTTTTCAACCGGCGAACTGGACCGGCTGCTGGGCAAGAGATTGGTCTTCCTACCCCTGGGGCCAGCCAGCCTGGAACACTCTAAGCTCGATCAACTGCCCCGCAAGAACCTGGTGATCGAATTCGACCCGCCACTCGGGATGGAATTCCCCTAGGAGGCGGTGCTCGCCAAGCTGACCGCCCTGCGCGATAGCGGCTTCCAACTCGCCTGTGGCTATGGGCTTATAAAGCATGGCCTGCCGGAAGCCCTGGAACTTGCCCAGTTCATCAGCCTGGGCAATGTAATGAATCAGGACCCGCCGGATATTCTGGCTCACTGTCGCCAGCTTGGTACACGCTACCCGGAGCGCAGATTGCTGGCCCGCAACATCGATTCTATCGAGCTATACCAGGCCTGCCGGCAGATGAATATCCAGTTATTTCAGGGGCGCTTCCTCACGCTCGGAAACCCCAACCCGTCCGACAAGGCTCCCCCCTACCGCATGTTCGTGCTGGAACTGCTCAACGCGATCATGCGTCAGGCGGAGTATGAAGAACTGGCTGATATTGCTTGGCGCGATCCCGTACTGGCCTACCGGCTATTACGTTTCGTGAACTCGGCCGCCTTCGGTTTGCGTGAGAAGATTGACAATCTCAGGAATGCCATGGCCTATGTGGGACGGGATCAGTTGTACCGCTGGCTTACCCTGTTGCTATTCAGCGGCAAGGAGCCAAACCCCCTCGACGAGGCCCTGCGGGAAAATGCCTTGGTGCGCGCCAGGCTGGTGGAAAAACTGGCCGATGGGCGCATGTCGCGGAAGGAGTGCGACGAGGCATTCGTGGTCGGCATCCTGTCCGTGATCGACGCGTTGCTGGAGATTCCCATGCGGGATGCCCTGGCCCAACTGTCGTTGCCTGAAACCATGTCTGACGCCCTACTGCGGCGCGAGGGCAAATACGCAGCCTACTTGAAGCTGGCTATCGCCTGCGAGGAAAGCGACCAAGACACCATTCGGACTCTGGCGACTGAGTGCGACATGGATGCCGTCATGGTTAACCAGTACCACATCAAGGCATTGGCCTGGACCCTGAACTTCAGCGAAAAGCTGGACGACCAGTAAACCCCTGGCGACGCGCCACCATGAAGTGAAACTATCACGGCCTACTTTACCGAAGGGGGTATCTGTCAGGTAACCCTATGTCTTTGCCCCCAGCGCCGTTCGCAGTATCTCTTCCAGTTGCTGCTTGTGCAGGCTGGCATAGCCGGTGGCGGGGGAGGAGGACTCGGGGCGGCCGGCATAGCGCAGGGTGATGCCAGTGGCCAGGCGAATGGGGTAGGCGGCATAGCGCCAGGCGCCCTGGTTTTGTGGCTCGTCCTGCGCCCAGACGATGTCGTTCACCTTTGGGTAGCGCGCCAGCAGTTCGGCAAGCTCCAGGTCCGGCCAGGGGTAGAGCTGCTCGATGCGGATGATGGCAATGTCTTTATTTTCCTGTGTCCGACGCGCGCGCAGCAGGTCGTAATAGAGACGCCCGGAGCAGAATACCAGGCGGGTGATTGGCGCCGGGTCAAGGTTATCTAGCTCATCGATCAGGGGCTGGAAGGCGCCGCGCGCGAGTTCCTCCAGGCTGGAACTGGCATCCGGGTGGCGTAGCAGGCTCTTGGGGGTAAATACAATCAAGGGCTTGCGATAGGGGCGCACCACCTGGCGGCGCAGCAAGTGGAACATCTGTGCCGGGGTGGTGGGCTGCGTGATCTGGAAATTGTCGTGCGCGGCCAGTTGCAGGAAGCGTTCGATGCGCCCGGAGGAATGTTCCGGGCCTTGGCCCTCGTAGCCATGCGGCAGGAAGAGGGTGAGGCCGGAGAGCAGCCCCCATTTGCTTTCGGCGGCGGCGATGAATTGGTCCACCACCACTTGGGCGCCGTTGGCGAAATCACCGAACTGCGCTTCCCAGATCACCAATTGATCGGGCGCGGCGCTGGCGTAGCCATATTCGAAGCCGAGCACGGCTTCTTCCGAGAGCACCGAATCCACCACCAGGAAGTTGGCCTGGCCGGGAACCAGGTTTTGCAGCGGGATATAAGTGCCAGCATCCCAGCGTTCGCGCTTCTGGTCGTGCAGCACGGCATGGCGGTGAAAGAAAGTGCCGCGCCCGGAATCCTGGCCGGTCAGGCGTACCGGCGTGCCATCCGAGAGCAAGCTGGCGTAGGCCAGGCATTCCGCCATGCCCCAATCCAGTGGCAGCTTGCCTTCGCCCATCTGGCGGCGGTCGTCGATGATCTTCCGCACCCGGGGATGCAGAACAAAATCGGCCGGCACGGCGGTGAGTCGACGCGCCAGCGCTTGCAAGCGCGGCAGCGGGATGGCGGTGGGCGTGGCATCGCGCCAGTGGCTGTTCTTGTAGCCGCTCCAATCCGCCGCATAAGGGCTCTTGACAGCGGGTGGCTGGCTGCTGGGGGCGTCCAGGCTGGCGCGGAACGCTTGCACCAAGGCGTCCGCCGCGCCGGCGTCGACAACGTCCAGATCAGCGAGACGCTGGGCGTACAGCGTGCGCGTGCTGGGCAGAGCCTGGATACGGCGGTACATGAGCGGCTGCGTGGCCATCGGCTCATCCTGCTCGTTGTGGCCCAGGCGGCGGTAGCAGATCAAGTCGATGGCGATGTCATGCTGGAATGCCATGCGGTAATCGAGGGCGATGGCCACCGCGCGCAGCACCGCTTCCGGATCGTCGCCGTTCACATGCAGTACTGGCGCTTCGACGATCTTCATCACATCGGTGCAATACAAGCTGGAACGAGTATCGCGCGGATCGGAGGTGGTGAAGCCGATCTGGTTGTTGATGACGATATGCAGCGTGCCGCCCGTGCAAAAGCCGCGGGTGGCGGCCATGTTGAGGGTTTCCGTCACCACCCCCTGGCCGGCGATGGCGGCGTCGCCATGGATCAGAACCGGCATCACCTGTTTGCCTTCAAGGTCACCCCGGCGTTGCTGCTGCGCGCGCACCCAGCCTTCCACCACCGGGTCGACGATTTCGAGATGTGAGGGGTTGAACGCCAGCACCGCGCGAATCGGGCCGGCGGCCGTTTCCAGATCGCTGGCGAAGCCCTGGTGGTATTTCACGTCGCCGCTGCGGCTGGCGCTGCCATTGGCGTGCGCGGCCTGCTCGAACAATTCGATCACCGAGCGCCGCAACACGTTGTGCAGGACGTTGAGCCGGCCCCGGTGCGCCATACCCAGGCCGATTTCCCGCACTCCGGCGCGGACTGCCAGTTCCAGCAGGGTGTTGAGCAGGGGAATCAACGACTCGCCACCTTCCAGCGAGAAGCGTTTCTGGCCGACGAAGCGCGTGTGCAGGGTTTTTTCCAGGGTTTCGGCGGCGGTGAGTTGGGTCAATAGCCAGCGTTGCAACTCCGGCGTGATTTCCAGGCTACGGTCGCCTTCCACCCGCTGCTGCAACCAGCGCTTCTGAGGGGTGTCGGTGAGGTGCATGTATTCCAGCGACAAAGTGCCGCAATAGGCGCGCCGCACCCGCGCCAGAATGTTGCGCAGGGTATCTCGCGCCGGGCCGACCAGAGAGCCGGTATCGAATTCCTGATCCAGATCGGCGTCGGTGAGGCCGTGATTGGCCGGGTCCAGTTCCGGAATGTGCGGCGGCGGCAGGTGCCGCAAGGGGTCCAGATCGGCGACACGAAAACCGCGAAAGCGGTAAGCATTGATGAGCTGCAACACCCCGACCTGGCTTGCCTCACATTTCAGCAGCGGCAAATCGGAAACCGCCAGGGCTTCTTTCTTGGGAAAGCGCGCGAGCGTGGATGCGGAGGGGACGGGTGGCGCTGACGCCGGAATCAGATCCGGCCGTTCGGATTCGAGCGCCGCCAGGTAATCCGCGCTGCCAGAAAACAAGGCCGTAACAGGAAAAGAATCGCGCTGCATGGCGGGTCGCCACCGGGAAGTTGATGCGGCCTGCACGCTAACGGCTGCCGTGTTGCGGTGCAAGATGAATTTCAACCTGGAAACGACGGTTGAAAGAGGCCCATCTCATTGCCGATCCGCAATGCCTTGTTTACCTTCTCTACTCGCTTCGTTACTCTCACAGCACAATCCGCCAGACAGCATGCCCCCCTCCATGCAACACGATCTGCTCAGCACCTTCAACCAATACTTTGAACTGGTTCATGCGGACACGGAGGCCTTGCGTGAGCAAGTTTTCAAACTGCGCTATCAGGTCTATGTACTGGAAACCGGGTTCGAGGCCGAGGCCGATTGCAAGCGTGGCCTGGATGCCAGCGGCCAGCTCATCGGCTGGGAAGAAGACGAGTTCGATGCCCGCTCCGACCACTATTTGTTGCGCCACCGCCGTACCGGGGTCTATGCCGCTACCACGCGCCTGATTTTGCCGCTGAGCGAGGCGCCGGATGCGCCCTATCCCATCGAATTGCACTGCACGCTGGATGAGCGGGTAAGTGACCCATCGCTGCGGGTGCATCTGGGCGAAATCTCACGTTTTGCTGTTTCCAAAATCTTCAAGCGGCGCCTTGGCGAAGCCGGCAGCCTCGCCGGCGTGGCGGCCGACATCGAAGTGTATTTAAAAGACGACGAACGCCGCATCTTGCCGCATATTTCGCTGGGTCTGTTCGCGGCCGTCATGCGCATGGCGCACGCGCATGGCATCAGCCGCTGCTAT
>Ga0100387_10004008_pt1 | contig 12235 bp, 10 predicted proteins | sample CryGeymeta201511_FD_81547 | JGI IMG/M metagenome (GOLD analysis project Ga0100387, IMG submission 81547) | Groundwater microbial communities from Crystal Geyser aquifers in Utah, USA - Crystal Geyser metaG 2015-11 | ecosystem: Environmental > Aquatic > Deep subsurface > Groundwater | place... | reverse complement strand
TCTCCTATAGGCGGCACCGTTTGTCCATTTGCAACCTGAGCAAAGGCGACAAGCGCCATGAGAATCCAGCGTTTCATTCAGCACCTGCCCCTTTCCAACGTAAAAGAAATACGACCCTGCAGCAATATTTACCTGATCACCGTGGCATGTTCGCTATTGCTGCTTGCCTTGTATGTGCGGTGAGTCGCGTTGCGTCAAAACAGCCTGCGTGGCGGCCATTGCAGGTATGAAAGGTTCACGAGTTTTTAATCAGCCCTCCACATTGGTGTCGTTCACTACCGTCAGGTCCCGCCCTACAGGAGTCGGCTAAGGTCACATTCCGCTTTTCCAGGCTGAGCGACTGGTATTGAGAATTCGGTTTCTCCAATGGCCGCAATGGAGTGAGGGATTCCAATGACAGCAACTGGTCGTGTCCGGGTGCTCACTTCTGGCGAAAGGTTCGTCACATAGCTGCCGTCGATCCCTAGGTGGCAACTGCCGCTTGGGAGCAGGCAGATCGCAAAGTTCTACGACCGGAATCGCTGTAGACCCGTCGTAGACTTTGTAGCAGCCATATCAACAATATGAATTTTTTGAGGTGAACCCAAAGAGATCATGGATTTGAAGTTGCTAGACTCCAAGCGATGACTGACACAGCAAAAGCACACACCCCCATGATGGCCCAGTACCTGGGCCTGAAAGCGGATTACCCCGATACGCTGCTGTTTTACCGCATGGGCGATTTCTACGAGCTGTTTTTTGCCGATGCAGAAAAAGCTGCGCGCCTGCTCAACATCACGCTGACCCAGCGTGGCCAGTCGGCCGGCGCGCCGGTGGTGATGGCGGGCGTGCCATTTCACGCGGTGGAGACCTACTTGGCACGCCTCATCAAGCTGGGTGAATCGGTGGCCATTTGCGAGCAGGTAGGCGACGTCGCCACCGCCAAGGGTCCGGTCGAGCGCAAAGTGGTGCGGGTGGTGACCCCCGGCACCCTGACCGACCTGGAACTGCTGGGCGATAAGACTGAGTCCATGCTGCTGTCGGTGCATCAGGGTGCGCGCAACCACTGCGGCCTGGCGTGGCTGAGCGTCACGCAAGGCGAGGTGCATCTGGCCGAGTGCTCCGCCGATGAACTGGCTGACTGGGTGAGCCAGATTGCGCCGGGCGAGCTTATTTTCAGCGCCGGCGCGACTCCCGCATTTGAAGCCCGGCTGCGCAGCCTGACCATGGCGGGGCCGGTGTCGATCTCGGCACGACCGGACTGGCAGTTTGATGCCGGCCTGGGTCAGCGCAAGTTGCTGGACCACCTGCAAGCCGCCAGCCTGGCGCCTTGGCAAGCACAAGACCTGCCGCAAGCGCAAGCTGCCGCCAGTGCGCTGCTGGCCTATGCCGAGCATACCCAGGGCCGCTCGCTCACGCACCTCCAAAGTATTCGAGTGCAGCGCGCGGGCGAACTCATTGACCTGCCACAAACCACCCGTCGCAATCTGGAACTGCTGCAAACCTTGCGTGGCGAAGACAGCCCCACCCTGTTTTCTCTGCTCGATACCTGCATGACCGGCATGGGCAGTCGCCTGCTTAAAAGTTGGCTGGTGTCACCCAGGCGCGACCGCACCGAAGCCCAGCAGCGCCTGAGCGCCATTGCCGCCTTGCGTGATGGCCCTGCCCTGTCCGCCGGTGCCGGGCCCTGGACCAAACTGCGCGACAAGCTCAAGGGCAGCACCGATGTGGAACGCATCACGGCCCGTATTGCGCTGCGTCAGGTGCGGCCCCGCGAACTGGTCGGCTTGCAGTTGACCCTGCAAAAAACCGTATTGCTGGCCCCGGTCCTAAAGGGACTTGAGACCTATTTGACGACCCTGGCCAGCCACCTGTTGCCGCCCGCTGACTGCACAGAATTACTAAGACAAGCCATCGACGCCGAGCCCGCAGCGCTGGTGCGCGACGGCGGTGTCATCGCTGCCGGTTTTGACGCTGATCTGGACGAGTTGCGCGCCATCCAGACCAACTGCGACAGTTTTTTGCTGGACCTGGAAACCCGCGAAAAAGCGCGCACCGGCATCGCCAATTTGCGCGTGCAGTTCAACCGGGTGCATGGTTTTTTCATTGAAGTTTCACAAGGCCAGCTCGACAAGGTGCCCGACGACTACCGCCGCCGCCAGACCCTGAAAAACGCCGAGCGCTTCATCACCCCCGAGCTGAAGGCCTTTGAAGACAAGGCGCTCAGCGCGCAGGAGCGTGCTCTGGCACGGGAAAAGTTTCTCTATGAAAAAGTGCTTGACCAGTTGCAACGCTTTGTACCGGCACTCACCGAACTGGCGCGCGCACTGGCCACGCTCGATGCTCTGTGTGCCCTGACCGAGCGCAGCCTGACGCTGGACTGGTGCGCACCCCAATTTGCCAAAGAGCCCTGCCTGGACATCGAAGCCGGGCGTCACCCTGTTGTACAGGCGCGCCTCAATGAGACCAGCGCCGGCGCCTTCATTGGCAACGACACGCACCTGAGTGCAAAGCAGCGCATGCAGATCATCACCGGCCCCAACATGGGCGGCAAATCGACCTACATGCGCCAGATTGCGGTCATCACGCTGCTCGCCAGCATGGGCAGTTATGTGCCGGCCAAGCGCTGCCGTTTGGGGCCCATCGATGCCATCCACACCCGCATTGGCGCAGCCGACGACCTGGCTAACGCACAATCGACCTTCATGCTGGAGATGACCGAGGCCGCGCAAATCTTGCACTCTGCCACGCCCAATTCACTGGTGCTGATGGATGAAATAGGCCGTGGCACCAGCACCTTTGATGGCCTGGCGCTGGCCAGTGCGATCGCCACCCAATTGCATGACAAAACCCAGGCTTACACCCTGTTTGCCACGCATTATTTTGAGTTGACCGAGTTCCCGGCAACGCACCACGGCGCCATCAACGTGCATGTAAGCGCTGCCGAGTCAGGCCGCAACATTGTTTTTTTGCACGAAATCCAGCCGGGACCGGCCAGCAAAAGCTACGGCATTCAGGTGGCGCGCCTGGCTGGTATGCCCGCTGCAGTGCTCAACCATGCGCGCCAGACGCTCGAAGCCCTGGAAGCGCAAGCCTCGCACCAGCAGGCTCAGATTGACCTGTTTGCCGCACCCGCAGTGACTGAAGTCGTCATAACTAGCGCGGTGGACAACGCGCTGGAAGCGATCAACCCCGATGATTTAAGTCCGCGCGAGGCACTGGAAGCGCTTTACAACTTGAAAAAACTAAGAGGAATTCCACTTTGAAAAGCGCCACTGGGTGGGCGGCGAACAAACCAGCGACGTGGACCTGGCACACGCCAGGCGCAGTAGCCAAAGATGTGTTGCAGGCCGCGTCCCTGATTGGAAACCTCGTGACCAACGACCCCGATGCTTTTTTCGAGGCTTGGATCGATGCCCTGACCCGCGCACGGACTGGAAGAAGCCCGCACTGGAGGGCTTGCGCGCCTTGCGCTTGCACAACGCAGCACTGGCGCAGTAACTACAGGCGTTTTACCCTGAATCCATCGAGTAAACCAATGGGAAAAGGCCTCAAAGTATCGCTACTTGGAGGCCTTTGTACTATGTAATGGTCGGGGCGAAAGGATTCGAACCTTCGACCCTCTGGTCCCAAACCAGATGCGCTACCAGGCTGCGCTACGCCCCGACCGGTGTATTGTAAACGTTGAACATCGTGCTTTTTGACATGCTATCTGACCATATTTACCAGCCATGACCACAGCAACTGCGCCTTTGCCCTGGATTGCCAGCGGCGATGATTTTCCGCCAACCGATAGCGCGTGGGGAGCCAGTTCAGCGGCACCCGGCTTGCTGTGTGCCGGTGCCGATTTATCCGTGAGCACCCTTCAAAACGCCTACCAACACGGCATTTTTCCCTGGTTCAGTGACGGCCAACCCATTTTGTGGTGGAGTCCGCAGCCGCGCATGGTACTTGAGGTGGATCAGTTCAAGCTGTCGGCTTCAATGAAAAAAACTTTGAAAAAGTTTGCCGTTGATCCTGCTTGTGAAATTCGCATCGACAGCGCATTCAAAGATGTCATTCAGGCCTGTGCGTCCAGTCTCCGGCACGGCACGCAGGGCACCTGGATCGTGTCCGACATGATCGACGCTTACCTGGCTCTGCACCACGCAGGTCTTGCCCACAGCGTCGAAACCTGGATCAACGGCGAACTGGTTGGCGGTCTCTATGGCGTGGCCATCGGCGGCGCAGTGTTTGGCGAGTCGATGTTTCACCGCCAGCCCAATGCATCGAAAATCGCATTGGCCGCACTGGTGAGCTTGTGCCGCCATCATCAAATCAGCCAGATTGATTGCCAACAAAATACGGCGCATCTGCAGTCTCTGGGTGCCCACGAAATTCCGAGAGCTGAATTCATCGAACGTGTTCAACAGCTGCGGCAGCGCCCTGCCATCGACTGGCAATTCAAGCTCCTATACTGGCGCGCACTCTTCACTTACAAACCGGATTCAGTGTGAATCAGTCTCAGGAATCAGCGCTCAAAACGCTTCAGTTTTATGCCACCGCAAGCTACCCCTGCAGTTATCTTGACGGGCAGATTGCGCGCTCTCAGGTGGCCACACCCTCGCACCTGATCGACACGCGGAGCTACTCGGCCTTGATGCGCAGTGGTTTTAGGCGCAGCGGCTTGTTTTATTACCGGCCCCATTGTGATCAGTGCCAGGCTTGCCAGTCGATTCGTCTGCCAGTGGCAGAGTTCGTGCCGGATCGCAGTCAAAAAAGGGCTTGGGCGCGGCATCATGGTCTGCAGATTACAACCATGAAGCCGTCCTTTTCACCGGAGCACTTTACGCTCTACCAGCGCTACCAGCAGGCACGCCATCGCGGTGGCGGCATGGATGCCGATGACGCAAGTCAGTACCACGATTTTTTGATCGACAGCCAGGTGGACTCCCTGCTGGTTGAGTTCCGCGAGCCCTCGCAGGGCGGCAATCCCGGCGTGCTCAAGATGGTCTCGATCATCGACCGGCTTGACGATGGCCTGTCGGCGGTTTACACCTTTTATGATCCCGTGCCGGGCCAGTGCTACGGCACTTACAACGTGCTTTGGCAAATCAGCCAGGCCAGCGCCTGGGGCCTTAAATACCTTTACCTGGGCTACTGGGTGGCGCAAAGCAGAAAGATGTCTTATAAAACCCGTTTCAGACCGTTCGAATTGTTTGATCGAGATCAATGGTGTGCTGTGGCCGACAAAAGTGCTTGATTTGCAGACAATTTTCACAAGATAAAATGAAAACTCATTTCAGGATATCGCATGCGAAAGATCGACTCTGCCACGACAGCCACACCGACCATCCAGGTCATCGAACGCATGATGACGTTGATGGATGTGCTGGCCTCCCAGGAAGACGCCATCTCCCTCAAGGAAATAAGTGCCAAGACCGGCCTGCATCCCTCCACCGCGCACCGCATCCTGAATGACCTGGTGCTCGGCCGCTTTGTTGATCATCCGCAAGCGGGCAGTTACCGCTTGGGCATGCGCTTGCTGGAGCTGGGCAACCTGGTGAAAAACCGGCTCAATGTGCGCGATGCCGCGCTCGACGCCATGCGCGACTTGCACCGTCTGACACAACAACCGGTCAACCTGAGCATCCGCCAGGGTGACGAAATTATTTATGTGGAAAGAGCCTATAGCGAGCGCTCGGGCATGCAGGTGATCAGGGCCATTGGTGGCCGCGCGCCGCTGCACCTGACCTCAGTGGGCAAGTTGTTTCTGGCGGCGGATGAACCCCAAAAAGTGCGCTCTTATGCGCTGCGTACCGGCTTGAGCGGCCACACAAAAAACAGTCTGACACAACTGCCGGCGCTGGAGCGTGAACTCGCCAAAGTGCGTCGCGAGGCTTATGCCAACGACAACGAAGAACTGGAATTAGGGGTGCGCTGCATGGCCGCCGGCATCATGGACGACCAGGGAAAACTAGTCGCGGGTTTGTCAATTTCCGCCCCTTCCGGTCGGTTGGACGAAAGCTGGTTGGCCAAACTCAAAGCCACAGCCCAGCAAATTTCAGCCAACCTGGGTTATCGGCAAAACAATCCTGTTTGATTAACCGCCAGCAAGTGGTGCGTCTGCCATGATGGCGGCCGCATTGGCAGTTGATTCGATCCACTTACGCACGCGCTCAGCATCGCCCAACCGGCTCAACTTGCCCGCCGAATCCAAAAAGATCATGATCAACTGGCGGCCTGCCACCTTGGTCTGCATCACCAGGCAACGCCCGGCTTCCGAGATGTAACCGGTTTTTTGCAGGCCAATGTCCCAACTCGGGTTTTTAACCAAGCGATTGGTGTTGTTGTACTGCAGCGTTTGCTTGCCCACCGATACCTGGTATCCCGTCGATGTGGTCAGTTCGCGCAACATAGAGTGTTGGTGCGCAGCATCAACGAGTTTGGCCAAGTCACGCGCACTTGACATGTTATTGCTGGACAACCCTGTGGGCTCCACATAACGGCTGTCCTTCATGCCTAGCAATTTCGCCTTGTAGTTCATCAGTTGGGTAAACACCTGCAAACCGCCGGGATAGGTGCGGCCCAGCGCATGGGCAGCGCGGTTTTCGCTGGACATCAGCGCCAGATGCATCAGTTCACCCCGGCTCAACTCGGTACCCACGCGCAATCTGGAGCGACTGCCTTTTTCGGTATCGACATCCTGCTGGGTGATGGTGATCATTTCATCCATGGGCAAATTGGCTTCGCTCACAACCAGACCCGTCATCAATTTGGTCAACGAAGCAATCGGCAGAACGGCTTGGTCATTCTTGCTGAACAGCACCTCGTGGGTTTCCTGGTCAATGACCAGCGCCACACTGGATTTGAGATTGAGATCGTCTGGCGTGCGCTGTAAACCAGCCAATTGACCAAAGGATGGCTTGGCAACCGCTGAGGTCGCCACAGGTGCCGTTTTCCGCTTGGCAACAGCGTAGCTTTTCGACACACGACGCTTGGTGACGACCGCGGTTTTCTTGGTTTTACTCGCGTGGGTCTTGCTCACCTGGGTCTTGCTCGCACTGGCCTTGGCAGATGCCGCCCCGGCCAGGGGCACCCAAGAAAACAAGCCCAGCAAGCCCAAAAGACAGATGAAACTACGCACTTTTTTAGAAAAAAAGCTGCTACTTGCAGTTGTCATTAACCTGTCTCCTAAATTAGCCACATGGCAGGCATCCAGTTTAAACCCGAAATTCCTGCTGCAGCAAGCACTTGCAGGAGTTATTTAAACTAATTTGCAACGTCAGCCCTGGGCTGCCACCCGCTCGGCCTGACTCTGAAGTTTGTTCAGGGCGCTCAAATAAGCCTTGGCCGAGGCCACCACGATGTCCGGGTCGGCACCCACGCCATTGACGATGCGGCCACTGCTTTGCAGGCGCACGGTCACCTCGCCCTGGCTCTCGGTCGAGCCGCTGATGGCGTTCACCGAATACAGCACCATCTCGGCACCGCTCTTGACATTGGCCTCAATGGCCTTGAGCGAGGCATCGACCGGACCGTTACCGTTGGCGGTGCCGGTCACCTCGATGCCGGCAATGGTCATGACCACCGTGGCCTGCGGCAATTCGCCGGTTTCGCTGTGCTGTGACAAAGACACCAGCGTGTATTGGTCGTGGCTTTGTGCCACGCTTTCCTCGCTGACCAAAGCAAGGATGTCTTCATCGAAGATTTCACTCTTGCGGTCAGCGAGTTCCTTGAATTTGGCAAAAGCCAGGTTCACTTCAGCCTCGCTGTCCATCTGCACGCCCAATTCTTGCAAGCGCTGCTTGAACGCGTTGCGGCCGCTGAGTTTGCCCAGAATCATTTTGTTGGCTGTCCAGCCCACGTCTTCAGCACGCATGATCTCGTAGGTATCGCGCGCCTTCATGATGCCATCCTGGTGAATGCCGGCCGTATGGGCAAAGGCGTTGGCACCCACGATGGCCTTGTTGGGCTGCACCACAAAACCCGTGGTCTGGCTCACCAGGCGGCTGGCCGCCAGAATCTGGGTGGTGTCCACACCCACATCCAGATCAAAGTAGTCGCGCCGGGTGCGCATGGCCATCACCACTTCTTCCAGACTACAGTTGCCAGCACGCTCACCCAGGCCATTGATAGTGCATTCGACCTGGCGCGCGCCGCCAATCTTGACGCCCGCGAGCGAGTTGGCCACCGCCATGCCGAGGTCGTTGTGGCAGTGCACCGACCAAATTGCCTTGTCGGAATTGGGCACGCGCTCGCGCAAACGCTTGATGAAGTTGCCGTACAACTCAGGGATCGCATAGCCCACGGTGTCGGGCACATTGATGGTGCCAGCGCCTTCGTTGATCGCCGCCTCAATCACCCGGCACAAGAAGTCTTCTTCGCTGCGGTAAGCGTCTTCGGCGCTGAACTCGACGTCGGCTACCCGGTTTCGGGCAAAACGCACGGCCTGTTTGGCTTGCTCCAGCACCTGTTCAGGCGTCATGCGGAGTTTCTTTTCCATGTGCACTGGCGACGTCGCAATGAATGTGTGAATGCGTGCCCGGTTCGCGCCTTGCACGGCGTCAGCGGCCAGCGTGATGTCACGGTCGTTGGCGCGCGACAAGGAACAAATGGTCGAATCCTTGATGGCGTGGGCGATGGCCTTGATGGCCTCGAAATCACCATTGGAACTGGCCGCAAAACCGGCTTCGATGACATCCACTTTCAGCCGTTCCAGTTGACGGGCAATGCGCAATTTTTCGTCACGGGTCATGGAGGCACCGGGCGACTGCTCACCATCACGCAAGGTGGTGTCAAAAATTACCAATTTGTCTGACATGTCATTTCTCCTGGGCTGTTTTACAAAGAAAATTTAAAAAAGTTTGGGCAACAAAAAAGCCCGTCGCAGGTGCTGACGGGCTTTTGGGGTTGATGCAATCACGCGCTAACCACTCCGCCCGAATGACGTTAGCAATAGCAGTAGTGAAAAGGTATGCATGGCTTCAATATAACATAGGCTGGCGGCATGCCTCCCTCCATTTTCTCTCGGCGGTAACTTACGTCTCGCTTCATTTGTGCAAACCACGTTCATCGGGCTCGTCGGTTGAGGTGCTGATGACGCTGGTGGGAATTCCTTTGGTCTTGCGCCAGAAATAGATGCTATAACCGCTCAAGCCGTAAACGACGAACAAGCCGAACATCACGATTGGCGGGTCGATGTTGATCACGGCAATGCCGATGGCAATCAGCACGATCACCACAAAAGGCACGCTGCGTTTCATCTGGATGTCCTTGAAACTGTAAAACGGCACATTGGTCACCATGGTCAGGCCCGCATACAAACACATGACAAACATGGGCCATGCCCACTGCGGGCCAGCGCTGCCCAGATCGTTCGCCACCCAAATGAACCCCGCCACCAGCGCCGCAGCAGCAGGCGACGGCAAGCCCTGAAAGTAGCGCTTGTCAACCACAGCGGTATTGACGTTGAAGCGCGCCAGCCGCAAGGCCGCGCACGCGCAATAGACAAACGCCGCAATCCAACCCCAGCGACCTAGACCCTTGAGCGCCCACACGTACGCAATCAGGGCGGGTGCAGCACCAAACGACACCATGTCGGAAAGCGAGTCCATCTGCTCGCCAAAAGCGCTCTGGGTATTGGTCATGCGCGCCACGCGACCGTCAAGGCTGTCGAGCACCATGGCAGAAAAAACACCGATCGCGGCCAGGTCGAAGCGGCCATTGATGGCCATGACAATGGCATAAAAACCGCCAAACAGCGCTGCCAAAGTGAACAAATTGGGCAGGATATAAATGCCTTTACGACGCTTCTTCAGAAGCACGCCGGGTGCATGGTCGGTTGTTTGTGTAGTCACGTCTTCCATTCGTTTAGCTGGCGGGGTGGCTTCATAATAACAAAGGCCACCGGAGTGGCCTTTGATCAGCAAACACGCAGCGATCAGTTGCGCGTCTGGTCCACCAGTTTGTTTTTGGCAATCCAGGGCATCATGGCGCGCAGCTGGCCACCGACGATTTCGATCTGATGATCGGCAATATTGCGACGGCGCGCCGTCATGCTGGGGTAGTTGGTGCGGCCTTCCAGAATGAACGACTTGGCGTAGTCGCCGTTTTGAATGCGCTTGAGGGCGTTGCGCATGGCTTCGCGGCTCTGCGCGTTGATGACCTCGGGGCCGGTCACGTATTCGCCATACTCGGCATTGTTGGAGATCGAGTAGTTCATGTTGGCGATACCGCCTTCATAGATCAGATCGACAATCAATTTCAGCTCGTGCAGACATTCGAAATAAGCCATCTCTGGGGCGTAACCGGCTTCAACGAGGGTCTCAAAACCCATCTTGACCAGTTCGACGGCGCCACCGCACAGCACGGCCTGTTCGCCGAACAGGTCGGTCTCGGTTTCTTCCTTGAACGAGGTCTCGATGATGCCGGCCTTGCCGCCACCGTTGGCCATGGCGTAAGACAACGCCAGGTCACGCGCCTTGCCGCTCTTGTCCTGGTGGATGGCGATCAGGTGCGGTACGCCACCGCCCTGGGTGTAGGTGTTGCGCACGGTGTGACCGGGCGCCTTGGGCGCCACCATCCACACATCCAGGTCAGCGCGCGGCGTAACCTGGTTGTAATGCACGTTGAAACCATGGGCGAACACCAGCGAGGCACCCTGCTTGATGTTGGTCGCCACGTTGTTGGTATAAACCTCACCGATTTGCTCGTCAGGCAGCAAAATCATGACCACGTCAGCGATCTTGACAGCGTCGTTGACTTCCATCACGGTCAGGCCAGCCTTGCCAACCTTGTCCCAGGATGCGCCACCTTTGCGCAAACCCACCACCACCTTGACACCACTGTCGTTGAGGTTTTGCGCGTGCGCATGGCCCTGGCTGCCGTAACCGATGATGGCCACTGTTTTGCCCTTGATCAGGCTCAAATCACAATCTTTATCGTAAAAAACTTTCATCGCTCACTCCGTTGTAAAAAATAAACCAAAACTTTGCGGGACAGATCTTTAGCTCTGTCCCCAACCAATTCAGGCGTGACATATCTTTGGCTCTGTCCACAACTGACTAAACCCTCAAAATCCGCTCGCCCCGGCCAATGCCACTGGAGCCGGTACGCACCGTTTCCAAAATGGCACCGCGTTCGATGGCATTCAAAAACGCATCGTTCTTGATCTGGTCACCTGTCAACTCAATGGTGTAGCTTTTCTCGGTCACATCGATGATGCGGCCCCGAAAAATATCTGCCATGCGTTTCATTTCTTCGCGCTCCTTGCCCACCGCGCGCACCTTGACCATCATGAGCTCACGCTCGGTGTAGGCGCCTTCGGTCAGGTCCACCACCTTGACCACCTCGATCAGGCGGTTCAGGTGCTTGGTGATCTGCTCGATGACTTCGTCAGACCCAGTGGTCTGGATGGTCATGCGCGACAGGCTGGGGTCTTCGGTGGGTGCCACCGTCAACGACTCAATGTTGTAGCCGCGCGCCGAGAACAGACCAACGACGCGGGAAAGAGCACCAGCTTCGTTTTCCAGCAATACTGCAATGATATGTTTCATGTTAGAGGTCCTCCGAACTCAGCAGCATTTCAGTGATGCCCTTGCCAGCTTGCACCATCGGGAACACGTTCTCAGTAGGGTCGGTGCGGAAATCCATGAATACCGTGCGGTCCTTCAACTTGCGTGCCTCGCGCAATGCCGGCTCAACATCCGAAGCTCGCTCAATTAACATACCAACGTGGCCGTAAGACTCAGCCAACTTGACAAAGTTGGGCAACGCATCCATGTAACTGCTGCTATAGCGGCCTTCGTACTCCACCTCCTGCCATTGCCGCACCATGCCCAGGTAGCGGTTGTTGAGGGACACGATCTTGATGGGTGTGTTGTATTGCAGGCAGGTGGACAGTTCCTGAATGCACATCTGCACCGAACCCTCGCCAGTCACACAATAGACCTCGCTGTCGGGTTTAGCCAGCTTGATGCCCATGGCGTAAGGAATGCCCACGCCCATGGTGCCCAGACCGCCGGAGTTGATCCAGCGCCGGGGCTCTTCAAAGCGGTAGTACTGCGCGGCCCACATCTGGTGCTGACCCACATCGGACGTGATGTAAGTGTCGGCGTCCTTGGTCATATTCCAGAGCGTTTCCACCACATATTGCGGCTTGATGATGTCATTCTTGCCGTGGTCGTACTTGAGGCAGTCGCGCTTGCGCCAGCCCTCGATGGTGTCCCACCAGGCGCCCAGCGCATTGGCGTCGGGCTTGGTCGCGCTTTCCTTG
>Ga0100387_10004005_pt1 | contig 12240 bp, 6 predicted proteins | sample CryGeymeta201511_FD_81547 | JGI IMG/M metagenome (GOLD analysis project Ga0100387, IMG submission 81547) | Groundwater microbial communities from Crystal Geyser aquifers in Utah, USA - Crystal Geyser metaG 2015-11 | ecosystem: Environmental > Aquatic > Deep subsurface > Groundwater | place: USA... | reverse complement strand
TCGCCTTTCCTTTGCGCCAATAACCGGCGCCGATGATTCGAATAACCGAAGCGCGGTACGTGAACCGCACCGTGAGCACACCGCCGTCAACTTCTCCGAAGCAATAGAACCGTTCTTCGGTTTTGCTGTGCGCCTCGTCCTTGGCCATCACGCGCTGCGGGTCCGCAAAGGCGTATTGGGCACGGGAGAAGGAGACCCCGTGCTTTCTTTGATTCTCGGCGTCCTTGTCTGGGTCCCAATCAAAGCGAGTCTTAGCCATGGATGCAGAGTATCACTAGCCCATACCAAAAGCCATACGGAGATATGGAACGCCCCAACGTAATATCGCCGACATTTGTCTGCGTAACCGTGTTACTGGACAAGGCGAATAATCTGGCGTCATGTGGTAACCTTTTGATTCATTTGGTTCATCTTGTCCGGTAACACCGATCATGCCCATAAACGTCCCCTCTTCTGGCTCTTCTTCCCGCCCGCCGAAACTGCTGGAGCAGCTTCGCGGCAGCATCCGCTTGAAGCACTACAGTCTGCGAACTGAACAAGCTTACGTGGGGTGAGTTAAACGATACATCTTTTTCCACGGCAAACGCCATCCCAGCGAAATGGGCAAATCGGAAGTCGAGTCATTTCTGACTGCGCTGGCGGTGGAGCGGAATGTGACGGCTTCCACTCAGAACCAGGCGTTGTCGGCGCTGCTGTTTCTGTACCGGGAGGTGTTGGGGATGGATTTGCCCTGGCTGTCCGAGGTGATCCGGGCGAAGAAGCCGGCGCGCTTGCCGACGGTGTTGACCCAAGAGGAAGTACGGGCGCTGTTGAAGTATGTTGATGATCCGTTGATGGATTTGATCGTGCGACTGCTCTATGGCACCGGGATGCGCTTGCTGGAGTGCTTGCGCCTGCGGGTGAAGGATGTGGAATTCACCCGCAATGAGATCGTGGTGCGGGAGGGTAAGGGCGGCAAGGATTGGGTGACGATGTTGCCGGCCAGTCTGGCGGATCGCCTCAAGGCGCCTATTGCGGTGGTGAAGGCGCAGCATGAGGCTGATCTGGCTTTGGGCCGGGGCGAGGTGTGGTTGCCGGATGCCTTGGCGGTGAAGTATCCCAACGCGCCGAAGGAATGGGCTTGGCAGTATGTGTTTCCAGCGGCGGGGTTTTCCGCGGACCCGCGTTCCGGGGCGGTGCGGCGGCATCATGTGGATGACAAGCGGGTGCAACGGGCGGTGAAACTGGCGGCAGCGAAAGCGGGCATCGCCAAGCAGGTCAGCCCGCATACCCTGAGGCATTCATTCGCAACCCACTTGTTGGAATCCGGTTACGACATCCGCACCGTGCAGGAATTGCTCGGCCATTCCGATGTTTCGACGACGATGATTTACACCCATGTGTTGAACAAGGGCGGGCGCGGGGTGGTGAGCCCGCTGGATCGCTGAGCGGGATTCTGTAGACGCCAGGGTTGGCTGGCGGAAATCCTCCATTACTCCTTTGGAAAACGGGGGCGTGAGTTGTTTCACGTTAACAGGGATGGCCGGATGGGCGCTCCGGTAAATGAATCTCACCACAGGAGCGGACCGCGTCCGCGATCGTGGCCGTTGCAATCGCGGACACGATCCGCGCCTACGGAAGACGGGCGTTTCGCGTGGGTCAACCGCCTCGCTTGCCGCGCGCCTGGCGGCCGCGCAGCAGCCGGTAGACCGCCGGCACGACGAACAGGGAGAGCAGCGGCGCGGTGATCATGCCGCCGACCATGGGCGCGGCGATGCGGCTCATGATTTCGCTGCCGGTGCCGCTGCCCAACAGGATCGGCAGCAGGCCGGCGACGATCACCGCCACCGTCATCGCCTTTGGCCGCACCCGCTGCACGGCGCCTTCGCGGATGGCGTCGAGCAGCGCCGCCTCGCCGCATTCGCCGGCGTCAAGCCGCGCGCTCCAGGCGTTTTTCAGGTACAGCAGCATGATCACGCCGAACTCGGCGGACACCCCGGCCAGGGCGATGAAGCCGACCCCGGTGGCGATCGAGAGGTTGTAGCCCATCACATACAGGAACCAGACGCCGCCGGTGAGCGCGAACGGCAGCGTCGCCATGATCAGCACGGCCTCGTCAATGCGCGTGAAGGTGAGGTAGAGCAGCACGAAGATGATCAACAGCGTGGCCGGCACGACCAGTTTCAGGCGGGCGTTGGCGCGCTCCATGTACTCGAACTGGCCGGAGTAGGCGAGGCTGATGCCGGGTTCGAGCTTGACCTTGGCGTGGATGCCGGCGCGCAGGTCGGCGACCACGGCGGCGAGATCGCGCCCATGCACGTCGATATAGACCCAGCCGTTGGGCCGGGCATTCTCGCTTTTGAGCATGGGCGGGCCGTCGTTCACCCTGACCGTCGCCACCATGCCGAGGGTGATCTGGCTGCCGCCGGGGGTGACGATGGGCAGCCGCGCCAGGCGTTCGACGCTGTCGCGCCACTCGCGCGGGTAGCGCAGGCTGATCGGGAAACGCGCCCGCCCCTCGACGGTTTCGCCGAGGTTCTCGCCGCCGATCAGGCCGCTGACCACCGACTGCACGTCGGCGATGTTGAGGCCGTAGCGGGCGGCGGCGGCGCGGTCGATGTCGATATCGACATAGCGCCCGCCGGTGAGGCGTTCGGCCAGCGCCGAGGAAACGCCGGGCACGGTCTTCGCCACCGCTTCCACCTGCCGCGCCACCCGCTCGATAACGGCCAGGTCGGTGCCCGCGACCTTGACGCCGATGGGGCTCTTGATGCCGGTGGCGAGCATGTCGATACGGTTGCGGATGGGCGGTACCCAGATGTTGGAAAGCCCCGGCACCCGCACCGCGCGATCCAGTTCATCGACCAGTTTCTCCGGCGTCATGCCGGGCCGCCATGCCTCGCGCGGCTTGAACTGGATGGTGGTCTCGAACATTTCCAGCGGCGCCGGATCGGTGGCGGTCTCGGCGCGGCCGGCCTTGCCGAACACCCGCGCCACCTCCGGCACGGTCTTGATCAGGCGATCGGTCTGTTGCAACAACTCGGCGGCCTTCTGCGCCGACAGGCCGGGCAGCGCGCTGGGCATGTAGAGCAGATCGCCTTCGTCCAGCGGCGGCAGGAACTCGCCGCCAAGCTGGCTGGCCGGCCAGAAGCTGGTCAAAAACACCAGGATGGCGATGGCGAGCGTCAACTTTGGCCGCGCCAACGCCACGTCCAGCAGTGGCCGGTAGAGGCCGATCAGCCAGCGGTTGAGCGGGTTCTTCGCCTCGTCGGGCAGCTTGCCGCGAATCCAGTACCCCATCAGCACCGGGATCAGGGTCACCGACAAGCCCGCCGCCGCGGCCATGGCGTAAGTCTTGGTGAACGCCAACGGGCCGAACAGCCGCCCTTCCTGGGCTTGCAGGGTGAACACCGGGATGAACGACAAGGTAATGATGAGCAGCGAGAAAAACAGCGCCGGCCCCACTTCCACCGCCGCCTCGGTCATCACCCGCCAATGCGTCTCGCCTTGCAGCGTCTCACTCGGATGCGCGCGCCGCCAGGCCTCCGCCTTCTTGTGCGCGTTCTCGATCATCACCACCGCCGCGTCGACCATCGCCCCCACCGCGATGGCGATGCCGCCGAGCGACATGATGTTGGCGTTGATGCCCTGGTAGCGCATGACGCCGAAGGCGATCAACACCCCCAGCGGCAGCGAGACGATGGCCACCAGGCTGGAGCGCAGGTGCCACAGGAACAGCGCGCACACCAGCGCCACGACGATGAACTCCTCGATCAGCTTGTGGCTGAGGTTGTCCACCGCGCGGTCGATCAGGGCGCTGCGGTCGTAGGTCGGGACGATCTCCACGCCCTTCGGCAGGCTGGCTTTGAGTTCCTCGATCTTGGCGTGCACGGCGGCCAGGGTGGCGCGGGCGTTCTTGCCGGAACGCAAGATCACCACCCCGCCCACCGTCTCGCCTTCGCCGTCCAGTTCCGCGATGCCGCGGCGCATCTCCGGGCCGACCTGGATGTGCGCCACGTCGCCGAGGCTGACCGGCACGCCGCCCACCAGTTTCAGCGGGATCGCCTGGAAGTCGGCGAGGGTGCGCAGGTAGCCGCTGGCGCGCACCATCAGTTCCGTCTCGCCCAGCTCCAGCACCGCGCCGCCGGTTTCCTGGTTGGCCCGCTCGATCGCCATGCGAATTTCGCCGTGGCTGATGCCCAGGCTGGCGAGCTTCACCGGATCGGGCAACACCTGGTATTGCTTGACCATGCCGCCGACGCTGGCGACCTCGGCCACGTTGGGCAGGGTTTTCAGTTCGAACTTCAGGAACCAGTCTTGCAGCGCGCGCAACTGGGCCAGATCGTGGCCGCCGGTCTTGTCGACCAGGGCGTACTGGTAGATCCAGCCGACCCCGGTGGCATCCGGCCCGAGGGCGGTGCGCGCGGTGGCCGGCAGGCGGCCCTGGATCTGGTTGAGATATTCCAGCACCCGCGAGCGCGCCCAGTACAGGTCGGTGCCGTCCTCGAACAGCACGTACACGAAGCTGTCGCCGAAGAAGGAAAAACCGCGCACCGTCTTCGCGCCCGGCACCGAAAGCATGGTGGTGGCGAGCGGGTAGGTGACCTGGTCCTCGACGATCTGCGGCGCCTGGCCGGGGTAGGCGGTGCGGATGATGACCTGCACGTCGGACAGATCGGGCAAGGCGTCGATCGGCGTGGTGGTGACCGACCAGATGCCCCAGGCGGTGGTGAACAAGGTCGCCAGCAGCACCAGGAAGCGGTTGCCGACCGACCAGCGGATGAGTTGCGCGATCATTTTGCGTCTCCCGCCGGGGGCGTGGAACGCGCGATCACGCCGGCCAGGCTGGCTTCCGAATCGATCAGGAACTGGCCGCTGGCGACGATCTTCTGGCCTTCCTCCAGCCCCGAGAGGATCTCGCTGCGGTCACCTGTCTCGCGCCCCAGTTCAACCACCACCGGCGCGAAGCGGCCTTCGCCTTCGGCGACCATCACCAGCGCGCGCTTGCCGGTGCGGATGATGGCCTCGGTCGGCGCCACCAGCGCGGTCGCGCCGCCGGTGGCGCGCAAAGCGACTTGCGCCGACATGCCGGGACGTAGCGCGCCGCCGCGATTCGGCAGTTCCACCCGCACCCGCAGGCTGCGGCTGGCCGTATCCAGGGCGGGCAAAATGGCGGTTATCCGTCCCCCGAGTTTGCGTCCGGGCTGCGCGGCCAGGCTCACCTCGGCGTGGCCGCCGACGCGCGCCGCGTCCGCCAGCGCCTCGGGCACCGCGACCTCCAGCCACACCGTGGCCAGGCCGTTGACGCGCGCCAGGGTCTGGCCGGGCATCAGGGTCATGCCGGCGCGCACATCGAGCGACTGGATGACGCCGCCGCGAGAACTTCGGATCACGAAGCGGGGGCGCGGCTGGCCGGCGGCTTCCACCTCGCGGATCAACGCTTCCGGCATCCCGAGCAGGTGCATCCGCGCCCGCGCGGCGGCGAGCAGAGCCGGCTGATTGAGCGCGCGCAACGCCAGCCATTCTTCCTGCGCCGCAGCCCATTCCGGCACCAGGAGTTCGGCCAGCGCCTGCCCGGCGCCAATCACATCGCCCGGCGCCAGCGGCCAGACCCGCTCGACGAAGCCGCCGGCACGCGCCTGTTCCACCGCCACTTCGCGTTCGTTGAAGCCGATCAGGCCGGTCGCCTCGATCTGGCTGGCGAGCGGGATGCGTTCCACCGTCGCCAGGCGCACGCCCAGGTTGTGCAGCGCCGCCGGATCGATGCGCACGCCGGCATTGGAACCGCTCGCGGCCCCCTCGTCGGCATATTTGGGCACCAATTCCATGTCCATGAAGGGCGACTTGCCGGGTTGGTCGAAATGTTGTTGCGGCACCATCGGGTCGTACCAGTACAGCACCTTTTTTTCCGTTGGCGCAACGCTGGCCGGCGCGGTTGCGAGCGGGCCGGCGGGCGCCTGGCGCTTGGCCCACATCAGGCCGCCGGCGGCGCCCAGGGCAAGCAGCAGGACGGCGAGGAACAGGGTTTTGAACACGTTCATGACGGTTCTCCGGCATAGGTGAAGTGGAGGCGGGCGGCCATCTCGCCACGCGCGCCCGCGAGTTCGACGGCCCTGAGTTCGGCGTCGATGCGGGCGCGGCGCGCGGCGATCAGCTCCGCCAGATTGCCCTGGCCGCCGCGCCAGGCGGCCAGGGTGAGCGCCACCCGCTCCTCGGCCAGCGGCAGCAGCACGTCGCGCTGCCGGGTAAGCGCCTGTTGCAGCCGTCGGTACTCGGCCAGATCGCTGTCCAGTTCGGCGGTGAGGGCGCGCAGGGCGGACTGGTAGTCGGCATCCAGGGCGGCGCGTTCATGCCGTCGCGCCTCGATGCGCGGCGTCTGCCGCTTGGCGGCGAACAGCGGCAGATCGAAGCCGAGCTCGATGCTGGCCATGTCGCCGAATTGCGCGCCGCGCACCTGATAGGCAAACCCCAAGCTCCAGTCCGGCCGCGTCGCCGCCTGCGCCTCGCCGATCCCGGCGTCGAGCGCGCGCGCCTTGGCATCGAGCAGTACCAGATCAGGATGCCGGCGCACCTGGCCCAGTAGCGTCTCGCGCTCGATCGGCCACGCCGGCGGCTCACCCGCCAGCGGCCAGGCGGCGGCCGCGCCGACCCAGCGTTGCAGCGCGGCGATGGCCTGATCGCGGCTGGCGCGCAAGGCTTCCTCGCGTTCCGCGATCAGCGCCGCCTCCTCGCGCGGCGCCACGGTCTCCGCCGCCGCGGCCTTGCCGCCGGCGAGGCGGGCCCGCACCGCCGCCTGCAACAGGTGGTTTTCCTCGACCAGCGCCGCGATGTGTTGCAACTGGGCCTCGGCGGTGTGGCGGCGAATCCAGGCCAGGGCGGTGTCGCGTCGCACGCTCAGGCGTGTTTGCGCCGCCTCGGCTTCGGCCTGGCCGATGTCGGCCTGGGCCGCCGCCGCCCGCGCCGCGCGCTTGGCACGATTGGGAAAAGCCTGCATCACGCCGATGCGGCGCATGGTCATCGCTTCGCTGTCCAGACTGAAGCGGTTGCTCCCTTCAATCGGCACATTCTCCAGACCCAGGGTCAGTTGCGGATCAGGCAGGGCGTCGGCCGGGATGGCGGCCTGGCGCCCGGCGTCGATGCGGGCCGCGCTCGCCGCCAGGGTCGGCGCCTCGCGCACAGCGCGGGACAGGGCGGCAGCAAAGGTAAGGGGTTCGGCCTTGGCGGCGCCGGCCAGACTGGCCGCCAGGACGGCCAGGCGAAAAAGATTGCGAATATTCATGTTCCAACTCCGTTCGAGGGCGCGGCCATCGAGCGTGCCAGTCAGGCCCGTCCGCTGCGGCGCGGCTACCCGCGACCACATCCAGACAAGCGGATGCGGCGCGGCGCTCGGTGATTCAGGGGGTTAGAACTGAGCTGGCGGTCGCCAAAGCCCGGCGGGCACGAAAGAAGTGGGGAACAGCGCCGCCCGTGCAAGACGCGGCGATTGGTCGGATGGCGGCAAGAACACCGCCGGCATGGAAACCTGGAATACCTGGGATAGCTGAGCGGCGCAGGAACAGTGTTGCCCGAACTGGCAGTGCTTGCAGGTTTTTCCCGCGGGTGCGGCGGGATCGCAGCAATCCATCATCGCGTCCATGCCACCCGCCGGCATGGCCATCGCCATGCGATGTTCCATCTGGCAAGGCGCCCCGTTTTCGATCATGCGCGCGAATCCCTGCAAGGGGATCGCGAGGCAGAGCAGCAGCGCAAGGAAGGTCTTCAATCCGTTCATGCCGGCAATTTAGCCTTTACCCCCGGCGCCAGCAAGAGACCGCCGGGAACGGCGCTGGCCGCACCCTGAAAATCAAACCCGCCGTAGGAGCGGACCGTGTCCGCGATAGCGACTTGGCGGGCCGTTTTACTTCAGGGCTTGCGCCGCAGCGAGGGGTAGCGCACTTGCTCCACCCACTCGCGCGTGGCGGGGTCGGGTGGCGGGGTGAGGAGGCTGACCATGACGATGGCGAAAAAGCCGGCGGGGATGCCGAAGATGCCGGCGGAGACGTCGGAGATGGCGAACCATTTGGGCATGGCGAAGAACTTCACGCCGATCAGATAGAACAGGGTGAGGCCCATGCCGATCAGCATCCCGGCGATGGCGCCTTGGTGGGTGGCGCGTTTCCAGAAAATGCCCAGCACCAGGGCGGGGAAGAAGCAGGCGCCGGCGATGGAGAAAGCCCAGGCGACCATCGACAGGATGGTGTCCGGGCGCAGCGAGGCGACCCAGGCGGCAGCCAGCGCCACCAACAACAGCAGCGCCTTGGCCAGCGCGATGCGGCGGCTGCTGGAAGCGTTGGGATTGATCATCTGGTAATAGACGTCATGCGAGAGGGCATTGGCGATGGTGAGCAGGAGTCCGTCGGCGGTGGACAGCGCCGCCGCTAGGCCGCCCGCCGCCACCAGGCCGGCCACCACGTAGGGCAGGCCGGCGATTTCCGGGGTGGCCAGCACGATCACATCCGGGCTCAGGGTGAGTTCCGCCAGTTGCAGGATGCCGTCGCGATTGATGTCTTCCACCGCCACCAGGCCCACCTTGGCCCACGATGCGACCCAGGACGGCAGTTCGGCGATGGCGGTGCCGATGAGGTTGCTGTAGACCTCGTATTTGGCGAACACCGCATAGGCGGGGGCGGTGAAATACAGCAGGAAGATGAAGAACAGCGACCAGAACACCGATTCGCGCGCCTCGCGCACCGAAGGGGTGGTGTAGTAGCGGATCAGGACATGCGGCAGCGCGGCCGTGCCGACCATCAGGCAGAAGGTGAGCGCGAGGAAATTCAGGCGGGCGTTGCCACGCTCTTCGGCGCTCTGGCCGAAGAAGGCTTCGCCATGCGGCTGGATCGGCCGCGCCTTGTCCTGGGCTTCCTGCATTTCCCGCCGCCAGCGTTCGCGGCTCGCTTCGCTGACGTTGGCCTGGGCGCCGGCCGCGTCGATCCGCTGCAATTTCGCGGCGATGGCGCGGGCGCGCGCGGCATAGGCCTCGCGCACCTGGGTCTGCGCCGGATCCGCCATCAACTCGCGCTCCCGCTCGGCCAGTTGCTGCATCACCTCGCCATAGACCAGTTGCGGCACCGGTACGTTGGTGACCTTGTAGGACATGAAGACCACTGGCATCAGGTAGGCGATGATCAACACGATGTATTGCGCCACCTGGGTCCAGGTCACCGCGCGCATCCCCCCCAGGAACGAGCACACCAGAATGCCGCCGAGGCCGACGAAGACGCCGGTCTCGAAGGCGATGCCGAGAAAGCGGCTGGTGATGATGCCGACCCCGAACACCTGCGCGGTGACATAGGTGAACGAGGCCAGGATGGTGCCCACCACGGCGATGCCGCGGGCGGTGTTGCCCCCGGTTTTGCCACCCCGCTTGCCGCCATAGCGCGCGGCCATGAAATCGGGAATGGTGAACTGGCCGAACTTGCGCAAATAAGGCGCCAGCAGCAAGGCCACCAGCACATAGCCGCCGGTCCAGCCCATCACGAACGCCAGGCCGTCGTAACCTTTCTGGTAGAGGGTGCCGGCCAGGCCGATGAAGGAGGCCGCGCTCATCCAGTCGGCGCCGGTGGCCATGCCGTTGTATACCGCCGGCACGCGCCGCCCGGCCACATAGAACTCATCGACGTCGGAGGTGCGGCTGATGATGCCGATGCCGGCATAGAGCCCCACTGTCGCCGCCATGAAGGTCCAGCCGATCCACTGCTCCGGCGCGCCCATATATTCCGCCACCGCCAGGGCGAGCAGGAACATGACGAAGCCGCCGGTATAGAAGCTGTAGTAGCGAAACAGGGTGCGGAGATAGACGCGGCGCATGGGGGGATTGTAGTCAACCGTGGCGCCCCAATATGTCCGCGGTCATTCATTACCTTGCCGCCACCGCCATGAATCCCCTGCTCGACTTCTCCGGCTTGCCCCGTTATGCCGAAATCCGCCCCGAACACGTCAGCCCCGCCGTCGATCAACTGCTGGCGGAAAACCGCGCGCTGGTCGAACGCCAGTTGAGCGTGGCCCCCCTCTGGGACGACTTCGTCGCACCGATGGACGACGCCAATGAGCGCCTGTCGCGCGCCTGGGGCCAGGTTTCCCACCTGCATTCGGTGCTCGACAGCCCGGAACTGCGTGAGGCCTACAACGAAAACCTGCCCAAGATCACCCAGTACTACGCCGAACTCGGCCAGCATGAAGGCTTGTTCAAGCAGTACAAGGCGCTCGCGGCGGCGCCGGAGTTTGCCCGCCTCAGTGCCCCACGCCGGAAGGTCATCGACAACGAATTGCGCGATTTCCACCTCGGCGGCGCCGACCTGGCGGACGCGCGGAAGCCGCGTTTCATGGACATCCAGGAAGAACTGGCCAAGCTTTCCGCCAAGTTCGAGGAAAACCTGCTCGACGCCACCCGTGCCTGGTCGAAGCTCATCGAGGACGAAGCCGAACTCGCCGGCGTCCCCGATGACGCCCGCGCGATGTTCAAGGAGATGGCGGAAGCGGATGGTTCATTGGTCAACACGCCGGGGTGGAAGCTCAACCTGCAAGCCCCCTCCTTCATGCCGATCTTGCAGTACGGAGAAAACCGCGCTTTGCGTGAGGAGATGTACCGCGCCTATACCACGCGCGCCTCCGAATTCGGTGCGCCGGAACTGGACAACACCGCGCTCATCGCCCGCATCCTGGAACTCAGACAGGAAGCCGCGAAGATGCTGGGCTTCGCGTCCTATGCCCAGGTCTCGCTGGAACCCAAGATGGCGGATAACCCGGCGGAAGTACTGGACTTTCTTAACGAACTGGCCGTGCGCGCCCGCCCCTACGCCGAGCGCGATATGGCGGAACTGCGCGACTATGCCGCCAAGGAACTCTCGTTGCCCGACCTGCAAGCCTGGGACGTGGCCTATGCCAGCGAGAAACTGCGCGAAGCGCGCTATGCCTTCTCGGAAAACGAGGTCAAACAGTATTTCCCGGAACCCAAGGTATTGGCTGGCCTGTTCCGAGTCGCCGAAACCCTCTATGGCCTCGCCATCGTTCCCGATGTCGCGCCGCTGTGGCATGAGGACGTGCGCTTCTACGCCATCAACGACCGCGCCGGGCGGCTGGTCGGCCAGTTCTATCTCGACCTGCACGCGCGCGACAGCAAGCGCGGTGGCGCCTGGATGGACGACGCCATCACTCGGCGCCAGACCGAGAGCGGCATCCAGACCCCGGTGGCCTACCTCAACTGCAACTTCACTCGCTCGGTCGGTGGCAAGCCCGCATTGCTCACCCACGACGACGTCATCACGCTGTTCCACGAATTCGGCCACGGCCTGCACCACCTGCTGACCCAGGTAGAAGACCTGGGTGTTTCCGGCATCAGCGGCGTGGAATGGGATGCGGTGGAACTGCCCAGCCAGTTCATGGAAAACTTCTGCTGGGAATGGGATGTGGTGAAACACATGGCCGCCCACGTCGACACCGGCGCGCCGCTGCCCAAGGACCTGTTCGACAAGATGCTCGCCGCCAAGAACTTCCAGGCCGGAATGCAGACCCTGCGCCAGATCGAATTCTCCCTGTTCGACATGCACCTGCACTACGACCTGGCGCCCGGCCAGACCGCATTGGGGTTGTTGAACGAGCTCCGCCGCCAGATCGCCGTGGTCATCCCACCCGACTACAACCGCTTCCCCAACAACTTCTCGCACATCTTCGCTGGCGGTTACGCGGCTGGCTACTACAGCTACAAATGGGCGGAAGTGCTCTCGGCCGACGCCTACAGCCTGTTCGAGGAAGAAGCCGGCAGCCACGTCGGTGGTGTCCTGAACCCGGAAGTGGGCCACCGCTTCTGGAGCGAAATCCTCGCCCAGGGCGGCAGCCGCCCGGCGCTCGAATCGTTCAAGGCGTTCCGCGGCAGGGAGCCGGCCATCGACGCGCTGTTAAGGCATAACGGCATGGCGTGAGGCGTTCATCATCCGGGTTGGCCTCAATCCATACCCGTTAGCGTGCGGGAGCGTTGCTGGCGTTTGCTTTCCCGGTAACGGGTTTTCAGGCTTTCCGGCCGATGGCTTCGAGGATGCCGCGCATCAGGTCGAGCGGGGTCGGCGGGCAGCCGCGGATGACGGCATCGACCGGAATGGCATTGGCGACCGCGCCGCGTGAGGCGTAGCTCGTGCCGAACTCGCCGCCATCCGCACCACAGGCGCCGACGGCGATGACCAGCCGGGGTTCGGGGGTGGCGGCATAGGTGCGGCGCAGCGCTTCTTC
>Ga0100387_10003996_pt1 | contig 12255 bp, 10 predicted proteins | sample CryGeymeta201511_FD_81547 | JGI IMG/M metagenome (GOLD analysis project Ga0100387, IMG submission 81547) | Groundwater microbial communities from Crystal Geyser aquifers in Utah, USA - Crystal Geyser metaG 2015-11 | ecosystem: Environmental > Aquatic > Deep subsurface > Groundwater | place... | reverse complement strand
GAAGTTGAAAAACTTCGCAGTGAAATGAACACAGAGATGAAAGGATTTCGCGAGGATAATAAATCTCTTAAAGGAGAAGTTGAAAAACTTCGCAGTGAAATGAACACAGAGATGAAAGGGTTTCGCGAGGATAATAAATCTCTTAAACAAGAAGTTGAGAACTTACGAAGCGAAACAAATGAGCAATTCACGGAATTAAAAAGTGAATTCAAAGAATTTAATGAACATCAAAAAGGATTGAAATCGTCCGTGGAAGTTATGCTTTCTGCTTTTAATAATACCCATTACGAACTCATTCAAATAAAAGAGTATTTAGCGGATCGCGTTATTTGGGATAACGACTCAATAAATATCGTTGCCGAAAGCGGAAAAGTTATTTATGGAACTATTAAAAAAGCCGAAAAGAAACCGTAATGAATTTTACGATCACGAAAAGCGAAATTATTTTTAAAGGGAAAGTCTTCGATCTTCAGGTTGATGAGATTGAATACAACAGCGGAAATAAAAGCGTGCGCGAGACGGCAATCCACAACGGTGGAGCGGTAGTTGTTGCGCTGACAAAAGATTATAAAATAGTTTTTGTCAACCAATTCCGTTATCCGCTTCAAAAATATTTACTCGAACTCCCTGCCGGGAAACTCAACGAAAATGAAGACCCGCAAACCTGCGCCCTTCGTGAATTGGAAGAAGAAACCGGTTACCGCGCAAACAAAATTTCAAAACTTGGAGCCATTGCTACCACTCCCGGTTTTTGCACGGAAATACTTCATATTTATTTAGCCGAGGAACTTACCGCCGGAAAACATAATCGCGAAGAAGGAGAAGCCGGGATGGAAATTCACGAATTCACTTTAAATGAAATTGATGAAAAAATCAAGAGCGGAGAGATTTATGATGCAAAAACTCTTTCGGGAATTATGCTTGCTAAACTTCGCCTTACAAATGAGTAGTTCATAAATAAATTAACAGCAATGCTCAAAACATTATACATAAAAGATTACGCGCTGCTTGAACAAATTTCAATCGAATTTGAAAAGGGTTTGAATATCATCACCGGCGAAACCGGCGCGGGAAAATCTATTTTAATTGATGCGATGAGTTTGCTGCTTGGCGAGCGGGCTTCAAATGAGGTTATCCGCAAAGGAGCGGAAAAAGCAATTGTTGAAGGAATTTTCTCCGCAGAAAACAATGAGAGAATTGATACTCTGCTTGAACAAAATGAAATTGAAAAAAGTAATGAACTTATTGTTCGCCGCGAGCTTTCCGTTAAAGGCTCAAACCGATGTTTTCTGAATGACACTCCGGTTGCGTTGAATGTAATTAAAGAAGTCGGGAATCTGTTAGTTGATTTACACGGGCAGCACGAGCATCAATCTTTACTGCGGACAGAAACGCATATTGAATTTCTTGATGATTTCGGAAGCCTTGAACAGCCGCTTGCAGATTTTAAAAAAGAATACGACCAACTTCATCTTCTTCAAAAAAACTTGAACGAACTCCGCGCAAAAGAAAATCTTTTAAAAGAAAAAAAAGATTTGTATGAATTCCAGCGGAAAGAAATTGAAGCGATTTCTCCCCTGGAGAACGAAGACGAAAGCATCTCGTCTGAATTACACATACTTGAAAATTCAGAACAACTACTTGAGCTGACTAACGATATTTCCCAACAGCTCTATGATTCTGAAAAATCAATTTATGATTCGCTCATCAATGTTCAGCAGAAAATAAATACACTTGCAAAAATTGATAAAACATTCGCAGAAACTTCCGGCGAACTGCAATCAGTGGTTGCGGTAATAAACGATATTACTAATATTGTCCGCAAATATAATGCGCAGATTGAGCTTGAGCCGCAGAAATTAGAAGAACTTCGCTCACGATTCCAGGCAATCAATCTTCTAAAGAAAAAATACGGCGGAACATTGCAAGCACTGCTTGATCATTACAAAAAAATTCTCAACGAAATAAAACTTGCCGAATCTTTTGAAGATGAAATAAAAAAAATGAAACAAGCAATTCATCAACAAAAAGAAACGCTTGCGAAACTGGCTTCCGAACTATCTCAAAGACGAAATGAACTTGGTAAAAAGATTTCTAAAGAAGTAAAAGAAGCTTTAAAAGTACTCGGCATTCCCCAATCAATTTTTGAGGTTAAAATTTTACAAACTACTGTTGAACAAAATTTACAAAACGATGGGACACCGTTCCGCTTTAATTCGCGCGGCTACGACGAAGTTGAATTTTTCATTTCAACCAATTTAGGCGAAGACACAAAACCGTTAAGTAAAGTCGCTTCAGGTGGAGAAATTTCGCGGATAATGCTTGCATTAAAAACCATTTTAGCCAGGAATGACAAGCTTCCGCTCCTCATCTTTGATGAAATTGATACGGGCATCAGCGGAAGAATTTCGCAAAAAGTCGGGCAGGCGTTAAAAAATCTTGCCGCTTTTCACCAGATAATTTCCATTACGCATCAGCCGCAAATTGCTGCGCTTGCAGATATCCATTTTGCGGTTGAGAAAAAAATTGTCGAAGACAGGGTTGTCAGTTCGATTAAAAAATTAAAAAACGAAGAACGCATCCGCGAAGTGGCAAAACTGCTAAGTGGAGAAGTCGTTACTGAAACGAGTTTGCAAACAGCAAAGGAACTAATGAGCATTCAATAGGAGAAAGGGAGACTTATGAAAGCTTATGAATATCAAGTCCAGGTTGATCAAAACGGCAAACTAATTTTGCCGGATCAAATAAAAAATGTACTGCCTAAAAATGAAACGGTGCGTGTTTTGTTTTTGGTAGATGAAGCCAAAGACAAAAAAATTAAATCAATGTCGAATGATCCAAACTCGCAGGAATTTTCTTACTCGCTTCTGCAAAATGATGAAGCGGTGTACGACGATTTTTAACCGACAATAGTTTTTTGATTCTTAATCCTTTTCTTAATCATAATCGTTGTTGAGAAAAGATTACGAGTAAGTTTATGATTACGATATACTATGAAAGAATCTTCTCTCTATATTCATATTCCGTTCTGCGACCACAAGTGCATCTACTGTGATTTTTATTCTATCATCACGCATGATGGTATTCAAATTTATCTTGATGCGCTTAAAAAAGAGATCGAATATTTTGCTCGTAACTATTCCGCCGGGAGAAAGTTCACAACCATATTTTTCGGAGGCGGAACGCCCTCGCTTTTAGCGCCGCACGAGATTGAAGAAATTATTTTTCAACTTAAAAATAATTTCACTGTCTCGAAAGATGCCGAAATTACTCTTGAAACAAATCCCGGAACCGTTGACAAAGAAAAATTGAAAGATTTTCTAAAAGCCGGAATCAACCGCATCAGTATTGGCATTCAGACCTTTGATGATGAAGAATTAAAATTCCTCACGCGCATTCACAATAAACAAACAGCGATTGAGACCGTGTGGCTTGCAAAGGAAGTCGGTTTCAAAAATATCAGCCTTGATTTAATTTTTAATCTTCCCAAACAAACAAAAGAAAAATGGATGCTCAATTTGCAAACCGCTATTGCCTTGCCGATAACTCACCTCTCTGCGTACAGTTTAATATTAGAGCGCGGAACAATTCTAAATAAACTTGTTCTTGATAAAAAAGTTGTATTGCAAGATGAAGATTATGACGCCGAACTGCATGAAATGACGATCGAGTTTCTAAACAGGAATAATTTTGTTCAATATGAAGTTTCAAATTTTGCGCTGAAAGGATTTGAATGCCGGCATAATCTTGCATATTGGCAATACAAAAACTATCTCGGATTCGGAACGTCGGCGCACTCATTTGTAAATGGAAAACGCTGGTGGAATTATTCACCTCTGAAATTTTATGTTGATTCGGTAACGCAAAAAGAAAACGCGGTAATCGGTGAAGAGATTTTAAGCGAGCAGCAAATGAAAGAGGAATTTATTATGCTTGCTTTGCGCAGCAAAGGATTGAATGTTAATGAATTTAACGAAAAGTTTGGTTTGGATTGGTACAAGAAAAAGAAAAATCAAATTGAAACTTATTTGGAAAACTTATTTCTTGCCGACAGAAATGATATACTGTTTTTAACTCCAAAAGGCTACGTAGTTTGCGATGAAATAATTGCGAACCTTATTTCCTAAACGAAATCGAAACCACTTCTAAAACCAGCCGGTAAATTTAAAAATGCCGTTATAAGAGATGCCCTTAGTAACTTTACGTTTAAAATATGGCATTTGCCTTATTTACACTTCACTCCAAAACTTATAAGTTTATCCCCACGGATTCAAAAATTACTCTAACAAGAATTTTTTTATTTAATAAGGAGAAGTTATGAAAGTTCTAACAAGAATGTTCTTTCTCTTTTCAATTCTCTTCTGTGTTTCGGCAAGCGGACAGCATGATGTAATGAAAAAACTATCTGATGCAATTATCAACAAAGATAATGCAGCGGTAAAGCAGGCTATTGCAGAGGGTGCCGATGTTGACGGAATGACCGAGCATAATCAACCTCCGCTTGTGGTTGCCATTGTATATATGAATCCGGAGGCTCTGCAAATTCTTCTGGATAATAAAGCGAATCTTGAAAAAGTACAATTGGATCCCATCGCACTCGGCGCTTCAAAAAAACATTTGGAAATAATTAAAATTCTGATCAAAGCCGGGTTGAATATAAAAAACAAACCTGCCGTACTTACTGCTCTTTCTGCCGGGTCGCATCTTGATGTTATAAAAATGTTAGTTGATGCCGGCGCTGATCCGGAAGCAAAAAACGCTTTTGACCAAAACGGAATAACACTGCTTGCAGGAATTATGTCTCCGCAAAAGAGAATGGAGGGGATACAAACAGCAATCGAAGATTCCAAAACAAAAGGGACAAAAATTCTTCCTTACTATAACAACGCAGAAGTATCTGATTTTTCTAACCCTGTTGAGATTGCTAAATACCTGGAATCAAAAGGTGTTGGTCCGACAGCAACAAGTTTAGCTGGTAACGCACTTAATTTTTGTTCTATTACGGGAACCAGCGAATTTGCACAATATCTCATTTCAAAGGGAATTGATCTTGATCCGTTGGGAATTAGTCCATTGTGGAATGCCATTCACTATAAAAATACAGAAATTGCAAAGGTGATTATAAATGCAAAACCAGATTTGGAGCGGCTTCATTTTTATCCTGCAGGAGAATATGCCTGGAAGTTAAGCTACCTCTGTGAAGCCGTTTTAAACGGTGATATTGAAACTGCGAAAGCGTTGATTGATGCAGGAGTTGATATTAACGAAACATTTGAGAGAACCGAAAACGAAATAACTACAAGTACGGGAACTCAAATTTTAACGACCACGGAATACACAATTCATACTGCATTATCATTAGCGGCAGAAGTTGGTAAAGATGAAATGGTAAAATATTTACAAAGCCGCGGAGCCAAAGGTCCAACTGAACTTTAAACAAAAGTGAAGAAATTTATTTAGGTAGCTAAAACGCTGCTTACTATTCAAAGAAAGCAGCGTTTTAATTCTTAACTCTCTTCCACAAAATCCAACGACTTATCAAACGTTTCATTCAACTTAATAACTGCATAAAGAGAAATGGCAAAAACAAACACGCCAACCCAAATTGCAGATTGAATAACTCCAACGTACCCTTTACCGAAATTAAATAGTAAAGTTATCGGTACGGTTGCGCCGCGCACAAAATTCGGTACAGTAGTAGCCACCGTTGCGCGCATGTTTGTGCCGAATTGTTCAGCTGCAATCGTTACAAATACAGCCCAATACCCGATTGAAAATCCAAGCGCTGCTGCAACCGAATAAAAAAGCGCCGCCGAACCTCCTTGCAACAAAGTAAAATAAAACGCTATCACCACGCATGAAAGAAGAAGAAAGATGAGAACAATTTTCTTTCTGCTTTTCAATAATTGACTTAACATCCCGCTTGAAAAATCTCCCGCGATTAACCCGATGTAACAAAACATAATTGCTTTCCCGGCGGCAATCGGTTCGGAAAGATTAAGCGCCTTACCAAGTTCCGGTGAAAAAGTAATTAACACCCCGACAACATACCAGGTCGGCATCCCGATGAGAATACATTTCACATATCTTTTAAATAAATCTTTCTTCATAAAAAGCGAAAGAAAATTTCCGCGTGCAACGCTTGTCTTCTTCATTGCTTCAAACATTCCCGATTCATAAACGCTGATACGCAAGATGAGAAGAAGAACGCCCAATCCGCCGCCGATGAAATACGAAGTGCGCCACATAAAATCTTCGGCTATCGCATACGCCGCAACCGCTCCTGATACGCCTATTGTGGCTACCATCATTGTTCCGTACCCGCGTATTTCTTTCGGAAGAATTTCTGCGACAAGCGTAATGCCCGCCCCAAGTTCTCCCGCCAAACCGATTCCGGCTAACAATCTGCATATCGCATATTGGTCAATCGTGGTAACAAATCCATTGGCAAAGTTTGCAAGTGAATAAAGAAAAATAGAACCGAAAAGAATTTGTAGTCTTCCTTTTTTATCGCCGAGAATACCCCAGATAATTCCGCCGACAAGCATCCCGATCATCTGCATATTCAAGAGCAAAACGCCTTTGTCAAGAATTTGTGCATCGAGCAAACCAAGCGACTTTAAACTTGGAACGCGGACGATGCCGAAGAGTACCAAATCATAAATATCAACAAAGTAACCAAGCGAAGCCACAATAACGGGAATGCTAAAAAGATATTTAGCGAGTGATTTTGAGTTTTTCATTTCTTTTAACATTTGTTAGCAAATAATATAAATGAAAAATAACATAAGGAGTTGGAATATTCCAAGATAAATTCAAATCGTTTCTGTAATTTTGAAGAAAAGAAAATGGCGGATTCAGCATGAACATTTCAAAAAGCGAAAAACTTTTTAACGAAGCGAAACAAATTATTCCCGGCGGAGTAAATTCTCCAGTACGCGCATTCAAGTCAGTTGGTGGAAATCCCATTTTTATGCAGCGTGGTGAAGGCTCTAAACTTATTGATGTTGACGGGAATGAATATCTTGACTACATCGGAAGCTGGGGACCGCATCTGTTCGGGCATAACCCCCCGTTCATCAAACAAGCATTACTGCAAGCAATAGAAAACGGAACTTCTTTCGGCGCACCGACCGAACTTGAAGTGCAAATGGCAAAACTTATCACCGAACTTGTTCCTTCAATTGAAATGGTGCGAATGGTGAACAGCGGAACTGAAGCTACGATGAGCGCTGTCCGTGCCGCACGCGGATACACCGGCAAGGAAAAATTTATAAAGTTTGAAGGCTGCTATCACGGACATGGCGATTTCTTTTTAATCAAAGCCGGTTCCGGCGCATTAACCTTCGGTGTTCCAACTTCTCCCGGCGTAACGAAAGGAAATGCTGCCGATACCTTAATTGCTGATTTTAATAATATTGATTCGGTAAAACAATTAGTAAAGGCGAACAAAGGTGAAATTGCCGCCGTTATTATCGAAGCGGTTGTCGGCAATATGGGAACCGTGCGCGCAGATAATGCATTTATTAAAGAACTCAGAACAATTTGCGATGAAGAAAATATCGTTTTAATTTTTGATGAAGTGATGACCGGCTTTCGATTAGCGCAAGGCGGTGCGCAGGAAGTTCTGGGAGTAAAACCTGATCTTTCAACCTTCGGAAAAATTATCGGCGGCGGTTTACCGGTTGGCGCTTACGGCGGTAAAAAAGCAATTATGGAAATGGTTTCTCCAGCCGGACCGGTTTATCAAGCGGGAACATTGAGCGGAAATCCTCTTGCAATGAGCGCCGGTTTAGCCGCATTAACAGAGATCAAAACGCATCCCGAGGTTTATAAGCTGCTGGAAGAGAAATCAGCATATTTAGAAAACGGCTGGAAAGAAAATATAAAAAGACTTGGGAAAAATTATCAGATCAACCGCATCGGCTCGATGATGACGTTATTTTTTACTGAAAAAAAAGTTACTGATTATTATTCTGCTATAAAATCAGATGCAACGTTATACGGAAAATATTTTCACGGTATGTTGAACCGGGGAATTTATTTACCACCAGCACAGTATGAAGCTTTGTTCGTTTCCGCTTCGCACAGCAAAGAGGATTTGGACAAAACTATTGAAGCCAACTATGACGCATTGAAAGAAATTCTTTAAAGCAATGGGACGCAGATTTGTTAGGATTGATTATGATCGGTGAAGGTCATAATAAATCTGTGTCCCATATACTTCTTGATTAACGTTCATTCAGCCTCATGTTAAGCAAAATTTTTATCCATGAACCCTGCTTATTTGAAGCAGTGATAATTGTAGAGCGAAATTTGTTTCGCTCATAAGCTCTTGATATTATTAGTTGTTCGCGATAATCGAGATGAATCTCGCTCAACATTTGTTATTTTCTACAACCGCTAAATGCCGGGATTGCACGAGAATTTAGTATGCGTTGGTGAATTTGGTATATTTCAATCTCTTGTTACAAACGACTTAGGAAAATTAATCGTTTAATTTTTACTTTATTATCTAATGCCGGATACTTTTTAATTAATGATTTTGAACTAAAAAATGTACGGACATAAGGATTTTGTGTCTTACTGATTTATGTTAATATTACCTTCGAAAGACTAAAAATGAAACTGCTCTTCTCGGCTTTTATTTTAATATTTGCAACCTCCACCATCAATTCGCAAGCAATTGAAATAACGGTTGCAAATATGGGTTTTACCTCGGCAAAACTTCAATCGTTGCAAGGCGAAAAAACCGTGACGGTGGATTCTATCACGGCTAAAGAAAAAGATGTTTTCCGGTTTTCTTTTGAGAATAAAAAATATCATCAAGGATTTTACCGATGCACTTTTGTCAACAACCGCAGTGTGGAATTCCTCTATGACGGGAATGATGTTCAATTAAAAACAGACGCCTCCGCAATTGTGGACAGCATGAAAAGCACTTCTTCCGGGAGCAACAACCTTTATTACACTTTCGTGAAGCTCGATAAAGCATACAAAACCAAAACCGGTTTATTGCAATCACTTCTTTTACGTTATCCGAAAGAGGATAATTTTTACCAAACTGCTCAAAGAAAGCTCAACAATCTTCAAGATGAATATCTGGCGTTTGTAACGGCTGAGTCACAGAAAGAACCGCACTCGTTCATCGCAAGATATATCCGCAGTTCAAGTCTGCCCCCGGCAAATTTCAATTTACCTATCGAACAGCAGTTAATGTTTCTTAAAGCGCACGCGCTTGATAATGTTGATTTCAACGATACCGAGCTGATCTATTCCGATGCGTTCACAAACAAAACGATTGAGTATTTGACCTATTATCGCAATCCGCAAGCACCGAAAGAACTTCTTGAAAAAGAATTTATGAAAGCGATAGATTCGATCATAAGCCGCGCGAAAGTAAACACGGTCGTTTATCAACATGTTGTTGAATATCTACTTGACGGTTTTAAGAAATTTGGCTTCGATAAAGTGTTGGATTATATCGTGGATAATTATGTTATCAAAGATGATCTTTGTTTAGACGAGAAGTTAGGAAACACCATTCAGCGGAGAATAGACCAAAATAAAAATCTTCCTATTGGTGCGGTTGTTCCTAATTTTACAATTAGCGATATCTCCGGTAAACCGATTGAACTTTATAATATGAAGGCTGAAAAACTTTTGCTCGTGTTTTATGCAAGCTGGTGTCCCCATTGCAAAACTATCTTACCCCAAATAAATGAATTTCAAAAAACGAAAAAAAAATTCGAGGTTGTTGCAATTTCACTTGATACAAATCGTGAAGAATGGAAGAATTTTATCGAAAAAAACCATCTGAATTTTATCAATGGTTCTGACTTAAAAAGCTGGGATGGAGATGCTGCCCAAAAATATTTCATTTATGCAACGCCGACAATGTTTCTCCTCGACTCAGCGAAGAAAATAATTGCTAAACCAATGACCGTTGAAGAATTAGGAATTTATTGAAGCTGAATTTCCCGGTTTCTTACTACATAATTTATCTTTTCCTTGGAAGCCAATGTCCGTTCGACAGGAAAAACATTAGCATAAAGAAAACAAATCCTGCTGCAGGCCCAATCTTTAAAAAGAGACTGCCATAAAATAATATTGCGGGAAGCGAAAGAAGAACTCCAAGAATAAATCCGTTATTCTCATGGAAGAAAAAATCTTTTACCCTGGCAAAGTTATCCCCTCCCTTCGAGAACAAATATCCGGGACTTATTCCCGAAACAATAATGAAAAGAGAAATTATAAAGAAGAGATTTTTATTATAGAGAAAGAGTTGGTTAAGTAAGAATCCGCAATAATATGTTAGTGTGCCGGCAGACAAGAGTAGAATAAACAATCCGTTTTTCTTAATATTAAGACCCATCAAAAAACCTACAAGCCAAAACAGCAGCGCAATGAAAAAAGAAATCGAACGGCTTGTAAGAAAAGCTTCGAGGACGAAGTAGTAAGCAAACTGCAGAAACGCAAAATGAACCCCGGCTATAAAAGCTAACGTCTTATTTAAGTGCAAAGATTTATTCAAAAATTAGATCTCCAACATTCCCAATGGTAATTATCTCAGCTCCGTATACCTGAGTTTCAAGATTTTTTTGGGTTAGCATCTCACAATTTTTGTTTGAAGGGTGGACAATTAATCTGCGCAACACTTTCGAATCGGGTAGTTTAAAATTATCACTACAGCCGTAAAAGAAGACACTATTTTTATATTGTATTGCAAAACAATTTCTAAAGACGTTAAGTAAAGTAGCAATCATTCTTTTGCCGTAATTTGAATTTGAGTTAAGAGGGGTGAGCGATGAAATGGAAAATATCCCCCGGTTTTTCAATTTCGTTTTCACAAGGGCAAAAAATTCTTTAGTATAGGTTAAAGCTGTTTGCCGCGATTTTCCGGGAGGAATATCGTGCAAAATCAAATCAAATTGTCTATCCGTATTAGCAATAAAATGCTTAGCGTCATCTTCCACGAAAGTCCAATTATGTAAATCGCTAAGGTGATTATATTTCTGAAAATATTTCATACTGACATTAAAGACTTCTTTATCAATGTCAACAATTGTAAAACTTTTTGCTTTATTGTTTATTCTTCCAACGGTTGACATGGAGCCGCAGCCAAGCACACATACCCCGGGTTTTTCAAAAAGAGTTGAAGGATATTCAGCGACAAAATAGCTGTAATTAAAATGAGAGCCTTGCGCAAACTGCCGCCGCCCGTTAAGCGCCAGCATTTTTTCACCACCGCCGATATCTGCTACATCAATCCTTTGATAAGGGGTGTCTCTCGTGTCTATAATTGATTTAATATAGTTGTTTCCATATTTCGATCTATAAAAATATTCACTGGTTATTCGGTCTATCTTTCCATAACCTAAAACATAAATAAAACTTATTAATACAGCAACAAATAAGTAACTTCTTTTTATTTGAAGGAGACGCATAATGGTTAAATAACAGAGCAGATAGAGAACAATTAACGCTAAAAACGAGAGCTGCATCAGTGGAATAATTAACAATAAGCCAATTATTGAACCGAAGATTTCGATGCTATAAAATTTCTTCAAATCATTCCGGCTGTTTTCAATAAAAGCCGGTAAAAAAACAGCGTATATTGATGTGCCTCCAATAAACAACACAATAAATATTGTTAGGTATGATACTATGGCGCCTGTATCGGCATTAGCAAGCAATGTGAAATAATCATAAATGAATTTTGAGGCAGATTGAACAAACAGGAATAAAAACATTTGGAGATATAAAAATAGAGGAAAGAATTTTCCATGTTTAGTCAGGGAAATTCTATCCGAGAGATAATAGCCAAGGGAAATTCCCGAGAAGTAAGAAAGAGTGAACACAATAACCGCAATTTCAGGCTGGCGTAGTCCCGCACTAATCTGATGCACCATCAAAAAATTTAACAAAAGAAGATTGATACCGGCTAAAAAAATTATTCTTTCATTTTTCCCGCCAAAACATTTAGCAGCAAGCTTTTGTATACTTCACCTATTCAATCATTGTAAAAATTAATGATAAAAGATACAAAATAATTTCATTAGTAATGCCCATACGAGAGAGTCTTAAGAGTAACCTCACCCATGCACCCGGATTAAAAACAAGGTAAGACCTTACGTTTTTCCCAAGACGCTGCTTGGGAAAAAAGCTAAAGGAAAAAACAAATAATGAATATCGAACAAGGAATTTCGAATGATGAAGTTGTAAGACAATCTGCATTCACTTCGATATTTAATT
>Ga0100387_10003992_pt1 | contig 12264 bp, 10 predicted proteins | sample CryGeymeta201511_FD_81547 | JGI IMG/M metagenome (GOLD analysis project Ga0100387, IMG submission 81547) | Groundwater microbial communities from Crystal Geyser aquifers in Utah, USA - Crystal Geyser metaG 2015-11 | ecosystem: Environmental > Aquatic > Deep subsurface > Groundwater | place... | reverse complement strand
CGACCACGACCGCGCCGACTACGACCGCGCCGACCACGACCGCGCCGACCACGACCGCAACTCCCTCGCCAGACGTCGCGCCCACGACCACGCCGACCGCGCCGACACGCTAGACGGAACGACGACGGCCGACGAGTCGCCTCGCCGGCCGGCTGGTCAGAGCAGGGGAGCTATCAGACGCGCTCGAACAGGCCCGCCGCGCCCATGCCGCCGCCGATGCACATGGTGACGATGCCGCGCTTCACGCCACGACGCTTCATTTCGTACAGCAGCGTGGAGGTGAGCTTCGCGCCCGAGCACCCCAGGGGGTGTCCGAGTGCGATGGCGCCGCCGTTCACGTTCAGCTTCTCGTCGGGGATGCCGAGCGTGCGCTTCACGTGGATCGACTGGCTGGCGAAGGCCTCGTTCAGCTCCACGAGGTCGATGTCCGCCATGGTCAGGCCGTGGCGCTCGAGCAGCTTCTTCACCGCCGGGATGGGCCCGATGCCCATGAGCGCGGGATCCACGCCCGCCGTGGCGAAGCCGCGGAAGTAGCCCAGAGGCGTGATTCCGAGCCTCTCGGCCGTCTTCATGCTGGTGACGATGGCCGCCGCCGCGCCGTCCGAGAGCGGCGAGGACGTGCCCGCCGTGACGCTGCCCGTCGTGGAGAAGGCGGGCTTGAGCTGGGCCAAGCTCTCGACCGTCGTCCCCGGGCGAGGCAGCTCGTCCACCGTGAACTCGAAGAGCTCGCGTTCACCCTTGGGGTAGCGGACGCCGTGAGCCATCACGATCTCGTCCTTGAACTTGCCGTCCTCGATGGCCTTCAGCGCCTTGTTCTGGCTGTCGACCGCGAAGGCCTCCTGCATGGCGCGCGTGACCTCGAACTTGTTGGCCACGTTCTCGGCGGTGATGCCCATGGGCGCGTAGGCCGTGGGGTACTTCTCCATCACCTCGGGCGAGGCACTGGGCTTGTTGCCACCCATCGGCACCATGCTCATCGACTCCACGCCACCGGCGACGACAAGCTCGTTGTAGCCGGCGGAGATGGCCCCCGCCGCCAGCGCGATGGCCTGCAGGCCGCTGGAGCAGAAGCGGTTGATGGTCATGGCGCTCGACTCCTGCGGCAGCCCGGCGAGGAAGCCCACCAGGCGCGCGACGTTCAAGCCCTGTTCGCCCTCGGGCATGGCACAGCCGAGGACGAGGTCCTCGACCATCTCCGGCTTCACCTGGGGCACGCGCGCGAGCAAGCCCCGGATCACCTCTCCGGCCAGCTCGTCGGGACGACGTTGTGCGAGGGAGCCCTTGTGTGCGCGGCCAACGGCGCTGCGGACCGACTCCAGAATGACGATGTCTTTCATGTTGGACTCTCTCTCTAGTTTCGCAGCGGCTTGTTGTTCATGAGCATGTACTGCATGCGTTCGAGGCTCTTGGGCTCGCCGCAGAGGCTGACGAAGACCTCGCGTTCGAGCTCGAGCAGCTCGTCTTCCGTGACGCGATGGGTCGCGCCGCCAGGTCCGCCGCACAGGATGCGAGCGAGCTTGTTGGCGATGAAGCCGTCGTGGGCCGTGGCGTAGCCGCCGTCGATCAAGGAGTCGACCAGCATGCCCAGGGTGGCGATGCCGCTCTCGCCCGGGAGGACGAAGCTCTGGGGCACGGGCGGGTGGTAGCCGGAGGCGGCCATGCCCAATGCGCGGGCCTTGGCCTCCGTGAGCTGACGTGCACGGTCGAAGGACACCCCATCCGTACGTCGGAAGTAGCCGAAGTGTTGCGCCTCGACGCCGCTGGTCGCGACCTTGGCCATGGCGATGTTCTGGAAGACCTGGCCGACCATCGGCAGTGGATCGACCTTCGCGCCCTCGGGGATGTTCTCGAGCGCACGCCAGAGCATGCGCATGTTGCCGGAGCCGCCGGGGATGAGCCCCACGCCGACCTCGACCAGGCCCGAGTAGGTCTCGGCCGCTGCCTGCACGCCGTCACAGGCCATGCAGATCTCGAGGCCGCCGCCGAGCGCCATGCCGTAGGGCGCCGCGATGACGGGCACCTTCGCGTACTTCATGCGCTGGGTGGCCATCTGCATGCCCCGCACGGTCTCGGTCAGCGCGTCCCATTGCTTCTGGTTCGCCGCCATCACGATGCCGAAGAGGTTCGCTCCGACGCAGAAGTGTTCGCCCTGGTTGGCGAGCACCACAGCCTTGAAGTTCTTCTCGGCCTCCGTCATCGCGTCGTTCAGCATGTTGATGACGTCGACGTCGATGCTGTTGGCCTTGGTCTTGAACGTGAGGCCCAACACGCCGTCGCCCAGGTCCCAGGCCTCCGCGCCGCCGTTCTCGAGCACGGGCGCTTCGCCGCGACGCAGGATCGTGAGGTCGGCCTCACGCGGGTCGATGTCGCGCGCGACGTACTCGCTCTTCACCAGGTCGAAGACGCGATTGTCGTCGGTGTAGAAGGCGGTAGCACCGCTCTGGGCCATCTTCACGACCGACTCGGGCACGTCGACGCCGTCCGCTTGCATGCGCTCGAGGGTCTCCTTGAAGCCGAGCGCGTCCCAGACCTCGAAGGGCCCGAGCTCCCAGTTGTAGCCCCACTTCATGGCGTTGTCGGCGGCCTCGATGGAGTCCGTGATCTCGCCGATGCGCCGCGCCGTGTAGGCCAGGCTCTTGCTCAGCACCTTCCAGGCGAACTTGCCGCCCTTGCCCTGATCCGCGACCAGCGCCTTTACGCGTGCGCTCGCGTCCTCGAGCTTGCTGATGCCCTTCATGGCGTTGCGGACGTCTTGGTCGCCTCCCTTGGGCCGGTACTCGCGCGTGGTCGGGTCGAAGGTGAGGATCCCCTCCTTGGTCTTCTTGTAGAAGCCGCCGCGCGTCTTGTTGCCGAGGATGCCGTTCTTGACCATCTCGGCCACGAAGGCCGGCGGCTTGAACACCTCGCGCTCCTCGTCGTCGACGAGGGCGTCGTAGCAGTGGTTGGCCACGTGCATGAAGGTGTCGAGTCCGACCATGTCCGCGGTGCGGAAGCTGGCGCTCTTGGGGTGCGCCATGGGCGTGCCGGTGATCTGGTCGACGTCCTCGGGGCTGAGGCCGTCCTCGAGCATCTGCTGCATGGTCAGCATCATCGAGTAGACGCCGATGCGGTTGCCCACGAAGTTCGGCGTGTCCTTGCCGTGGACGATGCCCTTGCCGAGCGCGTCCTTGCCGAAGTCCTCGATGCGCTTGACGACTGCGGGCGTGGTCTCTTTGCCGACGACCAGCTCCAGCAGCTTCATGTAGCGGACGGGGTTGAAGAAATGCATCACGAGGAAGTGCTTCTTGAACGCCGCGCTGCGGCCCTCGAGCATCTCGTGGATGGGCATGCCCGAGGTGTTGGAGGCGACGATCGTGCCGGCGTCCAGAACACCCTCGAGGGTGGCGAAGAGCTGCTGCTTGATGTCGAGGCGCTCGATGATGGCTTCGATCACCAGCTGACAGCCCTTCAGCTTGTCGAGATCGTCGGTGGTGTTGCCCACGGAGACCAGCACGGCGTTGCTCTTGTGGAAGAAGGAGGCCGGACGGCTCTTCTTGGCCTTCTCGAGCCCGCCCGCCGCGAAGGCGTTGCGCTTCTTGGGGTCCTTCTTGTCTTCCGCCGAGAGCTTCGGGGGAACGATGTCCAGGAGGACGACTTCGACGCCTGCGTTCGCAAGGTGGGCGGCGATGCCGCTGCCCATGACTCCTGCGCCGATGACGCCGACTCGCCGAATGCTTTCGGTCATGTGAGCTCCAATCTCCCGCGAGGGGAATGAACCTTCACTCAGTCATCTGGGGATCGCAAGCGGGCCCTGTGCGATGCCTCCGAGGGCCACAAGTTCGAGCATTTGCGCAGGTGAGGGCCGCCGGAGCCCGCTTACGCGCAGGGCACGTTCAGGCTGCGCGTGGCCTGATCGCACCACAGGCCGCCGCCGCTCGTGAGTTCGGCGCAGGAGCAGAAGGCATCGGCGCTGCAGGGGGAGCTTTCGCCCCCCCAGCAAGAGACGACGGGGGCGTGATCGTCGTCGATGAGCTCATACCCGGAGCGCACCGAACATTCGGCCTCGAGCGCGCCGACCACCCGGCGCTGCATCTCCTTGGCGGCGTCCTGAGTCAGCAAGATGCGCAGGTTTCGTCGCTCCGCCCGCGCCCGCCGGACATCGCCCACCATGCGCGCGAGCAAATCCTCCGGGCCGTCCTCGGCCAATGCGCCATGCCGCAGGGTTCGGAGCACGCGGTGGTCCGAATCCACGAAGGCGACCGTTCCGAGGTAGGCCATGCGGAAGTTCACCTCGGAGGTGTGGACCGCTCACGAACGTGCTTCGCGCCGCGCTTCGCTGCGCTCGCTCCACACAACATGTCGCGCATGGCTGCGCTCATGCCATCGAGTCCGATAGCGATGGAGCATGCGCGTGCGGGCAAGGCCTCCTCCTCACGCACGACCGCCTCGATCGCCACCGCGGCCGAGGTCAAGGAAGTCCCTGCCCGACGGCCGTCCTTGCCCGGGTCCGGCGCCGCCTGTACATCGCTCCTGGCGCTGGTCCACACGGGCGCGTCACGGAGGATGGGATGGTCGACTCGAGGCCAAAGGTGTGGTCGATGGTGAGGAATTCGCGCGGGCTGAGGCTGGCCTAGCTCCTGGTGCTCGCGCTCAGCATGGCGCTGGGATGCGGTGGAGGCGGCGCACACGGCGCGAACTGTGTGAACAACGCCGGCAGCTGCAACGCCGGCTATGCGGCGCCCGTGATCGACGGCACATCCGGGCGAGCGGTGCCAGGTCCGTGCGGCGGAGCTTTGCTCCCCCGCCAGCAAGCCCGCCGAGCAAATCACGCGCTGAAAGCGCGCGCCGGCCCTCAGCCGCCGGTGAGGGGGAGGCCGGAGGAGACTCGCTTCTCCCCGAGAGCCGTGAAAAGCAAAGGTTGCCGGCCTTGTCTGCGCTGCGTATGCGTGGTGAGATTGCGCCCGCCCAGCTCGCGGGAGAGCGAAGACAATGGACCAGCCACACGAGACCTATCGAGTGTCCGGCAAGCGCCCGATCGTGGACGCGATCGCCCACGCGATCGAGCTGGGTGGGGGTAGGATCTTGGAGCGCGCCTCGCCCGGGGTGGCTCCTTTCCCGTTCACCGTGCTCCTGCCATCGGGTGAGATCGTCCGACTGCTCTGCTATGCGTTCCTGGCGAATCAGTACAGGCAGGCGGGCCGGCCCAAAGATGAGCACCGCTTCCAGGTGAAGTACGGCAGCGACTTTCAGCGCTATCACCGGATCTACGTGGCTCCGGAGAGTGAGCGCCTGACGCTCATGTTCGGTGTGCATCTCGACCAGGGAGTATTCGTGGCGGTGGACCCAGCCATGCACGCGGTCACCTGGTTTTCCAAGTCAGTAGTTGCCCATCGGTCGCGGCGACCGACCCTGATGGATGAAGCGGGGGTCGGTTGGCGGCGCCTGGGGGTGGGCGTAGGATTCGGGGGTGCGCTGGGAACCAGCTCGGATGCGAGGTGGAGATCAAGCACGCAGCGTGAAGCTTCTTAATAGAGTTCAAAGGTCACCGGGTCGAGGACGCGAAAACGAGGTCGTGGGTGGCATGGTGGTGACGCATCCGCCGCTCGACACCGTCAGCAGCATCAGCGCGAATGCGATGAGCACGCGAGCTGCGGGCGTGTGCCCACGGTGAGAGCCGGGCCTTCGAATCCTCTTCATCATTCCCCCCCTTGCTCGGAGCGGCGTGTCCGCGTCCGAGTCGTGAAGCCCGAGGATAAGCAGTGGCGCGACGGAGACGAAGGGCGAAGTGCGCTCTAGAGATTCCTCCGCGGTCGGGGTAGCTTGGGGCGAGGATGGATGATCTGGCCTGCTCGCGTGCTCGGCGGGCGCGGACACGGAGCGTGAACCATGCCTGATCTCTCGGCTCCCGTCGGAGCGTTGCTGGAAGTCATCGGTCCGTTGGTGGGCTCCGCGCTGCGTTCGTTCTTCGCCACGACGGCGGGGATGGTCGTGCTCACGATCTTGGTGGTGGGCGGAGGCGTCGTCATCTGCGCGTCCGAGGGGCCGTGGGCGATGGCGGCGGCGGCGCTCCTGGCCGTGGTGGTGGGCTGCGTGGTGGGCGGGCTGTTGGCGTTGAAGCGGGCCGTGGCCGCGGCGCTGGTGGCGGGTCTGAAGAAGCTGCAGCTCGGTCGACGCGGGCTGGGCATGATCTTCAGTCGCCTGCTCGACGTGAGCGAGGACGACGCGATGGGTGAGCGTGGCGCGAGCCTGGCCAAGAAGGCGGAGCGGCTGCCGCTCGCGGTCGCGGAGGCGCGTCTGGCGGGCGTGGTGAACGGCTTGGTCGGAGAGCGGGCGCAGAAGAAGGGCTTCCGAGCCGCGATCGCGCGCCGCATCCAGGCGTCGGCGCTGCGACGCGTCGAGTCGCTCACCTTGAAGCAGTTTCGAGGGCAGGACGCGCAGCACGGCGGGGTCGACCTCATCCTCGTGCGGGATGAGCTGAGCGAGCGTGTGGACGCGATGGTCGCGGGTGCGGTGCAGGCGGCGAGCCGCAAGCTGACGCTGGTGGCCATCTCCCTCGTGCTCTTGCTCTGCCTCGGCGGCGCCTTCGGCATCAAGGCAGCGTTCGCGCACGCAGGCTAGTTCGTGTGCGACGTCGGGGGAGGCCGCGCGCGTCCTGGCCAGCGCTCGCTGTCGTGCTTCGATGGAGGGCGCTAGGCTCGGCCCGTGGAATTCTTCATCCTCGCCGCGATGGCGCTTGGCGTTACGTCGGCGTTGGCTGGAGCCTGGTGGTTCTCCGAGGAGCAACGCGCTCGTCGAGCGCTGAAATCCGCGCCGCATCGCCGTATTCGTGATGCGCCCGAGGGAGAAGTCGCCCGCATCGTCGGCCGCACCGAGGTCCTGGAGACCTTGGAGGCGCCTCTCTCGGGCCGAGCCTGTGTGTGCTGGCGCGTCGCCGTCTCCGAGGGCGGAAGCAACCCTCCGCGCGTCGTGCTGGAGGAGTGCGACGGACTCGACTTCCTGGTCGTCGACGGAACCGACAAGGCGCTGGTCGAGGTCAAGGGGGCGAGGGCGCTGCTCCACAAGGACAGGAGCTACACTTGGGGTGTGCTGAATGATCCGGCGCCGGAGCTGAGAGCGTTCCTGGACGCGCGCGGGATCGCGACCAAGGGCGGAGTGTTCGACAAGGTTTTCGACGTCAGCGAGGGCGTGCTGGGGCAGGGCGAACAGGTCACCGTGCTGGGCCTCGCGACGTGGCAGCCCGACCCGGACGCGGTTCCGAGCGCGGGGGGCGCCTATCGCGAGGCCAGGTCGCCCCGGCGCTTGGTGATGACGAGTGCCCAAGACGGTCCGCTTGTGCTCACCAACGATCCATCCCTGCTCCGTTGAGCTCGGCCGTGGCTCCACGGTCGACGCTGTGATGACTCGCTGTGGTGACTCGCTGTCGTGTGTGGACGGTCGCTGCGACGTCTTCGCCCTCGGCGTGTGCATGTACGAAGGGCTGACGGGCAAGAGCCTCTACCATCAGAAGATCGAGTACGAGACGATGCGCGCCGTGATCGACGGCCCGGTTCCTTCGATCCGCGACGTGAACCCGAAGCTGCCGGCCGAGCTGGACGCCATCGTGCAGAAGGCGCTGCAGAAGAACCGAGAGAACCGCTTCGAGTCGGCGGGCGCGATGGAGAACGCGCTCGAGGAGTGGCTCGCCGAGAGCCGCCAGGTCGTGACCGACGCCAAGCTCTCGGACTACATGCAGGAGATCTACGCGGAGGAGATCGAGCGTGGGCCTCTGGTGGACTCGACGCCCTTCGGACAATCGATCAAGCACCCCGCACACGTGGCGCCGGGCCTCGACGAGTCGGGCGAGCTGCCGGACCTCGACGTGCAGCTCGACTCACGACCACCGCGCTCGGGCGCGGGCCGGCGCAAGGTCCTCGGCGTGGTCGCCGCCGTGCTCTTGGTGGTGGCCGGTGTGGGCGGCGGCCTGCTCCTCAGGGGCGGTCCAGAGCCGAGCGTCGCCAGATCCCCGCAGGCGCCTGCGCCGAGCGCCCCCACACGGCCACCCCCGCCCACGCCAACGATTGCGGCGCCTGCACCCGTGGTGGCGCCGACCACGGGCTCCGCGTCGCTTACGAGTGTGCCCGAGGGCGCGTCGGTCACGCTGGACGGAGACGCGCTCGAGGGCACGACGCCGCTCACCCTCCCCGACCTCGAGCCCGGGACCCACACGCTCACCTTCTCCCTCTCCGATCACCACGACGTGACGACGCCGCTGACGGTGGAGGCAGGCGCCGAGGCCCGCTACGAGGCGACGCTCGAGCACATGCGCCACGTCGCCGCCGCCCCGCCCGGCCGCCTCTCCATCAACACCCGCCCCTGGTCGAAGGTCTACGTCGGGCGGCGCCTGCTGGGCACGACTCCCATCGGCGAAGCCTCCGTTCCGTCCGGTACGGTCCGGCTACGCCTCGTCGACCGCGATGGGAACACCTACCACAAGACCGTGCGCGTGCCGCCCGGCCAGGACGCACGGGTCTTCTACGATTTGCAGTAGGAGTCCGCGGCAGCGTCTCAGTGTCCGAAGCGGGGCCAGTCCGTGTGGACGACGGTCTCGGGATCGTCGAGGCGGCGGTAGCTGTGGCTGCCGAAGTAGTCGCGCTGGGCCTGGATCACGTTGGCGCTGCCCTGGGCGGTGGTGAGGGTGTCGAACCAGGTGAGGGACGCGGCGAAGCCGGGCACGGGGTAGCCAGCGCCGGTCGCGCGTGAGACGACGTTGCGCCAAGCGGGCACCCGTCCGCCAAGCTCGTCGACGAAGCTCGGCGCCAGGGCCAAGAGTGCCGGCGCGTGCTCGGCGTAGACCTCGCGGATGCGATCGAGAAAGCGCGCGCGGATGATGCAGCCCGCGGTCCAGAGGCGCGCGACCTCGCCCAGGTCGGTGCCGAAGTCGAACTCGCGGCTCGCGGCTTCCAGCAGCTGAAAGCCCTGGGTGTAGCTCGCGATCTTCGAGGCATAGAGCGCGCGACCGATGTCGTCGACGCTCAGATCACCGAGCCCCCTGCGCTTGGGCGCGTAGGCGCCCTCGAACTCGATGCGCAGCGCCTTGAAGGACGAGAGTGCGCGTGCGTCGACGGCGGCGGCGATGGTGGGCACGGGGATGCCCAGCTCGATGGCGGTGAGCACGGTCCAGCGGCCCGTGCCCTTCTGACCCGCCTGGTCGAGGATGGCGTCGACCAGAGGCGTCTCGTGGTCCTTGGGATCCACGGTGCGGAAGATGTTCGAGCTTACCTCGACCAGGAAGCTCTCGAGCTCGCCTTCGTTCCATTGGCCGAAGATGTCCGCGACCTCATCGGCGCTCTTGCCCAGCCCGCGCCGCAGGAGGACGCTCGCCTCGGCGATCAGCTGCATGTCCCCGTACTCGATGCCGTTGTGCACCATCTTCACGAAGTGCCCGGCGGAGCCGCGCCCGCAGTAGCCGACGCAGGGGCCCGCGTGGCTGCGCGCGGCGATGGACTCGAGCACGGGCTTCAGGCGCTCCCACGCCTGCACGTCGCCGCCGGGCATCATCGCCGGTCCCAGCAGCGCGCCCTCGGCGCCACCGCTCACGCCCATGCCCACGAAGCGCCACGGTCGCTCCTGCGCGCGCGCGTTGCGCCGATCCGTGTCGCGGAAGAGGCTGTTGCCTGAGTCGACCACGATGTCGTCCTCTTCGAGCAGAGGATCGAGGCTGTCGAGCACAGCATCCACGGCGCGGCCGGCGTTGACCAGCAGCACGATGCGTCGCGGTCGCTCGAGGCGCGCGATGAGCTCCCTGGCGTTGGCTGCGATATCGAGCTTCGCGTCCGGATACTTCGCGGCCAGGGCGCGGGCGCCCTCGACGTCGAGATCGAAGCCGCCCACGGCTAGACCGCGGCTGGCGAAGTTGCGGGCGAGACTGCTGCCCATGACGCCCAGGCCGATCACGGCCACGTCATTCAGTTTTTCTTGGCTCATGGCGTGTGCTCCGGGGAGATGTCGAGGTTGGTGAAGATGTGCAAGCCAGGTAGGCCCGCAGCGGGAAGCTGACTCTTGCCCGCGACCAGAGCCGCCAGCGCCTCGCGCTTGGACGCCCCCGTCGCCAGCAGGATGGAGGCGCGAGCCGTGGCCAGCAAGGGCCGCGTCAGAGTCATGCGCATCGCAGGCGGCTTCGGGCTGTCCTCCACGTAGCGTACGAGCTCGCCATCCCAGTCGTGGCCGGGGTAGAGCGAGGCGATGTGTCCGTCCGCGCCCATGCCCAGCAGCGTCACGTCGAGCCGGCCGCCCCAGGCCGCCAGTCCGGCGCGTACGCGCGCCAGCGCTTCGTCGGGTGTCTCGTGGTCGAGCCACAGCGAGAGCTGCTCGGCGGGCGGCGCGACGCCCGCGTCCGCCATCGCGCGCAACGTGGCGCCTCGGTTGCTGTCGGCGTCGGACGACGGAACGCAGCGCTCATCCACCCACGTCAGGCGCACGCGCACGAGGGCTTCGCCCAGCAGGCGCGCCGCCGCGGGCCAGGCCGCCAGCGCAGAGCCCCCGGGCAAGGCCACGTTCACGAACGCGTCGACGTCCGAGGCGAGGGCCGCGCGAACACTCCGCGCCAAGGCTTCGGCGGCTGCGTCCACGGGTCGCGGATCAATGTGAAGAGAGACGCCTCGCATGGTGGCGATGTTATGCGGATCCAAAATCGCGTGCGATGTGTAATCGTGGGTCATGAGCAAGACACCTCCGGCCCCGAGTCTCTTCATCATCTTCGGCGGCACCGGCGACCTCGCGCGCCGCAAGCTCCTGCCGGCGCTGGCCCGTCTGGCCGCGACGGGCAGGCTCGGCCACTGCCACGTCGTGGGCGTGACGCGCGAGACCGACCACGACGACCACTCCTACCGCAAGCTGGTCGCCGAGTGTCTGGCCAACGCGGGCCTCGACCAGGCGACGCAGCACGCACTCTGTGCAGAGCATCTGCACTACCAGACGATCGGTGACGGATCGGAGGCCGATTTCCGAGCGCTCTCGGACCGGCTGCTCGCGCTGGAATCGGAGCACGGCCTGGAGCAGAACCGGACCTTCTATCTCTCCCTGCCGCCGCAGGCGTTCACGCCGACGATGCAGGGGCTGGCGTCGGTCGGCCTGAACGAGAGCGAGGGCTACACGCGCCTCGTGGTGGAGAAGCCCTTTGGACGCGATCTCCCGAGCGCCCAGGCCCTCAACCAGGTCACACACCAGTACTTCCGCGAAGATCAGCTCTATCGAATCGACCACTACCTCGGAAAGGAGACGGTCCAGAATCTCCTCGTCTTCCGCTTCGCCAACACGATCTTCGAGTCACTGTGGAATCGCGACCGCGTGGCGAGCGTGATGATCACGGTCTCCGAGGATCTCGGCCTCGGCACCCGTGCAGGCTACTACGATGGCATCGGCGCGCTCCGAGACATGGTGCAGAACCACCTCACGCAGCTCTTGACCTTGGTCGCCATGGAGCCGCCGAGCAGCTTCAGCGCCGAGGCCATTCGCTACGAGAAGATCAAGGTCCTGCGCTCCATGGCGCCGATCAATCCGGGCAAGGTCATCCGTGGTCAGTACGACCATGGACGTGTGCGCGGCGAGCCCGTGTGCGGCTACCTCGACGAGGAGGGCATCCCGATGGACTCGACCACCGAGACCTTCATCGCCATGGAGCTCGAGGTCGACAACTGGCGCTGGAAGGGCGTCCCCTTCTACCTGCGCAGCGGTAAGCGCCTCGGCGCCAAGAGCTCGCAAGTCGCCGTGAGCTTCCGCGACGTGCCGGTGAGCCTGTTCCAGAGCATGGGCGCGAAGCTCGACACCTCGGACGTGCTCTTGATCACGCTGCAGCCCGACGAGGGGTTCTCGGTTCACCTCGACGTGAAGGCGCCGGGCGACCCCTTCCGCACCAAGCAGATCCCCCTCGCCTTCAGCTACGCGGATCGCTTCGACGACATCCCGCCCGCCTATCAGACGCTCCTGCTCAACGTGATGAACGGCGATCAGACCCTCTTCGTCCACGCAGACGAGGTGGAGCATAGTTGGCGCCTGTACACGCCTCTGCTCGACAACCCGCCCATCATCCACCGCTACCGCGCGGGCTCCTGGGGCCCCAGGGAGGCGGACCACCTCGCGATCGAGCAGACCCATCTGTGGCAAATCGATGGGCGCGAAGAGACGGACTGAGCGACCGGCGGGAAATAAACTGATCGCCTTCCTGCGTCGAGGCGCCCGGCTCGCAAGGCGCGAGGAGCGAGCATACCGGGGGTATGTGAGCGACGAGCAACGCAGCGAGCCGGGATG
>Ga0100387_10003990_pt1 | contig 12267 bp, 10 predicted proteins | sample CryGeymeta201511_FD_81547 | JGI IMG/M metagenome (GOLD analysis project Ga0100387, IMG submission 81547) | Groundwater microbial communities from Crystal Geyser aquifers in Utah, USA - Crystal Geyser metaG 2015-11 | ecosystem: Environmental > Aquatic > Deep subsurface > Groundwater | place... | reverse complement strand
TTCTTTTGGGTCGGGCTGGTATCTGTCGATCTGGTGCGGCTTGTCTCGCGTGGCGCGGTGCCTATTCGGAAAGACTCAAGGAAAGGTCGCTTGGTCGTCGAGCCGGGCAGCAAACCGGTTTCCGGATCAATAGCCACCCATTCAATACCTTCGGGCGCTGAGAAGTTCAGCTTGGGCCGGTCCATGTGAAACGCCTGCATGGCAGCAAGCCATGTGGGCAGGGCAGCCCGAGCGCCAGTTTCGATTCTCCCCATGCTGATGGGGATGTCACGACCGGTCCAAACGCCGGTCAGAACCTGTGGTGTGTAGCCCATAAACCATGCATCCACCTGATTGTTTGTGGTGCCGGTTTTGCCGGCAGCAGGGCGTCCCAAGGCCAGTGCCCGTCGTCCTGTGCCATGCTGGATGACGCCGTGCATCATATTGGTGGCCAGAAAAGCGTTGATCGGGTCGAGTGTTTGTTCTGCAGGCTGCATAGCACTGTTGATGGCCAGAACCGGATCTGCATGGCAGGTCTGGCAGCGATGTCCGGCGACTGAACGGTGCAGGGTGTTGCCGTTGCGATCCTGGATCTGCTGGATACTGACCGGGCTCCAGCGACGACCTCCGCTGGCAATCACTGCATAGGATTCGGTCAATTCCTTAAGGGTTACTTCGGTGACACCCAAGGCCAGCGCCAACTGGGCGGGGAACTTGCGATTGAACAGGTAGTTGTCATTCAACTCCTGTTTGAAACGGTTGATGCCAATGTCCTGAAGCAGTTTTATCGAGGCCAGGTTGCGCGAATGTTCCAATGCATCACGCAGGGTAACTGCCCCGGAAAATTTATTCTTGTAGTTCTCCGGGCGCCAGAACTCATCATTCTTCAGGTTTTCGAACACAACCGGTGAATCCATGATGATGCTGGCAGGGGTATAACCAGCCTGCATGGCTGTTTCGTAGAGAAATGGTTTGAAAGCGCTTCCTGGTTGTCGATTGGCACTGTCTACGCGGTCGAAATCGCCCAGATTGAAGTTGAAGCCGCCAACGCGCGCCAGGACGGTTCCTTTCTGCAGATCGATTGAATAAAGAGCCGATTCGATTGACGGTTGCTGGGTCAGGCGGACACCACCCTTACCATCGCCCTGTAACCACACCTCATCACCGCCAATCCACTTGCGCGGATGTTCAGGCGGCGTTTCCCCGATTGAATCGAGGGTGGGGGAGGGCTGGCTGGTCTCCTGTTTTTCCCACTGCCAGACTGGCTTACTTATTTTCCACTGAACCACACCGTCGTTCAGCAATAACTCACCGTCCGGCAGTACTTCCTCGACAAGGGCCGGAATAATTTCGTCCTCACGCAGGGGTTCCCCCTCCATATCACGACGATTGTCCGCCCATGTGGCGAGTAGATTAAGCCACTCGTCGGCAGGATGGTTCACCGGCATGCGGTATAACTGGCGACGTTCAAGTTCCAGAAGGCCTGTTCGTACGGCAGAGACCGCAGCATCTTCTGCCTGCCAGTTGTAGGGGATGGTGATGCTCAGGCCTTGCCTTCTCAACGTCTGTTTACCAAAACGCTCGATAAGCTGTTGATAGATCATATTCGCGTAGGCATTGGACAATCGGTCTGCTGGTAGAGGAGCAAGGTTTAACGGTTCCTGTATGGCGGCTGCTACAGCTTCTTCATCAGCGAAACCAGCGTTTTTCATCATGCTCAGCACGAGATTTCGCCTTTGCACCGCAAGATCGGGACGCAGATGCGGGGCATAATAGCCGGGCGCTTTGGGAAGCCCCGCCAGCATGGCTGATTCTCCCAAGGTCAATTCATCAAGTCGCTTACCAAAATAGCGCCATGCAGCACTGGCAACGCCATAGGCGCCGCGGCCAAGATAAATCTGATTCAGATAGAGATAGAGAATATCATCCTTGCTGAAGTCATCTTCAATACGCTGGGCAAGGATAAGTTCACGGATCTTTCGGGTGTAGGAGCGTTCCGAACTGAGCAGGAAGTTTTTGGCAACCTGTTGGGTAATGGTGGAGCCGCCCTGTACGGTATGCCCTGCTCTTAAATTGGCAAAGGCGGCGGAGAGGATGCGTGCTGGATTTACGCCCGGATGTTGGTAGAAATGCTCATCCTCGGCAGCCATGAAGGCATTGCGCAGTTGTTGCGGAATGTCTTTAAGCGGGGTAAGAATGCGATGCTCATCGGCATATTCGGCCAGGAGTTCGCCATCCGTACTGTATACACGGGTAACAAGAGGTGGCTGATAATCGGCCAAGGTGCTTAACTTTGGCAGATCGCTGGCGAAATATAGATAAACCCCTGTGATACCAATCACGGAAGCAACAGTGCCAATAAGGATGATTTTGACCATGAGTGTGATAATGCGCATCGGCCAAAGCCTAGGACGAAGCTATGCCCCCCGGCAAGGGGGGACTGCGGCTTGTGGTTCTGCATTCAAGGGAAGCAAGGAACGGGGCTTTACCTTGTTCGAAATGCTTCTCGTTATTACCATCATCGGCATTCTTTCCGCTGTAGCCTTACCGAATTTCAGCGCATGGCGCGAGCGTCAGGCGGTAAACAGTGCTACCAAATCGCTGCTTTCGCATATGAAGCAGGCAAGGGTGATTGCCATGGCCGAGAACAGGAGTGTGAAGATCACCTTCGCGGCTAGCAGCTACACCTATGATGCAGACACGGCTGGTACATGTGGCTTGTGCAAGCCCCAAACAGTGGCATTCAGTAATTTTACCAACAATTTAACGATCACACCGACCACCACGCGAACCTTCAGAAGTCGCGGCACGGTTAATTCCGGTACGATTACACTGGCGGCAGGTGGAGTTAGTCATGCTCTGGTTTTGAACATTATCGGCAGGGCCTACGAGCAATGAGAAAGTCGATGGATAATACCCAGCAGGGCTTCACCCTGATTGAAATCATGGTTGTGCTGTTGGTGACGGCAATTGCGCTGCTGGCTCTGGCCACACTGTCGCTTTCCGTGATGGATTCCGGCACCGAGTCGCGCGAGCGACTGAACGCAGTGCATCTGGCTGAACAGGTGATTGAGGAATGGCAGCGGGATAGCAATGATGAATTGCCGACCATTAATACGAATTGCTCCATGGATGCGTCTTCGGCATCCCAGCCGGTAACAAGCGGGACGTCGATTTCGCAGACGTGCAATTTTGCTTCGGGAGGATCATCGATTGATTTTACCGTTAAAGCGGAAGTGTTCTCTGCCAATGCGCCGCTGCCGGATGGTTTCGGTGGTATTGCTATTGGTGCCATGTCTGGGACAACCTCTTTCCCCAACACACCCATGGTTAAGCTGGTAACGGTTAGTTGGGACCATAAGGGTGAAGCCAAATCTATTTACCTGACGCACCTGACACGATGAATACATTATCCGCCTTGAGCAAATCGATGCCGCCTGTTCAATCCGATTCGCAGGGATTCACCCTTATCGAGCTGATGGTTTCCATGGGTATCGGTTTGATTATTTTGCTTGGCATGACGTTGATGTTTACCAGTAATACCAAGGTTTCAAACTCGCTGGCCTCGCGCACCGAAAGCCTGGGTGATTTGTATCTGGTCAGTCAGGTCATGCAGAGCGAATTGCGCAATGCTCAGGCTGGCACCATTAGCTGGTCTTCCAATGTTCTCAGTTATACTAATCAGGATGCACAACCAGGCTATTTTAAGTACCAACATATCAGCCCTGACCGACTCTATTGGAAGAGGCCGCCAACAACGACCGATCCGACCCCGACCTATCAGGAGGTGGTTCGCGAGATGGATACGACAGCCGGGATGGCCGTTAGCAGTAGTGCATCTGGAGTATGGACGGTGACCCTCAAATCCACCTATCAGGATGAGAATCATGATGTTAAAACCCTTGATTTGTCGTTCAAGGCGTGGGCGAGGAACTGAGTATGCATATATCTCGCGATAAATCCGAACGCGGTTTTGTGCTGGCCACAGCGCTGATTATGCTTTCCCTGCTTTCCCTGATGGCGATTGCCATGTTCTTCACGGGTCGCGCCTCTATTCATGTAAGTAGCGGAGCGCAGCACAGCACGGAAGGGCATTATTTCGCCGAGACAGCCGTGAACTACATGATTTGGGCCATGCGCAATGATGCCGAGTTTGACAGTTATGATTATGGGATCGGCGGCTTTCTAGATCCGACGCCAAGCCCGACGAATGCAGCGAACGTTGGCGACTGGAGTGAGCTGATGGATAATCTCTCCGACCCCGGGCCCACGGCAATCAGTGATTCAGCAACTCCACCAGCTCCAGGCCGCGCCGGACAGGTGAAGTATTTCGATAATACACCGTTGTATGACGTAAGTAATAACCCACTTCGAGCCATTATCTGGCCGCTGCCCACCGACGGCAGCGGGGATCCCGTTTATCCCACCCTATATAATATCAGTGCAAGCCTGCCGCGTTATATTCGCTTGGATATCGATTCAGCTGGTAATGTGACGCCTTCCATTCCTGCTGTGCCGCATATTAATTTGCCGAAAACAGATGGGACCGATGATATTCCAGTCAATGGCGCGATAGCTTGGCTGACTACAGGTAATTCGGACAAGGATTTCGAGGCGGTGGATACAAGTTTATGCACTGTGACACCAGTTCCAACTGGTGCGGTTGCCTGCGGTGTCGATAGCCTTAACACTACCCCCAGATGGCTTCTAATTAATGGGGTGCAAGCGAATAAAGACGATCAACATGGTGTTGTGGTCTATGCCATCGGTTATGTGGGAGGGCGGCCGAGCAGTATCATCAGGGCGCAGATCAAGTGATGCATGTTTGTGAGCTTAATCACATAGGCGAGCAATGGTTGATGCCATCGTTCGTGTATCTTGGCGAAAAAATGATTGCACGATAGTAGATTAATATAACGTAAGGAGGAAAAAATGAAGAACACAATTAAACAAATTTCCCTGATGGCTTTCGGAAGCGTCGCATGGTTGGTGTGTGCGGTTGCCTTGCCGATGAATCAGGCAACGGGTACCGATGGCTTGATGGCCAAGGTGTCGAATCTTGTTATCACTCAGGCTTATGCTGAAGATGACAAATCCAAGTCCGATGATGAAGGAAAATCTGACGACAAGTCCAAGTCCGATGATGAGGACAAGTCCAAGGATAAAAGCTCTTCAAGTTCATCGAGCAGTTCTACAACGCTGGTTTGCAAAAGCAAAACCACGGTTGAGTCATGGTTTAGCGACAGTGAGTCCGAGGTCACGTCTGACGAGGGCAAGTCTAAGGATAGCGAGTCGAAGTCGGACGACGAGTCCAAGTCCGATGATTCAGCCAAATCCGACGATGAGTCCAAGTCCGATGACGACAAGTCGAAGGACAGCGAGTCCAAGTCCGATGACGACAAGTCGAAGGACAGCGAGTCCAAGTCTTCCGACAGTTCTACAATCCTCACCTCGCTCGACACCTGCAAAGTCCTCTTGCCTGGCGGCGGCACGGAAGATGGATACTGGGTTCCTGAGAATGTAAGTAATGGCGATGACCTGACTACTTACATTGATGGATCAGGCCCTACTACCCCTGACAGTTCGCTGGAGTCCTATCGCGAAATCCGCGGCGAATAAATACATTCACCGCAATCAGAGAGCACCCCGGGCAACCGGGGTGCTTTTTTTATTGCTCTATGCCAAGGCAGAAAAAGTGGAAATTTGGTGTTCGGACGGGTAGTGATGTATTTGTGAGTACGGACACATCTTCAATCCGGAAATGGAAGCTAACGTACATCATCATTGCAGGGCTGGGGCGCGAAAGATGGTACCGGTAGTGGCTAAACAAGGAGACGGAAATGAACAAGACAAAAAAACACATTTTTTTCCTATTTTTCGGCAGCGCGGTATGGGCGCTTTGCTTTGCTGTACACCCTGGGAGTCAGCTGCAAGGCTTCGATAGCTTGCCGGGCATACAGATGAATATCGGTCAAGCTTATGCAGTAGACTTCAGCAATGATGAGCTGGTTTGCGTAGACAGGGAATCGGTGACAACCACGGTGGGATTTGACGTGAGCAATGACGATAAAATGTCTACAACCAGCACAGTGCTTTGCCATGTTTCGCATGGTAAAGGAGGCAAAGATCATCAAACGCTGACCTTGCCGGACGTCGCAGTGTCCAAGCACATGGATAAGCATTCGGACGATCATCTGGGCTCATGCGGCGGTACCGAGGCACCTGACCCGACCACATCAGTGGACACAGCGTGCATCGATTCCTTGCCGGGGTGTACGGCTCTGGGTGGAACGGCAACGAATGGTATCTGGGTTCCCGAGAGCGCGGTTAATGCCGACGGCACAGTGAATGTAACCATGCTTGATGATTACTTCACACAAACATGCTCAAGCGGCGCCAGCGGTATCCCGGACAGCATGCATAGATCCTACCGCGACATACATGGCAAATAATTTGCTTCCCCATCTGCTGAAGGGCACCCCGAAGAACCGGGGTGCCTTCTTCTCATTAATTTCGTAGGTTTGGATTTTGCGCATGTATTGTCGGAAAACGCACGCTGATAACACGATACGAAACTTGACCTTATTCCTTTATATAAGGTATGTTACCATGCTCCGTGATAGCTTTGCATAAAGAGAGAGGTGGAAGTTGAATCTGTTTAAACGCAAGTCGGATGTGTTGATTGCCGTGGATATCAGTTCCGCGGCGGTTAAGCTTGTCGAACTTGGTAAGGTGCGAGGTGGTTTTGAGTTGAAATCGATGGCAATCGTGCCATTGCTGCGCGATGTGATTGTCGAAAATGAGATTATTGACTCCATGACCGTCACGCAGGCGCTTGAGGATGCTGTGCGCATTGCCTCTCCGTCTTCCCTCGATGTCATTTTCGCCGTATCAGGTAACGCATTGATCATCAAAACAGTAACCATGCCGCTGATGACCGAACTTGAGCTTGAAGCATCCATCGAATTTGAGGCAGACCAGCATATTCCATACGATATGGAGGATGTGTACCTCGACTTCCAGATTTTGGGTGTGACTGACGATGGTGCGGAAATGGAAGTGGTGCTTGTTGCCTGCAAGCGCGATGTGATTGAGGCCTATCAGCAGGTGATTCAGGAAGCCGGGATGACAGTCAAATGTGTTGATTGTGCAGTTTTTGCTTTGGAGAATGCTACTGAACTTCTGATGGGCAGTGTTCCTGACCTGGACGGAGATGAGGAGGCGGATGTAAGCGTCCATGCGCTGGCCAATATCGGCGCCAATTTCACCAATATCAATATTTTGCATGGTGGCCAGATGGCCTTTGTGCGTGATCAGTTCTTCGGTGGAAATCAGTTGACCCAGGAGATTCAGGAAGCGCATGGGATTAGTTTTCAGGCTGCAGAGCAAATGAAATTGGATAATTTCTCTGGTATTGATGATGTCGCCACTGAGAATTATTTCACAGCTTTGGCCGATGAACTTGTGCGTACGCTTGATTTTTATGCTGTTCGACATGCGGATTTCCCGGTAGAGAGTCTTTTTCTCAGTGGCGGCGGGGCTCTCGTTCCCGGCACTGCTGAACAGGTTGAACAGCGCCTGGGTATTGATACGAAGGTATTGAATCCTTTCTCAGTGATTAAATCCTCGCCCAAAAAGTTTGATGCAGACTATCTGAATAGAATCGGTCCGATGATGATGGTTCCTGTCGGGCTGGCATTGCGGAGCTTTGATAAATGATTCGTATTAACCTTTTGCCCTATCGCGATGCACGCCGTCAAGGCCAGATTGTGCAATATATTCTGGTAGCCTTGGCTGCGCTTGCTCTAACGATCGTGCTTGTCCTTTCGTCCTATTCATGGTCAACCCTGCAGTTGAGCGATGCTGATGACCGCTTAAAGAACGTCCATGGAGAGAATCAGGCTCTAAAGATAAAGATTGGCGAACTGAGTAAGTTTAAAGAGGTTCAGGCCGAGGTTCAGAAGAAACTTGATCTTGTAGACACCCTGCAGCGCGGCCGGTTTCGTAGCCTTGAGTCCATACAGGGTCTCTCCGTGGCTATTCCGGAAAACGTATGGCTGACCGATGTGAAGGATGCTGGAGGTACCATCAGTATCAGTGGCTTGGGAGAGAGCAATCGTGCTGTGGCTGCATTTATGCGCGCCTTGGAGAATCAGCCGGTATTTTCCGGAGTGAATCTTAAATTAATCAAACGAGAGAGTAGGGGGAGCGTTGTCCTGCGCAGTTTTTCCCTGACCATGAATCGGATTGATCCACCGCTTGATACGAAGTCAGGCAAGCCTTCCGGAGGTGGTGCGCTATGAAAGTAAACCTCCCGCAGCTTGATGTCTTGCGCCCGATTTTGGGTGTTCCGGTTTGGCAATGTGTTACAGGTCTTGTGTTGGTCGTGATGCTCTTGGTGGGCGGATATGTCTTTGCTGTCTGGATGCCCCTTGAGGATAAGATTGAGGGTGTCGAAAAATCCATCCTGAGTGAACAAAGAATCCTGCCGCGTAACCAACAGACCGCACGGGATTTGCCGCGTAAAAAGCTTCAGTTCGAAGAAATGAAGAAGCAACTCGAACTGGCCCGTAGCATGCTGCCCGAGAAATCGCAGATTCCCGATCTTCTTGATGGCGTCAGCCGCGCAGGCAAACATGCAGGTCTGGAGTTCAGCGCGTTCCTGCCATTGGCTGAAGTAAAGAAAGAACTTCATGCGGAGGTTCCTGTGTCGCTGAGTATGACCGGAACCTTTCGTCAAATGGCTTTGTTTCTCAGTACCGTGGGTGAAATGCAGCGTATCGTGGAAATAAAGGGCCTGAGCTTTTCTGAAGGTGAGGGCGAGGAATTAAAGATGAATGGGCAGGCAATTACTTATCGCCTGCTGGACGACCAGGAAATAAAACAGGCTCAACAGAAACCAGCTGGTGGCGGCAGGAAGCGCTAGGATGCTGGGAGGTGAATGATGGATATCAAGATCAATTATAATCGATTAGGCGCCATCCGGCTTACGGCATTGCTTTTTGCCATGATGTTATTGTGGCCGGCAAATTCGCAGGCCGCTCAGATCACGGCGATGACGCTTGAGAAGTCTCCTGCCGGAGATGTCATAAGTATCCAATCAGATGGCGAACTGGATTATCAGTCCTTTGATTTGTCCGCGCCACCTCGTCTTGTACTTACCTTTCCCAACAGCGTTTTCAGCAAAAAAGTGAAATCCATCAGCCATAACGAAGCAGGCGTAAAAAGCATTTCCCCTTCAGCTTCCAAGGTTGGCGCACGGCTTGATATCAGCCTGAGCAAGGCGCTGAGCTATAAGGTGGAGCAGCAGGGGGATAAACTTCTCCTGCGTTTTTCCCCTGTTTCCGGGGCGAAAATGAAAGTGGTGCAGGATGTCGCTGTATTGAAGGATATCGAGATCAGTGATCAGGGTGCGTTGACCGAGGTGGTGGTCCGCGGGGAACATATGAATGCCAGTCATGATGCCTTTGTGACCAATCAGGGGCACACACTGATTATGGATTTTTGGGGCGCCACATCGCTACTTCCCAAAGAGCATTATGCAGTAGCTACTCAAAATGTGCAGAGCGTGACGGTCGGTGAAGCCAAGGGGCGGGTCCGGCTTGTGGTCAATCTGGTTCCCGGTGTAAGCGACAAACATCAAATTGATGCGACTGACGGACAGATGCTGGTACGTTTTGGCAGCGTAACACCAAAACGAAAAGCCGCTGAGGTTCAGGTCGAGAATGTGCTTTTCAAACCAAACGACCGGATTTCACAACTGGTGATTCGTACCAACGTCAACAATCCGATTATCAATTTGCATGAGGAAAAGGGCGCAGCCATTCTCGATATAAACAAGGCGGATCTGGCCAAGGGACAGGAGCGTTCACAGGATATCAGAGAATTTCCGGGCCCGCTCAGCCAGATTGATGCATACAAGGCTGGCGATAAGGTCCGCATTGTCGCCAGGCTGCGCGACAAGGTGGAAATCTCCAGCTTCCAGCAGGGCAATGTACTAACCGTAACCTTTGTGCCCAAGGACCTTGCATCCGCCAAGCGTGGCGCGACGCAGGGGGCTGCGCTCGAATATACCGGACAAAAAGTGAGCTTCGATTATCAGGGTATCGATATTCGCAATGCGCTGCGTCTGATTGCCGAGATGAGCGATATGAACATCATCATGGGCGAAGATGTGCAAGGTAAGCTGACCATGCGTCTGGAAAACGTACCTTGGGATCAGGCGCTGGATATCATCCTTGATTCTCAGAGTTTGGGTAAAGTAGTGCAGGGAAACGTGATGCGTATTGCACCCATATCTGTATTGGCTAAGGCCCAGCAGGAAAAGCTAGAGGCCAATCAGAATGCCTCAGAGCTGGCTCCACTGCTGACAGAATTTATTTCACTGAATTTTGCCAAGGCCAGTGATGTGAAAGCCATGCTGGAGACAGTGCAAGAGGCGGATACTGCGTCAAGCACCACAGGCACGGCAGCTCCGACGGCATCCCTGAGTTCAGCGGCAAGCAGTGGGATGCTTTCCGCACGCGGCAGCTTCGTAGTTGATGAGAGAACCAACACGCTAATTGTTAAAGACACGCAGGACTCGATTAACAGCATCAAGCGCCTGATTGCACGGGTCGACAGGCCTGTTAAACAGGTGATGATCGAGGCACGCATTGTTGAAGCCACCGATAATTTCACACGCGACCTGGGTGTTCGCTGGGGTGGACAGGTGGCAGGCAAGGGAGGCCGGGTGTCTACCCAGCTATCAAATTCTGCGGCAGGCGGCGTTGTTGGTGGTATTGGTGGTAATGCTCCACCCGGTGGATTCCTCGTCGATTTGCCTGCTGCTGTCGGTGCCGGAGCAGGTGGTCAAATCGGATTTGCAGTGGGCGCTCTTAATAATGCATTCAACCTGAATCTGGAGCTTTCTGCCGCAGAAGCAGACGACAAGATCAAGATTATCTCCAATCCGCGCGTGGTGACTACCAATATGAAAAAAGCCACCATCAATCAGGGTACTCAAATCCCATTCACATCCACGAGCATTAACGGCAGCACTACTGAGTTCAAGACAGCCAATTTAGGTCTTGAGGTAACACCACAGATTACTGCCGACAACCGCCTTATTTTGGTGGTTAAAGCCACCAAGGACTCCCCTGGCGCGGCAGCAGTAGCGGGTGGTCAACCTACGATCGACACCAAACAGGTTGAGACGGAAATCTTTATGAACAATGGTGAGACCATTGTTATCGGTGGCATTTACACCCGTAACAACACCAATAACACGGCGGGTGTTCCATTCTTTTCAAAGATTCCGATATTGGGCTGGTTATTCAAAACGAATACCAAGACTGATAATAAGACAGAATTACTGATATTTATCACACCCACGATTCTTGATACTGCCCCCCATGGGAGCGGAGAGGTGGCTCAGGTTCGTTAATTCGTATCATTGGAAACAGCCAGCTTCAGCATAAAAAGGCTGCGGCTGGCTTGTTTCTGTTGTCACCTGATTCTGTCACAATGCGCCGATGAACATGCCCAAAGATACTTCCATGAACAATCCTGAGCGCGTTTACCACGTTGATCTGGGGGATCGCTCTTACGATATCCATATTGAGCCGGGCTGCCTTGATGGGCTTGGCAATGCCATGCGGAGTCTGTTTCCCGTTGCCGGGCGCTGCCTGATTGTCAGTAATGAGGTGGTAGCACCTCTTTATCTTGAACGGGTACAGCAATCGCTACAGGCATCAGGCTGGGATACTACGACGTGCATACTCGACGATGGCGAACGCAACAAAACCATTGCTTCATGGAATGGCATCCTCGATGCCTTGATGCTGGCGAAACTGTCGCGCGGCGAGCCTGTGGTGGCGCTCGGTGGCGGCGTGGTCGGCGATATGACCGGTTTTGCTGCAGCCAGCTACCGGCGTGGCATTCCCTATGTGCAGGTGCCGACGACTCTGCTGGCACAGGTGGATTCCAGCGTGGGCGGCAAGACCGCCATCAATCACCCGCATGGCAAGAATATGATTGGCGCTTTCTATCAGCCCGCACTGGTATGGATCGACCCACAGGTATTAAGCACGCTTGCACCGCGTGAGTTGCGTGCCGGTATTGCCGAGTTGATCAAATACGGACTGATCCGCGATGCGGATTTTTTCACTTACCTGAATCAGCACATGCAATCATTGCTTGCACTCGAGCCCGATGCGGTTGCCAAAGTGATTTACACATCATGCCGTCACAAGGCGGAAGTGGTGATGGCCGACGAAACAGAACAGGGCGTTAGGGCATTGCTCAATC
>Ga0100387_10003982_pt1 | contig 12273 bp, 8 predicted proteins | sample CryGeymeta201511_FD_81547 | JGI IMG/M metagenome (GOLD analysis project Ga0100387, IMG submission 81547) | Groundwater microbial communities from Crystal Geyser aquifers in Utah, USA - Crystal Geyser metaG 2015-11 | ecosystem: Environmental > Aquatic > Deep subsurface > Groundwater | place: USA... | reverse complement strand
GCGCGGGCTGGGCGGGCATCACGCCGACTTCTGGCAGGTGACCGGCGATGCGCTCGATTTCGCGCTCGCCACCCTGAAGCTCGACCGGCCCGGACTGCGCGACCGGCTGATGAACCTCTACCTCGCGCTGGGCGCCTACCCCGAAGTGGCCGAGACGCTTCGCGCGCTCAAGGGGCGCGGAATGAAGCTCGCGATCCTCTCCAACGGCTCGCCCGCGATGCTCGAAGCGGTGGTGCGCAACGCCGGGCTGACCGAGCTCCTCGACGGGGTCTTCTCGGTCGAGGAGGTCGGCGTCTACAAGCCCCATCCTTCGGTCTATGCGCTGGCCGAGAAGCGGCTGGGCATCGAGCGATCGAGGATCTGTTTCCTGTCCTCGAACGGCTGGGACGCCTACGCGGCCAAGGCGTTCGGCTTCCGCGTGCTGTGGTGCAACCGGTTCGGCCAGGCGCCCGAGCGAATTCCGGCCACGCCCGACGCCGAGATCGCGACGCTTTCCGAGCTTCCGGGGCGGCTTGCCTGAGCGATCGCGCGGGTTCGCCAAGCCCCTGTAAGAAAGCCGGAAAGCTTCCGTCCAAGGGGGCTGGCCGCGGCACGTCTCGCGGCGTGCAGCACCCAACCATGGAGAGAACCGTGATCCGGAAGTCCCTCGCAGCAGCACTGGTCGGCATTGCGGCCGCGGCTCCGGCCGCCGCCGCCGAAGTTTCCCTGAACGCGGTGATGACACCGAAAGAGCAGATCCGCCTCGATTTCGCCGACGGCAGCAAGCACTTCGTGCTGATGGTCCGGCGCGAGGGCAAGGCGCAGGGCAACGGTCCGCTCGATGGCGCGGCCGTCACCGAATACGGTTTCCACGATCTGGTTCCCGGCCAGAGCGGCGATCCGCGCGGTTATCTCGTGTTCGCGCGGCCCGACGGTGGCACCGCCTATGTAAAATGGCAGGTGCGCGCGGTATTCATTCCCGGCGCCGACGGCAAGCCGAAGCTCCTCGACAACGGCTTCTGGGAGATCGCCGGGACCTCCGGTTCGCTCAAGGGACTGAAGGGCGCCGGCACGCTGCACATCAAGGCGGTGTCCCCGGCCGACCGCCAGTTCGAACTGACCGGCGAAATCGCCCAGGGAGCCTCACGATGACAACGAATGAAAGCGTAGCCCGCCGCCTCGGAACCGCGCTGGCACTGATCGCGGCCCTCGCCACCAGCGCAGTGGCGCAGGCCGCCGACGCGCCCTATCCCGGAACGATCACGGTCGCCTCGCCGCACGGCTTCGCCGATACCGCAAAGCGTGTCGAACAGGCGGTCGCCGCGAACAAGATGGGGCTGGTCGCCAAGGCGAGCGCGAGCGCGGGTGCGGCGGCGCGCGGCGTGAAGATCGCCGGCAACATCGTGCTCATGGTGTTCCGCAACGACTATGCGGTGCGCATGCTGGCGGCGAGCGTTCCGGCCGGCATCGAGGCGCCCATCCGCATCTATGTCACCGAGGACGGCGCGGGCAAGACCGCCATCACCTGGCGCACGCCGTCCGCCGTGTTCGCCCCCTACGGCAATGCGGCCCTCGATGCGATGGCGCGCGAACTCGACCCGGTGTTCGACAAGATCGTCCGGGACGCGGTCGGCAACTAGAAACACCGGCCGCCGCGCGCGGCACTGGATGCACCCGCGCCCGATGGGCTCGTCGCGGAGTCGGTCGAAGCCTTCCTGCGCCGCGTCGACTGGTACCAGCGCTTCGCCGATTACGAGGTGGTCGAGCTGCTGCTGACCCCGGCGATTCCGCGCTCGGACGTGAAACGGCCCGCGAAGGCGTTGATCGCGAGATTCGGAAATCTGCGCGGGATCCTCGATGCGCCGGTCGACGAGCTTCGCGCCGTCCCGGGCATCGGGAAGGTCACTCCGGTTGCCCTCAAGATCGTCAAGGCGGCAGCGACGCTCCACCTGCAACAAAGCGGCGAAGGCCGCGACTGCCTCGCCGATCCCGCCCGGCTCTCGGAGTTCTGGCGCATGCGAATCGGGGCGCTCCGGAACGAGGTCTTCGAAGTGGCCTATCTGGATTCATCGTACCGCCTCGTGCGCGACGGAGTCGAGACCCTCGAGGAGGGCACGATCGACCGGGCGGCGGTCTACCCGCGCAGGGTGATCGAGGCGGCGCTGAAGCGCGGCGCGGCGGCGCTCGTGCTTGCTCACGAGCACCCGAACGGCAACGTCACGCCGAGCGAACACGACAAGGTGCTCACCCGCGCCATCGTGCTCGGCGCACAGACCGTGCACCCCAGCGGATTGCGCAACTTCTCTTCCGCAAGACTCCCCAGGCGATTGCATCGGTACGGCGAGATCCGTCTTTCAAGATGAGGTAGCGTTTCGCGGTCATCCGATCCTCGTCGCGCTCGGCGAGAAGAGCCGAAACGTTCGCGCAGCACCGCGAGGATCGGCTCGCGGTTGGGGGAACAGGAGCGCGCGTCGGGTTTGTTCGTGGCGACTGCTCGCCGTCGCGCCGGCAGGTGTTGCGGCCCGGCGCCGCTCCCACGCCACCGCCAGGCGGCCATGCTACGCTTCCCGCCGGCGGCTCTCGTCCTCGCATGTGGTGCCACACCCCAATGTCATGTCGGCGCTGACCCGGCCTTTCGCCGTCGCGCTCTGCACCCTGTGCGGCGCTGCCGCCTGGGCCGGCGAATTCGAGCCTCTCGCGGCGCTGGTCCGAATCGGCCCGTGGCCGGCGGTCTCGGGACTGATCGGCTACGGCGAGCGCTTGTGGTTCGCCAACAGCGTCAAGTTCGTCGATCACAACTCGGCCGATCTCTACAGCTACGACCCGCGATCGGGGCGCGTGCGCTACGAGCGCCATCTGTTCAGCCAGGACGTCGGGCAGCCCACGGTCGGCGACGGGTTGCTGTACTGGCCGTTCGAAGATGCGCGCTTCTCGGTCGGCCGGGGTGAATTCATGGTCACCGACGGCCGCGAGTGGCAGTGGCGCACTCTTCCCTTTCCACGGGTATTGCACCTCCATGCCATGCTGTCGCACGACGGCCATCTGTATGCGGCCACCGGCGGCTTCGTCGCCGCGTTGTATCGCTCCGGCGATCAGGGCCGGAACTGGCAAGCGGTCTATCGGCATCGCAACGCGCCGAACGCCTTGAGTCGCCTGGTGAGCCTCGGAGTCCTCGACGGTCGTCTCTACGCCGGCATCGAAACGTCCGGCGAGACCGGCGTTGCGCTCGGGCGGCTCGACGGCGACCGGCTGGTGCCGGTGCCGGGTTGGCCGCGAGGCACCGGTGCCGGCGCGCTGACGGCATATCGGCGCCACCTCTACGCCGTTCATCATGACGAACAGGGCCGGTCGGTCTGGCGCACCGACGGACGCACGTCTGAGCCGGTGCGCGCCCTGGCCGGCCGCGAGGTGCAAGCGATGGCGGCCGCCGCCGACGCGCTGTGGGCGGTGACCGGAGGCAGCCACAGCGAGCTGTGGGCGAGCGCTGACGGAGCCGCATGGCAGCGCGTACACACCTTCGACGGCGACGTACCAGTCGACGTGGCGGTCCATGCGGGACGGCCCTACGTCGGTGCGATCGGTGCCGACGGGCGCGGGGTGCTGTTCGGCCCGCGGGTGCCCGCGCCGGTGGAGCGTGCCGCCGCAACCGCGCGCCTGCCGCCCGCGCCGGCGTCTTCCGGCGACGGCGAACCGCTCGACGAGTCGCTCGCCGTGCTCGACGCGGCACTGGCCGATCCCGGCAAGTTCGAGCAGCGCGGCGGCGTGCCGATCGAACTCCTGGAGCCCCTCATCGCTTCCGGAACGGCACGGGCCGCGCAGGCGCTGGCCTCGCGCATCGGACGCGCGGCGCCGGGCGCCGGCACCTCCCGCTTCGCAGGAAGGCGCGTGCCCGCTGCCGACAAGGCCGATTGGCAACTGCTGTGGGCGCTTGCGCGAACCGCGCGTGGCGAGGTGCCGCTGTCGCTGCTCGCCCGCCCCTGGCGCGCGGCGCGGCATCGTAGCGAAAAGTACGTCGAGCCGGTAGCCGCGGCGGCATGGGCAGCATCGGAGTCCCGCCAAGCCGACGACGCGACGGTCTCCGCCCTGGTCGGCCGGCTCGGGCGCGCGGGCGATCCCGACTGGCTCGCGGGCGATCTGGTCGGCGCGCTGACGGTGTTGAGCGGATGCCGATTCGGCTACGACGCGCACGCCTGGCGCGCCTGGCGCTCGCATCGTGTGGCGCTCCGCGACCGGTCTGCGGCCTGCGACGCCCTCACAGGCCGGGCCGAGCTGCTGCCCGTGCCGGGGGGCATGTTCACGATGGGCGATGCACACGGCGAGAGCGACGAGGTCCCGCGTCCGGTCAGCCTGCAGGCGTTCCGGATGATGCCCCGGGAGGTGACCAACCGGGAATTCCGCGAGTTCGTCGCGGCCACCGGATATGTGACGGATGCGCGGCGCAGTCGCATCGGCCACGTGTGGACCGACCGGTGGCGCCCGGTGGCCGGCGCGAACTGGCTCGATCCCCAGGGCACGGGCGCCGGCATCGGCGGGCTCGATGAACACCCCGTGGTGCAGGTGAGCGCGCGCGACGCGCAGGCCTACTGTGCCTGGCGCGGACTGCGGCTGCCCACGGAGGAAGAATGGGAATTCGCCGCGCGCGGCACCGACCGCAGGCGCTATCCCTGGGGGCGCGAGGTCCCGGCCGAAGGCGGATCGAGGCGGGCCAATTACGGCGCCGAGCGCTGCTGTGCCGCCGATGCCGCCGACGGTTTTCTGCGCACCGCTCCGGTGGGCAGTTTTCCCGCCGGCGTGTCGCCGTTCGGGCTCTATGACATGGCCGGCAACGTGTGGGAATGGACATCGAGCGCCTATGCCGCCGGGAGCGGCGAGGTGGCGATCCGCGGCGGCGGCTGGGGCAACGATGCCTACTGCCTGCGCACCAGCTACCGCCACGGCAATCCGCCCGACATCGGCCTGGACATGGTCGGCTTTCGCTGTGCAGCGCGATAATGGGGTCAGACACCATTATCATCCTTCCTCGGCCTGCCTACCCGCTTCGCAACATAATGGTGTCTGACCCCATTATCTTTATCCTCGCTTGCCTTGATGGCTGATTATCCGTACAGTCTCGGCAGCCGTCATGTCCGCCTACGCCGAGCTGCACTGCCTAAGCAACTTCACCTTCCTGCGCGGGGCTTCGCACCCGGAGGAGCTGGTGGAGCGCGCCCATGCGCTGGGCTACGGCGCGCTGGCGATCACCGACGAGTGCTCGGTCTCCGGTGCGGTGCGCGCCCATCTGGCCGCGCGCAGGCTGGGGATGAAGCTGATCCTCGGCACCGAGGTGCGCCTGAGCGACGGTCCCCGGCTGGTGCTGCTCGCCGCGAACCGCGAGGGCTGGGGCAACCTGTGCGAGCTGATTACGCACGGCAGGCGCGCCGCACCCAAGGGCGGCTACCGGCTCGAGCGCGCCGATCTCGACTCCGGCCTGCCTGGCTGCTTCACCCTGTTGCTCGCCGATACCGGGACGGACCCGGAGGAGGCGCGCCGGCTCGCGGCGCTCTTCCCCGGACGGTGCTGGATCGCCGTCGAACTGCATCGCGGTCCTGACGATGAAGCGCGGCTCGCCGCGGCCGCCGCCCTCGGCAAGGCGGCCGGCCTCCCGCGGGTCGCAGCGGGCGATATCCACATGCACGTCCCCGAGCGCAGGCCGCTCCAGGATCTGCTCACCGCGATCCGCCTCGGCAGGCCGCTCGCCGCCTGCGCCGGCGCGCTGCATCCCAACGGCGAGCGCCACCTGCGCGCCATCGACGCGCTCTCCCGCCTGGTTCCGCCCGCCCTGCTCGAGGAGACGCTGAACGTCGCCGCGCGCTGCGAGTTCTCGCTGGAAGAGTTGCGCTACGAATACCCCGACGAGCTGGTGCCCGCGGGCGAGACTCCGGCGGGCGCCCTGCGCCGGCTCACCGAGGAGGGGATCTCGCGCCGCTACGGGAGCGCGGGGCCACCGGCGCACGTGCGCGCGCTCGTCGAGCACGAACTCGCGCTCATCGCCGAGCTCGGCTACGAGCCCTATTTCCTCACCGTGGAGGACATCGTCGCCTTCGCCCGCGCGCGCGGCATCCTCTGCCAGGGCCGCGGCTCGGCGGCGAACTCGGCCGTGTGCTATGCGCTCGGCATCACCGAGGTGGACCCGGCGCGCGCCAGCATGCTGTTCGAGCGCTTCGTCTCGCGCGAGCGCAACGAGCCGCCCGACATCGACGTGGATTTCGAGCACGAGCGGCGCGAGGAGGTGATCCAGTACCTGTACGCGAAATACGGCCGCCATCGCGCCGCCCTCACCGCGACCGTCATCGCTTACCGGATGCGCAGCGCCCTGCGCGATGCCGGCCGCGCGCTCGGCTTCGATCGCGGCGCGCTCGACCGGCTGACCCGCAATCTCGCCTGGGACCATGATGCCGGGACGATCCCCGAGCGGCTGCGCGAAGCCGGCTTCGATCCCTCGCGACCCGCGGTAGCGCTGCTCGTCGAACTGGCCACCGCCCTGATCGGCTTTCCGCGCCATCTCTCCCAGCACGTGGGCGGCTTCGTCGTCTCGCGCGGGCCGCTACAGCGCCTGGTGCCGATCGAAAACGCCGCCATGCCGGAGCGCACGGTGATCCAGTGGGACAAGGACGATCTCGATGCGCTCGGCCTGCTCAAGATCGACGTGCTGGCGCTGGGCATGCTCTCGGCGATCCGGCGCGCGCTCGCGCTCGTCGCGCGGCGGCGCGGAAAGCCGTTCGGGATGGGCGACATACCGGCCGAGGATGCGCGCGTCTACGACATGCTGTGCCGGGGCGATTCGGCCGGCGTGTTCCAGGTGGAATCGCGCGCGCAGATATCGATGCTGCCGCGCCTCGCGCCGCGCTGCTTCTACGACCTCGTGATCGAGGTGGCCATCATCCGCCCGGGGCCGATCCAGGGCGGCATGGTGCATCCCTATCTTCGCCGCCGCCAGGGGCTGGAGCCGGTCGAGTATCCCTCTCCCGATGTCAAGCGGGTACTGGAGCGCACCCTGGGCGTGCCGCTGTTCCAGGAGCAGGTGATGCAACTGGCGATCGTCGCCGCCGGCTTCACGCCGGGGGAGGCCGACCGGTTGCGGCGCCTGATGGCGAGCTGGTCGCGGCACGGCGGCATCGAGCGCATCGAACGACGGCTGGTCGAGGGCATGCTTCGGCGCGGCTATGCGCCGGAATTCGCGCGCTCGATCTTCCGCCAGATCGCCGGCTTCGGCGAATACGGCTTCCCCGAGTCGCACGCCGCCAGCTTCGCCCTGCTGGTGTATGTCTCGGCCTGGCTCAAGTGCCACGAGCCGGCGGCCTTCCTGTGCGCGCTGCTGAACTCGCAGCCGATGGGCTTCTACGCGCCCGCGCAGCTCATCCAGGATGCGCGCCGGCACGGCGTGACGGTGCTCGCGCCCGAGGTCACCGCGAGCGACTGGGACTGCACCCTGGAGCCGGATGACGAGGGCATGAGCGCCGCGCCAGCCGTCCGGCTCGGGCTGCGCATGGTCGCGGGATTGGGCGAGGAGGCCGCGCTGCGCATCGTCGCGGCCCGGGAGAGCGCGCCGTTCGCCGGCCTCGAGGATCTCGCCGCTCGCGCGCGCCTCGCGCCCGCCGTCCTCCGGCATCTGGCCGTGGCCGGCGCCCTGGCGCAACTCTGCGGTCACCGCCGTCAGGCCTGCTGGGAGGCCGCCGGCGCGAATCCCTCCTCCGGAGACCTCGGGGGCACACCCGCGCCGGAAGCCCCGCTGCGGCTTCCCCCGCCTTCGGAGGGCGAGGATCTCGTGGCCGATTACCGCAGCCTCGGCCTGACGCTGGGCCGCCACCCGCTCGCCCTGCTGCGCGAGCGGCTCACCACGCTGCGCTTCGAACCCGCCGCCCGGATCAACGGCCACCCCGACCGCAAGCTCGCCCGCGCCGCCGGGCTGGTCACCTGCCGGCAGCGGCCCGGCACCGCGGGCGGCGTCGTCTTCGTCACGATCGAGGACGAGACCGGGCTCGCCAACGTCATCGTGCATGCCGATCTCGCCCGCCGCCAGCACCGCGAGCTGACCGGGGCGCGCCTGCTGGGCGTCTACGGCCGGATAGAGCGCGAGGGCGAAGTGGCACACCTCGTCGCCGGCCGGCTGGTGGATCACTCGTCGCTGCTCGGCGCGCTGGAAGTGCGCAGCCGCGACTTCCACTGACGCTCTCGCGCAGCCGGCCGCCGCGTACAATCCCGGGCATGGAGACCGCGGCCGCAGACCTGCCGATCCGCGCGCGCTGGGAGCACTTCCCGCATCCCTCCGACATCGGCGTGCGCGGCATCGGCGCTACCCGCGAGGAGGCCTTCGCGCAGGCCGCGATGGCACTCACCGCGGTAGTGACCGATCCCGCCCTCATCGCGCCCCGCGACGCCATCGCCATCGAGGCGGAAGGCGCGGACGACGACCTGCTGTTCATGGCCTGGCTCGACGCGCTGATCTACGAGATGGCGACCCGGCGCATGCTGTTCTCGCGCTTCGAGCCGCACATCGACGCGGGGCGCCTGCGCGCGACGCTCTGGGGCGAAGCCGTCGATGTGGCCAAACACCGGCCGGCGGTCGAGATCAAGGCGGCCACATTCTCCGAATTGAAGGCGCAACCCCTGCCCGGCGGCGGCTGGCTCGCCCAGTGCGTGGTCGACGTGTGAGCGCAAAGGTGGATATCTCCCGGCTCGAACGCATCTCGGAATTCTCCTGGCGCATGGCCGCGCACGGGCGCATGCACGTGCCGGGCGTGCTCTATGCCGACGAGGCGCTGCTCCGCGAGATGGACGACAAGGTGCTCGAGCAGCTCGCGAACGTCGCCGCGCTGCCCGGCATCGCCGGGGCCGCCTACGCGATGCCCGACGCCCACTGGGGCTACGGATTCCCGATCGGCGGCGTGGCGGCGTTCGACGCGCGCGAGGGCGGCGTCGTCTCGGCCGGAGGCGTGGGCTTCGACATCTCCTGCGGCGTGCGCACCCTGCTCACCGGCCTCGGGCGCGAGGCGATCGAGCCGTGCAAGCACGAGCTGGCCGATGCGCTGTTCGCGGCCATTCCGGCCGGGGTGGGCAGCACCGGAGAGCTGCGCGTGGGCGGCACCGAGATGGACGCGCTGCTGCGCGGGGGGGCGCGCTGGGCGGTGGATCGCGGCTATGGAGAACCGGAGGATCTCGCGCGCATCGAGGAAGGCGGCTGCATGGCGGGCGCCGACCCGGACGCGGTGTCCGAGCAGGCCAAGCGCCGCCAGCGCGACGAGGTCGGCACGCTGGGCTCGGGCAACCATTACCTCGAAGTGCAGGAGGTCGAGGCGATCTTCGACGCGCCCTGCGCGCAGCGTTTCGGGCTTGCGCCGGGCGACATCGTGCTCAGCATCCACTGCGGCTCGCGCGGCCTCGGCCACCAGATCGGCACCGACTACCTCAGACGCATGGTGGGCGCGGCGGCCTCGTTCGGACTCGCGCTCCCGGACCGCGAACTCGCCTGCGCGCCGATCGAATCCGCGCTCGGGCGCGCCTATCTCGGCGCGATGCGCGCGGCGATCAACTGCGCGTTCGCCAACCGCCAGGTGCTCACCCATCTCGCGCGGCGCGCCTTCGCCGCTCTGCTGCCGCAGGCGCGGTTGCGACTGCTCTACGACGTCTCCCACAACACCTGCAAGGTCGAGACGCACGCGGTCGCGGGCGAGCCGCGCACGCTGCACGTGCATCGCAAGGGGGCCACCCGCGCCTTCGGCCCCGGCCATCCGGAGCTGCCTGCCGAGTTCCGCGAGACCGGCCAGCCGGTGCTCATCGGCGGCAGCATGGGCACCGCCTCGTGGATCCTGGCCGGGTGTGCGAGCGGCGAGCAGGCTTCGTTCTCCTCGGCCTGCCATGGCGCCGGGCGCAGGATGAGCCGCCACCAGGCCACCCGCACATGGACCGGACGCGACATCGTGGCGCGGCTCGCCGCCGAGGGCGTGCTGGTGCGCAGCCCGTCGCTGCGCGGCATCGCCGAGGAGGCGCCCCACGCCTACAAGGACGTGGATGCGGTGGTGGAAGTCACCGAACGCGCCGGGCTCGCGCGCCGCGTCGCCCGCCTGCGCCCGCTCGTGTGCATCAAGGGATAGGCAGGCGCCGCGCCAGGCCGCCAGCGGCTACAATCCGCGCTTCGCCCCAGTAGCTCAGTGGATAGAGCAACCCCCTCCTAAGGGGTAGGTCGGACGTTCGATTCGTCTCTGGGGTGCCAGTTCCGGTTGATGGGGAGTCGATATGGGGTCAGACACGATATTTACTAATCGTGTCTGACCCCATTTTCTGTGTCTGACCCCATTTTTTCGGCGTCAATGCCCACAGAACGGATAAACCAATACGGCGTCCGCGACAACGGATTCTTCCTGGCTCATCGTGGAGCGCACCCTGCGCGAACCGTTGTCGAAGAGTACGTAGAAGCGTGCCGTCATGTTCCAGTCGTCGCAATAGCGCCAGTCCCAGACCAGTTCGTCGCGGGCCGCGAAGTACTGGGTGCGGGCGGCATCGGGCGGGCCGAGGACGCGCAGCACCTCGTCCTCGCTCATGCCCGCGCGGATCGCGGCGAAGCCCTTCGCGTCGAGCACGTTCTCGATGCGCAGCAGCCGGCCGCCGGCGCCGATGTGCGCCATGAACGTGTGATAGCCGAGCGGCCCGCGCGGATAGGCGAGCTGCTCGCTGCCGTCGGCCGCCTTCCAGCGCAGCGCCGGCGCGCCCATGACCCGCTCGACGTCCGCCAGGCGCGCCACGCCGGGCACCAGAGCGCGGCCGTCGTAGGCCGCGCAGGCGGCAAGCAGTGCTGCGAACAGTGCGATGACCAGGATGCGGGTGGATGCGGTAGCGTTCATGGGCAGGGGCGCGGCACGCCGCCGGGGCGTACCCGCACTGACTGCGCGGATGCGCGAGAGTTCGCCGGGCGAGCCCCGGCCGCGGGGCATCAGGCCGCTTCCGTCGATGGGGCGGCAGGGGACAGGGGACAGAAAAACCCGAAACCCGAAACCCGAAACCCGCAGCCGCGAGCGGAAGTGGCGCGAATCCGCCGGCCGGCGGGTGAAACAATTGCTTGCAATCCGGCGGCCACCGCACATCCCCGGCTTACAAATCGGCGCTAGCCTGCGACCCATGAAGCTCGCGCGCATCCTGCCCGTCCTCCTGCTCGCGGCCGCGACCCTCGGCGCAACCGCGGCACCGATGGGCGCGCGCGACGCGCGCCACCTGCTCGAGCGCACCGGCTTCGGCGCGCGCCCGCAGGAAATCGCGGAGTTCGCGGGCCTCGATCGCGAGCAGGCGGTGGACCGGCTGCTGCGCGGGGTACGCACGCAGGCGGTCACCGCGCTGCCGGCCGAGGCGCTGGAGTACGTCGCGCCGCGGCGCATCCGCTCCCTGCCGGAGCAAGAGCGCAAGGCGGCCGTGCGCGACCAGATCCGCATCGGCGCCGATCTGCGCGCCTGGTGGGTGGGCGAGATGCTGGCGAGCCCCTCCCCGCTCACCGAGCGGATGACGCTGTTCTGGCACAACCACTTCGTCTCCAGCCAGCAGAAGGTGAAGTCGGCTCGCCTCATGGCCCTGCAGAACGCGTTGCTGCGCGAGCACGCGCTGGGCAACTTCGCCGCCCTGCTGCACGCGGTGGCGAAGGATCCGGCGATGATCGTCTATCTGGATTCGGCGACCTCGCGCCGCGGCCGGCCGAACGAGAATTTCGCCCGCGAGGTGATGGAGCTCTTCACCCTGGGCGAGGGGCGCTACACGGAGCGCGACGTGAAGGAAGCCGCGCGCGCCTTCACCGGATGGAGCATCGAGCCGGAGACCGGCGAGTTCAGGTGGCGCCCCTTCATCCACGACGACGGCATCAAGACCGTGCTCGGGAAGACGGGCGCCTTCGACGGCGACGCGGTGCTCGACCTCCTGCTCGCCCAGCCGGCCACCGCCGAATTCATCGCAGGCAAGCTGTGGCGCGAATTCGTCTCGCCGCAGCCCGAGCCGCGCGGACTCGCGCGCATCGCGGAGCGCTTCCGCGCGAGCGGCTACGAGATCCGGGTCGCGCTGCGCAGCCTCCTGCTCTCGCGCGCCTTCTGGGCAGAGGAAAACCGCGCGAGCCTCACGAAGTCGCCGGTCGATCTGGTCGTGGGCACGCTGCGCACGCTCGAGGTCGCGGTCGAGGATCCGCTGCCCTTCGCGCTGGCGCTGCGCAACCTCGGCCAGGACCTGTTCGCGCCGCCCAACGTGAAGGGCTGGCCGGGAGGCGACGCCTGGATCAACACCGCG
>Ga0100387_10003971_pt1 | contig 12301 bp, 7 predicted proteins | sample CryGeymeta201511_FD_81547 | JGI IMG/M metagenome (GOLD analysis project Ga0100387, IMG submission 81547) | Groundwater microbial communities from Crystal Geyser aquifers in Utah, USA - Crystal Geyser metaG 2015-11 | ecosystem: Environmental > Aquatic > Deep subsurface > Groundwater | place: USA... | reverse complement strand
CCCAGCCAATAACCTGGAAGATCGAAATCGATATTGTAAATACCCGGCAGCATATTATTTACTTTAAAGGGGGTTTTAATATTTGTTAAAGAATCATTGATTATTACTTTTGCTCCTGAAGGTTCAGAATTGAGAGACAGAGTTCCGAGCATGTTTGGATTTGTTGTATAGTCTAAAAATTTAGATGGCACCGAGTTGTAATCAATCAAAACGACAACGTTTGTATCTTTAAAATATTCTTTTTTGAGAGTTACTTTGTACTCGCCCGCTAAAAGCCATTTTACCGTATCGGGAGTAATATATCCAGTGTTTTTTCCGTCAAGATATATTTTTGCACCGGCTGGTTTTGAGTTTATGAAAATCTTTGCGTGGTTCTCCGATTCTTTTTCATTCGTAGAAACTGAAACTTCCTTTTCGCAGGAAGAAAGTGATAATCCTAAAATAAAAACTAAAATCAAATAGTTACTTAAAATAAATTTCATAATTAACTCATTAAACTTTTTTCATTACTGATTAACATTAAGTGAATACCCAAACGATGTAATATATTCTTCTTTAAATCCGACGAATAATTCTTGCTTCAACATTGAGCCGAAAATGCCCAACCCGCCCTGAATGTTTGAATAATCGGCTTCATCAAGTCTAACCGTATAATCATCTAAAAAACCATTTTGACTTGAGTAATACTTGGAAAGATTATCGTCAAAGATGATCAGTTCTAAAACGCCTCCTAATATTATATATTTTGCTTTATTGGGATCGTTGCCCGACAAACTATAAAACGCAGAATCGAGTCCCTCACGTGTAAATTGGAGCCGAGTGTTCGTTGAGAATTTTGGGTAGAAAGGAGCTAATTTCCCGTCAGTTTTTATAAAGCTCATGGGAACTACTTTTTGTTTTGTTACGGTAACATTATTTTCTGTCACTCTGTACCTTACGGAAAAGCGTGGAAGATAATTTGTGTAAATATGATTCCCCGTCCAGCCGAGAGCAAAATTATCCGATTCGGGAGAGGGAATACCTTTATCGCCGGTATATGTAACGTATTCCGGAAGTTTCGTTTCTCCAAATAAAGTTTTACCGTCCGGCAAGATGACCTTTATCTCTAACAAATCACGTTCGGAAGGTTGAAATAAATTTGTAGAATAAAACTTAAAAGGTGTTTTGTAACGCGAAGTATCTTTCCGCGCCCTTTCTCCGCGTTGAAGTACGTAGACATCATCTCCCTGCCACATGCGTACATCAGCCGCATAGATGAAAGGGTCGTCGGTATTTACCAAAGCATCATAACCCGGAACGTCATAGCTTTTAAGAATAGTTAAAGTTTGGAAAGATGTGTCGCCGCGGACGATACAATTAACTATAAACTTTTCCTTAAAATCTGTTTTAGGTGTAAAATTTTCTTCGCAAGAAATAAATGCAATAGAAAATAATCCGAGTAAAATTAATGTAATTATCTTTTTCATATTTCAATTCTCAAAGTAGCAGATGGAAGAACTGGTAGCATATTTACACGTTCTCCGGTTTTCCTATCAAAGTAAAAAATGTTTTTTCTGTCGTATGCATTAAGTACGTTAAAACTAACCGAAGCATTTAAAAAACTCAGTTTAATATCTTTTGATATGCTTAAATCAAGCCGGTGATAGTTTGGCAATCTTCCGAGATTTCTGTCGCCAAGTATTGTAAACGGCTGATAATTTTCACTTGCTCCATTCCACGAAAATAAATCATCAAAATAAAGTTTATCGTAAAATCCGGCTATCTGAGTGAAAGGCAAACCGGAACCGAAAATCCAGGTGGCGGAAGCTGACCAGCCTGCACCGAAATTGAAACCCATATTTAAATTTACACTATGCCGCGTATCGTATCTCGGATACGACACCCATCCATTAACAGTTTTATAAGACCAGCTTAGTGAATACGAACCAGTAAATTGAACGACCGGATGAAGGTATTTTAAAAGCAGTTCAAATCCGTAAGATTCGCCCTCGCCCTGAACAAAATCTGGATCTAATGCATCTGCTTTTAGATTATTTAGTTCGGCGGTTCTCATCAACTTTTTGTAATAACCTTCTATGTCAACCGATAAGTATTCGTACCTGCTCCAGGAAATTCCGGCAATATAATGACTTGCTTGTGGAGTTTCTAAATAATCAGGTGAGATCAGCCACGGTTCAAATAATGAGATAACTTCATTTTCGTTAATCAGAGTTATTAACTCCTGCGTATAAATACCCCACGCTGCTTTTACAGCAAAGCCTGGAAGCAGATTATATGTAATGTTAATTCTTGGTTCGAAAATAGCCGCGTGTTTATTTGTTAATGAAAGAACGTTTACTCTTGTTCCTACATCAACTCCCAGGTCATCCCAGCGCAGAAAACGGTACTTACCATATAGGCTTAAATGCAATCCGCTCTGACTTGATGAAGTCGGTGTTCCTTGAAGACTTTCAAAATTTAATTCTGTTTTTACCGACTTAAATTTATATCCAACTTTTAATTCATCGCGTGTATCATAAATATTTGTAAAATCAGTTTGGAAAGTAATGTCCTCAACCTTGTTGTATCTTCTTTTTGCGCTCGAAAGATTGGGATCAATTTTTCCTTCGAAACCGGAGTATGATAATTTCGATTCTGAAAATATCGGCACGTTTTCCCATGCTTGAAACCAGGAAGCTCCAAATATATTATTAACCCATCTGTAATTTGCTTTTGTCGGGTCCTCGTTGGTTAAATTATCCAGACTGTTGAAGCCGTGAACGGAAACTTTGGTTAAACTTTTATCACTTGAGTTATTGAAGTTTGCTTTGAAAGAAAGATCATGAAAATCAAAAGGTGCATCTTTATAATTAATAAATCTTCTTAGTGTATTACTGAATAAACTTTTTCTTGCCGTCAGCATAAATGATCCGCCGGGCAAAGGACCTTCGAAGGCAGCTTTGCCGGTTAAAAAACTTATATTGGCGTTGCCGCTGTAACGATTTTTATTTCCATCTTTGGTTACAAGGTTCAGTACAGATGATAACCTTCCGCCAAACTCCGAGCTAAAACCGCCGCGGTAAAACTCCACGGCATTAATCATTTCGGGGTCTATAATACTAAATAATCCAAGAGCATGAAAAGGATTGTAAACAGATACACCGTTCAATAAAACCAGGTTTTCATTGCTGCTGCCTCCGCGTACATAATATCTTGCAGAAACATCGCCTGTGGACTGCACGCCGGGCAGAGATTGAAGCGAACGTAAAATATCGGTTTCCACTCCTTTGGGCAGAAGTTCGATATCCCGAATATTAAGTTTCTGCAATCCTAAATCAGTTTCGTTTGGTCTTGCTTGCTTTTCTCCAATTTTCTCAACGGTCTGAAGCATTACCGTCGAAGGGGATAAGTCTATTCTCATTTGGAGGAGCTGTCCTTTAGCAACCGACACTTTTATTTTTTTTTTCGTGTATGAAAGATAAGATACAATCAAAATATAATTCTTGCCGGCAGGAATTCCGCTGATAATAAAATTACCATTTAAATCAGCCGAGGCGCCGTAATTTGTTCCTTCCAAAACTACATTTGAAAATGGAAGCGCTTCACCGGTAAGAGAATCGGATACGGTGCCGCGTAATGCGCCTGTGTTTTGTGCAAAGAGACTTATTGACACCCCAAAACAAAACGCTGCGGTTTTTATAAATGACAAATTATAAATGTTTTTCATTTACAGAATTTCTAACTTTAATATTGGTAAAAGAGCTTTCGTAGATAATCTAAAAAGCAAAGAAGTGCAGCTAATTCAAAGAAAATATTTACGATAATTTAATCGTGCTTTCCTTTTCTCCTATATTATTGCTAACACAAGAAAGCTGTAAAATCTAAATTTTACGGGGGCAACTTATGGCAATTAAAATAAAGTAACAAGTACTTGTTTTATTCCTTTTACGCAGTTAGGATAACTAAATTTTGTTTGGAATTACAAACAAAAAAAACGTGCGGGGTTAATTTTTTCATACCTTTTAATTCGGAATTCATTTCCATATATTTGCAAATCAAAAATTGAAAATTAGTGGAACAACTCATTAAAACTTCAAAGGTTTATGATAAACTTAAAAGAATTAAATAAAGCGCAAAAACAAGCCGTAGAATACGACGATGGACCGCACATGGTTGTGGCGGGCGCCGGTTCCGGTAAGACCCGGGTTTTAACTTACAAAATTGCCTATTTAGTTGAGAAGGGTTATGAACCGGATGGACTGCTGGCGCTAACTTTTACTAATAAAGCTGCAAATGAAATGAAAGAAAGAATTAAGCAGCTTGTAGGTCCCAAAGCGGATAGTATTTGGATGGGCACTTTTCATTCTATCTTTGCCAAGATTTTGCGTGTTGAAGCAAAAAATATAAACTTCCGAAGCAACTTTTCCATTTATGACACAGAAGATTCTTTGTCGCTGGTTTCTAACATAATGAGCGATTTTGAAATTGATATTGAAGGTGTTACTTCTCATAGCGTTCGGCACCGTATTAGTTTTTTGAAGAACCACATGATTCTTCCAAAAGAATTCCGTCAGCATCATATGCAAAGTTTTATTGATGAAAAAATTGCATCAGTTTTTGAGGAGTATCAAAAACGACTTGTTGAATTTAATGCAATGGATTTTGATGATCTTCTATTAAAACCAATTGAGTTATTTGTTGAGAATAGCAAAATTCATCAGAAGTACAAAAAGAAGTTTTCATACTTGCTTGTTGATGAATTTCAGGATACAAATAAAGCTCAGTACGAATTATTAAAAATGCTCGTTACACGCGAGGGGAAAATTTGTGTAGTGGGCGATGACGCACAAAGCATTTATAGCTGGCGCGGCGCTAGTTTAAGCAATATGCTCGATTTTGAAAAAGATTTTAACAAATGCAAAATCTTTAAACTCGAACAAAATTATCGTTCAACAAAAACTATTCTTCTTGCTGCTGATTCGGTTATTAAACAAAATAAAGAACAGATAATTAAAACCCTTTGGACGGAAAACGACAACGGTGAACAGCTTACTTTAGTTAAGTGTACTGATGAAAAAGACGAGGGATACCAGATTGCAAGATTTATTAAACATGAAATTTCAAAGAAAAAATTATCACTTAAAGATTTTGCCATTTTATACCGTACAAATGCTCAGTCGCGTGTTCTCGAAGATATTTTCCGGCGTGAAAAAATACCCTACCGAATTATTGGAGGTTTGGAATTTTATAAGCGGAAAGAAATAAAAGATATTGTTGCCTATTTAAGAATACTCTCAAACCAGAACGATGAAGAAAGTTTGTTGAGAATAATGAACTTTCCGCAGCGTGGTATCGGCTCAACAACTATAAAACGAATGATAGCATTTGCACGCAGACACGAATTAAGTCTATTCGATACGATGGGAAGAGTGTTTGAAGTAATTAATATCAAAGAAAGAATTCAAAAAAACGTAAAATACTTTAAAGTTCTGCTTGATAAATATATAGGGCTTAAAGATAAATTATCTGTCGGCGAACTATCGCGTGCGCTTGTTGACGAACTTGGCGTGCTTAGAATGTTTAAAGAAGAAAATACGCCCGAGAGTATTGTGCGATGGGAAAATATCAACGAGCTTCTTTCCGCTTTAAGTGAATTTTCGGACTCGAACAAAGAAGCCAAACTTGAAGCATATTTGGAAGAAGTTTCTCTCATCTCTGATATCGATAAGTATGAAGGTGAACAAAACGTAGTTACCATGTTAACTGTACATAGTGCTAAAGGTTTGGAGTTCCCGATTGTATTTGTTTCAGGATGCGAGGAAGAAGTGTTCCCTCTTTCCAACCGTTTCAGTACTGATGCTTCGGTTGAAGAAGAACGACGTTTATTTTATGTTGCAATCACACGCGCAAAACAAAAAGTGTATATCTCTCATGCCCGCTCCCGGTACCGTTTTGGTGAAGTAGCATATCAAAGCCGCTCAAGGTTTATTGATGAAATTATTCCGGAAGCTTTAGACGAAATAAATGGGACGGCAGGGCGTAAATCAGGTTCCAGAAAATCTAAAAAAGAAATGTACTACGAATACTTTGAAAACGTAGACTATGAAGATTTTAACCAGGATAATAAAGCACTTAAACCGGGCAGCCGGGTTATGCATGATAAATTTGGTCTTGGCAAAGTTACAGTGGTTACCGGAAGCGGCGAATTAACAAAAGCTACAGTAGTTTTTGAAGGAAACAACGTCAAACAGCTAATGATTAAATTTGCTAAACTAAAAGTACTTTAATAAGAATTATAATGAGTAAATTTTTTGCTCTATTCCTCACATTATTATACTTAGGTTCTCCTCTTGCACAGGAATTGAGGGGAACCTGGGTAGCCAGAAATACTCTATCTTCAAAAGAATCTATTGCTCAGGCAATGGACAGCCTTGCAGCTAACAACTTTAACACAGTTTACATTAATGCGTGGAGCCGCGGTTATCCGCTGTGGCAGAGCGAATTGTTTTTTAATGAAACAGGATATTCAATCGATCCAACTTATCAGGGGCGAGATATACTTGCAGAAGCAGTATCCGAAGCTCACCGCAAAGGTCTTCATGTGGAAGCCTGGTTTGAGTATGGTTTTGTCGGCGGGTGGACGGGTAATCAACCTCCAGGAGGAAAAGGACCGATATTTCAAACACATCCCGACTGGGTTGCCCTAAGACAGGACGGAAGCGAAATTGACAACAGCAATTTTTATTGGATGATCCATACTCACCCTGACGTTCAAAATTTTCTTATTGGATTGTGTACTGAAGTAACCCGCAAATATGATATTGACGGAATTGAACTTGATAGAATACGCTACAGCAGTCTTGAATATGGTTACGATTGGTACACGGATAGTTTATACAGAATTGAGCACAACGGAACTCCGCCGCCTCTCGATATAAACGATAGCGGCTGGCTTCGCTGGCGTGCCGATAAATTAAATGAGTTTATGCAGCGCGCTTACGATAGTATAAAATCTGTTAACCAGAATATCAATGTTTCCAATGCCCCGAGTTTATATAGTTCAAGTTCATACACTTCTTACAATCAATATGCGCAAGATTGGGTTTGGTGGATTAACAATGGCGGAATGGTTGATAACGTTCAGGTACAGTCTTACGTTGGCTCAGCTTCATCTTTCGGAAACATAATCGATTTTATGAGCACACTCATCAATGATAAAAGCCGTGCATATCCTTCTTTTGCAATTACACCGGGCGGCAATACATTAACCCCGAATGAACTTGTTAAATTTGTAAACGTTACGAGGGCAAAAGGTTACAGCGGAAATTCTATCTGGTATTACCCGGAACTTCCAATTATTTATTCCTTTTTCAAAGACAGTGTTTATAGAGAAAAAACTTATCCGCCCCACTCAACTGCGGGTTGGAGGGAATTTTTTAATATCACCGAAATTTCAAATCAAGCGGATGTAAAAAAACACGGAAGCTGGCAGAACAGTAACATAGCTGGTTTTAACGGAGCCTCTATTTACGCACCACCGGGAGATAGTAATTACGTTGAATATTTTATTGATGTTCCTGCTGCCGGATGGTACGAGGTTTATTCATTCATTGTTTCTGCTTCCAACAGAACAGATTCTGCAAAATATACTGTGTTTGACTCATCGTCAACGGGCACGGAAGTTTTTGTTGACCAATCGACAAACAACAACAGACGATGGTATAAACTGGGCGATTATTATTTAACATCAGGGCGAAATAAAATTATTGAAGTCTCGGCAGGCAATGTAGAAGCGGGTAAATATTTAAGCGCCGATGCGGTGATGATTTCTCTGAACCGCAGGCTTTCTCCTGATGTGATCAACTCTGTGAAGCAGGAAGGCAGTAATCAAAATAATCTTCCTGAAGGATTTGATTTACAAAATTTCCCCAATCCGTTTAACGGACAGACGCGGGTAACATTTAAATTAAAAAGTCGTGAGCCTTATTCACTTAAACTTTATAATATTATAGGGCAGGAAGTTTATAAGACAAGCGGTCATATTCCGCTTGTTGGATTAAATCACTTTGATATGAATTTTAACTCATTATCACTTGCCGCTGGAGTCTATCTGCTAAGACTAAAACAGGCAGAGCGGTATGAGTCGTTAAAAATAGTTTATGCAAAATAATAATAAATAAAAAATCGAATTAAGGAGTTCTTCAGAATGTCAGCGACACCTAAAAAATTAGCTATACTTGTAGGAGGCGGACCTGCGCCAGGAATCAACAGTGTAATCGGGGCTGCAACGATCCGTGCTCAAGTAGAAGGTGTAGAAGTAATTGGAATAATAGATGGATTTAAATGGATAATGGAAGGGGATATTTCACACGTAAAAGAATTAACTATTAAAAACGTAAGCCGTATTCATTTTAGAGGCGGCTCTTACATTGGCATTGCGCGTAACAACCCGACAAAGGATAAAAAGCATTTAGAAAACTCAGTCACTTCCTTATTAAGGTTAAATGTGGATAAGCTTATAACCATTGGGGGAGACGATACTGCATTCAGCGCATTAAAAGTTGATGAAATGGCTGCCGGCAGAATTAAAGTTGTGCACGTACCCAAAACAATTGATAACGATTTAGATTTGCCTCACGGTATTCCAACATTCGGTTTTCAAACAGCCAGACACATTGGCGTTGAAGTAGTTAAAAACTTAATGGTTGATGCGCAGACAACTTCCCGCTGGTATTTTGTTATTTCTATGGGGCGTAAAGCCGGGCATCTTGCCCTTGGTATTGGCAAGGCTACGGGCGCAACATTAACTTTGATACCGGAAGAGTTTTCGGATACGGTAATAAAACTTTCGCATATTGTGGACATACTTGTCGGCGCCATTATTAAACGATTAAGTTACGGTCGCACGGACGGTGTTGCCATTATTGCCGAAGGATTGGTTGAAAGTCTCGACCCAAGTACTTTGCAGTCACTTATAGATATTGAACGCGATGCGCACGATAATATTCGACTTGCCGAAGTTAATTTTGGTGAAATATTAAAATACAAAGTGCAGGAACGTTTGAGAGATTTTGGGATCAAAGCTACCATTGTTGCAAAAAATATTGGATATGAACTTCGGTGTGCCGATCCAATACCCTTCGACATGGAATATACGCGCGATCTCGGATATTCTGCCGCTCAGTTTATTTTAAATGGCGGTTCCGGTGCGATGGTATCAATTCAAAACGGACATTTTGTTCCGATGTATTTCCAGGATATTCTCGATCCCAAAACAAAGAGGACAAGAGTCAGGTTAGTTGATCCAGCATCCGAGTCTTTTTTTATTGCGCGCCGGTATATGCTGCGGTTAAACAGGGCTGATTTTGATGATCCGCATGAACTTGCAAAATACGCCGCCACTTGCGGTATCTCTCTGGAAGAGTTTCGTAATCAATTTTTCTACTTGATGGAAAACGATCTTCTGTACAAACATATTGGTAACGGTAAAATAGAACTTGCCTCGAATGATTCAAACGAAGCATACAAACCGGCAAGGAAAGAAAGTAAAAAGAAAAACAAAGAAAATATTGACGACGAAATAGTTAATTAAAAATTGGGAAGCTAAACTTTTGCAAAAGGTCAGTTAGCCTCCTGAATACCTGGTAGCACTATTGAACAATGTCTGAAATGTTAATGGATATTATTTCATCACGTTGTTTTGAGCATAATATGGATGGCGTTCTTAAATCTTGCAGAAAAATTCTTGACCTCAGATTTAATTAATTGATGTTAGAACTAATGCGGGATCTGTGCAATGCATGGATGAATAATTGAATTGGCTTTGAGAGATCAAAAACTTATTTCATCTTCTGTTAAGAATTGTCAAAGATGATTTTAAACTTCCACTTTAATTGAATTTGTAAGATGTGTAAATTATTGGTAGAGAATGGGGATAAACTAATTATGGAATTAAATAAAGAATTAACAACTAAATATAGATTGAATTATGTCATTCACAGCTTATTTAATACAACCATTTGAGAATACTCACGAAAATGTTTTTTTTCGTCAAGTAGTTGGTGAATTAGGTGAAAAATACACAAACGATAAAAACAAAAATGTATTAATTGGAAATTTGAGTTGTGGTGGGCACTTACTTGATGCAGTTTTCATAAGTAGAGGAAAAATAATTGTTATCGATTTTAAAGATTATGAGGGAAGATTAGAGTTCTCCGAAAACAATCCTTGGAAAATTTATAACAATAATGATTTCACTTTTGTTGCGGGTGGCGGTGGGATAAGGAACCCTTATCAACAACTTAATGCATATAGATTTTCATTAATGAATGTCTTATCATCAAAACAGGATAAAATTTTATCACTCAATCATATAGATATAAAGTGGGATCATATAAATTGTATGGTCTTATTTCATAAAAGGATTCAATTCAATTTTGATAGTATGCCCGATAGAATTAAAAGATTTTTTTCAATTGCAGATCCGGGTACCTACTTAGCTGCTTTACAAGATCGATTTTCAAATAATCTCATATTAAATAATAATGAAATTGAAAATATTTTACGAGAACTTGATGTTAGGCCAGAAAATAGATTAAATGAAAATGATCAGCCACAAATTCCATCAACTAGAATCAATAATGATAGAGGCAATCGACTTGATTTTGTTAAAAGATATACCAAAGTTGAAACCGGATTGAATGAGGAGCAAAGGATTTTAGAATATTATAGAACTATCTTGAATCTAGAGAAATTTAAAGAACCTAAAAGTGAAAACCTTTACCGTTACGGAATTAACTTAGAAACAGGAACAAACCAATTTATTTTAGATTTATCTTCCAACCATAACTTTTATGCAGAATATCTGCATAATGGTGAACAGCAATTTCCTCAAAATATATTTATAGGAATCAATGTTATTGGTGATAATGAAACATTGACCCTATTTCAAAATATTATTCTTCGTACTGATATTGCAAATCCCGAAAATGTTAGTCTAAAACTTTCAGATTTTAGCTTATACTCAAAGATATTAGAAGACAAGGGATTATCTGAAGATATCATTGATGATTTGGTAACAGCTTTAAATGATTGTCAATCCTTAACAGAAAAAATTGAGTTAGTTAAAAATAAACTCGAATGGAACATCCATTTAGCCAACCATATTTCTATAGGTCTTAGTAATGAAAGTCCTTTTAATGCGCAATTAGTAAGTGAATTAAAAAGTATAATAAGATTAAATAACTATGAAAGGCATCCTTTATTCCATTCTTTTTTAAGAAATGAAAAAATAAATGAACCTGTAACTGAATTTAATTTCTCTCCTCTTACTTATATCACGGAATTAAACTATTCGCAGAGAAGATCGATTAGATTGGCTTTCAGTCAACCTCTTACTGTTGTGACCGGACCTCCGGGCACGGGAAAAACTCAAGTTGTACTCAATTTAATTTCAAACGCAATCGCTAATAGTAAAACAATTTTATTTGCAAGTAAAAATAATAAGGCAGTAGATAATGTACGAGTCAAACTAAAAAAGTTATTAAAAGAGAGTGAATATATTCTCAGATTTGGCACAAGAACCGAAGTAAGAAATCAAACGAAACCAACAATTGAAAGATTTATTAATCTCATTCAACATCGGCAGATTGAAGACCAAACAAACATACTTGACAGTACTAAACATCATTGTGAAAATCTTCATAAAAATGCGTTGCGAATAAGTAGCCAACTAAAATTAATTCCCGAATTAGAAAAAAAAATCGAAAAGTTAAAAGCAGTTATTAGTAACGCTTCTGTTAATTATGATGAGTGGATAAATTCATTAGATAATAATATAAAAGAACTTTTTATAGATAGTAAATTGAATTTAAATGTTAGTAAAAATGATTTATCATTTTATATAAATAAACACTATCGACCGACTAAAAATATAGATTGATAAAAATGTTTCATTTTCAATTGATTATAGAGGATTTTCATCAACAATCAAAAAGAGACCCCCCTCCAAAATATGAAGTCAAAACTTACACAGCTAAGACGGAAATAAATTCGGTTGTAAGTTGGCGTTTTTATGTATTTCGTATGTTCGCTTAACATTCTTTAGCAATTCATAAACATCCAAAAGGCTTATCAGATGTATCCGCACCAATGTCGCTACCGTCGAAAAAGCCTTCTTTACGTTCGCCATTTTTTGTATTACGGTCAGTAATAACTGAGCTATTAAGGTGCACCAAACTTGTGTCCTAATTGCGTTTTCATTCTCTCCATAAAAATAATGCAACTGAAAATTCTGCTTCATCTTCTTGAACAACAATTCTAT
>Ga0100387_10003949_pt1 | contig 12333 bp, 11 predicted proteins | sample CryGeymeta201511_FD_81547 | JGI IMG/M metagenome (GOLD analysis project Ga0100387, IMG submission 81547) | Groundwater microbial communities from Crystal Geyser aquifers in Utah, USA - Crystal Geyser metaG 2015-11 | ecosystem: Environmental > Aquatic > Deep subsurface > Groundwater | place... | reverse complement strand
GTAAAAATCGAAACATAATTTCCGAAGATATAAAAACAGTCACACATTTCAAAATTATCAGGTAAAAAACGTTTCTCGCGCAGTTCTTTTATATCATCTTCTTCGTATTTATATTTTAATATTTGCTTTCGTAAAATTTTAAGTTGAATTTTATTTTTAATCCTTAATCGCATAAATTCAAGAATATCGTTGATTGATAAGATTGAAAACATTGAATCAAAATCAATTAAAGATTTAATCATATTAATTTCTTTAATATAAAATGGGAAATGAAGAAGTTTAGTTAAAGATGCTTTACCTTCAAAGAAATGTACACCGGAAATTCGTTTGATGGAAGGAATTTTACTAAAATAATCTTCGGCTTTAGATTGGTTTACCATATTTAGCCTATTCACAATCAGAATTTTGTGATATATTTATGGCGCAATTATACCATATATCTACATTTAAAACGATTTTTCAAACCTTGAGTAACTATGTTGAGAAAGTTAAAAAATAACTTAGTTAATATTAATGTCCGTCAAGCCTGGCTTGATTATTATAAAGACCTCGGATTTGAAGAAATCCCTAGCGCTCCTTTGATTCATCCCGCTTTTCCAACAAGTTTCAATATGAGCGCCGGTTTGGTTCAAATTGCTCCTATTGTCGCAAGTAAAACAAAGGTAAGTCCAATTAAGCAATGTTTAATACAAAAGTGTATACGGTATTTTGATATTAAAAAAGTTGTAGATGGTATTCACCTCTCTTTCTTTGAAATGCCTGGTGCTTTTGAGATTGTTGATTTTGAAGAGATTGAAGTCGTAGCAAAATTATGGCGGTTTCTGACATCAGTTATTCAAATTAATCCAAATAAAATTTGGGTTACGTCATTTGATGAAAATCAAATTAATCAAATTCAAATTAAACAGGATATCAATAGTTACTTAAAGAAGCAGTTTAAGGAAAAATTGATCCTTGGAGATAAAAAAACCAATTTTTGGGTTCATCGTGGTAATGAATTAACTAATAATATTAATCTCTGTGGTCCACGGGTCGAATTTTTCTATGACTTACGCAGCAAGTTGAATCCTGATGATAAATTGGATAATCCTCTAACTAATGTAGAAAACTTCTTAGAAATTGCAAGTGTCCTTTTCATTAAATATTACATTGAAAATAAGGATTCTTCTGTAAAAAAGATTATCAATTGTGCATCAGAATCAGTTATTGGCCTTGAACGTGTTAGCTCTGTTTTGGAAGGAAAGGGAAGTAATTTATTTGAATCTTCATTCTTTTCGTCGTTCTCGGCAAAATTACCGCTAGCAAAAATTACTTCCGATGTACAAATTATTCTTGACCATATTAAATCATTGATTTTTATTCTATCAGAAGATACTATATTGCCTGATTCTAAAAGCGAACGCGGTATAATAATTCGAAATCTGATTCAAAATTTTCTAATATCTTGTTATGTTCTATCAATTTCTCCACAAAAATATTTACCAATTCTAGTGGATGAAATAATTATATATTATAAACCTATTTATCCGGAGATAGAAATGGCTAAAAAAATTGTTATAGATATTGTACTAAATCATGAAAAAAATTTTAGGGTAACTTTAAAAAAACGGAGTGAGATGATGAATAATTATTTAAAAACAAATCAAATTGAAAACATACAACCAGTGCAAAAACAATATTTAAAAGAAAATTTTGGCATAGAAGCAAAATTAATTCCTCTTTTAATGAAAGGCACCTTTAATCTTAATCGATAGAACTATTCCATAAATTTTCGAAGATTGAACGAAGAGTTTCAGCAAAATATTTACTTTCGATTAAAATTCCGAAGGGTTCACCTGGAGTTGTAATAATTGCAACCTTGTTTCCAAAAATCATAAATCCTGCATCTAGCTCGAATTTATCAGATAAGAATCTTTTTTCACGTAACTCTTCTTTATCCAATTCTTGAATAATAATAAAAGATTTAGTGTTTCTTTTCCTTAAAATTCTTAATTTAATGCCTTTTTCTAATCGTTGATCTCTGAATTTTAATCCATCTTGTTCAGGAATGTAGGAAAAAAGGGTATCAAAATCAATAAGTATTAACACCTCATTAATTTTTGAAACTTGTGTCGGCATTAAAAACAGTTCGCTTATCGCTTTTTGACCTTCATAAAGTTTTACATGTGGATGATCGGTTTTTTTGGAAATATTAATTAAGTCAGATAGAGAATTTTTGGCTATTGTTAAAGCTTTTTGTTTCTTCTCCGTTTCTTCCTTTAGTTTTTCTAAAATTGCATGTGGATCTTCGGCGACAAAAAAGGTTCTCCCGTCTTTTTCTATTTGGGAAACCAGGTTTTTGGACTCCAGCCGGCTGAAAATTTTATAAAGAGTGGCCCGCAGAATATTGGTCTTTTTGGAAATCTGCAAAACAGTTGCCGGGCCGAGTTTAAGACAAATCAAATAGACTTCTGCCTCATCCTCACCTAATCCAATTTCCGCAAACATGAGTCTGAGTTTGTCGATCATAAAATCTCCTTTTTACGAATCGTCATGCTGATCCGCCGACTGGCGGATCAGCATCTGGATCCTGAATTAAATTCAGGATGACGCTAATTACTTAAAAGATAACTTCTTAATTGCTTTTAGAACAAACGTTTTGCTATAATATTTCCATTATGCAAACAACCGTAAACATCTTACCAAAATCTCAAGTTGAAATCAAAGTTGTAATTCCGTCACAAAGTATAGCTTTAAAATACGAAGCAGTCTATCAAAAATTAGCCTTGAGTGTCAATATCCCGGGTTTTAGGCCCGGTAAGGCTCCGCGAAATTTAATTGAAGCTAATCTGGGTGAAGAGAAAATCTATCAGCAGGTTTTTGATGACCTTCTTTTTGAATCCTACCGCGAAGCCATTAAAGAACACGATCTTCATCCAATAACCTACCCTCAATTTAAAATCGAAAAATTCGCCAAAGGGAAAGACCTTGAGGTCGCGACCACGGTTTCTCTCAGACCGAAAGCTAAAGTGGGGGATTACCAAAAGATTAAGATCAAGAAAAAAGAACCTTTGGTAACTGCAGCTGATGTAAAAAAAGTACGGGACGATACTTTTGAAAATTGGAAAAAGACAAAAACAGGCCAGCAGAAAACCTCTCAGATTGAAGTAGCCAAAACTTTATCCGAAGCCGAAAATAAAGCCCTCCAAGATAAAAAATTAACATTTGATGAGTTTATGCGGGAAGTTGGCGTCAAGGATGAAGAAGGGCTGCTGCAACAGATAAAAATTGAACTTGAAAAACAAGCTCAAACCAAAAGTGAACTCGATTTTGAAAATGCAATTTTAGATGAGCTTGTCAAAATGACCGCCATCGACCTTCCGGATGTTTTAATCGAACATGAGCTTGTCTCCATGATGAAAGGTCTGGAAACTCAGCTGGTTCCTCTGAAAATAAAACTGCAGGATTATCTGAAAGAAAAAAATGAAACCGAAGAAAAACTCAAAGAAAAATGGAAACCTGTCGCAGAAAAGAGAGTTAAGCTGGAATTTGCTCTTGCAGAAGTAACCGCTTTGGAAAAAATTGAAGTTACCGAGCCCGAGATTGAGGCTGTCGTCCATTCCGTTGCAGACCAAAAAATAAGAGCCGAGCTTGAGAAACCGGAACAAAAAGTCTATATTAAATATAGTTTGCAACGGGAAAAGACGCTCGAAAAGCTTAAAAAACTGGCTTCTGGCAACTAGCCTCTAGCTTTTAATAGCAAGAATTAACATCCAAGGGGAATAATAAGAATAATGGCTTTTAGATTTCGCAACTTTACAATCTATCAAGAAGCAAAACAATTCATTAATAACGTATTCAACATTACTGTCAATTTCCCTCTAAATCAAAGATTTGAACTTACAACACAGATCAACCGAACGGCTCTCTCAATTATTTTGAATATCGCTGAGGGCTCAGATAAAAATTCTGACAAAGAATTCGCTAAGTTTTTGAGAATTTCACTGGGTTCACTTAATGAGTTGGTCGCTGGTTTCGACTTTGCTAAAGATCAGGGATTGATTAAAGATAAAGAATTTAATAATATTTTAGAAAAAGCAACGGTCTTATCCCGTAAACTAGCAGCATTCATCAAAACTCTTTGTAAATGAATTTTGCCAGTTGCCAACAGCCGGTAGCTAGTAGCCAAAAGGGTGGTTAGCTCAGTTGGTTTAAGAGCGCTTCAGTGACATTGAAGAGGTCAGAGGTTCGAATCCTCTACCACCCATGAGAGTTTATTGGCTTGCGTGCCTTGACAAGATAACATATAATCAATACAAAGAAAGTTAAAGCGTTATCACATAAGTTACCAAAGTTAGCCGGACCTGCCAGCGAGGGGAGATCTAAGAACTGAAAATCTCTCTCAGGAAAAACTAACTTCAAAAACCAGCTTATGAAGCTTTGACGCCGTAACCCCGGTTGATTTAGGGGTACAAGTGACCCGCCGATTCGGTGGGTAATCAGAGTGGAACCGCGAAAACCTCGTCTCTGTCAAGAAGCGAGGTTTTTTTAATGACCAAGAAGGAGAACATCATGTCTGACAAGAAAAAAGAACATCTTTGGGCGCTGCGCCATAGTGCTGAACATGTTATGCATCAAGCCGTCAAAGAACTTTATCCGCAAGTACTACTGGCCATGGGACCCGCCACGGATGAAGGATTCTATAACGATTTTGACAGCTCACCTGCCGGAGTCCAGGCAGTGACTATGACTGAGGAGGATTTCCCCAAAATCGAAAAGAGGATGCAAATTTTAATCGATCTTGATCTTCCCATCATTAAAAAGGAAATTTCTGAGAATGAAGCCCGTAAACTATTTAAAGGAAATCCTTACAAACTCGGGTGGATTGACGAAATCACAAAGAAAGGTGAAAAGATCACTGTCTACTGGACCGGAAAACCAGGAGCAAAAAACTCCATGGTTGACCTCTGCTCCGGCCCCCACCTTGCCTCAACCGGCGAAATCAAGGCTTTCAAGTTGCTTTCGGTTGCCGGCGCCTACTGGCACGGCGATGAAAAAAATAAAATGCTGACGCGTATTTACGGCACGGCCTTCGAAAACAATAAACAGCTGGAACATTTCCTCTGGGTGCAGAAAGAGGCTAAAAAACGCGACCACCGCAAATTGGGAGTGGACTTGGACTTATTTACTTTTTCCGATCTCGTAGGTAAAGGACTACCGATGCTCACCTCTAAAGGTGCTACGATCCGACGCGAGTTGGAGCGCTTTGTGATTGATGAAGAGCTGAAGCGTGGCTATCAGCATGTGATAACTCCGCCGTTGGCTAAAACCGCGCTCTATAAAACTTCTGGGCACTATCCGTATTACAAAAACACAATGTATCCAGTTATGAAAGTTGATGACGATGAGCTTATTCTTCGTCCAATGACCTGTCCTCACCATTTTATGCTCTATAAATCACGACCTCATAGTTACCGAGAATTACCGCTGCGCTATGCCGAACTTGCTCCACAATTCCGATATGAAAAAAGCGGAGAGCTTTCAGGTTTGATGCGGGTACGAATGTTTTGTCTGGCCGATGCTCATATTTTTGTTGAGGCAAACAAAGTTAAAAGCGAAATCAAAAAGGTCTTGGAACTTATTGATTATATGAACCGCGTTTTGGGACTCATCAAGGGCGTAGATTACCGATATCGCTTATCACTAGGAGATAGGGCCGATAAGAAAAAGTATTATAAAGATGACGCTGCTTGGGATAAGGCCGAAAGCATCTTGCGCGAAGTTCTGCATGAATCAGATGCTCCCTTTTTTGAAGCCAGCGGGGAAGCTGCATTTTACGGTCCAAAAATTGACATTCAAGTCCGAAAATTTAACGGGGCCGAGGAAACGGCCTTTACGGTCCAGTACGATTTTGTCATGCCCAAACGTTTTGCCCTAAGATACATTGATGGTGATGGACAAGAACAAGAACCAATTGTCATTCACCGCTCTTCAATTGGCGCTTTTGAGCGTACTATGGCTTTTTTGATCGAAAAATATGCCGGCGCTTTCCCGGTTTGGCTTTCACCAATACAAGCGGTCGTGATTCCGATTGCGGAAAGACACGTAAAATATGCCAATTCTGTGGCCGAGTTTTTAATGAAAGATGATATCCGTGTGACTGTTGACGCTCGGAATGAAAAAATGCAATCCAAAATTCGCGACGCGCAATTGCAAAAAATTCCATACATGTTAATCGTTGGAGATCGGGAACAAAAAAAGAAAGGTCTGGCGGTCAGACTCAGAACCGGCCAAGACCTGGGTTTAATGCCGTTTCAAAAGTTTGTTCAGGTGATAAGAGAAAAAATCGATAAGAAAACCATCGATCTCTGAGCTTAAACCTGCTGGCCATTGCTTAAAAATTACATTGACCACATCTGTTTTTTTTGTTATGATACAGGAAATCAAAGCAAAGGATTAAAACAGTTTACACTCATCAATTGGACAAAAGTCGAATATTCACGAGGATAAATTATCAGATTAAAGCCGAAAAAGTGAGGCTTATCGATTTCGATGGCAGCCAAATCGGAATCGTTGTGTTAAATGAGGCTTTAAACAAAGCTGAGGTTGAGGGAATGGACTTGATTGAGATTGCACCTCAAGCCAAGCCGCCGGTGTGTAGAATCTATCCTTATGATAAATTTAAATATGAACAGCAGCGTAAATTAAAAGAGTCTAAAAAGAAACAAAAAGAAGTAGAAATTAAAAAAATCAGAATTCGACCTAACATTTTTCGCGGTGATCTTGATCAAAAAATTCAACGCATCAATGAATTTTTGGGAAAGATGTTCCGCATCAAAATCGTAGTTGCATTTCGGGGGAGAGAACTGGCTCATAAAGATATAGGTTTTGCTCTTATTAACAAAGTTGTGCAAAATCTCGACCATGCGGTTAACTTCGAACGCGAACCTAAATTTGAAGGACGGAATTTAATCGTGATTTTAACTCTTGAAAAAGGAAAAAAATAAAGATGCCTAAATTAAAAACTAAAAAAATAGTAGCTAAAAGGTTTAAAATAACCGGAAGCGGAAGAATTTTCAGACTTCACTCAAAAACTTCTCACCTTAAATCAAAACAGTCATCTAAAACGAAAAGGCGGAAGAAAGGTTTTGTTGAGGTTCTTAAAAGCGATCTTAAAAAAGTTAAGCGTTTAATGCCTTATCGTTGAGATTAATCAATAAAAAAGACTGATCGGGGAAAAAATGACCAGAGTCAAAAGTTCAGTTTACGCCACCAAAAAGCATAAAAAACTTCTCAAAAGAGCCAAGGGGTTTCAGGGCAGACATAAGAAAATTTTACGCAGCGCCAAAGAAACGTTATTAAAAGCCGGTACGCATGCCTATCGAGGAAGGAAAGAGAAAAAGAGAACTTTTAGGAGACTTTGGATTGTACGGCTTTCGGCGGCGCTTAAAGAACTTGGATTGAGTTATTCTCAATTTATTAAATTGCAAAAAACGAAAAAAGTCGAGATTAACCGTAAAATACTAGCTGAAATAGCAATTCAAAATCCAGTAGTTTTTGCCAAAATAGTCCAAGAGATCAAGAAATGAAGCTCCACGAACTTGAGGTCTGTGGTTCTTCTTTTACTCGCCCCGCCCATGGCGGGACGAGCTTCGCGAGGAATTTTGGCTTTAAATTGCTTTCGAGCAATTTCGTTGATATCCACGGGCTTGAGTCCCGTGGTATTACGCTCGCAAAATAAGCGAAAATACCATCATGTCTTTTCTTGAAAGTATTCTTTGGGTAGTCGGAATTACGTTATTAATCTTTGGCGCGGTCGAATTTAAAAAGGACCCCGATATTATTAGTGTTTTTCAAAAAGTATTTACCCTAAAATACCTTCTCCCCTTAATCTTTGTTATCGTCGGTTTTGTGATCATAAGGTTCATCTTAATTTTACTCTCACCCTTTTTCCATTGGCTTTTTAACGCTTGACGCAAACCTAAATTTTTAAGGAGAATGGGCTTGGATCAAAATCTTGCCTCACAGTTAAAAAGTATTGAGAATGAAACTGCCAGCGAACTGAAACAGTGCTCTGATCTTGACGCATTGCAAAAGATTAAGGCTTATTTTTTAGGTCGGAAAAAAGGTAAATTAACTCCACCTACAAAACTCATTCCCTCGCTTTCTATAAATGAAAGAAAAATCCTGGGTCCGAAAATAAATCAAACTAAGAATAAGCTTCTTACTCTTTTTCAAGAAAAAGAAAAAGCATTTGCGTCTTCAAATGTAAAATCTTTTTTTGATCCTACTCTGCCTGGAGAAAAACCTATCTATGGCCATCTGCACCCTATAACGCAAGTGTGTTATGAGGCGGAGGATATTTTTGAGAAAATGGGGTTTGAGATCGTCGAACCTTTCGAGATTGATGACGATTTCCATGTTTTTGAAACTCTCAATATTCCTCAAGGACATCCCGCACGTGACATGTGGGATACTTTTTGGACCGAAAATAATTTCATTCCCATCACCCATACTTCAGCCATGCAAAACCGAATTTTGAAAAGTGTAAAACCCCCCATCAGAGCTATAGTTCCAGGACGCTGTTTCAGACATGAGGCTACTGACGCCCGTCACGAACACACTTTTTATCAGATTGAAGGGGTCTATGTCGATCAGAATATAAGCCTGGCTGACCTTTTGGGAACGCTCCTTTCTTTTTTGGAAGCCTTCTTTCAGCAAAAACTAAAATACAAAATTCAGCCTTCCTATTTTCCGTTTGTCGAACCAGGATTGGAATTTTTGATAAGCTGTGTAATCTGTAAAGGCAGGGGTTGCGCAACCTGCGGACACTCAGGCTGGTTGGAATTGATTCCCTGCGGCCCCATCCATCCGAATGTTCTTAAAATGGGCGGGGTAAACCCGGAAAAGTATTCCGGTTTTGCATGGGGCATGGGGCTCGATAGGTTGGTGATGCTGCGTTTTGCGATAGAAGATATCAGATTGTTTCATTCCGGTAATTTAAGGTTTTTGGAACAGTTTTAATGATAAAGCCAGCTTAGTGACGATAAACTAATATGAAAATTTTACTTTCTTGGATTCAGGATTTTGTTGAAATAAAAACATCATCTGAAAAATTAGCCGAAAGACTTTCTGTCTCTTTAGCCGAAGTCGAAAGAACCGAAAAAATAGAGGATGAGATTCTTTTCGAAATTGAAAATAAAGCCTTGACTCATAGACCGGACTGTTTTTCTTTAATCGGGATCGCCAGAGAAATTGCCGCCATTACCGACTCAAAATTTAAGCCGCCGCCGATTGGAAAAGACGTGGATCAAAATGCAGTGAGTCTGCCACTCAAGATTGAGGTTGTCAATTCTGATCTTTGTCCTCGTTATACGGCGGTGGTGATTACCAATCTTAAAATAGGTCCGTCTCCAACCGACATCCAAAAGAGATTGCGACTTTCAGGAATTCGACCGTTGGGAAATCTTGTCGATATAACCAATTATATTATGCTTGAGTGGGGACAGCCTTTACATGCTTTCGACTACGACAAGTTGTCGGATGAAAAGAAAATCATCGTCAGAACCGCTCTTCCCCGTGAAAAAATAAACACTTTAGATGGTGTTGAACGCCAGCTTGATCCCAAAATGCTTTTAATTGCCGATTCTGTCAAACCTATTGGTATTGCCGGTATCATGGGTGGAAGTAATACAGAAATTTCAAAAACTACCAAAACTATCGTCTTGGAATCAGCCAATTTCAATCATTTCAACAACAGATACACCAGTTTGCATTTGGGGTTGCGAACAGAAGCTTCGACGCGATTCGAAAAGGGACAAGATCCAGAAAAGACTTTAACTGCCCTTTTAAAAGCTATCGAAATGTACCGCCATTACGCTTGCGGAAAGCCGGCATCGGAGATTTTTGATTTCTACCCTAAACCCGAAAAACAAAAGACGATTATTTTTTGCCCTCAAAAAGTATCAGAGAAGCTAGGTATCAATCTCGTCTTCGGGAAGATCGAAAAAATTTTTAACTCTCTAAATCTGCAAATTACGAAAGATGCCGAGATTTGGAAGATCACCATTCCAACTTATAGGCGTGATCTAACAATTGAGGCTGATCTTCTGGAAGAAATTGCCCGCATTTATGGATATGATCAAATTAAACCTTCTCTTCCGCCAAGAACTTTAAAGCCGCCGAAACAAAATGCCGAGACAATCTTTGAAAGAAAAATTAAAAATATCTTGTTGAGACTTTCTCTGTCTGAAATATATACTTATTCTTTTGTCGATCCGAAACTTTGGAAAAAATGTCTGATGAATAGTGATGCTTTGCTAAAACTGAAAAATCCTCTCTCGCCGGAACTGTCGCTGGTCAGAAATAATCTTCTTCCGGCGCTTGTCGACAAAATAGCTTTGAATTCCAAGTATTTCGCTGAATTTTCGTTGTTTGAAGTCGGAAAGGCAATCAATCATCAAGCCAAAAATATCTTGCCCCTAGAAGTTAAAGAGGTGGCTGGCGGCATCTATTCACAGAATGAACTACCACTCCTTGCGCCGTGGTATCCTCCCCGCCGAATCCCTGTCTCGCCGTCAGGCGGGGGCGGGGCGGCGAGTTCGAAATCATTCGATTCATCCACGTCCGCCAGCTGGCGGACCGTGGTCTTCTCGAACGATTATAAAAATTCATTTTTAAAAGCCAAGGGAATTTTATCCGCTTTGTTTACCGAATTAGGACTGCGGGAGCCAACCTATACAACTGGAGATAAACCCAAGGCTCCTTTTATGACAGGGGAGTGGTCTTTTATAAGAATGCGTGGTCAAGAAATTGGAGTTTTGGGTAATCTAGATAAAAAAGTCGCGGCCAACTTTTGTCTGAATGGCAATGTCTCTCTTTTTAAACTTGATCTTAAAACATTGCAAAGACTATCTCCTGGGAAAAAACCCTATCTTCCCTTGCCAAAATATCCTTTTTTAAACTATGATTTATCGTTTATTATCGATTCTGAAATTTTGATTGACGAAATCCTGGTAAAGATTAAAGGCTTAAATCTTAAAACACTAAAATCGATCGATGTTTTTGACGTTTTTATAAATCCCAAACTGGGTAAAAATAAAAAATCTGTAGCTTTAAGATTCGCTTTTGGATCAGACAAAAAAACCTTAACCGGAAAAGAAGTCGAACCTCAGATAGGCAGCATCAAAAAAATCTTAGCCAACTCATTCTCAGCTCTCATCAGAAGTCGGTAAATAATCTTTTGTATCACAGAAAGGATTTCCTATGCATGTACTCATTTTTGCAGGCGGAGCAGGCACCAGACTGTGGCCGCTTTCCAGAAAAAACACCCCCAAACAATTTGAAAAAGTATTCAACGGTAAATCAACCCTGCAGCTTACAGTTGATCGTGTTGCGCCAACATTTAGTTTTGAAAATATCTATATTAGCACCAATGAAAAGTATGTCTCGATTGTCAAAGAACAAATCCCTGAAATACCAACCCATAATATTATCGCCGAACCAGCTAAAAGGGATGTTGCGCCAGCGTTAGGCTACAATTTGATGCATCTTAAAAAAACTGGAGGAAAAGGACCGGTTGCTATCATTTTTTCCGATCATTTGATGAAAAATGTGACCGAATTTATCAAAGCCTTAAAAACAGGTGAAAAGCTGGTAAGAAGAAATCCCAAACGAATTGTATTCATCGGCAACAAAGCCAGATATGTGGAACCGAATTTAGGCTGGATTCAGGTGGGGAAGAAGCTTAAAAAAGATATGTACGAATATAAGGGGTGGATTTATCGTCCGCCTTTAGAAGAATGTAAAAAGATGTTTGCCTCGCGAAAATGGATCTGGAATTTGGGCTATTGGGTTTTGGATCTGGATTTTACTATTTCTCTTTATCATAAATATGCTCCTCAAATGTATCAAAAATTAAAAAAGATTGAAGAACTGATAGGAACCAATAAAGAATATCGTATTTTAAAGAAGATCTATCCGACCATGCAATCAATTTCCCTTGACAACGCTATTATTGAAAAATTGAAAAGCGAAGCCAAGGAAGCGATTGTGTTAACTCCCGATTTAGGTTGGTCTGATCCGGGAACTCTGTATGCGCTCAAAGAAGCCCTGCAGGATTCACCTCAAGCTAATGTCAGTCGGGGAGAAGTTTTAAGCCTCGATTCACAGGATTGCCTTATTTTCAATTATGAGTCTAATAAAATCGTGACAACGGTGGGATTAAGCGGCTATATTCTGGTTAATATGAACGATGCTTTGATCGTTGTCAAAAAGGAAGATGTTCCTAAAGTCAAGAAATTGGTGGAGTTGCTTGAAAAAAAAGGTTTTGCCAAATACATCTGATCAAAAAGC
>Ga0100387_10003938_pt1 | contig 12343 bp, 19 predicted proteins | sample CryGeymeta201511_FD_81547 | JGI IMG/M metagenome (GOLD analysis project Ga0100387, IMG submission 81547) | Groundwater microbial communities from Crystal Geyser aquifers in Utah, USA - Crystal Geyser metaG 2015-11 | ecosystem: Environmental > Aquatic > Deep subsurface > Groundwater | place... | reverse complement strand
TTTGCAATCCTTAAACCTATATTGGCATTAGGATATGGGTATATTATTTTTTGTTATATGTATTAAATACAGTAGGAAGGTATGAAACAAGATGGAAAAACGGATACCTATATTTAAGCTATCTAAATCTAATTTTTGTGTTTTAGGAGTAGCCGGCCAAAATTTCTTTTGTAGTGCTGGTAACTTAGAAACTCAAAGGAGATGTAGATTTTTTAAAGGGATGTTTGCTAGTTTTTATTGCTTTTATAATTAAGGGGTTAATAGACAGATAACAGATTTTTGTTTTAGCCATGATGCAAGGATAGATTATTGTGACAACTAAATGTACACGTTGTAGATGGTATAAGAATGGGAAGGGGATTAATTGTGTATCTTACTTTGGTAATCCCCTTTCTAAAATAGTATTTTGTGGAGAAGCTTTCGGTGCTAGTGAAGCAGAAATAGGTGAACCATTTGTAGGGGATGCAGGACAGAAGTTCAATAAACTGTTAGCCTTTGCTCAACTTCAACGTAAAGATGTCATAGTAATGAATGCAATACGTTGTTATTTAGAGGGCAATCCTACTCCCACAAAAAGGGAATTGGATTCTTGTTTTATACATATTGTTAACGACTTAGCAACTATTAAGCCAAATTTAATAGTTGCTATGGGTGGAAGTGCATTTTATTCTCTAACCGGTAAGACTGGTATAACAGAATATAGAGGGAATATATTATATTCAGATAAGGTAAAGTGTAATGTATTTCCTACTTTCCATCCTGCTTCTTGTCTATATGACCAAGGAAAATGGGAGATTCTTAAGAAGGACTTTGCTCTTATTCCATCTTTAATAGGAAAGAAGATTGATATAGTTCATTATTACTTTTTTAAAGTAGAGGAAGAAAGCCAAGTTCAAGAATCAATAAATACTCTCTCCAAATCTGATTGTTTATATATAGACACAGAAGCTACCGGCCTTGACCCATATATTGAAGAGTTAACACGTGTCCAAGTTGGTTCAGAAAATGATAGATACTTGATAGGGCTAGACTTAGTTCCTAAATATAAAGAGTTACTTGAAACTAAACCTATTGTTGGGCAAGGGTGGGAATTTGATGCTAAGTATTTAAAACTTAAGTATAATATATTTCCTACTAACTGGTATTTTGATACTTGTATTGCAGAATACTTTGTGTCAGGTCTTAAAAATAACGACTTGGATGCTCTCACTCTTAAGTATGTTCCTGAATCTGCTGGTTATTCAGATGAAGTAAATGCTGTTGGTGGTGCTCATAGAATGAAAGACCCTGTTAAGAAAGACCAATATGCAATAGATGATATTGGAGTGCTACCAAAGATAAAGAAGAAGCAAGACAAACAGTTAAAAGATATGGGTATGGATTGGTTGTTTTATAACATAGCTATGCCATGCAATCGTATTCTTACTGAAATGACATTGAGGGGGGTTAAATATGATGTAGATACACTTAAGGAAACAGATGTTACTTATGCTAAAAGAGCAAACAGATTATTAGTTAAGGTAGAAAACTTAACTTCTGTGAAAGAATGTGAAAGGTTCTTCAATCATAAGTTCAATCCCCGTTCTTCACAGATGATTAGTTGGCTAATATCTGAATATTACAAACTGCCTACTATCAAGAAGACTAAGAAGGATAATATTAAAGTAGGTAAGACAGAAATGGAACGGTATGCTAAACATCCTTTCAATAATGAATATTGTAAGATAATGCAGGAATATCGTTCTATTGAGACATTAAGAAGTGGATTCTTGAGTGGTGTAATTCCTAAATTAAAAGATGGAATAGCACACACTAAGTATAGCCTTCACGCTACCACTTCTGGAAGACCAAATAGCACGAAAATAAATCTACTTAATATCCCACGCAATAAAGATATAAAAAGATGTATAGTTGCAAGAGATGGTCATACATTTGTGTCGGCTGACCAATCACAACTGGAAGTAAGAGTAGCAGCAGTTGTTTATAATGAACCAAGACTAATAGATATTTGTAATGATTTTTCCAAAGATATTCACAGTGCCATAACAGCAAAAGCTTTTAATAAAACTTATGATGAAGTATATAATGGATATAAAAACAAGAATACATTTTATGTTGAATTACGAGTTAAGGGGAAAGGAATTCAGTTCGGAGTTATTTATGGAGAGACAGAATATGGATTGTCTTACAATCTCAATATAACAGAGGAAGAAGCAAAGAAGTTTATAAGTGATTACTACAACAATTTTCCTGACTTATCTTCTAATATAGAACTTGCTAAGAAGAAGATTATTCAAGACGGGTATCTGTCCAACTTTTTTGGTTTCAGGCGTTCTTGGGAACATCATAAGGAAGATGATTCAGGCACATTAAGAGAGGGTGTTAACTTCCTAGTCCAATCTCTTGCTTGGAATCTACTTGAAATAAGTCTTATAAAAGTTGATAAAATATTTAAGAAGGAGGGGTTTAAGGCTAGACCCATTCTACAAGTATATGATAATATTGTTATAGAAGCTCCTGATGAAGAAGTAAAGGATGTTTCTGCTATCCTCAAAGAATGTATGGAGACAGCTAATATAGAGTTTGAAGGAGAATATTTTAATAATATTAATCGTGTAAAATTGAAAACTGATGTAGAAATAGGTAAGAGCTTGGCGGATTTGTCTGAATTTGGTGTGGATGAATTAGTTTTAGAAAGTTAACTTTTTTCAAGGTTGGCGGGGATGCGGAGTAGCTTAATGGTAGAGCACGTGGTTCATACCCACGGTGATGTTGGTTCAATTCCATCTTCCGCTACCAAAAAAGTTTGCATTTGCCCTTGACAATTTGTGATTAGTGATTACCTTATAATTAAGTGGTAGTATGGTTGTGATGGATGGGCATTATCCCATTGTTCTTTACTTCCTCTTTATAGCTGCTGCCAAATATGTTCCTGCGTGGGAAAGCCATATAGAAAAGGCTATGTTAAGATGTCTTTCTCAAAGACCTAAGTTGAAAGGTAAGACTATTCTAGTAATAGATGTTTCAGGTTCTATGTATGGGGCACCCATCTCTCTTAAATCAGAATTAGATAGAGCACAAGCGGCTTGTGCATTAGCTATTTTGGTAAGGGAATTATGTGAAAAGCCTGTTATATATGCCACTGCTGGAAATGATTGGGCTAGAATACATAAGACACAGATTGTTTCAGCTAGAAATGGTTTTGCATTATCTGATTATATATATGGTTTGTGTAAGCCATTAGGTGGTGGTGGCATTTTTCTTAAACAAGTCATGGATTATATTAAAGAGAAGGAGGATAAAGCAGATAGAGTTATAGTAATAACTGATGAGCAGGATTGTGATGTTAAAAATTCACCTGACAAAGCCTTAATTATAGGCAATAACAACTACATTATAAATGTAGCATCCTATGATAAGGGTATTGCTTATAGTAAATGGCTTCATATTAACGGTTGGTCAGAAGCAATAATGGATTTTATAGGAGAGTTTGAAGGTGCTGAAAGACAACTTTAGAGTTTCAATTCTTGAATGTATGATGGTAAAAGATGCTTCAGTGGTAGAGAAATTACTTAAGAGTATGAATATGTATTTTAAGGAAACCGGAGATAAAGATAAATTTACTTTTGTTAGAAGGAAAAAGGACTTAACATAATAGGAATGTTTGATTATTTAATTTGTGAATACCCACTTCCTTTAGAAGGAGCTAATGAATGGTCATATCAAACCAAGTCAACTCCTTCCCAATTTCTTGACAATTATCAGATTGACAAGCAAGGCTATCTTTGGTATGAATCCTATGAAACTGAAGACAGAAGTGATCCTACTGCTACTGGTTTTGCACGTTGGGCTGGAATGATGACCAGAGTCAATCATAAATGGGAAAGGGATTATTTCACAGGTGAGATAAGGTTTTATGGCCCGTGTGAATATTTGGGAGATGATAATAGATGGGTAGAATGGTCAGCTTATTTTATAGAAGGTATATTGAAGGAACTAGTGTTGATTAAAGATGAACAAATTGAATGATAATATGGTGTTAGAGGAACTGGATATACATCCAGAGTCATTCACTTCTTTTGAGAATGACTTAAGAGAATATGCAAAGATAGCATATAAATATTATAGAGCTTGTGCGGAAGCACAAAAGATGGTGGATACTCTTAACTTTCAACTAGATTTATTGTCTGGTGAAATACTACAGGAGATAACTACAAAGAAGAAGATTCCACCATCTGCACTTTCAGAAATAAGGAGGTCAGAAGTCCCACTAGATGAAAGATATAAAGTAAAAAAGTATGAGTTAATAGATGCAACGGAAACACTTAACATACTGCTTGGTACAGTGAAGTCGTTTGAATCAAGAAGCTATAGACTAAGTGATATAGCAGAGATGAAGAAGAAGTTATTGAAAGATGATTACGCTGTTCTTGAAAAATGAAGCTATTAGGCAGAATCTAAAATCTTTGTAAAAAGGGAGATAGAAAAATTATGGCAAAAGACCCGTGGATGATTGACCCTAATGATGGTAATGAAGTAGCAAAGGGAATGAAGGCAGGTAGTTTTGGAAAACTATGCCCTAAATTGAACAAAGACATCCTTGGCATAGAAAAACCTTGCAAAGTGTGTGAAGCTATACGTCCTCTTTGGGGATTTCCCAAAGGTAGTAAGGAACGTGAACTTGCTAATGATAAGAAGGCAAAGGTCAATTTTTACTTTGCTGTTTGTTTTAAAGATAAACCTGATAAAGCCTATATTTTGGAGACAGGGAAAAAGGTAGGCAACAATTTGATTGATGCCCACAAGAAGGGTAAATGGCTTGATGTAGCCCACCCCAAAAAAGGGTTAGGCCGTGACCTTACAATAACTAAAGAGGTAGATGGAGGATATAATACCTACAAGCTCTTCCCTGAATTGGAGAAGGCTGGTTGGGATGTGCCAGAAGATGTATTGAATAATCTTCCTAATCTTGATAAGCTAGTTGAACTCGTTCAGGATGGGCTTAGTAATGTCGACAACTATTTTAATGTAAGCAGGATGAAGGTGGGAGAAACTATTACATTCAGATTACTTCCTTCTCATCCTGATGCTAAAGTATTCAACAAACGTATGGCATATCTTTGGAGACATTGGGGAGTTACTGATGCAGAGATAAACGGTGAAGTGCCTCTTGACCTGTCATTCAGACCGGAAGATAGTGGTGAAACTGGTGGTGTTCCTTGGTCTGATGCAGTGGATAAGGCTGCCACTGATGGTGCTAATGACAGCAAAGAACCTTGTTTTGGAAATCCTAATTGTTTTAATGAAACGGATGAAGATTGTTTGAAGTGCAAGGTTTTTAAGAAGTGTATGAAAGTAGTCAAGGGCAGTTAACTTTAAGGTGTATGGCAGAAATGCCATACACAAAGGTAAATTGTATGGAAAAGCTATATGATAAGGCATCTATTGTTGTAGATAGTAATAATACTATTTCTGTCAGGTTAACATTTTCAGATGGTAGCAAAGAACAAGTTCATTAAAGATGATAAAGAGTTTGGTAAAAACATGTTTTCATCTTTTAATCTTCAACAATATGGTGTTGAATTGGGGAGTGAGTTGTCTAATGTTTTGGTTACAATGTTTGAATCAGTATATGTTATGGGAGTTCTTATAACAACACACTTTTTTCAAGAACTATTTAATAATATAGACCAAGATTTAAATAAAAGGATAGGAGCAAAATGAACTTTAATTTATTTATTAAAAATAAAATTACTGATTATACCTACATTGGCCTTTCTCCTACCGCCTTATTTATAGAATTGGCAGACGGAGAAACTGCTGTTCCAATATCAGAGTTTCACGCTGATATTATGGAGCAAAATATAACTGCTGTTTCTTTCTATGGTAATGTGATGGCAAATGAAGAAGCTCTGTCTTGGCTTTGCCCTAAACTTATAGCTTCAGGTTGTGTGGTAACTATTATAACTGATACAATAGTTGATATTGCAGCTAACCAAGTTCTATTTGTTATTAGATATGATGCAACTAAACTACGTGGTAAGATAGCTAATTGCAAGAGTCTTAATGGGGAGCGTGGAGATTGTATACTTCTTTCTGGAACAACAGATGAGATACACAGAATATATAGAGCTATAAAGATGAATGAGATAAATCTACCTTTGTTCTTTGCACCTGTACTCATAGTAAGTAAAGCAGAAGCTGTCGGGAAAGAAATAAAAGGGCAGGGGGATATATATTTTATGCCTCACAGAACTTGGAACCTGAACAGTTTATCTGGAACTAAACAAGATAAAACAGTTTTGATACCGGTACAGTTTGCAACACCTTATATTGGAATATATTAGGGGAGTAGAAAATTGGGGTATAATTCATTGGATGAGAAGTATAGGGAGAAGTCTATTGAAGGTTTCTTAGGTAATCAACATATTAAAGCATTCCTTCAAACATATAAGTATGATTCCCCACTTATGTTTGAAGGGCCTTCTGGTTGTGGGAAGACAACACTAGCCTACATTGTAGCAAGTAATTTTACTAATTCCATAGAAAATATAATTCATGTCAACTGTGCTAAAGTCTCCACTAAAGCAGAGACAGAAGATTTGATTAACAATCTTAACAAGACTTCCATATTTGGAAAGGATAAAGTCTTGTTATTGGATGAAATACATAAACTGTCAGATGCGGCGGAACAAGCATGGCTAGTTCCCCTTGGTGAACTAAGGGATGACAGGCTTGTGATTGCCTGTACCACTTCTACTGAATCAGTAAAGGCTACCCTTCTAAGACGGTTTACAAGGCTAACTGTCAAACCTCTTATGGAAGCGGAATGTACTTTTCTTATAGATAAAGTGTGTAATCGTGAAGGTTTCTCCTTGAAACCGTGGGCTAAAGCACTTATATTTGAAGAAGCGTTAGGAATCCCGGCAAATGTAATTAATTTTACACATAAGATAAGAAATGCTCAATCCATAGAAGAGGCAAGGAATCTTCTGGAAAGTAGTGAAGAAGAAGATATAGAAGTGTTGGAGCTATTTAAGCTTATATGTAATAAATATTCTGATTGGAATAAGGTGGTATTACCACAATTAAATAAAGCACTCAAGAAAGTGAAATCGGAAGAGTTGAGAATAGCTATGATGAATCTTGTGGGTGGTAGGCTTGGATTTATAAATAATGGAGATGATGGTAGAAGGCTTTGTGCTTTGCATGATTATCTTATGTCAGCTTCCACATTTACTAAGTCCCCCATTATTGTTGGGGTTTACAAATATGTAAATCATATAGAAGGGTAGATGGAGAATTTGAGATGGATGGGACTACTAATATGTGAGAAATAGAAATAGTTCAGATGTGGGATGCTAGTAAAACTATAGCTAATAAATTAGGTTTTGAAATAACTTTTATTACTGATAATACAGACATATTACATATTGTTTTAATAATTCTACAACTAGAAAGTATATTTATAATTCCACAACTGGAAAATAAACTAAAATTTTATACAATTAATAAATTGTATAATTTTCTTACTGTTTTTGAAGAGGGGTATGTGAATATTACCGGACGATGACTAATAAATCTCAGGTTCAAGCTAAGGAGTAACTGATGGAAAACATACTTGAAAGTGTTAGAGATGCAACTCTATGACTAGGATTACAATTAAGATACCATATTTATGAAGCCGATGAAAAAGGTGTCTTCAGAGCAATTATAGAATCTGAATCTCTTAGTGATTTGGATTCTATAATTGGTATTTTTGAAAAGGGGTATAAGTATGGACTTAAAAGGGATAGTAAGTTCCTTAAAGAAGAAGTATCGAACTTGTAATATAGCGTCTGAACTGAAAGGGCCAGTTGATTTTCTTTCTACTGGCAATCTTGCCTTTGACCTTATACTTGATGGTGGAGTCCCCTTCGGGTATACTATGGAATTTTTGGGGCTTTCTTCTTCAGGTAAGTCATTGTTTATTCATAAGTTGATAGGTGATGCACAAAGTAGATATGGTGCAATAGGCATATTGGTAGATAGGGAAAATGCCTATTTTCCTAAGCGTGGTGAGCAGTTAGGAATAGATAATGAAAGACTTATACGTGCAACACCACAAGACACTTCTACTGTAATAGAAGGATTCCAGTTTATAAAAGATGCTGTAAATGTAATCCGTAAGACTGACTTGGTGAATTATAATGCTTTAGGTAATAAAGTTGAGGATATACGAGATATTCCAGATGAACATAAGTCTTATATTGTAATTGGTCTTGATTCTATATCAGCTTTTGATAAAGACACTGAGCTAAACAAGTCAGATCAGGGACGTAAAGCTAAGTCATCCCATGAAGGACTTAGAAGTTTGACTGGTATCATTGACTCCAGAATGGTGTTCCTTGTAGCTAATCAAGTAACCTATAAGATAGGTGTTATGTTTGGAGACCCACGCACTTCTACTGCTGGAGAATCCATGAAATACTATTCTACAATACGTGTAGCTCTTGAAGACAAGAGAAAAATAGTAGATACTACTAGGAACAATGAAGTGATTGGTTCATGGATAGAGGTGGAAGCAATAAAGACAAGGCTTGGCCCTTGCTTCCGTTCTTGCTTTGTAAGACATTATTATGACACAGGTATTGATTATTATTCAGGATATGCTAGATTACTTGTTCATCGTGGCTATATGACCCCTAAGAATAAATCAGAGTTTGACAAATTTAAGCAAGCTACACTTAATTATAAGGATGTTACTATAAATGAAAATGAGATAGAAGCTATATTGGTGAAGTATCCTGAACTTAAGTTTGCTAATTACCCACCTTGGTGTGGAGACACATCTGACCCAGAATTGGAGGATTTAGGCTAGGTCAATCACCCCTCACCTGAAGGAAGGGGATTTCTTGCCAGAAAGAAGTTAAAGACAACATTAAAGAAGCCAGACGATGTAAAGATAGGGATGATGAGTGTTTCTTTATGGGTTATTTAGATGGACTAGAATATGTAGAAAGACTTATTAATTATCAAACTGATGAGGATTTATTTTAATGGCAGATAAAGACATTTTACTTACAGTTAAAGAGTATAACAAAATACTAGAAACAGGCCAGTATGGTAGATTCTATGTAATTAACAACTATCCTAAGAATTTCAAGATATATATTCTAGCTAAGAATTATTTTGAATTTCCAGATGATGTTGAGTATGACAAAAATGCTTTGCTTATGTATGACAAATTGAGTGATGGAGAGTATGGCTGGTTTTATGAAGGCCAATGGATAGATGATTTCAATAAAATAGTTTATAGAGAAAAAGAGAGATTAATAAAAAAGTGGAATGAACAACAGGAAGAAGAAAGAAAAATATATATGGAACGTAAAAGGCAATCTGCTAATCACTATAATAAATTTCTGAATGATTATGTTTATGAAGAGCATGGGATAAAACAAGATAAGGAGTATTGGGTTGTCATATGAATACCATTGCTAGGATGATACAAGATATATTTGAATCTAATGCAGGTAGAATTAACTTTACTAGTAGTGGATGGGTTTATAATCCATCAACAACTTTATTAAATAAAACTAAAAACATTAGAGATTTTAATATTGTAAAGCAGTCTGCTGATGATCGTACTATGACACTTGTTATGTTGAAATCTGTTTCATGTCTTAATCCAGAAGTTGGTTCAGATATATATCCTAGACTAAACAGTAAGAAGCAGAATATATGGAGTGTACCAGCGTCTGTCTGTAAAAAATGCAAGTTTTATAAAATTAAAGATAGTAAGTTTAAGTTTGTTAGGTGCTTATATAAATCACAGGACAATCCATATTTAGTTACTATATCTGATATAACTAATATAGTTGGGGCAGCAGTTAAAGAAGTGAATGGGCTAATGAGTAATGGCTAAAGAATTTATATTTTTTACTGACACACACTACTATCTGAATCAAGCTAGGTCTATGGTTAGTATTACAGGGCTAACTTCTTGGTTCAACACACAGTTGAAAATAACCAAGTCTATATTTGAATATGCTAAGAACTATAATGTAAAGAATATTATCATAGGTGGAGATATATTTGAAGAGAAGGACAGGATACCTTCCCTACTTTACAATGCAGTATGGGCTTATTATGAAAGTATATCTAAAAAATTTAATATATATTTTAACTTGGGCAATCATGATATTTTTATGGTTAGCGGGCAGACTTCTCTAAGACCATTCACTAATATAGTAAATGTAGTGATGAACAAATCTATAATAGATATAGATGGATGTAAGGTTGGTTTTATTCCCTTTAAGTACAACAATGCACCTAAGTTTGATAAACCAATAGATGTTTGTGTTACTCATGCTGTAGTAGAAGGAATGACAGGAGGAAAACGATTAAAAGAAAATATATCACTGGCAAATCTAAGACAATACCCTTTGGTTCTGAATGGTCATATTCATACTTATCAGGCATTGGATAATGTAGTGAATCTAGGTTCTTTTATGAGACATGATTTTTCTGAGGCACAAGACCCTAAATACTTCCTTCATTATAAAGATGGGGATTATGAACTTGTTCCTATACAATGCCCTGACTTCTTTACATTTGACTATAAACAGAAGTTAGAATCAGAAGTATTGACAGATACTTACAATTTCTTCAGACTTAATGTACCACCCTCACAAGCCAACTTGGAGATATTCAAACGGTTTAATGTATCAAGGAATCTTATAGATGAGGTTAAGACAGAAGTGAGAATGGAATCATTCTTGACAGAAGAGGAGGAAATAGTAAAATATATAGAGTATTCAGGCACTAAGTTAGATAAAGAGAGACTTATAAAAACAGGATTGGAATTAATAGGAGTATAGAATATGAAAACTAAGATTGTCTTAACAGGAGAAATTGATATTAATGTACCACTTGAATTAAAATATCCTGTACCAAATTGTGATAAAAGTGTATTAATACAATATTTGTAAAGTTAAAACAAATGTTTCTTTAGAGAAATTTTTAACTACAGATTTTATACCAATTGAGTTCTATGATCCACCACATATACCTGTTGGTATTATTCATGTGGCATACAGTATGCCACGACAAGGATATAATAATATAAGAGATGAGTATCTATCAAAATTTAATAGATATTCATATAAAGCTTGTTTGGTTTATATGGGAAATCAAACTGTATTTGAAATAGAAAAAGCTGGTATCCGTTTATTTGTAGGATTTCCAGAAGAGTTAGTTATTTTAATAGGAACCGGGGTTCAAAAAATTACTTATAGGGAGAAATAAAATGGAATTTACATCACAAAATAGTATTGAATTCATTCTTACAAATGAGGAAGACAAAGAACAACCAGTAATGATAGGGCATATAAAGAATCCTATCTACATTTACAATATTGGTGAGATTATAAAACTGAATGACATATTCCCCGATAAGGAATATACCTATGAAGTGACAGATGTGAAGCAGTTTGTGTATAACCATGAATTTATAGCTGACCAAAAGATAGTGGTTTACTTGGCAAAGAAGTCAACTACTTCTATCTAAAGAAAGGGAGGCAGGAATTAGATGATATCTACATACGCTGAAATCTATGTCGACGAAGCATATCCTATCACCAAGGCAAACATTGAGGTTCATCCTCCGGGTGTGTCAGGGGGGTTTGTGGCACTGAAGTTGGGGGACTTGACACTCTGTTTCCCTAACCCTTGCACACAATTGAGTAATCTTAGTGCTGTGTTGCAGGAGGCTAAAGGCACTGAAACAGTCGCTTGAAAAGAAGGTGACGGTCGTGGATTACGACTATTGCCAGCTTTTGCCGACTGACCGCACTACTGTGGTGAGTCGAAAAGGGTGAACTGCAAGGAGGTAACGTAACATGGGAAAACGTGAAATCATTGTGAGTGGGAAGGCATACCCGGTGGTTGAGAACCTTGGATACCAGGCTGGATTGCGGTCCATGGTTGTCCAAACCGAGGAAGGTGAAAAGGTCGCTATCAGGAGGGGAAGTGCATGGGAATGGTGGGGGGTATGGGACCGACTACATTAGGCCAGTGGGAACAGATAGGCCGCCTGGGGGACGCAATCTGGACGGTCACTTATGTCCCTCCTGAGAGCATTCGGGTGTTGCAGGAATTAGTGGCCGCTTGCCGTCCCTACCTTACACGCAAGCGGGGGACGCCGAGGGCCGATTGCACACGGTTGAATGCCGCATACAGGAGAGCGCAGGAGGTGCTGGGTATAACACTCCCCAAAAACTAGACAGGGCAATAAGGTGGATGTTAGGCTGCCATAAACCGAAAGGGAAAGGGAAATATGGCAGAGAATATGCGAAAGAATCAT
>Ga0100387_10003937_pt1 | contig 12344 bp, 9 predicted proteins | sample CryGeymeta201511_FD_81547 | JGI IMG/M metagenome (GOLD analysis project Ga0100387, IMG submission 81547) | Groundwater microbial communities from Crystal Geyser aquifers in Utah, USA - Crystal Geyser metaG 2015-11 | ecosystem: Environmental > Aquatic > Deep subsurface > Groundwater | place: USA... | reverse complement strand
AATTATTGCTATGTCATTATTTAACTCGGTGGACAATGTACCTGACAAGTCATTAGCGCTAACTACACCAAAATTTTCAAGTTTTATGAATGCTTCCACGATATCACCAGGATTAAAAGTGTTAGATTTTGAGCCGTTTACTAAAACATCTCTATCCACATTTTCCAATTCTGCGCTTTTAATATTAAAAAAGAAACCATCCGAGAAATTGCCCTCAAGGGATGATATTTCAAATTCAAATGGTATTGCTTTCCCATTGAACCCATCTTCAGCATTTGTTGTAAATGTATAATTAACAGTTGAATTACCTGTTTGAACGGCAGGAATATCAGGAAATGCAGAATAATCCTGTAAGATTGTTGTATTTGCATCAGGTGATGATAATAGACCTGAAATACTTGTAGCATTGTTTGCACCTGAATTGCTGAGTTCAATACTTAAATCAACAGTTTCTCCAGGTTCCATAAAACCATTACCATTCTCATCAATAATGGTTGTGTTGCTTATATAGAGATGTGGATCTGTGCTTTGAGATACATTAATTATTGCTTCATAGGGTTCAGCATTATGGCAGGTAATGGTCAGTTTCATTTCGCTAGGTGTATCAGGAGTTATGTTAAAGGACTCATTTCCCGTTTGGGATTCAGCAAAAGCGTACACTTCTTCCTCTTTAAAAAGGCATATCTTAATTATCTCACCAGTGGGATAACCATTAACAGTTACATTAAAGTCAGTTGTTCCTGTTTCAATACCTGCAAGATGTGTTACACTTAGGTTTACCGGAACGTCATTATAAACAGAAAGTTCCGGATCTCCTAGTAAGTTTACAACTTTATATTGATAGTCAGTATTATAACTATTAAGAGCAGCGTAGTTTTTAGTATTACCAATATTGTAAATATTTGATGTATAGATTGAATTAAAAAAGTTCTCATTGAAACTGTAACTTGCCTTTGCTTCATAGTCTACAGAAGATCCAACGAAAGCCACACCTCCATTTGGTGCATTTATCCACTGTTCAGATATATAATAATCATTTGCAATTGGTACTGTTTCGCAGCCTCCGGAAACAAAAATGCCATATTTATTTGTTGTATTTAAATTCTGAAAGTCATAGGGACGGAGGCCTTGAGTACTATTAGTTACAGCGCACAGCCCTAAACCTAAAGGCCCTGAATGTTCAAAGTGATTTATAATTCCATATCGTTGGTTTAACTGGTTTATTACGGCCGAATGCTCAAGATATTCATCATTTATCTCAACATGGTTTGTTGTACACCCGTTTGGGTCAGTTGGATAATATGCCGGACAATAGTCTGGGTGAACATTTAACCAGTCATCATAATCTTCAAACATTGCAAACATTTCGGATTCTGTATGATGAGTTTGAACTATTTCAAATGAGTGTTTCAGACCGTTTTTGGGATAAACATTATTCCAGTTTACTTCAAACGTTATTCCTTGCAAATTAAGGTGCTTATTAAGCCATGCCCCATCGGGTACACTTTCGGCAAAGGAGCACCTGTAATATGTAAAGTTCTTTTTATTAAACAAATCTACTTCTGCTTCTGTATCCACAGGGGCTCTGCCAACTGCAATGTCTGGTGTAAAATCACATTCATCATAATATTCACCAAAAATATTATTACCATTTGCATTCCAGTTATCATTATACCCATTTGCAGGATGCCAAATTGCAGAGTAATATAAATCTGTGGGAGCAGTTTGGATATGACGTACCGGTACAATATCGGCATACCCACCGAGTAGAACATATTCAGTTCCCCAATATTGATGAGCAGACTTAATAAACTCTCGTATTTTTTCCTGAATATCGACTCCTGCATATGCTTGCCTTATTTCATCTACACTTACAACCTTGGCAGGGGTTCCGCTCAATGTTTTCCAATCGGCAAGTTGCTGGAATTTTTCTGTAAAGTTTCCAATACTATTTCCATAAATGTCTGTATTATTAGTAACAATTACATAATGTACCGGGCTGCCCTCCATTGCTGGTAGTTCGGTAGGCTCAAAACCACGGTTACTCGTGTTGCTTCCAGGCGATTGATAAATCTGTAATTTATTCACAGTTTCAGGGTAAAAGGCATCTGTTTGCAAACCATTTTCCGTCTTACTCTGAATAAAGTCATATGCAATCTTATCATTAGCGCTATACGGCCTGTTTTTTTGCTCTTCTATATTTGGATTTATTGAATAATTCACAACAATAGTTACATCTGTTAGCAAAAACAATTGCCTGCTTAATGGTAAATATCTGAATGGTGAGAAATTGACCGTTGTATAATTATACTCACGAAAGCCGTTGGTTTGATAGTTAAGAATGTAATCTGAAGGAAAAGGGTTATCAGAATTGTAAATATTGGGGTTGGGCTCAACAAATGCCTGCGGACTACTATAGTTTGGATAAATGGGCATTTGAACAGGGTATAGATAAAATATTCCTTGTAATTGCTGTTCGTAATTTACAACAATACTTACGTTAGTTGCATAAGCCCCTTTAGGTAAGAGAATATTAATACTCTTTAACGGAAGTTGCGGTTTACCCGCATTTTCTTCTCCACTTATTGTTAATCCGGTTGAGAAGTTAACTATGTCATATCCATCTGCCGGATGTATTTCTAAATCATTAGCATTAAATGTGAATTGTTGCGATACCTGCTGTGCGCTTGTTGTAGTTACCAGAAATATAATAATTGTTAATATGTTATATATGTGCTTCATAGTTTTATTATTTTTTGTGTTAAATAAATATTTTTGTTTTTTGTATTTATACTTTCGGGGGTTATTATAACTAAATAAACCCCGCAAGGGTAGCCAGAAATGTCAATTGATATATTATTTAATTGATCCGTAGTTATTTGTTCTTTGATAAAAACAGTCTGTCCAATTGGATTGCTAACAACTAAGTTGTACGCATCATGGTGGTCGCCATTAAAATTGAGGTTGAATGTTCCGGTTGTCGGATTCGGGCTGGCATCTAAAGAAAAAACATTGCTTTTTATTTCGTTTAAACCAGTGTAGATTATAGTATCCCCATCAAAAGTATGAAAAATAAAATGACCGGCGGCTGCCCAACCTGTGTCCTGATCAAGCATCTGTATGTCGAAAATTCCGTAGTCATCCCAACTCCACTGATACAACCAGTCTTCTCCACCATTTTTAGTCAGGTATATCGCTCCATGACCATCAAACCAAGGCTCTCCTGTCCCAATCCAACCAACAGTATCATTAGCAAAAAAAACACAGTTTGCTATTTTGGGTGGATAATAAACGTCCTCCTCCAGATATTGTTCCGACCAAGTTTCTCCTCCATCAGCAGTGTTTAATACTAAATATTCATTGCCGCTTTGCTGTCCTACAATCCAACCGTTTATTGAATCAATAAAAAAAATATCAGAGTAATAGTAAGGAGTATAAACGATTGAATCTAAAGTTAACCAATTCTGACCGCTATTTGCAGTTTTTTTAATAAAACTATAGTCCTCATTATTAGTTTTAAAAGCAAATCCAGAAATCCAACCAATATTTTCATTTATAAAAAACAAATTACACACGTTGTCATAACAATCATATAAAATTGGCTTTATATCCCAAGTATTTCCTCCATCAATTGTTTGTAAAATATTACCAGAACTATATTGTCCCAAAGTCGCCCATCCATTATTTTCATCAAAAAAAAACAGTTTTATTATGTTTTGAGTAGCCGGGGTTTGTATGGGGATCCAGTTGTGTCCACCATCAAGTGTTTTGTGTATTTTCCCATTAATACCGGCAATAAACCCTGTATCATGATTTACAAAAACAATATCAGTACCCCAGTAATCAGCATTATACCAGTTTGGGTCTAAATACCAATTTTCGCCTCCATCTTCAGTATAGTAGTATGGACCTTCTCCTGCAAAGTTGTGTCCACCAATAGCCCAACCATCGGCCTCATCAATAAAGAAAATGCGATCAAGGTTTGTAAAGTTCTCAGTATCTAACTGAATATTCCATTGGGCAACTGCTGCTGATGTTATAATAATGATAAGTTGAAAGATTATTGTAAGTCGTCTCATATATTAAGCAATTAAACATTAATATTAAAAAGAAATTTATAAGAAAGAATACTATTTTATTTTTTATAGTTTGCATTTGCATCACAGTCACAAATACAGTCCATAAATATAATGTTTTGTTTGGCCCTCTATTATAGTTTAGAGAGCCTTTTAGTGTCAAACTTATTTTTGCCTAAACAATATATGGTTTTTAAAAGACGAGATTTTGATGTTTTCATTTTTGCTTGTATTCTATAAATTTACACTAAGATTATAAATTTCAATTGATTTTTGAAATTTTTATTTTATGTCAGTCTCAGTCAACTCATTTTTTGTGCGGTGGTTACGATTTAAACTCTTTTGTTTTTTTTTGTATTGGCTCTGTGAGTTGGCAAAAAACCAAATGGGTTTAAATGTGCGTGGGCTTTCGCCTTGTTGCCAACGAGTGGATAAACTCACCTCTGGCAGTTATTTATCTATTATCTTTTTTTTAACTTCTTTATAATTAATAACCTACCCATTTTCAATCGTTTAAAATTAGTTAAATCAGTTTCTTTCTACTTCATTGTAATTGGATCATCGGGTGTTTGGTGAGGTAAATCTAGGAATTAATTGTATTGGTTTGATTTTTAGAGTCATTATTTTGACGATTTATTTTTTGAGCGGTGGGAGGTTGTGGAGATTGATCCTGGTTAGATGTGATAACCTTCCAGGTTTATTTCAACCTGGAAGGTTGAAGTATTTTCGAATGTCGACCCCGAAAACTTTACGGGGTCAAACCTCAAATCATCCTGGTATCCAATTATTTACACCATTCCTCATATCAGCATCAACACGAAAAAAAACCTGAAATTCTCCTTCGATGCCGAAATACCCACTTACAGGTATTATAACGGTATACAACTGGGAAACAAAATGGCCATTTCAGCACGTGTTTCCTATCCGATTGATTTTCAAAAACGCAGATCGGGAGCGGTAAATAAAAAGCATAAAGCCATAAAATGTTGAAAACCAAACGAAATAATTGTATACATCAGAAACTTTGAAAAAAAATACCTCTTTTTTGGTTTTTATTTAAAAACAATGTCGTATGTTTGCAACATTAGAAATAAGAACAACATGAATAAATCAGAAAAATTTGATGATCATCTTCAGGAACTGGCCCGGTTTGCCAAAGTCATTTCGCATCCGGCCCGACTATCCATACTAAAATACCTGGCCGAAACCAAGACTTGTATCTCCGGCGACATTTCAGATTTTCTCCCATTAAGCAGGACAACCGTTTCTCAACACCTGAAAGAACTCAGGGATTTGGGTTTAATTCACGGCACCATTGACGGGTTAAAAGTTAATTATTGTCTTTGCAGCTCACAAATTGATAACTACCTGCAAATTTTCGACAGTTTCTTTGAGTCCATTAAATTGCTTCATATCGACTGCTCTTTAGATAATCATACAAATCAAAATAATTGCTAAATACCTAAACCCGCTTATATGAAAGTATTAATTCTATGTACAGGCAACAGTTGCCGCAGCCAAATGGCCCACGGCTTTTTACAGAGTTTCGATAAAAACATCACTGTTTGTTCGGCTGGTACAGAACCCGCGAAACAAGTGAATCAAACTGCTGTTAAAGTAATGAAAGAAGTTGGAATTGACATCAGCCACCATGCTCCAAAAATGGTTGACGAGTACCTAAAGGATGAATGGGACTATGTGATCACCGTGTGCGACCATGCCCATGAAACATGCCCTTTATTTATGGGAAAGGTGAAGCACCGTTTACACATTGGTTTCGAAGATCCGTCACATGCAACAGGTTCGGATGAATTTATTCTAAGTGGATTTCACAGGGTACGCGACCAGATTAAGAATGAATTCTACAAACTATATCTGGACCAGCTACAACCTCAACTTTAACTCGTAAAACAGAAAAATAAATATTTTTAAAAATAGTACCTCATCAAATATTCACATTTTCAAAAGATTAATTATTATGAACGCAGAAGATTTAAAACTGGTAGTAAAAGAAAAATACGGAGCCATTGCCAATCAAAGTTTGAATATGACTCCCTCATCATGTTGTAGCTCGTCGGGCTGTTGTGGCGATATGGAAATCAGCATGATTGGAGATGAATACAACAATATTGAAGGACATAATCCTGATGCAGATTTGGGATTAGGTTGTGGTATCCCTACACAATTTGCTGCAATAAAAAAAGGCGACCATGTTCTTGACCTGGGGAGTGGTGCCGGTAACGATTGCTTTGTGGCCCGTGCCATTGTTGGCGAAACAGGCAAGGTAACCGGCCTTGATTTCACCGATGCCATGGTTGAAATAGCAATTGAAAACAACAATAAACCTGGGTTTACCAATGTTGAATTTGTGAAGGGCGATATTGAGGAAATGCCTTTGCCCGATAATACATTCGATGTGATTGTTTCGAATTGCGTTCTGAACCTTGTTCCCGATAAGAACAAAGCTTTTACCGAAATGCTTCGGGTTTTAAAGCCTGATGGACATTTTTGTGTTTCCGATGTGGTTATTAAAGGCAGTTTACCTGAAATACTCCGTAAAGATGCTGAAATGTACGCAGGTTGTGTTTCAGGTGCCATTGAAATGGACAAATACCTCGAAATTATTAAAAAACAGGGCTTTAAAAACATAACTGTCCATAAACAAAAAGAAATAGACATCCCTGTTGTGGTTCTTGAAAACTATCTGTCAAAAGATGAGATTACCAGTTTCAAGAATGGTGATACCGGTATTTTCAGCATTACAGTATCGGGTTATAAAATTTAATTATCCGGCTATTCATTTTCAAATTTTCTAATTGTCGAATTTTATAATTATAAGGATGAGTAAAATACAAGGAATCTCGTTTTTCGACCGCTACCTGAGCTTATGGGTGGCTATTTGCATTATTTTAGGGATTGCTTTGGGCAAGCTACTACCCATTGTGCCTGAAACGTTAGGTAAGTTGGAGTATGCCAATGTTTCCATTCCAATCGCAGTCCTTATCTGGATCATGATTTTTCCCATGATGCTAAAAATTGACTTTACCAGTATAGTGAATGCTGTGAAAATGCCTAAAGGATTGACTGTTACGCTTGTAGTGAACTGGCTAATTAAACCTTTTACCATGTTTGGCATTGCGTATTTGTTTTTTTATGTCTTTCTTAAAGCGTTTATACCTGCTGACCTTGTAAAAGAATATTTGGCCGGGGCAGTGCTGCTGGGAGCTGCTCCCTGCACAGCTATGGTATTCGTGTGGAGCCACCTTACCAAGGGTGATCCGGCCTATACCTTGGTTCAGGTAGCGATTAACGATTTGATCATTTTAGTGGCTTTTATTCCAATTGTCACCTTCCTTTTGGATGTAAGTGGCATCACAATTCCATGGAATACACTTATACTATCGGTAGTACTTTTCGTAGTGATTCCCCTTGTTCTGGCAATGTTTACAAGACATACTGTAATTACGCGAAAAGGAATTGATTATTTCGAGAAGATTTTCCTGAAAAAATTTACCAGTACCACGATTACAGGTTTATTGCTAACGCTGATCATTATTTTCTCTTTCCAAGGGGATGTTATTTTCAAAAATCCATTTAGTATTTTGCTTATAGCCATACCGCTTATCATTCAAACATTTTTGATATTTTTTATCGCTTATGGCTGGGCATTTAAGTGGAAACTACCTCACAACATTGCGGCTCCGGCTGCCATGATTGGCGCCAGCAACTTTTTTGAACTATCTGTTGCCGTGGCCATTGTATTATTTGGGTTAAATTCAGGTGCTACCCTTGCAACGGTGGTAGGCGTTCTGGTTGAAGTTCCGGTAATGTTGACGTTGGTCAAAATCGCCAATAGAACCAGCGGCAGTTTTAACAAGAATGTGGTATAATGCATTGTAGCTGTAGCTGCCAGGAAATCAACCTCAGTCGGTAACAAACTATACTCCAAACCCTTTGTGCGTTGAATATCAAAGCAATATCCTGTTGATTGATGGTTGTGGTTCAGATTGTAGTCTTAAAATACTACAATTGCCAAAGCAAGAAAATAACAACATGTTTGGATAAAGGCATGGAATACTACCCGTAACGGATTTTTGATTCATTAAAACATGATTGACAGGCGAAGAATCATTTCTTTAGCTGGTTCCCTGAGGATTCAGCTTGAAAAGAACCAAGTTCTACGCTATGTCAAAGGTAGTTTGAGGTGCGATTATGATGCGGGGTTGAGTATTTCAATCCCATTTTTCTTAATTTAGGCAACAACAGGGTTTGAAATATGAAAATCAGAATCTGATCTTGATATCCAATGATTTGCTATTTTTCCTATGTCAATTTTCTCATTTTCCATACATCAAAAATACAAAACAAAAGTATTACTTCAAATTGTTGCTTTTTAACCAGTTCTTCTGTCATCCAGCCGGCTTTATCGGTGGTAATGCCATCGATTCCGTTTTGCAACAGCCATCCGGCTTTTTCAGGGTCGTTCACAGTCCAGGCATAGATGAGCAGACCTGCATCCTTAAAGGCAGATATAAAATCGCAATTCATCGCCTGACCTGCCCAAACGTCCACGCCATCCAAATGAAACCTTTTTACTTTATTGATGATTTTCTTTTTCTCTGTCCACAACAATTGCTGTGGCCGGGAATAATCCAGCTCGAGCAACCAAAGCATCTTGTATTCAGGCATGAGTTGTTTTGCTTTTTTCAGGATTTGCACATCAAAGGCAATGAGTTCGATTTGTGCCGATTCCAATCCCGATTGCGACAACTCTTGCTTTAGCCTGTCCAGAATATGAGTATTGCTTTTAATTTCGATGATTAACTTTCCTTCCGGCGGCACCGTTGAAAGCACTTCTCTTAATGTAGGAATGCGCTCATCTGCCCACTTTGGATGTTTATGCGAGCCAAAATCCAGTTGTTTCAACTCATGCAGGGTGGATCTTTTTACTACTAATTTCTTACCAGAGATTCTGAATGTATCCGGATCATGGATTACAACAATCTGGTTATCAATAGTCATACGTACATCAATCTCGACCGTTTTCACCTCTTTCTGCCAGGCAAGTTGAATGGAGGCAAGTGTGTTTTCAGGTGCATCAAACGATTCGCCTCTGTGGGCTATAATATAATTTTTGATCACCATGTATTTTCATGCATCCATTCAGGTTGCCACGTATCCGAAAACCGGATAAATAAGGTCACCTAAAATGCACCCCAAATATAGTGATTTCAGCTGATGATCACAGAAGAAAATAGGATCGGCAAACAATTAGTAGCGATAGGCGATGGCATTCACATTCATACCGGCACCTACGGAAGCCAGCAGGATTAAATCGCCTTTGTTTAATTGATGAACCGGATCACAATTTCCCTTACGAACACGATCAAACAGGGTAGGAATGGTGGCCACCGAGCTGTTTCCCAACAGATGGATGCTCATCGGCATGATGTCAGCAGGAACCTCGCGTATATTGTATAATCGGTAGAGCCGTTTAATAATCTCAAAATCCATCTTCTCGTTTGCCTGGTGAATAAAAATCTTTTTCACTTCATGTATGTCCGTTCCCGATTTATCTAAACAAGCTTTCATGGCTTTTGGCACCTGATTCAACGAAAATTCATAAATCTTGCGGCCATGCATTTTCATATAGCGCACTTTGGGATCGGATTCATCGATGTTACTTTTCCCCAGAAACAGAAAAAAAGCTTCATCCCTGGTAAAAGAGCCGTATTCCATCCCAATAATCCCTTCTTTCTTATCACCTTCTACAGCTTCAACAATGCAGGCTCCCGAACCATCGGCATAGATCATGGAGTCACGGTCGTGCATATCAATCACCCGCGACAAAGTTTCGGCTGCAATCACCAGGCATTTTTTTGCCATGCCGGCCTGAATAAAAGCATAGGCCTGTATAATGCCCTGCACCCATCCGGGGCAACCAAAAAGTATATCATAGGCTACGCAGGAAGTGTTTTCAATTCCAAGCGAATTTTTAATCCTCGAGGCCAGGCTGGGCAATACATCCGTCTGAATGGTTCCCTTAGGGACATCCCCAAAATTATGGGCGACAATAATTTGGTCGAGGGTTTCGGGATCAATCCCTGCATCTTCGATGGCTAGTTTAGCTGAAATGGTACCAATGTCAGAGGCCACCATGTCGTCGTCGACATATCGGCGTTCCCTGATACCCGTGATGGCTCTGAACTTTTCAGCAATCTCTTCGTGTGGAATATCAAAAGGCTTTCCTCCAAATTCAAAAAACTTGTTTTTAGCAAAATCCTCATTTGTAACAATATTCTTTGGTTCGTAGCTCCCGGTTCCGGTAATCTTTATATTGAAGGTCTTCATTTTTCTATGTTTCAGTTGTGAAATAAATAAATGCAAAATTAAATATTTTCTATAATATGCATTAAATTTCATCTCATCTCCAAAAGAATATCTAATATTGCTTATAATTGACTATGAATGAAAATGGTTGAATTCGAATAGTAACTCACGAGTCAGTTTGAGTTAATGTGCCAATTATTAAATTATAATTCAATGAGTGTCAATACTTTTTTCCAAAAACTTGTTCCTGTAGACAAGAAATTTTTTCCAATGTATGAACATTTTTCAGAGTTAATTGTCAAGGCTGCAACTGCACATCTTATGATTTTTAATCAGGAAGATTCTACTTTGCAAAAGGAATTATTCAAGCAATTAAGAACCCTCAGGGAAATAGGGGATGATCTATCGGAAAAGCTTTTTGAGGATATAGACAAATCCTTTGTTCCCCCTTTCGACAGGGAAGACATGAACCTCCTTACCACCAAACTGTATGAAGTGATAAAACAGATTAACGGAGTCTCTCAGCGAATCAAACTGTATCGCCCAAAAGAAATTCCTGTGGAGTATAAGGATTTCGCACAATTGATTTTAAGAGCCGGAGAGCAGGTAAAACTAGTCGTTACTGAGTTAAGATCCTTGAAAAAACCCAACAAAATCTTAAAGGCTTGTAAAAGAATTAATGAGATGGAGGATGAGGCAGATGATTTATATCACGCCACCATTTCCAACCTATTCAAAAAAGAAAAAGACGCCATTGAACTGATCAAACAAAAAGAAATTCTCGAAAATATGGAAGGCATTATGGACTGTATCAAAGGTGTTTCTGACATCATTAAGACCATTATTCTCAAAGAGTCCTAATTTCAAGCCATGCTAACTATCGTCGTCATCACCATCATTATCGCGGTATTGTTCGATTTTTTAAATGGAATGAACGATGCCGCCAACTCAATTGCCACGGTAGTTTCAACGAAAGTATTATCGCCTTTTATGGCTGTTTTATGGGCGGCTTTTTTCAACTTCGCGGCCGTATTTTTCTTCGGAATAACGGTGGCCACCACCATTGGTAAAGGTATTGTTGAACCTTCAATTATCAATGAGTATGTTATTCTGGGAGGCCTCTTAGGTGCCATCGCCTGGGTATATGTATGCACCCGTCTCGGAATGCCCATCAGTGTTTCGCACGCCCTCATTGGCGGTTTAATGGGTCCGGCCTTGTTGATAGGTGGACCTTCCGCCATTTTAACCTCCGGGATAACCAAGATTTTGATTTTTATTGTGTTATCACCTTTGATAGGAATTATCCTGGGATACTTTATTATGATTTTTACTCTGGTGATATTTAGAAAAGCACATCCCAGGAATGTAGATAAGTCGTTTAGATTCCTCCAACTGGCCTCCTCGGCAGTTTTCAGCATGGCTCATGGATCAAACGATGCACAAAAAACCATGGGTATCATTGCCATCTTACTGTTCAGCACAGGTCAATTGGGTTCTCAATTCTATGTGCCCACCTGGGTTATTTTCACCTGTTATACTGCCATTTCTCTGGGCACGCTGGCCGGAGGCCGAAAAGTGATAAAAACACTTGGAAGTGGTTTGACCCATCTAAAACCTGTGCAGGGATTTAGTGCGGAAACGGCAGGTGCCATCACGATCATCGCGAGCACATTGGGAGGAATTCCTGTGAGCACCACACACACCATAACAGGTGCCATTATGGGCGTGGGGTTGACAAAAAGAATTTCTGCCATTCGCTGGGGAATCGCGGGCAATATCATCGTAGCCTGGATATTTACCATACCCGGCACTATGCTGCTAGGTGGTGGCACTTATTGGTTGAATTCGTTGTTTATTTGATTATCGCCCATTGTTGCCTGGTAAGCCCGGAATTAATTACTTATTGATCTTAACGCGGTCAATATGAGTACTAGTATT
>Ga0100387_10003934_pt1 | contig 12350 bp, 9 predicted proteins | sample CryGeymeta201511_FD_81547 | JGI IMG/M metagenome (GOLD analysis project Ga0100387, IMG submission 81547) | Groundwater microbial communities from Crystal Geyser aquifers in Utah, USA - Crystal Geyser metaG 2015-11 | ecosystem: Environmental > Aquatic > Deep subsurface > Groundwater | place: USA... | reverse complement strand
GTCATTGCGAGGAGTGTTAACGACGAAGCAATCTCGACCTAAAAATCGAGATTGCCACGCTCCCTTTGGTCGCTCGCAATGACAACTCAAAGCAGAATCAAATGTCAAGGGATTTATGCGACATCATACTAGATCTACTTCTTCCAACATAAATTTTCTAGTAACAGAATCTAAATTTTCAAAGTTAAATAGCATTTTACCTCCCTTCATAATTTATTTTATTCTTTTTTGAGCAGCTTCGATATATTTTGTTTCCTTTTCAATGCCAATCCATTGTCTTCCCAATCTTTTTGCTATTGCCGTAGTTGTTCCGCTACCTAAAAATGGATCAAGCACAAGATCACCCTTATTTGATGATGCAATAATAATCCTTTTTAACATCTCTTCAGGTTTTTGTGTTGGATGAAGAGCACGACCATTTGTACTTCTTAATCTTTCCTTCCCTTGAACTAAAGGCATAAGCCAAACGTCTCTCATTTGTTTTAAAGAACCGTCTTTTTGCCTTTCAGGATTAATCTTTTTCAATTCATCATAATTAAAAACCCACTTTTTTCCTTTAACCCCCCACACAACAAATTCAACAGAATGAGTAAAAACCCTTTTTGTCATGTTAGGCATTGAATTTGTTTTTTGCCAAACAATGACATTATTAATTTTAAATTTGTATTTCCTCAAAGCTGACATTACTTCTGCCAAATTATGATAAGTACAGGAAATATAAATTGAACCATTTTCTTTCAGGACATCATGACAGGCTTTAATCCACTTGTTCGTAAATTGAACATATTTTTTATCTGACATTTTATCCCATTCTTCATTGACCATATACCAATCTCCGCCGGTTTGATTTCCCTTCCATTGTAAACCACCACCGGAAAGATTATAGGGAGGATCGGCAAATATTAGATTGATTGACTTTTTGTCAATTTTTTTACTTAAAATATCTATACAATTACCTTTGTGAATTATATTTTTTCTCATTTTATTATGCAATTAGATTTTTCTGCCACACAGAAATAATATTTGGAATTTTTTCTATCCATTTATTAACATCACTCACTTTTTCGGAAACAGACAATATATTATTATATAATCCAATCAGTTCTGAATGTGGTAAAAACCTTCCCTTCTGTTTCATTATGACAAGGGTTTTTAGCAATTCAATGAAATTCTGTATTGATAAAGGTATGATCCTTTGTGGTTTACCTTCATATTCATATTTAACTGAAAACCAAAATGTATTTAATGTATCTCTATGCAAAGACGGGGCAATAAAAAGGCAATAGGCGTTCTTGCTTTTATTCTTTTCTTCGAAATCTCTTAAATGCCTCATTATCGGTTGCCCTTCGCAATACCATTGGTCCCTGCTAGTTAGCATCGTCACTTCACAAATAGCATTGAAAGAATTGTAATAGCATTCTATGTCCGGCTTACCTGCTGGAGCAGTAAAGGTTGGTTCATTGTCATCTCCAACCGGATAATTTGGTTGAATTTTTAGTGCGTCATTCAAAGCATGAAGTGCTAATGCGGTATATTTTTCTAATGCAAGCGGCTTATCTTCTTCTTTATAAATATTTTGCAGGATTTCAATATATTTAGAAATTGACGTGATATTTTGAGAGCTTACACGATTTTCTTGCTCCTGTAAATATCTTCTATATTCTCTGAGTTTTTCAATAAGCTCCTTTAATTTATTTTCGTCAAAGTTCTTATAATTAGGGATATCTTTTTCCGGTGCAGATAGCTTCTTTTCGTAGCTATGCGTATCTGTTACAAGCTCATCCAAGATCTCTTTAAGTTTCTCCTTTGTTTCCCAGGGAAGTTTTGGTTCACTAATATTCGCAATATATTCTAAATATTCATCTTTTGTAATAAATGATATGGATTTCCCGCTATCAAAAGCTAATAAGTTTTTAATTTCTACTTGCCTTCTTTGTTCTAAATCTATATAAAATCCATTCCCTCTTATACAAATATAACGCGTTAATCTAAAATACCGGATAGCATTATCTCCATAGTCATCAAGGTTATTGAGTAATTTTTCAATCTCTTTACGCTTTTTTGTTTTTAGAAATTCTTGAACAAATTGTTTTTTATAACCTTCGAATATCCATCTTTGTTCCCGCTTATTTTTTCCTTTTAGTTTAGCCCTTAATTTTAAAATTTCAGCAGCATAATCCTCAATATTCCTGTAATTTATCAGAGTCGGTGCAAAAAGGGAAAATTCATGCTTACTAATACCCTTTGGTTCTTCGCCATTTTTTATAGCTTTTTGATTGACAGCATGTATTAAATGAAGGGTACCGATAAATGGTTTTATATCGTAACCGACACCTTCTTTGTAATCATCATTATCAGGATTTGGGATCTGCCATTTGATAAAACTCTTAAAAAATATTTCACCAAGGTCATAATCGTCTTTTAATAATAAATGCCCCAATCCTGTAATAAAAACCTTTCCTTCTTTTATGGATACAAGGCCTAATTTTTTGAGAGGATTAATAGACTGTCGTCCTCTCATGGCTGGATCTTCGTAGCCCTTTAAATCAAATATTTCCTTAGCTTCTTTAAAACTAATTTCCTTGTTTATATTATCTATAAGATTAACAAACCTTGATGGAAGACCATTATAAAACTGTTTGACACCGTAACCATAAATTCTTTCTTTAATCAATAAAATTTGATATTTCTTCTGTGTTTCAGCATTCCATTCTTCACCTTCAATATTTTTCAAGACTATTAAAAAATTTCTAAGCCTTTCAGGATTTCTAAGCGTTGTTGTTACTGACCATGGTTTTTTCATATTTACTTCCTCACCTTACAATAAAAAACTCTTTCGGTGTGACCATTTGTTATACTTTTACCGGTTGTAAAAGCCTTATAATGCTGCTCAAAAATTTCTACTTCGCCCTTATCCTTTAAAATATTTATTATCTCATTATCTTTTATCCTTGCGTTGGAACGATTGTCTTTTGATTCTCCTGTATTGTTGTAAGAAACAAGGATGTGTTTGCATTTCGCTTTATGAATCAATTCAGAAAAAGATTTTGAGGCGTCTTTGAGGCAATATTTGCTTTTAAGGTTAGACCTGTCCATCTTTTTGGCTTTACCGACTAAATCCTGCTTATCCCAGACAATGAGATTTTCGAGCAGATGATATGAATCACAATATTGTCGAGAGTTATATGGAGGATCTATATACAAGATATCTGGTTCTATATCATTGATAAGCACATTTGAATCCTTATTATAAATTTCATTGTTTCGATTTTCGCTCTGTTTAATATCCAACGTGCGTAATTTTAGCGGAACCACCATATCCAATGTTTTGCGAAAGGCATCATAATGACCGCAGGTGTTTGCGACTTTATCGACCGCATATAACAAAGAAGTTAAAAGAATGCATTTTTCTTTGAAATTAAGTTTTAATTCCTCAATTTTTTCACGAATTGCCCCTATCTTCCGCGCATTTTCAACAGTAAAATACGTGCCTCCGTAATTGACTGAAAAATAGTTATCGTTATTTGTGGAAAGGGAATTAAGTAAATCTATGTATTTTTCAATTTTTTCTCTGTCAAAATATTCCGGAGAAAGCCAGGCATAAAGTGAAACATAGTTGCTGTACAATATTTCATTGCTTATTATTTTTATATTCTTTGCATTAAAGTGTTCCCCTGTTACCCCTGTTCCTGCAAAAATATCACAGAAACTATTGTAAGGCTTACATCTTTTCTCAATTATTTCTTCAATCAAAGCTAATAATTTATATTTATTTCCGAGATATCTTCTGTTTTGGATTTGAATAACATTTTCTGTGTTATTATATTTATTTTTAACAGGAATTATCGAAGAATTCTTTTTAACAATTGAATGCCGAGGAGGTGTTGGCATATCATCAAATAATGATAATTGTGTTCCTGAAATTAAAGAACCCCAGGATATCTCTCCTATAAAAGGAAAAATGCTAAATTCATTGGAGTCGGTTTTAGGATACAGAACTTTTGCCATACCTGCTCCTTTCTATATTTTTCTTATTACTAGCTTAATTTTCCCCGCGACCCAGACTTGTTTGTCCGCAGGATTAACAAATATCGGCTGCATAGATTCGTTTGCGGGCTGAAGACGAAGCCTGCCGTCTTTTTCCTTATATAATCTTTTTACCGTGGCTTCTCCGTCTATGAGAATAACTACGGTATCACCATTATAATCGGGAACTTCTTGTTTGTGTACTATTACATAGTCGCCATTAAATATTCCGGCATCAATCATACTATTACCTTTAACACGCAGAGCAAAAACGTCCTGAGGATTCTTTACAAACGAATTATCAACCGCGAGACTGCCTTCGATGTTCTGCACGGCAAAAATCGGTTCACCTGCAGCAACCCTGCCGACAATAGGAATATTAACTGCAGAAACACCATTACCGTTTCCGTTGGTTTTTCCATTCGTAAGCCGAAGACTGCGGGATTTATGAGGATCGCGTTTGATATAACCCTTTCTTTCAAGGGCAAGTATATGGTCTTTGGAAGCATTGGGGGATTTAAAGGAGAATTTCTTCTGGATGTCCAAATAAGAAGGCGCATAGCCACAATCTGTTGTGCTCTGCTCAATGAAGCCCAGGATTTCTTTTTGCCTTTTAGTTAGTTCGCCGTTCATTTAAACTCCTGATTGTGAGATAAATCGCTCTCCTAACTGACTGGCGGGCAGGCACCGCTACAAATGTCCCGATAAATCGGGACTGCTACTTTACGCAAAGCAAGCTCTGCCACTACTACAGAAAAGCCCTTATTTCCTTTACGTTATATATTATACTATAAATTTTTACAGTTGTCAAGTAAAAAATGAAATTTCATGCATTTTTGCAAAAATTATCTCTTCTTGACAAATGCAGGCAAAAAAATAGATTGCTTCACTTTGTTCGCAATGACCCTACTACGCCAAGGCTTCGTAGGGCAGGCAAAAATCCCCCTCACCCTAACCCTCTCCCACTCTGGGGAGAGGGAAAATGCAGGGCACACACCACAAAACTGCTGCATGTCGGATAAATCCGACCGCTACAAGGGCGGGCAAGGTCGCCCCTACGCGAAAATGTCGGACGAATCGGGCGTCATAAATGTCGCCCGTTGATGAATCAAGCCCCTTCAACTAAAATTATGAATTATGATTTATACCCCGAGGGGCATTATGAATCAAAAGCAAGGATGTTTATTTAAATAAAATTTCTTCACTCATAACTCATAATTCATAACTCATAATTGAATTTATTGTATCACTATTTCCACTGCCGCGTTAGGGCCGGCATTGATGAAAGTGACCCCGTTGCCAGAGAGCTTGCGGAAACCTGTATCCGTGTAATTCTCCACCTGGGGCGCTTCAACCCCGTTTATCCTCACCGCCCTGACCGCAACGGTCTTGCTCACGGAAACATGCGCGTTCGCCGGCCCGTCCCCAAGGTCTATCCTTACGCCGTCAGCTATGGCCCCGAAACTTTTGATCCTGGCCTCGGTGCACACCAGGACTTTGCGGCCGTTGAACTGGAGCAGGGCTGAAGCGATCTCCGGGTTGTCATTCATTATCCTGATGTTCTTCGTGATATCCGACGGGTTTATGTCAGCCCCGCCGTAATTGTCATCCAGGATATTCCAGACGTCCGGGTAGCAGAACCACCTTCCCTTCTTGGGGTCGCCGTAATAAACCTGCTGCTGCATGCTGCACCTTGTTATGCCCTCGCCGATCTGCCGCCACGGCCTTGAGTTGTCGTATTTTGAAAGGTACAGAATGCCTCTCGCGTACCACATCCCGCACCACAGAACAGGCACCCCTGTCCATGACCCGTTGAACAGCGTTGAACCGATGATCGGTATCGTTGCGTAAGCCATTGCCTTCCTGTCAGGAGCGGTCCACAGGTATACGAAATTTATGCCTGTCCTCGCCCAGAACACCGCGTCGTCAAGGTAGGTTTTGTCGCCTGTAGCCCTGTACGCCAGGATAAAGCACTCCGGAAGCATTCCGGAAGGAAGGATGTCAGGCGCGTGCAAAGGTATTTCCCACACCTGCGCTCCTTCAGGCCTTACGAAATTCTTCCTGACGTATTCAAGCCCCCTTATCCCGGATTCCAGGAATTCCGTGTCGCCGGTGTAAAGCGCGCCTTTAAGCACGTTGAGCAGTTCCCACGCGCTTATGCCGCACGCCTTGTCCCCCGGCTTGCCGTACCAGTCGAACGTGAACGCGTCCGGGTTGCCCACGAGCTTTCTTTTTTCTTCCTGCATCTTAAGCACGTTGGGGTCCTTGTAATACTTGATCGCGTTCGCGTTAGGCACGTAACCCCATGACCCGTCCGGATTCTGGCTTTTCATGGATTTCCTCGCCGATCCTGTCGCGCTTCCTATCTCCGCGCGAAGGCTGGGCCACACAATACCTGTTTTTTCGCCCATCCATTTAAGCTCTTCATCAAAAGACCTGCCTGCCGGCATGGGCGGGATACCGAAAAGGGCTATCCACTCGTCCTGCGCGTCCAGGATGTTCCCGGCAGCGCTGGCGAAAAGCGCTGCCTCAAGCCTCAGCCTGTTTCCCTTTTTCACCTTGAACGGCGCTGTCGAAACAAGTATGTTCGGTTTTCTTTTGTCAGCGTTGCTCATCGCGAACAGCCCCATTGTGGTGTTGTCCTGTTTCTCGAACCTGTTCGGGCTGCCGAAATACGATCTGGGATACGATTCTCCGTCAGCCCAGGCCTGCACCTGGGACCAGAGAATGCTGACAAGCCCAAGCGGCGTTTCCACAGCGATCAGCGGGACAGTCGGCATATACGCGGGCGGCGCGAACCGCAGGTCGTCCGGCGGTGAATGAAAAAGGTAGTTTGAGGACTGCTCCTCAGGCGTCAGGTACTCGACTCCGGAAAAAAGCGCCATCTTCCTCTGCGACCCGAAACCGCCTGTTCCAAGCGAAAGCCACGGTCCGCGGAAATGGAAAAATCCCGCGTCCCTGTCAGGTGAAACCGCGCTTACAAGCAGGACCTTGTCTTTGTCCGCCGGCGTTATCCTGTATTCGAATTTCCACAGCGTGCCGCCGTCATCCTTCAAAGCGGCTTCAAGCGCGAGCGCTTCCCCGTTAACGGTCGCTTTCTGGCTAAGGCCTGAAACGTATTCCATCCCGCCTTCTTTTGTTTCAACGATGGCGTAATGCGGCAGGCCCGTGACCCCGGCAAGCCCCCACCCGTCCCTTTTCAGATAAAGGAAACCGGGTCCGAACCCGTCCTTTGTTTTCGGGAAATAGAGCCGCAGCTTCGCGTTGGAGAAACAGGCGTAGTCCTGGGTGACGATCGCGCCGGCCGGGATCTCGTAGATCTTCGCTATGTCCGGATATTTTTCAATGACAGGCACGTTTATTTTCGCCTTTACCGTTTTATAACCCGGTGCTGAAACCTGCACTGTTATCTTAAGGATCCCCGGCTTCGCCGCTTTCACGGTCCATTCAGACTTTTTAACCACAGTCGCCCTTATTTCCTCGTATTCAAAAGGCTTTGCGCCCGCGACCCCCGCATCCGCGCCTGAAAGCGTGACCTTCACCTTCTCAAGCGTTCCGCCCCCCGAGTTCGTTATTTCCGCGGTTATACCAACATCGTCTCCGGCAAGCGCTATGACCTTGTCGGCAAAAACCCTGTTAACCGCAAGCGCCGGGTCCAGCTCCCTTACCTCTATGTCGTCGATTATCCAGTCCGCGGTAACATTATCAGCCCCTTCTCCCGACATCCTCGGGGCAAGCACTATCGCCTGGTGCTGGTTCTTGAAATTGAACTTGAAGCTCGCCTTGTGCCATTTGCCGTCAGCGTCTGAAAGCGGTATGGTCACGCTCGCCCTGGGGTCCACCTCTGTGTTCTTCCAGGATATCGCGTAGAAGATCAGGTTCCCTTTTTTCACCTCGGAGTTTATCTTGTAGAAAAAGGATATGACCCCGTCGCTTATCATGGTTGGAAGGAAGTAATTTAGTATCGTTGACTTGCCCTGCGAGCTCAGTTTTATAGCGAACTTGCCCGAGTGCGCGTCGCTCACAACGCTGACCGCGTCCGAAGGGGACGCGCTCCAGCCCGGAGGCGCGTTCTCAGCCGGCACAGCCGGAAGGTCCGGGTTCTCCCCGGGAATTGTGCGCACCCTTTCCATGTCGCCGTCGTCAAACACGTTATCCCCCGCCATCCCGTACCCTCCGAGACCGCATATCATTACCAACGCCATACCGATACATAAAATCTTTTGCATCAACTCTCCTTTTATCATCCCCACCTTACTCCTCCCCTGTCAAAGGGGAGGAAATATATGATAAATATCATATAAGAAAATTATCTCCTCTCCCCCCTTTGATTTAAGCTATTTCCATAATCTTCCTCCCCCTTAATGGGGGAGGATTGAGGTGGGGGTGAATGTAGTGGGAGAGGATTAAGGTGAGGGGACAATATTTTTAATCTTATTAATTCCAATACTCCCTCTGTGTTTTGAAAAACTTCATTGTCCCAGAATCTTAAAACCGTGAATCCCTGCCCCGTTAACCATTTATCCCGTTCTCTGTCTTTTACACTTTCGCTATGCTGGCTTCCATCCAATTCTACTATTACTTTTCTTTCAAAACAAACAAAATCAGCTACATATCTTCCTATTGGTGCTTGCCGGCGAAACTTGAGTCCTTCTATCTGCCGCCTTGCCAGATATTTCCATAAATGCCTTTCGGCATCAGTAGGATTATTTCTCAGGTTGCGAGAGAAAACCGCAATTTCTTTTTTCAATCATCCCCGCCTTAATCCTCCCCTATCAAAGGGGAGGAAATTTTGTGGACTTATTTTTTAAGGAAAACTACCTCATTCTTCTTCAGGTCAGCCGTGACCTTGTCACCTTCTTTTATCTCCCCTGAAAGTATTTTCGCGGCGAGCGGGTTCTGTATGTAGTTCTGCAAAGCGCGCTTCAAAGGCCGTGCCCCGTATGACGGGTCAAACCCCGCCTTCGCTATGAATTCTTTCATGCTGTCGGTAAGCGTTATCTCTATTTTCCTGTCCGCGAGCATCCGCAGCAAAAACCCGGCCTGGATCTCCACTATTTTTTTCAGGTCATCCGTGCTGAGGTTCCTGAATATTATGATCTCGTCCACGCGGTTGAGGAACTCGGGCCTGAACGTTTTCCTCAACTCGTCCATCACCCTGTTCCTCGCTGCCTGGGGGTTATCCCCCACCTCGGCTATAATGTGGCTTCCCACGTTTGACGTCATTATTATTATGGTGTTCTTGAAATCCACTGTCCTGCCCTGCCCGTCTGTCAGCCTGCCGTCGTCCAGGATCTGCAGCAGTATATTGAAAACGTCCGGGTGCGCCTTTTCTATCTCGTCGAAAAGCAGCACTGAATACGGCCTTCTGCGCACTGCTTCCGTGAGATACCCGCCTTCCTCGTATCCCACGTATCCGGGAGGCGCGCCTATCATCCTTGAAACCGTGTGCTTTTCCATGAATTCGGACATATCCATCCGCACCATCGCCCGCTCGTCGTCAAACAAAAATTCCGCGAGCGCCCGCGCGAGCTCAGTCTTCCCCACGCCTGTAGGCCCCATGAAAATGAACGAGCCTATCGGCCTGTTCTTGTCCTGCAGGCCGGCCCTTGCCCGCCTTACCGCCTCAGCCACCGCCTTCACTGCTTCATCCTGTCCGACAACCCTCTGCTTTATCTTTTCTTCCATGTGCAGGAGTTTCTGCTTCTCTGTTTCCAGCATCCTCGCGACCGGTATGCCCGTCCATTTTGAAAGCACTTCCGCTATGTCTTCCTCGTCAACAACTTCCTTCAGCATCTTTGTTTTCTTCTGCATCTCTTCCAGGGCATTTGATTCTTTTTCCAATTTTTTCTGCAGTTCTATCAGGGTCCCGTACCTCAGCTGGGAAACCTTTTCAAGCTCTCCCTTCCTTTCAGCCAGCTGTTCCTCTGTCCTGGCCTTCTCTATCTCGGCTTTTACCTGGCGGATCTTCTTTATCGCCTCTTTTTCCTTCTGCCAGTGGGCTTTCAGCCCGGAATTCTTCTCTTTCAGGTCCGAAAGGTCCTTTTCGATCTTCTTCAGCCGTTCGACCGCGCTCTTGTCCAGCTGGAGCTGGGTCCCTTTGGGATCCGTTTCTTTTTTAAGCGCGGCCCTTTCAATTTCAAGCTGGCGGACGTGCCGCTCTATCTCGTCTATCTCAGTGGGCATGCTGTCTATCTCAATGCGCAGGTGTGAGCAGGCTTCATCCACAAGGTCTATGGCCTTGTCAGGCAAAAACCTTCCGGAAATATATCTGTTTGAAAGCACGGCTGCCTGCACAAGCGCCTCGTCCTTGATCTTCACTCCGTGATGCACCTCGTACCGCTCTTTAAGCCCGCGCAGGATAGCTATGGTGTCGTCAACCGTGGGCTCGCCCACGAAAACCGTCTGGAACCTGCGTTCAAGAGCAGCGTCCTTCTCTATGCTCTTCCTGTATTCGTCAAGCGTGGTGGCACCGATGCAGCGCAGTTCTCCGCGGGCGAGCGCGGGTTTTAGCATGTTCGCGGCGTCTATCGCGCCTTCCGCTGCCCCTGCTCCGACAAGCGTGTGCAGTTCGTCAATAAAACAGATGATCCTGCCCTCTGACTGCGTGATCTCTTTTAAAACCGCTTTCAGCCTGTTCTCAAACTCGCCGCGGTATTTCGCACCCGCAACAAGAGAACCCATGTCAAGGGCGAGTATTACCTTTTCTTTAAGGGTTTCCGGAATGTCGCCGTTGGCTATGCGCTGGGCAAGGCCTTCGACTATAGCTGTCTTGCCAACTCCTGCCTCGCCGATCAGCACCGGATTATTCTTCGTGCGGCGGCTCAAAACCTGGATAACGCGGCGTATCTCGTCATCCCTGCCTATAACCGGGTCCAGTTTTCCCTTTTTCGCGAGGGCAGTCAGGTCCCTCGTGTATTTTTCCAGCGCCTGGTATTTCTCTTCCGGTTCCTGGTCTGTCACGTTCTGCCCTCCCCTTATTTCTTTTAAAATATTCAAAACAGCGTCTTTTGAGACGCCGGTGTCTTTCATTTCCCCCGCGATAGCAAGGAACAGGTGCTCTGTCGAGACGAATTCGTCCTTAAGGGCTTTCGCCTCTTCAAACGCCTTGTCGAAGATCCTGCCAAGCCTCTGCGAAAGGAAAACCTGCACCTCGCCCTGCACCTGCGGCATGGTTTCGATCTTCGAAACCATCTTTCCCGCGAGGTCGCCTGGGTCCTTGCCGGCTTTTTCAAGGATGGACGGTATAAGCCCGCCCTCCTGTTCCAGAAGCGCGAGCAGAAGGTGTTCGGCATCTATCTGCTGGTTATTGTGCTTCCGCGCGATCTCCTGCGCGGCTGCAACCGCCTCCTGCGCTTTGATTGTCAGCTTTTCAAACTTCATGCCCGTTCCTTACCTTTTCCAACCTCGTAGGTTGGAATGGTTTATTAGGGGTAAAATGAAGGGGATATCACCCCATTTTCATCCATATAAAATATAATCAGCAAACCTAAAGGTTTGCCCTACGATAAAAATCCTTGTTGTTGCGTTGACATGTTGATACGTTGACACGCTTATTGGTTTGGTGCCTTCTCAAGCAGTCGGATAAAATCTATTTCAACGTTGGAGTCCGGGACAGAGTTGGGGTCAAAACGCAATTCGCTGATATTCCCTACCCAGGAGTCCTTCTCGCCCAGGTCCACCAGGTATTCGTGGAACTCATTATCCGGCTTTAATTTGAAGGTCTTGCTGTTTTGCTCGCTGACAGGGCCCTGGTCGTTCGCCCAGAACAGCTGGGCCGAGGAACCTTTGTCTATCTTCATTTTTATAAGCGCGAACCTGTATTTCGAAGAGTCGATCTCAACCCGGCACAGGAACGAAGGGTCATTCGTCTCGATCTTCGCCTTCATCGCGCCGTTGTCCGCGTCCACGTCAGCCAGGTTCTGCAAAACTATCCAGCCTTCGCAGTCGCCGTCCTTATTGAACTCCCACGCTGTTTTTGATGCCTGCTCCTCGATCTTTTTCGGCTCTTTTGACCTGTATATCCTTATCCAGTCTATCTCTATCTCGTCGCCCGCAAGCCCTATGTCAAACCTCAGCTTGTCCAGCGTGCCTTTCCACTTGCCTTCCGGCTTTTTGAATATCTGGTACGTGTGCCATTTGCCGTCCCCTCAAGCCCTATCCAGAACGATTTATCCTGCGAAAGGCCTGGCTCTCTTTCCGTGGAGTAAAAAACCTCGGTTCCCATAACGTTCTCGCTTGTCCTCATCCTCAGGGCGATGCATTCTATGTCCTTCACGTCCGCGTCCACACCCTGGGTCGTGAGCTGGGGGTCTTCCCCAACC
>Ga0100387_10003926_pt1 | contig 12367 bp, 11 predicted proteins | sample CryGeymeta201511_FD_81547 | JGI IMG/M metagenome (GOLD analysis project Ga0100387, IMG submission 81547) | Groundwater microbial communities from Crystal Geyser aquifers in Utah, USA - Crystal Geyser metaG 2015-11 | ecosystem: Environmental > Aquatic > Deep subsurface > Groundwater | place... | reverse complement strand
TGAAGGCCGAATTTAGCTAAAAGTTTTTCGTTACCGGCGATTTGGTAGCGCAATAATTCTGAATAAACTCCGGGTTTACCGGCCAATGATTGCGGCGTGCCCGCCCCGACCAGTTTACCCTGGTCGATCACTAAAATCTGGTCGGCCGATTGGATCGTGCTAAACCGATGGGCAATCACAATCGTTAGCTTATCTTTCATTAAATTTTCCAAAGCCTGCTGAATCGCGCTTTCGGATTTACTGTCCAAACTGGAAGTGGCTTCGTCTAAAATCAAAATCGGAGAATTATGAATAATTGCCCGGGCGATTTGGATCCGCTGTTTTTGGCCGCCGGATAATTTCACCCCCCGCTCGCCGATTTGGGCGTCCAGTTTGCCAGGCAAATCCATAACAAAATCAAAAGCATTGGCTTGTTTTAAAGCCTTGATAATCTCCCTGTCTGTCACCCGGCCCATGCCGTAGCTGACGTTTTTCCTAATCGTCGTCGAAAACAATTCGTTATCCTGAAACACCAAGGAAATGTGGCTGCGGATAAACTGATGGGTTAACTTCGAATACGGCCGGCCGTTAAGATAGATTTCCCCTTTAGTTGGCTGATAGAACTTTAAAATTAAATTAATTATCGTCGATTTGCCGGCGCCGGAATGACCGACTAAAGCGACCGTTTGCCCGGCTAAAATATTAAAGCTAAGATTGTGCAGCACTGTTTGGCTATCGGCATCGTACCGAAAAGAAACATTCTCAAACCTAAGGCTCGGTTTAGAAATTATTCTTTTAACCGGCTGCGGGGATAAGTTTAATTTTTCTTCAGACGGCAAAGCCATCACCGCAAAATATTCTTTCGAGCCGGCTTCGGCCTGCTGGATCCGCTCCAAAATAAAACTCATTCCGAACAACGGCCAGCGGATTTGATTAACCAGCTGTAAAATCAGCACCATCTCGCCGATCGTTAATTGGCCGCGGAAAGTCTGGTAAAAAGTTATTAAAGAAATAACAATTAAAACCAGTTCCAGGCTGGTCTCCCTGACAAAATTGATTAAATGGTAGACGGTTGATTGCCGGTCATAGATTTGATTGACCTTGGCTAAAGTTTTAGAAACCAATTTCCACTCGGACAGCTGGGCCATAAACCCCCGGACCAAACGGATATTGCCGATGACCTCGCTGATCCGGCCGCGGGTCATGTCTTCCAACTGGTTTTTGGCAACTTCTTTTTCGCCCCATTTTTTGGTCGAGTAATGACTGATATAAATGTAGGCCGGGAAAATCGCTAAAGCCAAACCGCCGATCAGCAGATTATAGTAAAACAAAATGCCAACGGTAAAAATGCTCTGGAACAGCGCCGGCAGGACAAAGTTGGTCAGCATCCCCATGAAATCCTGAATCGATTGGATTCCCCGGCTTAGCTGGTTTAAAATTTTGCCGGAGATTTCCGAATCGAAGTACTTTTGCGGCAGGGTAAACACGTGGGTGTAAAATTTTTCCGTCAGGAACCGCCGCAAACGGCTGTTGATGTAATCGCCGAAGCGCATCGACAGCGAATTTAAAATTGCTGCCAGTAAATTAACGCCTAAAATTCCCAGCATCAACCAGCTCACGGTGGTTAAATCTCCCGATTGTTCGGTGAGCTGTTTTTGAATGTTATCAACGATAAACTTAATCAAAAACGGCTGGACCTGCTGGAGCACGGATATTACCAGCACCAAAAGACTTAATAATAAAGTGAAGCGGTACAACGGCCGGGATAAAGTAATGATCTTTTTGATATTAGTCATGTCTTTGCTATATTAATGTATGGATTTTATTCTGTCGATCTTTAATTTTATCCTGCACATCGACATCCACCTGGGGGAAATCATCTCCCAATACGGCACTTTAGCTTATTTAATTTTATTTGGCATCATTTTTGCCGAAACCGGCTTTGTCTTTACCCCGTTTCTGCCCGGCGATTCGCTGTTGTTTGCCGCCGGCGCTTTTGCCGCCTTGGGCCATTTTGAGATCATCTGGCTGCTATTATTATTATGGCTGGCCGCATTCTCGGGCGATACCGTCAATTACTGGATCGGCCATTTTTTCGGCCAAAAGATTATTGACAACCCCCGCTTGCCAATCAAACAAGAACATATTGATAAAACAAAAGCGTTTTACCAAAAATATGGCGGTAAAACTATCTTTTTGGCCCGGTTTGTGCCAATTGTCCGGACTTTCGCCCCATTCGTCGCCGGCATCGGCAAAATGCACTACCGCCAGTTTATTACCTATAACCTAACCGGCGGCTTCACCTGGGTGGCCGGCTTTACCGGCCTAGGCTATTTTTTCGGCAACCTGCCCCAGATTAAGGATAACTTTTCTCTGGTAGTCCTGGTAATCATTTTCCTCTCGCTTCTGCCAATGCTGATCGAATTTCTTAAAGCACGGTCAGCTGTCCGACCATCCCGTTAGCCAGATCAAAATCATGCTGTAAATTAGACGCTTTACGGGCGGCATAACGCCCTAATCCGGGCTAATAATTCTTCAAAGGCAAACGGTTTAGTTAAATAGTCGTCGGCGCCGCTGTCCAAACCGGCAACTTTATCATCTAATTGGCTTTTGGCGGTAAGTATTAAGTCTAAAATAATCACGTCGTAATCTTCACTGGCCGCCAAATCATAGCCAACCAATGCTCGTCCTCAACTACTGAAAATTAAAGATAAGCTTTAATCCATTCAGGATTGGTTCCCAACTGCCTCAGCCGTTTAACGACCTCGGTCTGCCCTAAACCATTCTCCTGCCATTTTTTGGCTAACAACTTAACTCCGTCCTGGACCGCATCGTAAGGAAAATGGATCCAGGCATCGGTTTCGGCGCCGTAATAATCCGGCTTAAAGGTTGACCACGGTTTATATAAGAGCGTGGCCGTGATAATCGATTGGGGTTTTAAATCGGTTAAATATTTATAGACAAACTCCAGCGAACCGCCGGAATCGGCGACGTCGTCAAACAATAAAATCCGCTCGCCTTTAATCGGCTCAGGAATATCCTGATAAATTTTCGGCTGGTCCAGTTTCTTATAGATCCCCCGGCTGTAAAACTTGACCCCGATTGAAGCGACTTTATCCACACCCAGAAAATCAACCATTGACCGGGTCATCGGCCAACCGCCTTTGGCTAAAGTCACGATCCGGTCAAATTTTTTCTTGTCCTGAATTATTTTTTGGGATACCTCAAAAGCCAACTGGTTCATTTCGTCCCACGTCGGGGCAATAAACTTGGTTTTCTCGCCGGGAAATTTAATGACTTTAAAGTTCATTGACTCCGCTCCTCAAACGTTAATTGATAGTCACCTTCAAGGTCGGACCTTGAAGCAATAATTTTGGTAAAAATATGTGCGTACGGTGGGAAAAAGATTTCTGCCTTGAAATCGCCTTTAACTTTAGTCAAATAAAGTTTGTCGACTAAGTTTTGTTCCAAGGCTTGTTTAAAAATCTCGCCGCCGCCGATGATGAAAATCTCCTCCGCTCCCGACTGGCTTTGGGCAAAACTAATTGCCTCGGCCAATGAGTGAACCACATTACACCCGGGGGTGGAATAATTTTGATCGCGGGTAATGACAATATTTGCCCGCCCCGGCAAAGCCCGGCCAATCGACTCGTGGGTTTTACGACCCATGATGATCGGGTGGCCCATGGTGACGACTTTAAAATGGGCAAAATCGGTTTTAAGACGCCAGAGCATCCGGTTTTTGGCGCCGATACCTAATTTATCATCAATGGCAACTATGATAGATGTTTTTGTTTTATTAAGCATAGATTTTTCTTAAACGTAGATTGCTCAAAACTATAGCTAAAATAATAATTATTGACCCTAATAATTCAAAAGATGTAGGAATTTCTTTGAGAAAAATGACTCCGATAATTTCAATAAAAATTAACTGCGAAGCCAAAACGATAGAACCAATATTTAACTGAAAATTTTTAAAACCGGTAAACAAAAGTATTTGAATAATTACCAAGCCAATACCGAAAACAATTAAGGTTGTTATCGATACTGGAGCAATTTTAATCCGGTTAAACTCGTTAAAGAACCAAGTCAGAATAAAAGACAGGCCTGCTCCAGAAACCATCTGATAGAGCATTACTGTCCAGCGATTAACTTTATCGGCATAAAACTTTCTCGTAGCGTTACTGACACCGTAAAGCACTCCGCCGATAATTCCGGTAATAATTCCTTTGCCGCTTTGAATAAAGTTAAAAGGATAGGCTAAAAAAATTAAACCCAAGATTAATAAAATAGCTGAAATAAAATGGTTAATCATAACTCTTTCTTTGAAAAACATTTTGCCTATAACAAATGAAGTTAGCGTGGTACTGGCAAATAAATAAAAAAAAGCGTTGGCGGCTTTGGTAGAGATAACGCTTAGAGTAAAAAAGATAATGTAAAGCGGAAAAGAAAGGATAAAAGATGAAAATAACAGTTTATTTTGAGGCTTAGTTATAAAAGGAATGCGCTTGATAATTAAATAAGGCACAATTAATAAACCGGCAATTAACATTCTGCCGCCAGCTTGAGTCAAAGGACCAATATATTGATTGAGAATTCGAACGAGCAAACCGAAGCAAGCGAGTAAAAGACCACATCCTAAAAGCGAGAAAAAACCTTTAGTTCTGTTCATAATCCATTTTACACTAACTAAAATTACCTCTATCATGTTCCGGGATCGTGATAGGCTAAAATCCTCCTACGACGGTAATATCGGCTTTAATGCCTGTATGCGGATTGTAGCCGGTAAGTTCAAAGTCGGAAAATTTAAATTTATCAATCGATTTAACTTTGGGGTTTAACTTCATCACCGGAAACGGCCGCGGCCGACGGGCTAACTGGATTTTCACCTGGTCAAAATGGTTCTCGTAGATATGGGCATCGCCGAAAGTGTGGACAAATTCCCCGGGTTGGTAACCGGTAACTTGAGCCAGCATCAAAGTTAACAGCGAGTATGAAGCAATGTTAAACGGCACTCCCAAAAACATGTCCGCACTGCGCTGGTATAAAAGCAGGGATAATTTTTGTAGGCCCATTCGTCCCAAATATGAACATCGTTATCAACTAAGTATTTAATGTTTTCCGAGCCGGCCAAAAACCGATTTTAACTTAACCCCGGTCGAGTGGCTGATTTTCCAGGCACCGTTGTCAAGTGTATCCTGCAACAGATTTAAATATTGATATTCCGGGTGAGTTTTTTCCATCATTATGTTATAGTAGACCAATGAAACAAATAAAAGTCAACTCAAAACGCCGTTTGATTATCATCGCCGCCATCGTCATAGGCTTAGCTGGTTTGCTTTTTTATTTTAAAAACCAGTTCGTGATTGCCTGGGTCAACGGCCGGCCGATTACCCGATTCACCTACAATCAAGAATTGCAAAAACTGGCCAAAAACCAAGCCATTGACAGCCTGCTGACAAAAAAACTAATTCTGGCCGAAGCGGCCAAAAATAAAATCGCGGTCAAGCAGGAAGAGATTGATTCAGCCATCAAAGACATTGACGAGCGGACCAAAGCCCAAGGGACTAATCTGGATGAATTGCTTCTGGCCCAAGGCATTACCCGGCAAGCCCTGCAGGAAGAAATCCGGCTGCAAAAATTGCTGGAAAAACTGGTCGGCGAAATTACCCTTGACGAAGAATTAATCACCACTTACTTTAACGACAACCAAACCACCCTTTTTAAAGACAAAAAATTAGAGGAAGTTAAAGAAGAAATTAAAACCCAATTGAGCCAACAGGAATTGATTAACAAAATCCAGGAATTAATCGCCCGGTTGCAGGCCGAAGCGAAGGTAGTTAACTGGCTGTAACAGCCAAGCGCCTAAATCCGTTAGGGAAAACCGGCCGTCATTATTAAAATCCACCGGTAGCAGCGGTTTAAATTTAACCTGATTCTCCCCTTTAGCCAATTCCATCCAGGTTTGCCGCGGCAGATAATAAGGCTTGACTATCACTAAACGGTAATTATTGCCGGGGACAACGTTGTAAAGTTTAACCGGCTCAAATCGGCCGAAATCAAACTGATTAATTTCCTGCAGCAGCCGGTTCTCGGCATCGTAAAGCAATAACCGGTATTGATCGTCGTCAGCCGGAACTTTATACCAGCGCCGGGCGGAAATCACCACGGTCGGCGGCGGCACAACCGTAATTTTTTTCTCAATCAGCGCACCAAACGGCTGACTGCCTAAAGCTAACTGCAGTTTTAAATCGATCAATCCGGCATTGGCCGGAGTTTTAAAATTAAAATCAATCCTGGCCGCCTGGCCCGGTTCGGTGGTATTAACGTGGCCGGCAAACCAATCCTCCCCGGACAGGTTACCGATTACCCGTAAGCTAAAATTCTCCCGCTCCCAAATCGACTGCCCGGTGTTAATCAATTCCAACCAAAAATGGTAATCCGAGGCCGCGACGACATTATCGGGCAAATTTTGATCGATTAACTCACTGTTCTGGATTTGCTCCGGCCGGCCGCTGGTTTTAGGTAAATTAGCCACCGCTCCATAATGAGGCAGGCCCAACCACGAAAATTGTTTAAACGGCAGGGCCGGATAATTTAAAACAAACGGCGTTACCGCCACCAAATTCGGCTGCTGCCAAACTTGGGTATAAGCCTCGGTATAAAGTTCCGATAAACCGGGAACAGTATTCACCCAGCCGGTTTCTGTAATAAATACCGGTAGGTGGCCGGGCAAACCAAACCGGGATAAATAATTAATTTCGGCTTGATAACTGCGGATACTGCCCAGCCCCGAACCGATGATTGGCCCGGAAAAAGCCGGATTGGGGTAGCTGTGCGAGTTCCAGCCGTCAAACAGGGTAAAAATTTCCGGTACGGCTAAAGCCATTTGCCGCCAATACTCGGTGGCCGCCATTGTCTCTTTCGAATTAGGCGCGGCCGTGTCCAAGCCGGCGGGCAGGATAAAAAAATCAGCCGAGGCGGCCTTAAGCCTGGTTTGAAATTCTTTAACTATGGCCGCGTACTCGTGCGGCTTTATTTCATTACCCCACTCTTTGGCATGATTAGGTTCGTTGAATAAAATCACATAGCGATTTTGCACCACCCAATTTAAAGAGTTTAAAAATTCGACCCAGCGGTCAACGTCTTCGCTGTTGGGATTGACCCAATGTGAGTTTTCCGGAACCGTAGCCAGGCGGACAAGCGGAATTAAATGCCGCCGGCGCATTTCGTCAAAAACCGCCTGCCATTTAGCCCGGTTCAAGTCGTTAAAACGGATCACCAAGGTAACGTAGCCCCAATCGCCGTTAGTGTTAACCAGCCCGGCCGCAGGTGCTAAATCCTCCGCTTCCAAAATATGAATTCCAAAGCGGTTATTGGGAACAAGCCTCGGATCAACAATCGCCTGCACCGGAACGGCTAACAACAACCACAATAAAAATATCCCAAAAAAAACCAATGGTTTCATTGAAACATTAGTTTACCATACCAAGATAAATCTTTATCCGTACTGTACGGTCGCACTGGATAGATATAGAATTCTACTTATTTTCAAGAATTTTTTGAGCATAGGCTAAACGCTTAATTACTTCCTCTTTACCTAAAATATATAACACATCAAACAATGGCGGCGTGGCCGAGCGGCCGGTTACCGCTAAACGGATCGTCATAAACGCCGGCCTTGGTTTAAGGTCTAATTTTGCTTGCAGTTCATGCAGTTTGGTTTCCAAATTCACTACCGACCATTCAGTTATCGAGCTAACCACTTTGCTCACCTGCAGTAAATATTCCGCTGTCTTTTCGGCCGGCATACCCGATTCTTTTAAAACCGCGGCGGCCTCTATCTTTGGTTGAGTCACGAAATAACTGGTTAAATCATCCAGCTCGGACAATTTAACAATTCTTTCGGCCAGCAACGGCCAAATTTGTTTTAATTTATCGTCTGCTAGATTTTTAGGTTGAAAGGGTTTGAGCCGTTTTAAAACTTCGGCTTCCGGCAATAACCGCAACCATTGGCTATTAAGCCAATTTAACTTGTTAATATCGGCAATCGGACCGGTCAGATGCAAATCTTTAAATTCAAAGTGTTTAATGAGCTCGTCCAGCGAAAAGACTTCTTTGCCCTCGGGATGGTTCCAAACCCGGGTAGCCAAAAAATTAATCACCGCTTCCTTAAGATAACCTTCTTTGATATACCAATTAACCGAAGCGTGACCGTGACGCTTGGAAAGTTTTGACCGATCCGGATTTCTTAAAATCGGAGTGTGGATAAACAGCGGCGGCTGCCAATTAAAAAATTGGTAGATCAGCAGATGTTTCGGCGCCGAGCTCAACCACTCTTCGCCGCGGATCACATGGGTAATGGCCATCAGGTGATCATCAACCGTCGCCGCTAAATGATAGGTGGGCCAACCGTCAGATTTTAACAAAACCTGATCGTCAATAATATTGCTGTCAAATTTCACTTCGCCGCGCAAAAGATCGTTAACCACAATCGTTTGATTCCGCGGGACTTTTAACCTAATCACGTGCGGTTCACTTTGGGACCGCTTCGCCGCGGCGACCGGATCAAGTCCACGGCAATGCCGATCATACATCGGCGGCTGACCCAGTTTTGTCTGCTCTTCCCGCACTTGAGTTAATCGTTCGCTGGAACAAAAACAATAATAGGCGTGACCTAACTGAATCAATTTTTGAGCCTGTTCTTGATATATCTTGAGTCTTTCCGATTGACGGAAAATTTGATTGGTATCCGGTGACAAACCAAACCAATCCAGGGCGGAAAAAATGGCCGCTTCGGCACCGGCAACTTCCCGTTTTCTATCAGTATCCTCGATCCTCACCAAAAATTGACCGTTAAATTTTTTGGCCACAATGTAATCTAACAGGGCTTGAAAAACCGTCCCGATGTGCGGGTCGCCGGTCGGCGAGGGCGCTAAACGTGTTTTTATCATGTCCCTATATTATACTCAAAATATGGCCACCTTAACCGAAACCGCAATCGGGATCCGCAAACTGATTAAATTAAGCCTTGTAGGACTAGTGGTATTTTTGGTCTTCAGACTGGGATTGTTTATGTTTAACACCTATCTGCGGGTCGTTAAACCCTCCCCGCCGCCGCCGGCAACCATCGCTTTCGGCAAACTACCCCAACTGGCATTCCCGGAAAAACTCCATCCCGAACTGACCCTGCGGCTGGAAACTCCTACCGGCGGCACCCCGAATTTGGGCGATCGGGCCACTGTTTTGCTGATGCCCCAGGTCCGCCCCAGTTTTTCCGCCCTCGATGAAGCCAAAGTGATTGCCAACAAGCTTAATTTCCGGAACCAGCCCGGTGAAATCACCGAACGGCGCTACCGCTGGGAATCGAGCGAGTTTTTACCCAGCACTTTGGAAATGGACATTGTCAGTAACAGCTTTATCTTAAAACGCAACTGGCAGGCCGACCCAACCATTCTGACCAATAAACAGCTGCCGGGCAAAGAGCAAGCCGAAGCCGAGACAAAATCCTGGCTGCGGCAAATCGGTCTGAATGACGAAATTCTCAACCAAGGCCGGGTCACTGTCAGTTATCTAACCTTTCAGTCCGGCCAATACGTCAAGGCTGTCAGCTTATCGGAAGCCGATTTTGTTCAAACCGACCTGTTCCGGCCCAATATTAATGAACTGCCGGTATTGACTGAAAATCCGGACAGAGGCGTGGTCCGGCTGATTTTTTCCGGAGCGGAAGAAGCCGAAAAAAGAATCGTCCAAGCCGAGTATAACTACTTTCCGGTTAACCTGAACGAAACCGCTACCTACCCGATTAAAACCGCCTCGCAGGCCTGGCGGGAGCTGCAAACCCGGCAAGGTTATATCGCCGCCATCGGGGAGAATCCGGAAAACGTAATTTCTGTCAGAAGAATTTATCTGGCTTATTTTGATAATGCGACGCCGCAAGGATTTTTAATGCCGGTGATTGTTTTCGAAGGCGACAACGGCTTTTTCGGCTATGTCGAGGCGATCACTAACGAGTGGCTGGAACCACAACCTGCCAATGGTGGTTTGAATAGGCCCAATTGATCAAGGCTGCGGTTTCACCGAACCGGTCCGCACTTCCTAAAACCACGGTGACTAACTCCCGGCCGTCGCGGGCCACATAGGCCACAAAACACTCGCCGGCCGCTTTGGTCCAGCCGGTTTTTACTCCGGATAAACCGGAAACCACTCCCAAAAGTTCGTTAATGGTGGTCAAATCATGGACCAGGGTATTATCGGCATCGCTAACAGTAATCCCCAAGGTACCGACAATCTTTCTGAAAGTCTCATTGGTCATGGCGGCGGCGGCGATCAAAGCCAAATCATGGGCCGTGGTGTAATGACCGTAAGCGTCCAAACCTGAAGCATTGGTAAAATTGGTATTGGTTAAGCCCAATTCGGCCACCTTCTGATTCATCGCCTCAATAAACGCGTCTTCGCCGCCGGGAAAGTTTTGCGCGAGTATTGTGGCGGCGTCGTTGGCCGACTGGACCAACAAACCATACAGTAAATTTTCCACACTGATCCGCTCACCCGGTCTTAATTTCATTACCTGGCCGGTTTGATGGACCGAGTCGATCATAATAATCTGATCTAAAGAATAAGAATCTAAAACCACTAAAGCCGTCATAATTTTGGTCGTGGAAGCCGGCAGAAGTTTTAAATCCGGACTTTTCGCATAGAGAATGGTTTTATCGTTGACGTCGATAATCACGGCCGAGCGGGCTGAAACCCATGGCGCTTTGACACCGGTAACATTGACCGGCGAATCGGTCGGCGGCAGATAAACTTGAGGCAACGCCCGTGTCAGCGGCCTAGCTTCGCCCAAGTCTAAGTCATAAAACTGGTTACGCCCTGGCAACAGCCCTAAAATTATTGCCGCCAAAATCAAGTTGAGCTTAATTTTAGGATTAGCCTTTAACCAGTCTAAAAAAGCTTTCATTCTACTATTTTCAAGTGAAGTTCTTTCAATTGTTCTGCTGTTGCCTCACTCGGCGCAGAGACGACCGCGGTTTGGCCGGAAGCCACCGCCGGGTAAGCGATAACTTCGCGCAAAGACGGTTCGTTGAACAGCACCATCAACAGACGGTCAATCCCCGGGGCAATGCCGCCATGGGGCGGAACGCCGTAACTAAAGGCGTTGAGCATGTGAGTAAACTGCTGTTTTTGTTCCTGGCTAAACCCGATCAGCTCGAAAACTTTTTCCTGGATTTTGGGGTCGTGGATCCTGATCGAACCGCCGCCGACTTCATAACCGTTTAAAACTAAATCATGCTGAAGACCGCGGACTTTGAGCGGATCTTTATCAAGCAAGGGAATGTCGTCCGGATGCGGGCCGGTAAACATGTGGTGCGACGGGGCAAACTGGGCATTCTTGCCGGCACCGTGGAAAAAATCCGTCTGCGTCTGTTCGGCAAATAAAGGAAAATCGACAATCCAGGCAAAAGCCAGCTCGTCGGGATTTTTCTTGTCTTGTCTTAAATCCGGCTTGTCCGAACCATATTTTTTGACGGCTTCGGCGTGAGCAATTCGCGGCCATGGCGATTGGCTGATTTTTTTATTGGGAAAAATTTCTTTGACCAGCGCCGAAAACATCGCTTCAATTAATTGAAGAATGTCGTTTTGCTCGACAAACGACATTTCTAAATCCAGCTGGGTAAACTCTCCGTAAGCCCGGTCGTGGCGCGGATCTTCGTCGCGGAAACACCGGGCAATCTGAAAGTAACGCTCAAACCCGGCCACCATTAATAGTTGTTTGTACTGCTGGGGTGATTGCGGCAAGGCGTAAAAATTTCCCGGCTGGAGACGCGACGGTACCAGAAAATCCCGGGCGCCTTCAGGCGTAGTTTTGGTTAAAATCGGTGTCTCGATCTCCACAAACTCTTCTTTAATTAAGTAATCGCGGATAAAGTTCACCATTTTCGAGCGGGTGCGGATAATGTGATTCAAACGGGGGCGGCGCAAATCCAGGTAGCGGTATTTTAACCGGACGGTTTCGTCGATGTCGTGGCCGTCGGTGTCGATCGGGAAAGGCAGTTCCCGGCTAAGAGTCACTATTTCCACTTTTGCTGCTTGGATTTCAACCGTACCGGTAGCCAATTTGGGATTAACCAGTTTCTCCGGCCGCTTGACGACTTTGCCGGTTACATAGACAACCGATTCCGGTTTTAAACTTAATTCCCCCTGGTAAACCACCTGGACCAAGCCTGATCGGTCCCGTAAGTCAAAAAACACGATTTTACCGTGGCTCCTGACTGAATTCACCCAGCCTTTTAATAATACCGTCTGATCGACGGCTTGAATCGTCTCTTTAACTAAAGTCCGTTGCATATTTCAATTTTAGTTGACATTATAAAATTTATCCAGTATC
>Ga0100387_10003920_pt1 | contig 12374 bp, 10 predicted proteins | sample CryGeymeta201511_FD_81547 | JGI IMG/M metagenome (GOLD analysis project Ga0100387, IMG submission 81547) | Groundwater microbial communities from Crystal Geyser aquifers in Utah, USA - Crystal Geyser metaG 2015-11 | ecosystem: Environmental > Aquatic > Deep subsurface > Groundwater | place... | reverse complement strand
TCACGAGTCGGGATCACACAGTCAAAAAGATCTACTCCCTGCTCAACAGCTGCAAAAACGTCACGGATTTTTCCAATTCCCAATAGATGGCGCGGTTTTTCGGGAGGAAGAATCTTTGTCACCCATCCAACAGTCGTCCCCAAGGCTTCCTGAAAGTCCCCAAAGCTTCCACCAATCCCAAACCCAGGCACATCTTTTGAGCCCACGACTCGTGCTGACTCTTTTCGCAAGTCCTCGTATTCTCCGCCCTGAACAATCCCAAACAAAGCTTGATTTTCTTCAAAACCTTTATGAGCTTCTATCGATCGATCAAGCCAGCGGTGCGTGCGCTCCATGGAGTTTTTGATATATTCTTTTGAGTTTAAAGGCGACGTACACTCGTCAAACGCCATCATGATATTGGCGCCTATCTTGTGTTGCAGATCCATTGAAATTTCAGGACTGAGAATTTTGGGCTTTCCATCAAACTCAAACTCAACTCTATTTTCAGTAATTTTATTAAAATTCTTGTTGTCGTCATGGCTAATTCTTAAAGAATCAGATGCTGTAGGTAGTATTTTCCCAATTCCAGATCCACGCCCAAATCCGAGAGAAAATACCTGAAATCCACCACTATCTGATGCGATAAATCTGTCAGGGATCTGCATGAAGGAATGTATTCCGCCTGCTTTTTCTATTTTTGGAATGATTTCTTTGGTATATGTATGATACGTGTTGACGATAAAATACGGACTGGGAAGATCCTTCAATACATCGTTGGGAAGAGAACGAAGCTGTCCGTCTGTCGCGACTATTGCAAGTTCAGGAGTTTGAATTGAAGAATTACTTGTAGTGATTATCCCTGTTGAAATCTTTTTCCTTTTCCGTTGAATCTGAAACTTCATCATTCTGTATTGTACAGTGCGATATCAAATGCAGGATAGGCATTTTTTTTCAATCAATAATAGTAACGTATATAAATAATCGAAATGTAAACTATAATGAGAAGTTGTCATTGATAATTCAACTGTTTGGTGGCGTGACTCTACTTCACAAACCATGATGGATTTTCCGCCAACATGGCAAAGTGCATCATTAGCAACAGCATGGCCTGAGTCTTCATGGCCAGATCAACATCCATTTAAACACCTCATACTAGCCGTTGCATGGGGTACAAACGGCCCCCCCAACTGATTCAATCAATTCGCTCCATTATGATATTCTCAATGATTCACCACGAGAGCTCGTTCAAAAAGATGGAATTGTCTGGGTACGTTCATACAATTGCTCAACCAACACATGGGGAAGTTGGTCAACTGTTTCTTTAGATCAAGCATGGGGACAAAATGAAGGTGAAGGAAATAATCGACTTATACCAGAATGTGGATTCTATTGCAATCCTCCACCGCTTAATGGTAATTTTTCTTATTTTGCAGCCAATTATTTAGATTCTAAGTTTGCTGAAGAAATTGTCGTACAAAACGATTATGTTTGGTCGCGGAGATCAGAAAATAAATTTCTTGATACTATCAATATTAGTCAATTCTGGAGAATCACACAAACTGATATTTTCTTTCAAAGATACCGATCAGATTTATCAATCGTTGAGTATGCGAGAGGATATATCGATGATTACCTCTATATTTATGAATATACGAACTTTGCTCCAGTCCTTCAAAACCTTATCAATCAGAATTAGCCAGTTAGTACAAATACGATACGTGGATATATTGCAGGGAATGTTAGCGCACATCTTGGTAGATATTTTACTGACAGCATACAACAAAAAAATGATCTAGAAATTGCTAAACAACGAATCCTATATGTTACAGAAAATAAAGAGTATTGGTATATGGGAGAGCCCTGTTGTAGATTTGGTTTTTCAGATCTGGCAGGTCGTGGTATTCTTCTAAATAGTAGTGCAATTTGGAACACATTTTCAGACGAGGAGCAAGAGAAAACAAAAGAAATTTTTTGCTCTGATAATAACAGCGCCAATAAGCTTGGAATACCAACTGAATATTGCGGCTCAAAACCTGAGTCCGGAAACCAGTATGTGCTGGATCAGTATATAAAATCGTATGGATTGTTATATGGAACAGATCATCCCGACTTAGATTTCAACGGAAAAGCGAATGGATTTGATTTTTCACTTCAATCTTTGCAATAAAAAATATATGAACAAATCATTATTCACAATCAGCCTATTATTCATCTCATGTGTTTTTCTTCTTTTTCCTACTGACATATCAAGTAATGAAACTGACGTCTCAATTCTCTTACCTGAAACTGTTGATGTGAAAGTGAGCGAGAATTTTTTTGTCGATGTCACAATTGATCCGATAGGTGCGTCCGTTGCGGCAATAGACATTCAGCTCATATTTGACCCCAAAATACTCGAATTATTATCAATACAAAACACACATCCAGATACAGTATCTTTTGTACCAATAACATCTAATGAAGTTTTTGACGCTGAGCGTGTCATAAGTGAGGGAAACACGAAAGGAACAATTTTGTTTGGAGCAATCACTTATGATTATAATCAACAGCATTTCACCCCAAAAATTACGGAAAAAACAACTTTCGCACGCATTGAATTTCGTTCAATTTTAATGCCTGAAACCAGAAAAACTGAAATTACTTTTGTACATACAGAAGGCGATATATCTGATACGAATGTGATAGGGACAACTACTACTAACGATTTATTATCACATATTGTGAATACATCCGTAAACATCTTCCCAACAGCATTTCAATGTGAAGCATCTGAACCACTTTTTACCCAAGGAAACGCAAATTGTGATACATCCATCAACTTATTTGATTTTATCTGCTGGCGATATGCATATCTTGCTACGGAAGCTACAGCAAGTAATTGCGGTCCAACCGCAGATTTCAATGGCGATGGAAAGACGGATTTATTTGACTTTACAATTTGGCTCAATGGTTCCCGAAATTCAATCCCAACTACTCAACTCCAACTGGAGACATTGCAACGAAAATTGATTACAGAATTAAACTCCAAGGAATCTCAAAACTTCCAAAGCAATCAAGTCCGATCAATGTTGAGGTAACTCTTTCAAAAAATAAGGAAAAAATAGATACTCGAACTCTTTCCTTCACCTCGCAAAATGATGGCTCATGGCTCAGCACTTCCAACAATACAAATATTCTTAGAGGCTCAAATTACTCAGTTTTGATCAAAGGACCAAAACATCTTCAGAAAAAAATTTGTGTAAACAATCCGCTGGAAGTAATACCCGGAACTTATAACTGCAAAAAGGGTGAGATAACTCTTCAAAATGGAGAGCAAACTCTTGACTTTTTAGGTATTTATCTACTTGCCGGCGACCTTCCCCTTCAAAACGGGCTGATTGACGCAGTTGACATCATTTATGTTAAATCCAATTTGGGAAGCAAAGATCCAGAAGTTGTATCTCGGGCAGATCTAAACCTTGATGGAATAGTAGATTCTCAGGACTACACAATGATCATAAATGCGCTTTCATTTAAATACGATGAGACCTAGAGGAGAGCATTTAGACAAAATATACATCTTTGGACTTTTGTGTGAATATTTTGTATAGTGATAATAATCGTATATGAGATCATCTTTCTTCGATAACTTGGCAGTAATTTTTATCCCTCTCTTCCTCTTGATTGGATTGTTAATCGCGCCTTTTTCAAATGTATCGGCTCAATCTAGTCGTATTGACTACACTCCTAAACTCGACCATCTTGAGCCGCAAAATCCAAACTACCCAAAATATGCACCTAATCGAATAATTGTCAAATTTAAAAAAGATCAATCTCCGCTTGTACTTCAGGAAAAGGTTGATGAACGAATAAAACAACGATCTTCATTAACTGGTCTACTTTCTCAACAAATAACTGATGTTGCTTATCATATACGTGGTCAAGAATTACCTGAAATTCAATTAGAAAAGCTAAATTCTTTTGCAGAAATACGAGATGTTGAAGGCACGTCTATATTCAAGTTACTACCACAATCAAAAGAGACCTTTATATACGAAAACACTGAAAAAAAAGATATCGATGTAGAAAAGATTGCAGTAGATTTTGAAAAACTTAAAGAGGTTGATTTTGCCGAACCCGATTATGTAACACGAGCATTTTTTACTCCAAACGATACATATTATTCCATTCAGTGGAATTATGATAAGATCAACGCTCCAAATGCTTGGGATATTGAAAAGGGGAGCACAAATGGGAGTGTCATAATAGCTGTTGTTGATACTGGAATAGCATGGAATCACCTAGATCTTGACGATAAAATTCTGGCAGTATACGATCTTTGTAGTGGTGACATGTATATGGATTGTAGTGGGAGCAAGGGGTATGACTATAATACTCATGGATCTCATGTGGCTGGAACTGCAGCTGCAGAAACTAATAATGCCAAGGGAGTGGCAGGAACCGGCTTCAATACGAAACTGATTTCTCTTAAAGCTCTCGATAATCATGGGAAAGGATATGATACTTGGATGGCAAACGCACTGTATACTTTAATATATTATTATTCTGGAGATCATATTGTAGTGAATATGAGCCTAGGTCTTGGTAACAATTCCCAGGTCTTACAAAATGCAGTAACTGCCGCACACAATGCGGGATTTGTTATCGTAGCGGCTGCGGGAAATGAAAATACCAATACTATTTCTTATCCTGCAGGTTCTTTGGAAGTTATAAGCGTTGCTTCAATTGGTCCAAATGACACAAAATCATCCTTTTCTAATTATGGTCCAAGTTGGGTTGATATTGCCGCTCCAGGAGGAGAAATTCCCTGTAAGGGCGATGGGTCGAATTGTATTCTTTCAACAACATCGGTCGGAATAGATGGTCTTCATTATTTTGGCTTAATGGCTGGAACATCTCAAGCTTCGCCTCATGTTGCAGGTGCTGCTGCATTAGTATGGGGAAAAAATCCTTCATTTACCAACTTACAAGTACGCAATATCCTCCAGTCTAGTGCCAGTCAAATCATGGGAACAGGAACATACTGGAAATATGGCAAACTAAATGCGGCCGCGGCGCTTGCACCCCCGGCCGCAACTATCACCCCAATACCCACACTCACACCTCTCCCAACCTCAACACCAACTCTTACTCCAACTCCAACAACTGCACCGGCTCCAGATCTCATTGTAGAAAGTATCAACGTCATAGATTCACAAACTGGACCTTCCGGAACTTACGACATCGTAGTTACTATCAAAAATCAAGGCGATGCGACTGCTGGTTTTCACCGAAATTACCTTTACCTAAATCCTATAGATCAACCACCTATTCTAAGTACCCAAGACACTTCAAATGGAACTTATGGTGGCAACCTGCCGCCCGGACAAAATTATGAGTGGGCAATTATTGAAAATGCTTTTGCTGAAACAAACTACGTCATTTATGCTTGGGTAGATCGAGATAATGGAGTAATAGAATCCGACGATAGTAATAATCAACTTATGATTGATTATACCGTCTTGGCTCCAACTCCAACCCCTGATGCCTGCCCACTTTTCTCATTGGGGGACGTGACCTGTGATGGAGTTATCAACTCTGCAGATTATGCAGTTTGGTATACGGAATATTTATGCACTATTGATGATAATATCAACTGTACAACCGAGTCTGATTTTGATAACAATGGGATAATTAATTTATTTGATTTTGTGATATTGATTTCAGGTATTAGATATGTTTCTTTGAAGTAGACAAAGTTAAAATATAATATTATTATTATAATACATGGTTAAAAAAATAAAATCTCTAAAAAAATTTTTTAAGTATTTTACAAATAAGAAGTTAATTTTTATTGTTTTTATTGCCATTACCTCGATCCTTGGCTTACTTTGGTATATAAATAACTACGCTTATAAATCTAAAGCCACAGGAGACAGTATTACTGTCGACCTTCACGGTCCAAATACAAATCCTAAAATTGGTGAATATTTTACAGTTAAACTTAAGGCTTTTGAATACGGATATGAGATTGTCGCCGTAGAGATCTTTTTAAAATTTGACAAAACTAAACTCTCGTACAATGGATTTGAAGATCCTAGTGAATATTTTGAAGATGATGATCCACAAAATAGTGATGGTAAACCTGTGATTATTACTGATGAAATATTGGACTATGATGACACTCACTTTGTTGAACACCTGATATTGCTTAGGACTGGAAACTTGCCATCTATGATAGGTGCTGATGAAAGCTTGCTGTACTTTAATTTTACGCCAAGTGTTTCTGACTCTTCTGTTGTTGGCCTACTCAAAGAGGCCTCCTATAAAACAGCAATTTATGCGATAAAACACGACTACGCCAACAACATTCACACGCCGGTTGAGTTTGAAGTGACAATTGGTCAACCAAATGGAATTACAATCGACATCCAAACTGAGCCTACAGTCACGCCCACCACCACTCCAACAAATGTCCCTCCTACGGCTACTCCTACCAAAACTCCAACACCAACACTGACTCCCACTATTACTCCAACTTCAACTCCTATTCCACCAACTGCAACTATTACTCCAACAAATGTCCCTCCTACGGCTACTTCAACTCCAGTAGATACCTGTCCATATTTCCAGTATGGAGATGCAAATTGTGATGGAATAATTGGAATAGTAGATTTCGGCTGCTGGAGAAGTGTCTTTCTCACAGGTATAGTTCCACAGGCCTGTCAAGTTCATGATGCCAATAATGACGGGACGGTGACGGCTTTAGAGGCTGTAGATTTTGACAATAGCGGAACAGTAAAAATTATGGACTATGTGATCTGGAGAACTTATAAGATTGCCGGCGTGCCAATATGAATTCAGCCCATCCAAAAAAAAATACCAAAAATCTTTTAAAAAGCATCGAGATGTTTTTTTTGGCACTTGTTGTGGTTGGAGTTTCAGTTAGCATTCTGGGCTATTTTTATAAATATAGTCATAAATCAAAAGCTGATTCAGATAAAATTGCGGTTGAATTTTCTACAAATGAAATACTTTTAGATTCTCAAAATTCTTCTTCTAGTTCAAATATCCTTTTATTATCTCCTGATCAGCCCCTTGTTGGCGCTACAGTTTTGGTAAACTACCCAAAAGATATCGTGGACGTACAAGTTGACAACAGTGACTCTTGCTCAGATATTGAATTACTTTTTTCTTCTAATATTGATGAAGACGAAGGAACAATTATCATTACTAAAATTGCTCCGGATACTCAGGAGATCTTACCACAAGGGATTATATGTTTTGCAAAAATCATTTTTAGTAAAACTGCAGATGGATCAGGAGCGGTAACTTTTGCAGATGGTCCGCTTGGAAACCGCTCTTGGGAAATAGTTGGTGAAAATCTCCAGGAATATGCCCCATCCTATGCTGACCAATCAATAAACATCACAGTTTCAGATTCAGGAGTTACACCAAGTCCGTCAGAGATTCCGACTTATACACCGTCTCCAAGTCCTGATCCATCAATAACCGACGCTCCAACTGCGTCTCCAACTCCAGGCAGTACTCAAACATCAAGAAAGGTAGATTTTTCAATAAAACTACAAGGTGTTACAAAAATACCAAGAAATACTGGAGATATCCCAGTCGTGATTTCTTTTGTAAGAGATGAAGAGATCGTCGATACTCGATCGACGATCTTCAAAGTTCAGCCTGATGGTTCTTGGAAAGGAAGTGGGCAGTATGATAATCTTTTGAGTGGAGTTGACTATTTGCTGCTCATTAAAGGACCAAAACATCTTCAGAAAAAAATTTGTGTCGCTCGACCAAATGAAGCAATAAGTGGCCATTACAGTTGTCAAACTGGTAGTATAAGGGTAGAAAATGGCGATACAAATTTCGACATGACTGGTATTATGCTATTGGCTGGAGATCTGCCAGTTCAAAATGGAATCATTGATGCTGTCGATATCATTTATATAAGAAATAATCTTGGAAGCAAAGATCCAGAAGTTGTCTCACGGGCTGACTTAAACTATGACGAGATTGTCGATTCTCAGGACTATACAATAATAATAAACGCACTCTCTTTCAAATACGATGAGTTAGAATAAACAAACTTATAAGGATTCTGCCCTTCCGGGTTAATTTTCATTAAAAAAACCCACTTCTTTTGAGCTCAGTCGAAACAACCCTTCATCAAGACGTCGCTGATCAAGGTAATGTGCTGTAAATCCGACAGCTCTGGCAATTACAAACAATGCATTAAAAAATTCAATATCTACAAGTTTTTGTAAATCTGCCACTTCCATCTCCTCTTTCTCAGTTAGCAAATCAAGTAAAACAGCTCCAATTGCCCCGTCGACATTTAAAATCAAATTGCCTTTTTTAGAAGTTGTAATCTTTTCGATATCTTTTGCGAAGTCTGTATATGGCGTCTTTTTAATATTGCTAATAAACTTAAGTATCTCAAAAACACGTGGGTCTGGGGAGTCAATACGATATTTTTTGTGGCCGATCCCTGAGATTCGTTTACCCGACTTTGCAACTTCCTCAACGTATTCTGATGGAGAAATGTTTTGCCCAACACCTTCAAGCCAATGTCCGGCCGCCTGATTAATTGCGCCGCCAAAACGTGGCCCGATCGTAAGCAGTCCTGAAGCAAGAGATGAAACAAGATCTTTTCCGGCGCGGGCAGCGATCATAGTGCTGACCGCGCCTGAAACATATGGCCCGTGATCCACTAATAATTTCAAACTAAGCTCGATAAATTCAGCCGTGACTTTTGATTTTAATTGTCGCCCGAGGATCATAGATCCGACAATATGGCCGTAAGTTTTTGTTGTGGCAAAAGATAACATCTCCTCACCGATTATCTCAACAGAACCGCCAACATCCCTCGAGACAGAGTTCATAAATAGGGATGGGGTTCTTTTTTGAATTTCACTAATCTTGTTTTCCATTCGTAATTGCTCATTCTCAATTTGTAATTTAACATTCTCACTCTTGCCAATGTGCTTGATAAAATCATTAAATGAATTCGTCGCTTTAACGCCAACTTTTGCGAGCGCCTTAGTCTTGGATTTTGCGGTTTCGTCTCCCCGACTTGCCATAGCCTTTGCATGTCCAAATTGTGGAGGCATCTCAAACATCTCAGAAATTGTTCCTCCAATATAGGCAATGATTTTTTTCGTGATTTTTTTTGCGGCAATAGCACTTGCCAATTCATACTCATCATATCCTCCAAGTTCACCAAAATATATAATATATTCAGTCTCTTTATCTTTTTCTGCAGCGATAAAAGCCTCAATTGGAGTGACTGTAGGAAAGCGGTCTCCACCAAAAGATAACGAAAATGAAATCCTTTTCCCAAGTCTTGTCACAATATTTATCAACTCATTTGTCATCCCACCTGATGAGGAGAAAACCGCCACATTTCCAGGTTCAAAAAGTTGTGCTGTAGTCAATTGTTCAGCCTGAATTCCTCCTATTGGGCCAAGCTTCAATGATCCTGGAATTAAAAGCCCAACAGTAGCTGGCCCGATGACAAATTTATTAATCTTTTTTATTTTTGAATAAATTTCAATTGCATGTTTTTCCGGCACATTTTCCGCAAAAACTGCTCCTCCAAACAAATTTGGACAAGACTCAAACGCTTCTAAAGTAGAGGAGCGAGTCCGTCTACCTGAAGTAAGATTTATAAATAGCGAAATAGATTCTCTCAACTTGCTCGGCATCGAGTCAACGTTTGGATAGACTGGGATCAATATGTCTTGGTCTCCCCAAAATGCACGATGATAATTTTTGCCAGTGGCAACAATTGCTTTCAAATCAGGCTTGCTTTTCCCAGTTAAATAATCATAATCAAGCATTGACTGAATGATTCCCGGATATAATCCAAGAGCCAGAATTTTGTGTTTTGTGGTCCTTAATTTTTGGATATTTAACATAATATAATTATAACGATAACGATTTGACAACTTTCGCTACAATCTCGTAAAGTGGCATCTCCGGTCCTGCTACATACCCATACATATCGTATTTTTTTAACCATTCGTCAATCAAAGACAGCCCTTCTTTTTGTTTTGGACCACCTCGTCTGACAAAAACTTTAACATTATTTTCCCGCATCATTGTTTTTACCTCCTCAAATGCCTTAAGAATTCCTGAAAATGTAATGCGAACATCAGTGAAATTGGCGACTCCTCCACCAATCAGAATTACTTTTGATTTTGAGTTGCTTTTAAACATTGCCTTCAAAAACTCTTTTGTGTATAGATAAGTTTCTTCCTTTGATGGATTTCCCGAATATTCCCCGTAATTCCCCAACTCTTTGCCAAATCCGAGATTATAAAATTCATCAGCCAGAGTGATGCTGGCACCACCGCCTGAGAGTAGGACCCAGATCGCGCCATTTGGATTTAATAAAGTAAAAGACAGCGCCGCTTGGCTATTGTCATTTAGTTTTGAAATTGCAATTTCAACGAGTGACTTTTTTTGATCAGCGACAATATCTGATAACTGCCAACCTTTTGTGAAGTAGGAGGCTGTGCTATCAACTTCGACGGCTAGGTCTAAGATGTGTACTGAATTGCTAAATTGCTTAATTGCCAAATTGCTTCCTATACTTTCAACAACTAATGGATTAATCTCAAGAAATGAGACATAGTTCTCTTCAAAAAACTTTACAAGCGACTCGATAAATTTTGTCCCCACTCCAAGTTCTTTTGATATTTTTGAATAATCCTTATTTAGTAATTCAGACTTAACTTCATTTATTTTAGCCTCAATATCGATCCCGCCATGTTTGGAATATCGCGCTAATATGCCTGTCCTGACGCGCTCTAGAGAAATATATCTCTCTTGATCGGGCTTATGAGGCACCATCTCCTCAATAATCAATTGAGAATAGCCTGTCCTAGCAAGCTTTTTAACTGAATTTTCTAATTCGTCTTTCGTAATCCCCAGTTCAACAAGCCCCTTCTTCATCCTGCCTTTGACGCCTTGATCGACTTTCACAACGTACTTTTTCTCGCCTTGTAAAGAAGACAGGGGAGTGGTATATGAAATCTTTTTACCGTCAAAAACTGCGACGCCAGAATACGAAATTCCAAGTTCGCGGTAGAGAAGTTGTTTGGCTTTATGTTCTGTAAGTTTTACTCTGGACATGAGTTAAAAATGCGGATTTAAATGCCGTTTTTTGAGCAATGTCGTGGGCCCCTCTGGGTGACGACGCGAAAAAAATGGTATTTAAGTACGCAAGCAAAATATTAATAGCTAACCGTTACACTATTTTAGTCTACAAATTAGGGGAGAATCATTCGAAACTCCTTCCCCCGCCTTATTTTCAAGTTAATGATCCTGACATTTATTTAATACTCCCCTACCAAAAATAAAAAATATTTATTAAAAATAAATTAAAATAAATAATTTGAAATTCAAATTAAAAAATGGGAAAAAACTAGAAAACGAAAAATATTTTTTTAACTCAAAAAACCCAAAAAATACTCCCCTAACGTCGTTTAATGTAAAATAATTGGACTGTAATTACATATCAGCAAATTGTCAATATCGCGATAAATAGCCTTCTATCAGCCTATCTTCACTCTATCCAACCTCTCCCCTGCTGCCCACTTTTGGCCGGGGGAGTGGTTGATATTTTTTTTGGAAGGGCAAAAAATATCTCATGGCCATCTTTTTGACACGGGGTTATTATCTCATGAGGTGCATACTTTTAGACTTTAAAATCGCATATATTATATTTTGGCTGTGGAGATTCGATTAATTATTCAGGAAAAGCTCGTTAGACATGCTTATTAATTCTGAGGATACTATTTCTACAATCCCATCCCACTGATCAATGCTGACTGTGCCAAGAACTGTTCCGATACCTAAATATGCGTCCCTAACATCCGAAGCTTCGCTAAGTGCAAATCCTCTTAACATGCCGGATCTTATCTGTGACTGATAAACTCGACCATTATCTGTCTCTCCTATTGCAAATGTAGTGAGCCTAATTTTTCCATCTTGTGTAAGAGTATCAGTGCTTATCGGAATTGCAGGAGATAATTCAACCATCTTAAGAGCAGTTGCCGGATCGCCCCGTCTAGAAGAAGTAAAAACGTCAGATGCTAATGGGATAATCCCCGCTCTTATCATGGTTATAAGGGTGTCGCTCGTTGGATCGATCATTTGACTTATCAGATCTATTTTTTGACTTTCCGACAATGAAAGCGATTCCTGAACTTTAGACATTTCTATAATTTCATCAATTTCTACCATAATTATTTATTGAATAATAATATTAGGTAATTAGTTGATTTCGTAACCACAAGTTAATATATTTGGATTGTGGTTATGCTCAGTTCAAACTATCAAAAGCGTCTGACATCTTTTTACCTTGGAAGGAAGTACATGTTTTGTGGAAAAAG
>Ga0100387_10003919_pt1 | contig 12374 bp, 17 predicted proteins | sample CryGeymeta201511_FD_81547 | JGI IMG/M metagenome (GOLD analysis project Ga0100387, IMG submission 81547) | Groundwater microbial communities from Crystal Geyser aquifers in Utah, USA - Crystal Geyser metaG 2015-11 | ecosystem: Environmental > Aquatic > Deep subsurface > Groundwater | place... | reverse complement strand
GGCCTGCAACGCCAGACCAACCTCAAAACCTACACCATCACCCGCATCGGAGCCTTCGGCCTTGGTTTCAGCGACGCCACCCCTGAACAAGCACAATTCGAAGGAAATATCGAAGAACTCACCGCCGTCAAAATAGACCGCGGCTACGGACTGATCAGCATGGTGCGGATCAGCGTGGCCGGTAAAGGATAACCGGAGGAGGAGACATGCACGAAGATCAAATCCCGTACTTAAAATTTGCAAAGCGGCAAAACCTTCACAAGTCAATAAAAACAATCTCAGGGATCTTTCGCGGAATTTCCTTAGACAAAAAACTAACTGACGGCGAAGTGAAATTTCTTCAAGATTGGCTGGTTAAAAATAACCACGCCACGCTGAAACACCCTTACAATGAAATCACTAAAACAATAAGAGATGCGCTGGCCGACGGGGTCATCACGACAGACGAACAGGAAAACATCTTGTGGCTGTGCGAAAAATTCAACGCAGATCATGGATTTTACAATAACATCACAAGATCAATTCAGCATTTACATGGAATAACGCCGGGGCCAACTGGGAACAAAGCATCTCAACAGAAATGGCGGCAGTCGTTGATATCTACAACCAAAGAATAGACCGCGCACTCGCCGATATTGATCGCGATGAAAAAGAACTCGACGAAATCAAAAGTAAAATAAAAGAACTAAAAACTGTCAGCTATTAAAAATCACAAAATGAACTGTGCCATCTACATCCGCAAATCACGGGAAGAACGCGACAAGCCTAGCCACCGGCTCACCGTCCAGCGCGAACAGCTGCCGGCCCATGCCCTCGCTCAGGGCTGGCAGCCTTATATCTACGATGATGGCCACGCCTCTGCCGCCAGGGGCAAAGCCGAAGAGCTCAAAGAACGCGCCCGGCTTGAAGCCGACATTCGCGCCGGCAAAATCAACATCATCCTGTGCATCGAACTCTCACGCCTTAGCCGCGATGACAGCATGCAGGACTATACCGCCTGGCTGCATCTCTGCGGACAGCACCAGGTCAAACTCGCCACACTGAGCCGCATCCTCGACCCGTCCCAGCACAGCGATTGGATGCTGTTGCTCATGGAAGGTGGATTTTCATCGGTCGAAATGCGCATTTTGCAGCAACGCATGGCCGAGGGGCGCAGACAAGCCAAACTCTCCGGCAAATACCTCGGCGGGAAGCCCCCTATGCCCTACACCTACGACAGAGCCGCAAAAGCACTGAAAGTCGACCCAACACAGATAGACACCTTCAACCGCATTATCACCCTGGCGCACAACCACAGCGCCCGCAGCATCGCCGAACAGGTCGGGCTGCCACACATCCGCGTGCGCCGCATCATCGCCGATGATCGCCTGCTATTTTACCAGGGCAAAAGCATCGACCACCAAACCGGCAACGAAATCAGCGCCCAATGGCCCGCCGTCATCAGCGCCAAAACCGCAGAAATCATCACCCGCAACCGCAAAACCGGCCACCATAGCCCCCGGCGCGAAATCACCGGGCTCCTCAGCGCCTGCGGCCTCATGACCTGCCAATACTGCGGCCGCTCCGTGCGCACCTGGGCCAACGGACGGGCCCGCAAAAGCGACGGCCTCAAACTGCAATACTACGGCTGCCGACACCTCGACAACAAAGGCGGCTGCGGATCCGCCCGCATGATCCCCCAGAGCGTCATCGACCAGCTCGTGCTCACCAACGTCGCCAACACCCTCGAACGACTCGACCAAATCAAAACCTACTGGCTTGACCACAACAGCACCAACACCACAGCCCAGCAGATCACTGCCATCCGCGCCGAGGTCGAAACCCTGCAAAAACAAAAACAGCGCCTCATCACCGCCATCACCGAAGGCATCATCAGTTTCGCCGACGCCAAAGAAAAACGGCAGCAGATAGAAAGCAACACCAACGCCTGCAAAAAACGCCTCTCCGAACTCACCAACCAAACCGCCGGCCCACCCGCCTGGGATGACATCGCATTCACCCGCGCCGAAATCGACGCCCTCACCAAAACCGAACAACGCCAACTTCTGACAACTTTGCTGGAAAACATCACCCTCGGCACCACAACCCTGACCCTCACATACAAGTTCCCCCGCCATCCCGACGGCAGAACCACCGCACAAGTCAAGCTCCCCCCACCCGGAAAAACCAACCCCAAAGGCCACTGGAACCCCAAATAAAAAAGCCGCAAACCCAGACGGGCTGCGACTTTTAGACTCATTACTATATAGCTCAGTTGCTCTACCGAACTGAGCTAGGGCGGCAATGAGTAGAACCTTAAATGTCTGATATTTATTATGAAAATTGGCTTTTTTCGATCTTGGCCGTTTTTCGAGCCCGCTAAAATAGGGACTTTGGTGCCAGGATTATGGCTTTATTGATTTTTACTGTCAAGGGTTGGTTTCTGTTTTGAATCACGGGCCAGCAACTTAGGCCGCAGTGGGGGCAGCGGCCCCAGCTCATAGCTGACCGCCGATTTTGCGGGCGAGTTTGATAGGAATCGTTAGGTGTCGGTTATTGAGTTCGTTGCGGTAAGCTTTGAGGCAGTGATTGTGCTCGATGCTGTCCAGGGTGCGTTGCAGCCAGGCTTGCAGGGGCCGATGCCAGGGGATGGGCTGGCCCTGGTATTTTGTCCACATAATTTCGCCGAGGGCGGCGCTGGTGGTGCAGTCGGCGTTGTATCCGGCCAGGGTTGATATTGTTTGGCTGAGGTGTAACAGCAGGTTTATGGTGTAGCTATTGGTTCGGGTTCGGATCATTTTTCCCCCCGGCTATTAACTGAATGTAGCGCCCGTCGCGGCACTCGACGTGCGTGTTGACGTAGGTATCGATTTCGATCACGCCGCCATGGTTGGCGCAGGCTGTATTCGCCATAGTCACTAATCGGCTTTTCCAGGGGGGCGTTTTTGCGCAGGCGCACAGGGAAATCAGGGTGATGATGATAAAAGTCTTTTTCACGCGGACTCCTTTGTCGCCATGTCAGTTCCGATCAGGGCGAAGGCCAGGGCCAGGGCTGAGAACGCCAGGGAATAATCGAGGTTACCGCGTAATAGGGCGGCGATGCTGTACGTTGTGGCGGCCCCGGCCATGTACCAGCAAAAACCGGTGATCATGGTACCCCCTGCTTTTCGGTCTGTCCCATAACAAAGGCTTCGTCCTCAATTCGCTCGGCGAGCTGGCTTCTGATTTTGGCGACTTGAAGCGGATCGAGAAGCCCGCGCAGCATCAGTCTGGCGCAGGCGCGGAAATCTTCGGTGTATTGATCGGCGATTTTCTCCGGCAGGGCTTTTTCTAGAATCTGCTTAATGTCGATCATTGCTGGCTCGCTGGTAAGGGGTAGGCAAAACCCTTGCGAAAGCTGTCGGCATAGCCGCGCTCGCCGCAGACGGGGCAGGCTTTGTTCGGGTTACCATCGGCGCTGTCGTTGGAGATTTGCGCCCACTGGTGCAGGTTTTTACACGCGTAGTGCAAAACCACCACGCGGGGTGCGGGCGGGTCTTCGGGCGGTGGATCTTCGGCCGCAGCCAAGGCTGCCAGGAACACGAAAACGATGATGTAAAGTGATTTTATCATTTTGGAATCTCCAGATTGACCGTCGCGAAGGTTTCGCCGCCGTCCCAAGTGCGCAGCTCATACCCCACATCAACCCCAGGGCGCGCGGGCCCGAGCACAGCGTTGCATCGCAAGTCGGTGTACATGACCACAATGCCCGGTTGACTGGTGTTCGTCAGAATAATCGGAATGCGCAGCAGGCGTTCAAAAATTTCCGGCCCCTGCATGTATTCAAAATAAAACGACACGTGGGAATGCGCCGGAATTTGCGCCAGATCCAGGATAAACCCGCCCTGCCCTGCAAAGGGGATCTTGACCTCATTTGGCCCTGGCGGAATTTCAACACGGGTCAGAGGCTGACCATAAAAGCGCCGGATTTGTTGTATCATCGCCGTACCGGATAGGTTGCTGTGCGACTCACGTACAAGGTTTTTCCTCCGTCCCAGCTGCGCAACAAATATTCGTTGTTGACGTTTTTATTTGCCGGAGCCCAGACGCCGCGCTCGAACCCAGGCCACAGAACAAAAATCGCTGGTGCGACGTCACTCAGCAAAACAAACACGTCGGTTAAAGTGTTTCTAGGCCAGTTGACAACCTCAATTGTCAGGGTCGTGAGTGGTTTTAGGTTGCGGCAATTAACAACAAAGGCCTGAGATTTGAGGATGTCCAGCTCAACAGTATTATTGATGACAGGTGCGCAAGAATACGGGATTTGCCCGTAGCTATAAAATTCATTTATTTGATGAATATCAATAGACTCTTCCGCCGGAAGGCTCACAACCACGTTTTGAACAAGCTGTTCAACCCCGATAACTTGCTCTGCACGTGAAACCATAATGTCATCTTGCCGAGTTTCGACTGAAACTGTTTCGTTGACAAAAATCGGTGAGACCGTATCTTCGACAAAATTCACCACAAATTCAACTTGTGTCGTTGTTTTATCGATGATCTCTTCTGGCGCGCTAGTACTGATGTTAACAATGTCTGAGCAATTGACGACTCGAATTTGATCTGCCATTAGAACACCGCCACACCCTTGGGAAGGGTTGGTAAAACGGATATTCTTTGACTTAAAAAAGTTGTGACCTGTCCGGTGGCGGTTTTAATGCGATGCTCTGAAAAATACGATCCAACGTCGAGAGCGGCGCTCATCTCCGCCGTAATGACAACAAACACCACACTGGTGCTTTCTGTAATCGAAAGCAAAACTTCGAGGTCGGGCTCTAACTGCTCAAGCGTTTTCGACATTCTAAAAACGATTGTGCTGCCATTGACATCATAATCAAACCTAACGGGCCAAGACTTTGAATCGCCCCGATGGAAATCTGCCAGCCGCTTTGCCATTTTTACTCTCCTGAGCCTTATTTTCCCCTTACGTCAGGGCGTTTTCGGTTTGTAACTGTCAATCAACGCTCGTGCTGGTTCTGAATTGCCCGGTCTTATTGAACAGCCCAACCAGCACGGAAATCGTTTTTTCTATAATAGGCCACATCTCTGTGGCTCCGTTGCTGGTGGCGGAAATTATGTCGCGGATGGCGGCCAGTTTCTGCTCGCCTTTGCCGGTGCCGGGGATGGCGTCTTCAATGGCTTTGATGGCGGCGATCAGGGCTGGGACAAGTTGCAGGATAATCGAAACGGTCGTTAAAAATGCGCTCATGGTTTAGGCCTCCGTCGAAAGATTTTTTTGATCAGATCCAGCAGGGTTTGATCCCAGTTTATTAGCCAGGTCTTTTTGAGCCAGAGTATTTTTTTCAAGTTTTCCTCCGATGCCCAGCACGGCAAACCCACCGGTGATGGTGGTGAGGGCGGCGTCAAGCTCCATGGCGGGCAGGCTGGTGTCGGGCCAATAGTGCCCAGCCAGGCCGATGATGCCGGTGAGGATCATGCCCATGGCACCAATGATGGTTTTATACCCGTCTAGGCGGCGGGCGTTTTTGTGGATGATGAGGTCAATAAGTTTGGTGATCATTAATTCTCCTTTTATGGGGTGCGTTTGGTGATGGTACCGCGCAGGCTGGGCAGGGTGTCACCGGCGACCAGGCGGAGCTGATTTTGTTTGAGCGCCATGATGGTTGTCCTTTAATTCCGCATAACTTTGACGTCAAACGGGCTGAGGGAGCTGATATAGTAGGTATCAATCAGAGCGGAATAACTGTCACTCAAAAAATTGCCGTTTTCATCGCGGGTCACTGTTCTGTCGTATTCATATATTTGTTCTGTGCCCTGAAAGCCCGGGGAATTTTCGTCGTAATACGAATGGACGGTGAAGGCTTTATTTTCCGTGATACAAAACCCGCCACTCCCTGGAAAAATTGAAATTGTTCCAAGGCGGGAAAAGGCGGCGCTGAATTGGTCTATTTGGGTGCCTAAACTTACATAATAGGTATCTCGTTCGGCATAAACCCCGTTAAATCCGGTTCCCTGCGCATAATCGTAGCGGCCAACGGTTACCCCGTCGTTATCTATCCACAAAAGATATGGAGACTCAGACGCAAAGCCAGCAAGCCCGGCAATCATGCAGCCGTCGGCGTTGGCACTAATGTCTTCGCAATTCGTGGTTTCGAGGGTCACGGTGTGCAGCAACTGCCAGTCATGATCCAGAACCAGCACTTGTGCTTTTGGGGATGATGTGATGCCCGAGGTCAGGGCAACGAAAATTCGCGTTTTGTTTAATGCCACTGCGTTGATTTCGTGGTCGGAATTGTCGCGGGTGTAAACGGTCGTGGCCGACCCGCTGGTGGAATATTTTAAAATGCTATTGCTGCTGGGATCAGATTTGATGATGTACAAAAAACCGCCGAAGGCTGCAAAATGGCTTGACCCCTGATCAAAGGCCAACAGGTAATTTTTAATAAGGGTGTTGGTTGTATAATTGAGCTGATAAAGTTTGAAACCCGAATACAGCAGCCAGGGAAACTCTTCGCAAGCTCTTGGAAAAGCCACAAACCCGACCACCTTCGGCACAGACCAATCTTGCCCGCTAAACTCCACCAGCACCTGATCGCCGTTGGTGAAGGCGGTGGCGTTGCAGGTCATGTATTCGATTGGCACGGCGGTTAAAACCGTTGCTTGATTGGTGGAAATATCGTCCACGATTAAATCATCGAGGGTGACGGTCATGGTGTTGGTGGCGGTGTCGATGCTGCTGGCCCAGCCGGTGCGGTAGCGCGGTTTCCATTTGGCGGCGCCGGGGCGCAGGGCGTAGTTATAGGCCCATTGGGCCGGGGTTTGGTTGGCGACCGGGGTCAGGTTTCCGTCCACCCCTGCGCTGAAGGCTGCGCCTGTGGCTTCCCCGTTGGCGGGGCGGATGATCAGCTGGGCCGTGTCGCGGCGCTGGTAGCCGGGTTCTATGGTGCCGACCTCGCCGGTTAAGTTTTCGGTGTAGTCGGCGCACCAGGCATCAATTTCTGCGGGCTGCTCGGTGTATTGTTGCAGCCATTGCTTGCGCTTGATCAGCGCGATCTGGCGCAGACGCAGCCAGGCGATCAGATCATCGACCGCGCGTAAATCTGTCGCAGCGGAAAGCACGGCATTATAGGCGCTGTCTTTTTCGGCTAATGCCGTGTCTATTTCGGCCTTCCAGAGGTTGATTTGCCCCACTAAGCTGTCGATCTGATTCTGTTCGTAAGAGGTGATCTCGCTTTCGTCTTGCGCGGTGTCTGGGTTGTCGGTGGTGGCGTCGGTTCGCAGATCGGAGAGGTCGATCTCACCTTGTGCGATTAAAGGCGTATTGGTGTTGACGGTGTTTTGCCAGGTTGCAACTTTGGCCTTGTAAACCTGGAACTGATAATCGTACTCAAGGGTCAATGTATTTTTGTCGGCATAGGCGGTTTCAATGCGCGGCGCAATGGCGTCGATCTCGGCATCAATTCGGGCAATTTCGGCGGTGGCGCGGGCGGTGTTGTACCAGGGTTGCACCCGGTATTGACCTTTGCCGTATGCGCTGAGGATGGTCGCTTTGCTCATTTAATTTGACCCCGTGCTGACGGTCATGCTCTGGTCGCGAGGGCCGATGACGTGAGTGATGAGGTTGACGGTGATTTCAAAATCGTCATAAACGGCCACGTCACCAGGGCGAAGGAATAAATCGACATCGGCCTGGGCAAAACTGGTGGGGCCGGTGGTCAACTGGCGCACGTTTTTCAGGGTTCGGGTTTTTGGGCTGCTCGCGCTGGAGGCCGAATAACAAGTCAAACTAATACTGGCGTTGCGCCCACCACGGGCGGTGGTAACGGTGTCTATGCTTCCGCGCAGTATTTCCGCCAGGTTTTCGCTACCGTCAAAAAATCGCAGTCCACCAGAAATGATGATTTGCCCATTTGGCCGGTCGGCAATAGCAGCGGCGCTGGCGGTGGTGTAGGGGACAACAACGCTTAGGTAATTTGTGCCACCGCTGCGGCTGCGAGCCTGAACGCTGGAAATCGGAAGCTCGACATCGGTGGTGGCATCGGCGGTGCCGGTGAGGGTGCAACGGTAAATTTGACTGCCGGGGGAATTTGTAAATTCTGCAATGCCCCGCGCAAAAAATGTTGCGGCATCGGTGGCAACGGAAATTGATCCCTGCGGGCGATGATAGGCGGAAATATTGATGCTGGCATCGGCGGTGGTGATTGCAATGGCAGAGGGATCACCGGCAGCGACTTCAAGCGGGGTTTGAGTTAAAAGCGCGGTGCGCTCGGCTTCGGTCAGGGCGCCATCCCAGAGCGCGATTTCGTCGAATTTACCGGCCAGTCCATTGGTTGAGGTTGCGTGTTTTCCCACCAAAAAATAATCAAGGGCGTCCGCTGCCGTTGTGACCTGTATTTTGCGTGTGACCATGTCATTTAAATAAACCGTGGTCCAACCGGTGAGGCTACCTTCCATGACGACCAGCATCGGATCTGTTGGCATGGCCATGGTGTAGGTGCCATCCACGTATAAGTAAAAACGGGTCTGCGAAATGACATAATACAAGTCGTAAAAGGTGCCGCTTGTGCGGTGGAACCCGGCCAGGCGCGGATATAGGCTGATGGTCGAGGCCATGTCTGCGGTCAGCCAGAAACTCAGCGTCCAGGCGTCGGCTGGAATGGCAGCGGCGGGGATTTTGACGTAACCTTCGGGATCAAGAATGATTCCATAGGTTCCTGGAACGCCAGTATCCGCAGCGGCCTGAGTTCCGCCGCTTAATTCTCCGTCGTATCCGTTGCCCGACTCATCGGGCAAAACAGCGGCGACGGTATCTCCGGAATAGTAGGCGTTGAGAACAGCCATTAAGCGTTACCCTCGGTGATGGTGCCGCCAGAGATTGCCACGGCACCTCCAGCGGTTAAAGCGACCGGGTTCAGTTCGATTCCTCCACCGCCAGCGGTGGCGGTTACATTGGTATCAAGCACAAAGGTTCCATTACTGTCGGCGATGCGGGCCCAGGTGGCGGTGATGCTGGCATCGGCGCTGCTGTCTTCGGTAATGGCCGAAAAGGTCAGCACTCCATCGGTCACAGTGCCGCAGGTGCCGGAAAATGTCAGGGTGGCGCCCAAGGTCTGGGTGGTTATTGCGGCGCCGGTGGCGGGCTGGGTGCCGTCGTAAATTTTAATAGTTCCGCCTGCTGCCCCGGCGTCAATGGCATCAACAATTGCTTGGGCGCGGGCGGTACGCAGTGTGGTTGCAAATCCGGTGGCCATGGGATGCTCCTTTTAACAAGGGCGTATTGCCATACGCCCGTACAAATTCTGTTTTCATCCGCGTAGGGGCGTATGGCAATACGCCCTTCTTCTCACCCAGACAATTTTTCTTTGACGTAAAAATCGGCACTCATTTTTTGCCCGGTGCTTTGCAGGCGCGCCAGCGAGCCCAGAAAAACGCCTTCCTCACAACTGCACAGCAGCAGGGCATAAGCCGATTGCAGCGCCAGCAGGGCTGCATAATCGGCGCGGGTAGCGCTGTTTGAGACAATGCGCAGGGTTCTATCGGCCTGCGAAAAACCAAAATCGGAAATCACGGCCCCACCATCGAGGGTTGCAATTCGTGAGGTCCGGCGGGTGGTGGTGGCCAGGTCGCTGTCGCCGCTGGTTGTCAGGGTGACGGCTGGCAGGCTGCTATATTCTGCGGGAGAAATGGTGATCATGGTTTAAACCCCCAGCAAAAATTCCGCCTGATCGGCTGCGGCTTCAATTTGAATGCGTTCTAAAATTTTCCACATAAAGGCCTCAAGCTCCGGCGCCAGGCCGTCACCGCTGATTTTTATGATGGCGTCGCCATTTTGCAGGCGCGACAATTTTTCATTTTCCAGGTCGATTTGCACCTTGGTAAGTTCTTTTTGCTGCTTAAAAACTTCATCGCGGCGCTTGTTTTCGTCGTCGATCAGGTCGTCAATGGTGCGGCGGGCGGCTAAGTCGGTTGGGCTTAAATCACCAAAACTTCCGGTCAAGTTGCCCAGCAGGTCGCCGGTGCTGGTGATAGAGGTGCCGATACCATCAATGATCGCAATCGCCTTTTTGCTTTCAGCTTCAAGGTTGGCGATGTTCAACTCGGCGCTGATCTCAAAGGTTTTCAGGCGTTCGTTGCTGGCGATTTTTTCCAGTTCAACCAGCAGCTCTTCGGCTTTAACTTTGGTGTCGTCTTTTGCTTTACTGACTGCGGATGGAATTCGCTGTGTTTGCAGTTCAAGCTGGGCCATGGCGGCGGCGATTTTGGGCGAGTTGCCGAGGGACTCGTAATAGCCCTTCAGTTCTTGAAATTTTGCGTCTGTTTCTGTTGCCAACGTGGTAACGGTGCCGAGGATGTTGCCTTGTGGGTCGAGTTCCCATTGAATCGCGGAAAAATCTTCGGCGTTGCCGCGCACCTTGTCGACAAAGGCTCTGGCCGCCGGGGTCAGATCGTCCTCTATTTTTGAAATTGGGCGCTGCAGTTGGCTTTCGACCGTCGTCATGGCAGCATCAATCTTGCTGCTGTCTCCATTGATCCAGTCGTAAATCAACCCGCCGAGGCTGTCATTTTCGCCACCCGTGAGACTTTGAACCGCAGTATTTATCTGGCCATTCAGCCAGGTGCCAAAGGCGTACCCTGACCCGGCGATTAAAGCTATAGGTCCAAGGGCGGCAGCTACACCTGCTATAGCTGCGGGGTTTATTTTGGTGAGATTTGCTAACGCCAACGACAAACCGCCAACCATTGTCACCAAACCGCTTGCTGCCCCGGAAACTACGTTGATCGCAACCAATGCACCTAAACCCTTGCCGATGTTTAGAAGGGTTTCCGCGTCGGTGGTGGTGGCTCCTCGGATAAAATCACTGATAGCACTTAACAAGCCTGGCAGGGCCTCAATGATCCCCGCGCTCAAATTATTCAAACCGGCCAAACCATCAACAAAAACTTGAATTGTCTTTCCTAATTCATCGGCATTTCCAAACCCGGCATCTGGTCCAAAAATGGCGTCAAAAACGCTTGACAATGAAGTTTCTACGTCATCGAAACTTTTGATTAAACCTGACCAGTCAACGTTTTCGAGGGCGTCCGGAAGGGCCGCGGCAATGTCACGAGCAAACTGTCCAACATCCTCTAAAAGATCTTCAAAGACGGCAATAATCGGGTCGAAACTCCCGCTTGAAAGCCCCAGGTTAATCGCATCAAAAATTCCGTCTAACCCCTTAATCGCATTAGCGTAATCATCCAATAACGGAATTCCGATGCTGATCAGCACATCCTTAATACTATTGACCATGCGACCATTTAAGTTGTCGTAGCTTCCAACCATATCGTCGTAGGCTTTTTGCGCAGATCCGGTACTGGTTGACATATCGTCAATGGCTTTTTTAAATTTTTGTGCGGGGTCATTGATTAACGGCAATACTCCCTGTAAAGCCTCGGTGCTGGTAAACATGTCTTGTATTTTTCCAGCAGAGAACCCGGTTTTTTCGCCAATATCATTTAAAACTTCGGGCAAAGTTTTGTCTCTGAAAATATCAGCGCCGAGGCTTATCCCGAGATCTTTTGCACTTTTTGCAGCGGATGCAGAGGGGTTAACCAACCCTTGGATCATATTTTTAAGAATAGTGGCGGCTTGTTCCGTTGTTGGAACGCCATACGAGGTCAGGGCGGCAATGGCGGCGGCAACATCGGCAACAGACACACCAAAGGGGGCGGCAAGGGAGGTTACAGTTCCAATAGCTGACGCGAGATCGGGGATGGTTGTTTTTCCATCTTTGACTGCCGTGAAGAAAATATCGGCATACCCTGAAACATCGTCGATGGATAAGCCATAGGCATTTGCTGTTCCGGCTAACAGATTAACTGCAGCTGGCAGCGTCGAACCACCGGCGGTGGCCAAAATATCAACTGAGGATAAAAAATTTCCGATGGCTTCTGGCGGAATACCTTGGCTGATTGACTGATAAGTAGCGGATAAGACTTCATCGATGGGTTGAGCGGTGGTGCTGAAAAAACCCCTAACTTGATTTGAAAAATCGTCAAAATCAACGACACGGGTATCGAGAAGCGTTTTAATCTCATTCATGCCGGTCTGGAATGATCCCGCGGCATCAACAGAAAACCCACCTAATGCTAAAATTGCGGTGTCGGCGGCCAGGGTTATTCCACCGATTGCGGTGGCGATATCTGCAAAGGGTTGGGTGGCATTGTTGATATTGGACAGGCTGCGTTCAACCTCGCCGATAGTTTTGCTTAGGTCATTGCGCCCGCCGAAAACAATTTCAACAGTTTTTTGCAGATCTGCCACGGTGGTTTTCCTCGCGTTCGAGATAAAACAGTGTCCACAGCTCAATTTCAAGCTGAGTCAAATAGCTTTGTGGAATGATGTCGGGGCGCAG
>Ga0100387_10003911_pt1 | contig 12386 bp, 12 predicted proteins | sample CryGeymeta201511_FD_81547 | JGI IMG/M metagenome (GOLD analysis project Ga0100387, IMG submission 81547) | Groundwater microbial communities from Crystal Geyser aquifers in Utah, USA - Crystal Geyser metaG 2015-11 | ecosystem: Environmental > Aquatic > Deep subsurface > Groundwater | place... | reverse complement strand
GGTGCTCCACGCAAGCTGCTGCCAGGGATGACCGTGATCGCGAACGGACCCGTCGGGATGCCCAAGGCCGAGCGCCCGAGCGTTGCTCCGTTGGCGCAGGGCTTCGCCCGTGTGGCGTCCGAGACCCCTCCCGTGCGGTCCGTCGGCGCCGGGATCGCGCGCCCCTCTCGCCTGCGCGCGCTCTCGCTGCGCGCTCTGGGTGTGATCTTGCTGGCTGCCGGTGTGGGAGGTGCCGCGCTCTCGGTCGCGCTCTTGGGGGGCGCCACCGGGCTCTTGCTGGCGGTCGCCGTCGGTGGGGCGGGCGCAGGCCTGGGAGGGCTGCTCCTGCGGGCTGGCGGGCGCGCCTCGGCCCACGCGGATCGCGGTCACAGCTTGGCCATGGAGCAGGCGATCCTGGACCTCGCGACCCAGCGCGCGGGCGTGCTGCGCGTGACGGACGTGGCGCGCGGGCTGGGCGTCACGGTGGCCGAGGCCGACGAGGCCCTCTCGGCGCTCGCCGACGGCAGCCGCGTGACGGCGGAGATCACCCCCGAGGGTCTGCTCGTCTATCACTTCCGCGAGATCGAGGCCCCGGCTCGCATGCGCGTCGACATGGACGAGCTGAGCGCCGAGGACGACGAGAAGTCCGACCGACTCGACGACCGACTCGACGACCGCGACGATCTCGACCTCGCGGCGCACGACCTCGCGGCGCACGACCGCGACGATCTCGACCTCGCGGCGCACGACCGCGACGATCTCGACCGCGACGATCTCGACCTCGCGGCGCACGACCGCGACGATCTCGACCGCGACGATCTCGACCATGCCGAGAGCGCGCGGCGTCGAGAGCCTCGCGGATGAGAGTGGCGCGGATGAGAGCGGCGCGGCGTCGCCCCCGGTCGGGGCGTACGCGGCGAACTCAGGAGGGGCCGGCTTCGTGGCTGGGTGAGACGACGCCGTGGCTGAGCGCGATCACCTCGACCAGCACGGCGCGATAGACGCGGTCGAGTTCTTCCAGATCCACCTCGCCATCGCCCTGCTCCAGAGCCTCGTCGAGGTGGTGCTGCACGTAGGAGAGCACGTTTGGCTGGCCCATGGCGACGACGTCGTCGCTGTCGAAGAACTCGCCCGGATCCTCCGCCCTCAGCGCCTCGTCGACCGCGAGCATCTCGGAGGCCATGCGCACGTCGGCCTCGTCGACGGCGCCCATGCGGCGAGGAAAGGCCTCCTGAAACGCCAGGAACACCGTGACGAGGAGGAAGTAGCCCAGGGATTGGGCGAGCTCGTCTTCGGTCTCGGACAGCTCCTGCGCGGCGAAGGCCGCCAGGGGCCCTTGCTTGACGTCGAGCTCGCGATAGCCGCGGTCGAGCGCGTCCTGCAGATCCACCTCGTCCGCTTCGAGCGATTGCTCGACGGCCTCGATGGAGTCGGAATCGACCACGGCCCAGGGAGGGACGGGCCTCAGCGCTGCCTTGCGGACGAACACTGAGTCAGCTTAGTGGCTGGGCGCCGAGGGTCCAGATCAATCGCCCCGGCGTGCGCTCAGTCGTCGTAGAAGATCGGGCTGCGGATGCCCAAGAAGATCTCGATGGCTTCCTTGTCCACAGGGTCGAGGGACTCGAACTGCACGCCCATGCCAGGAGGCGCGTCCGGGTGATCGTCGTGTGGGTCGCGCAGCCAGCGAACGACGCCACGGCCGTGCACGATGTGCCCGTCGGGCAGCTCGAATTCGATGTCGATGGCGCTGCCCATCGGCTTCAGGTCCCAGGTGGCGAGGAAGAGGCCACCTTCGGAGATGTCCTCCGCGAAGCCGGTGTAGAAGTTGCTGTCGCTCCCGAAGTCCACCTTGGTCTCGAACACGTGGCGCGGCGCCTGGCGGCGTTCCTGTGCGTTCGGCAGACGCGGGGGCCCCGGGATCTCCGATTCCAGTCCGTTCCCGGACGAGTCGGTGTCGGCTGGGGTCGCATGCGCGCGTTGCTGATTCATGGTGGTCATCGTGACTCCTCGTCAGGGCACAACGGTCGCCTCCCGCACGACTTGAGGCCAACGCGCCCCGAGACGCTCGAAAATCGAGAAAACCAAGGGATTCCCGCTCCGGCTCGGGCCTGCTGCCGGCGCGGCTTCAGGGATGGAAGATCGGCTCGCGCTGCGCCACGAATTGACGCACGGCGTCCAGCGCGTCCCCATCGACGTCGTCGAAGGAGATGCCCATCCCGGGCGTCAGCTCCTGATCGTCGTGGGGTTCGCAGGTCCACTGCACGCGGCCCTTGGTGGTGATCTGTCGACCGCCAGGCAGGACGAAGGAGAGCAGCAACTCCGTGCCCACCGGCAGTACGCTCCAGGTCGCGACGAAGAGGCCGCCGTCCGAGACGTCGCCGGAGAAGCCGGAGTAGAAGTTGGTCTCGCTGGCGAAGCCGATGTCGACCTCGAGGGTCTTGCGGAACTCCACGCGCCGCTCGGGGGACACCGCGGCGGGTTCGGGCGCCTTGCCCGCCTGGCGCTTGCGCGAGAGCAGGAGCGGCACCACCTCGTCGGCGTCGTCCATGTGGCCGAGGGCGCGGGCGAGCTCCGCGCTCGGGGGGTGCAGTCGGGCCAGGCTTCGCGCCAGCGTGCTCGCGAGGTCCGGCTCGAGACCGCTCGCTCGGGCGGAGTCCAGCAGCGCTCTGAGTCCGACGAGGGCACGCTCGAGCGCCGCGTGGGCGCCTTCCGCGTCGGTCACCTCCAGTGCGTAGAGTTCACCCACCACTCGCGCGAGGCGTTCGGCCACGCGCATCTGCCCCGCCTCGCGGTGCCCGCGGGTGGACCTGGGGAACTGGTTCGGCCGGTCGAGCGCCGACACCAGCGGGCCCAGCACGCTCCGTGCGTCGCGGGCCGCATCGCATACGGTCGAGAGGCGCTCCGGCACCGAAGACATCTTATTCGTCGTAGAAGATGGGCGGACGCTTGGCGATGAAGCGCATCACGAGTTGGCGGGCTTTGGCGTCGAGTCCTTCGAATTGGACGCCCATGCCCGGCTCCGAGTCGGCGTTGAAGTCCATCGGGTCACGCACGAAGCGCACCACGCCGGGGGCGGCGAACTCGAAGCCGCCGGGAAGGGTCACGAGCATCTGCACGTGCGTCCCGCGCGCCAGGACCTCGTAGGTCGAGAGGAAGACGCCGCCCTCGGAGACCTCGCCCGAGAAGCCGACATAGAAGTTGGACTGGGTGGTCGCGCCGATGTTGGCTTCGACGGAGGTTCTCGGACCACCGCGGTAGGGCGCGGTCGCGGGTGCGTTCGCCTGGCGTGCGAAGGCTGGCGCTGCGGCCTGGGGCGCTGCGGCCTGGCGTGCTGCGGCCCGGGGCGCTGCGGCCTGGGGCGCTGCGGCCTGGGGTGCGCTGAACCTCTGGGCGGGCGCCGCCGGGGTCGGGGCGTGGGCCGCCACGGCTGGCATCGCCGCAGGGGGCGGCATGACCGGCTGGGAAGCGGCCGCCTGGGTGGCCTGCGGCATGATGCTCGGAGCCGTCGTGAGCGGGTAGAGCGTGCTCATCGACTTCGCCAGGACCTCCGTCGCGGTCGCGATGCCTGGGTGGTCCCCCACGTCCTGCAGCAGCGCGAGGGTCTGGCTCAAGAAACCCAAGGAGGCCTTCACACAGGCCTTGCCGTCACGCTCGCTCGAAGCGTGCTCCGCCTCGAACAGACCGCCGACAGCTCGGGCGATGTTCTGCGCCACCGACAACACCTCGTCGGGGATGTTGGGGTCTTGCTGCAACGCGGCGAGGGCCTTTCCGAGTCCCTCACGCGCCGTCTTGGCTTGGGCTGCTCCCGAGTAGGTCAATTCAGCTCCTCCAGGGCACGCATGAGCGGCCAAAGTGCATGGATCATAGTCTCCCAGACCCGCGATTCAAAGCTTCTTCGAGAACACGACCCGGGACCGGCCGCGGCCTGCGTAGTCCGCAGCCTCTTCCACGTGGAAGCCGAGCGCCTGGTGGAACTGAATCGAGCCCTCGTTGCCGACGTTGGTGATGGCCTTGATGTGCTCGGCCCCCACCGCGCGACAGCGTCCGATGAAGTGCTCGTACAGGGCCTTGCCCACGCCCAAGCGACGGTGATCGGGCTCGATGCCCACGAGGTGCACGTAGCCGCAGGCAGGATGGGTCGGTGCGACGAAGCCGAGCAAGAAGCCCACGAGTTCACCCTCGTCTTCGGCGATCAGCGCCTGGTCCCCGAGCTCGTAGAAGAAGACGGGATGTGCGCGTTCGCCCGACGGACCTCCCCACCAGGAGTCCAGTACGGACACGATTTGGTCGAAGTCTGCCTTGGTGATGCCTCGGATCTCCATCGGACCCCCTTGAGCTCGTGGTTGGTCGAGCGACCACGGCCGACTACCACGACGGGCGGGATTTCGCACCCCGCCTGGGCGTCACTGCAGCTGGGGCGCCGGGTCGACCCGTCCGAAGCGCTCTTCGTAGCGCGCGATGGATTCGCCCAGGGCGTGATGGAAACGCTTGGCGTGCGACGGCGACAGGATGATGCGCGAGAGCAGCCAACCCACTTGCCCTTGGGCGAAGGCGAAGTCGACGATGAATGCGTCGTGGCTGCTGGCCACCTGCGCCAGGTTCGCGAAGCGTCCCTGGGCCGCCTCGTCCGAGGCCTTGATCGTGAGCTGGGGCGGTGTCTGATCTTGGGTCATGCCCGCACGATACCAGCTGCGTGGCCCGGCGCTCGTCGCCAGATCGCACGTGGGAGGTTCGGCCATCGGCTGCTAGGATGCGCTGCCCATGGCGGATGCCCCAGACTCCGACGCCCCGCTGCTCTTCTGTCCCTTCTGCCGCGAATGCTACGAGGGCGAGCAGACGTGTCCCGAGCACGAGCTCCCGCTGGTGCCCTTCGATCGCCTGCCCGAGGCGCGTCGTCGCGCCATCCCCGCGGAGCACGACGCCCTCGCGCTCTTCGAGCCGCGCTTCGGTCGCGCCGTGGTCTTCCTGGGGGCCATGGCCATGCTGTTGGGCTTCTTCGGCACCTTCGCCAGCAGTGAAAGGGCCGCTGGGGTCGCCTCGTCCACCGGGCTTCAACTCGCGTCCACGGTGGCCTTGAACCTCTGGTTCTTGCCCATGGTCGCGGGAGGGCTGGTCTCGATCCTCGCGCGACGGCGCACTCCCGCATCCCTGCGCAGCGCGCGCCTGGCGCTGGCGCTGCTCGGCGCCATGGGCGCCATGGCCGTGGCCTACAGCTTCTTCCGCATCCACGTCTCCGCCGCGCACCTGGCCCAACAGACCCACCAGACCGTCACGGTCTCGCTCGGCTGGGGCGCGTGGCTGGCTCTGGCCGGCGTCGTGATCGCATTCGTCGGCGGCCTGCGCGTGGGTCGACCGCCCGGGGGTCGAGTCTAGGCCTGAGCCGCAGCGGCGGTCTTGGCGTCGTCTTCGCCCTGCCGAACGGTCTCGAGGAAGGCCCGCTCGAGCGTTCGCCTCAGAGGCGCGAGGTGGCGAAGCTGAATCCCCGCGTCGTGGGCCACGCGCAGAATCAGGTTGGCATCCTGGCCATCGGGCACGCGCACTTCGAGGCCACCGCGCTCGACCTTCACCACGCAACGCCCAAGCTCGAGTGGCGAGCGCAGCGCATCCGGACGACCCTTCACGCGCACCTCGAAGGTGCCTTCGCGCTCCGACACCAGCGACGCGAGGTCACCCGAGTAGAGCAGGCGCCCGGCGGCGATCACCAGCACCTGATCGCAGACCTTCTCGACGTCCGGGAGGATGTGCGTCGAGAGCAGGACGTGGGCGCCCGTGCGGCGTGGAATGTCGAGCACGAGCTCGAGCATCTCGTCACGACCGCGCGGATCGAGGCCGCTCGTGGGCTCGTCGAGCAACAAGAGCTTCGGGTCACCGACCAGCGCCTGCGCCAGGCGCGCGCGCTGCTTCATGCCGGTGGAGAAGGATCCCAGGCGACGGTAGCGGGCCTCGCCCAGGCCGCAGTAGTGCAGCACCTGATGCGCGCGGCCCACGGCCTCGGCGCGGGGCAAGCCGCAGAGCTCCGCGGCGAAGGTGGCGAACTCGAGCGCGGTGAGCTCGGGCAAGACCGAGTCGCCTTCGGGCATGTAGCCGATCAGAGCGCGCACCTCGAAGGGCTCGCGCGCCACGTCGTGGCCAAAGACCTTCACCGTGCCACGCTCCGGCCGCACCAGCCCGAGCAGCGTCTTCAGCAGCGTGCTCTTGCCCGCGCCGTTGGGGCCGAGCAGGCCGACGCGGCCACCGCCGAGCGTGAGGTCGACATCGCTCAGCGCGCGCAGCTCGCCGTAGCGCACTTCGACGTCTTCGAGTTCGAGCAGGGGAGGGGGCGAATCGGTCATGGCGCCCGGTCATAGCACGTGTCCGCGCGGACCGGGATGGGCTCATGCCTTGGGCGGCTCGCTGGGCCGATAGATGTATCCCTGGTGCTGGAACACGCAGATGCGGTCGCGTCCGTCGTCCTTGGCCTGATACAGCGCGCGGTCGGCCGCCTTGAGCAGCTCGTCCTTCGTGCGCACGTCCCGGCTGGGATAGAGCGCGACGCCAGCCGAGAGCGTGACGCGGATCTCCACGCCCGAAGCGTCGCGCACGGGCTGCTCGCGCATGGCTCGCCAGACGCGATCCGAGACCGTCAGCGCGCCCGAGAAGTGCGTGCTCGGCAGGATGAGCAGGAATTCCTCGCCACCATAGCGCGCCACCACGTCGATCTCGCGCACCGCGCCGAGCAGGCGCACGGCCACCTCGCGCAGCACGGTGTCGCCCACGTCGTGGCCGTGGCCGTCGTTGACGCGCTTGAAGTGGTCGAGGTCGATCATCACGCACGCGAGCGGATCCTTGTAGCGCTCCGCGCGCTTGAACTCCTCGCCCAGGCGCGTGGTCAGGTAGCGGTAGTTATACAGCCCGGTCAGCTCGTCCCGAACCGACAGCTCCTCGAGCCGCTCGCGCGCCGCGCGCACGTCGTCGTGCATCTTCTTGATGCGCAGCATGCCGTGGACGCGCGCCAACAGCTCGCGCTCGTCGAAGGGCTTGCCGAGGTAGTCGTCCGCGCCGATGCGCAGGCCCTCCACGCGGCTCTTGGGGTCGGCCTTCGCCGTCAGCAGGATCACGGGGAGGAAGGTCTCCTGCGTCATCGACTTGATCAGGCGGCAGCAGTCGATGCCGTCGAGGCCCGGCATCATCACGTCCAGCAAGACCAGATCGACCTCGCCGCCCCGGGCGATCTCGAGCGCCTCGCGTCCATCGGGCGCGGTGCGCACGTCCATGCCGTTGCCGCGCAGCAATCCGCCCACGTACTCACGTGTCACGCGATCGTCGTCGGCCACCAGAATGCGGGCGGGGGAAGTGTGTCCAGGCACGTGGGGAGCATACACGGCTTCCGCCGTCGATTCCGCTCCCTTGCTTCAGCACGGTGTTCTGGCGAAGCCTTTGGGCCGGGAACGGGCTATGGTCCTGGCGATGAGTCTCTTCGATCGCGTCGGGCGCTTCCTGGATGACGTCGTCCTCCTGCCCGACGAGACCCGCAAGAGCCTCGATGCGGCGGATCAGGCCGTGAGGGATGGTCTCTGGCCCGAGGCCGAGGCGCTGTACGCGGACGTGCTGGACACGCGTCCGTCCTTGCTTCGTGCGAGGGTCGGTCTGGCGCGCGTGTTGGCGCAGACGGGGCGCATCTCGGAGGCACGTGCGGCGCTCGATCTCGCGAGGCGCGAAGCGCCCGGCGACGCGCGGGTGGCGACGCTCGCGGCCGAGTGGGCCCTGACGCAGGGAGACGCCGCCGCGGCAGCGGGGCACGCCCGGGCCGCGGCGCGCACGCTGGTCGCCGAAGGGGGCGCCGAGTTCGCCCACGCGTGCGCTCTCCGTGCGCGCGCCGAGCTCGCCCTCAGTCGCCCCGATCGCGCCGCGCGAAAGCTGGACAAGGCGCTGTCCGTGCGCCCCGACGACGCGGATCTCGCCGTCGAGGCGCTCGAGGCTCTGTGCGCCAGTCGCGCTCCTCGACGCGCACGCGCCGCCGCGCGTCGCCTCGTGCCCAGCGCCTTGTCGCCGGTCGCAGCCACCCGGGTCGGTCTGGCCCTGGTCGACGCGGGTCTCGAACGCAGCGCGCTGCGCTTCCTCGAACGCGCCGCGTCGTCATCGGAGCCCCGAGCCCTCGAGGCGCTCGCCCGCGCTCGTTTCGCCGATGGCGATCTGGTCGAGGCCGAACGGCGCGCCCGCGAGGCCGTCGCGGCGGGGGCCCTCGCGCTTCCGCTCTTGGGTGAGGTGCTGGCCGCGGCGGGCCACGACGTCGAGGCCGCCGACGCCTTCGAGGCGGCGTTCCACGCCTCGTCGAAGGAAGCCTTCCTGCACCAGGCTCTGGACGTCTGCCCTCTGGACGACGCCGACAGGCTGGGCCGATTGGCCGCGGGGCTCGCGCCCGCGGACGAGTGGCGAGTGCTGGCCGAGGCCTTGCTCGCGCTCACGCGGGAAGAGCCCGAGCTCGCGCTGCGCCTGCGCGTGGACGCGCCGCAGCCCCGAGCTCAGCTCGCGCGTGCCATGGCTTGCCTCACGACCGATCAGCCGGGCGCGGCTCTGGCGGCGCTCGACTCGAGGGCCGAGCGGCTCGCGGCGACCGCGGGTTCCACCTTCGCCCCGGCCGACGAAGCGGCCGCGACCGACCTGCGGCGCAGGGCGCTCCGGGCTCGTTGGACCGGCGCGGGGGGCTGGGTCGACCTCGGGGCGTTGATGGAGGACGTCGCTCGTTTTGCCCAGGAGCGCGCGCTGGTCGGTCTACAGGGCGTGGCCCACGAGGCGCGCGAGGCGCTGGATCGACCGCTGCTGCTGGCGGTCCTGGGCGAGTTCAACGCGGGCAAGAGCACGTTGATCAACGCCTTCGTCGGCGCCGAGGTCGCGCCCATGGGCATCGTGCCGACCACCGCCACGCTGAACGTGCTGAAAGCAGGCAGCGAGCGGCGCGTCTGCGTCGTGTACCGCGACGGAAGCACCCGTGAGGGTGACTTCACGTCCCTCACCGAATCTCTGGAGCAGGCGGAGCGGCAGGACGCGGCGCCCGTGGATCACGTGGAGATCCGACTCCCCAGCCCACTGCTCGAGCAGGTGTGGATCCTCGACACGCCTGGCCTGAACGCGCTCGATCCGCGCCACGCGGAGCTGGCCAAGGAGGCCGCGCGACGAGCCGACGCCGTGGTCTGGGTCTTCGACGCGGCGCAGGCCGGCAAGGCGACCGAGGCCGCCGTGCTGCGCGCGCTGCGCGAGAGCGGTCGACCCATCGTGCCCGTCCTGAACAAATCCGACAGGCTCGCGCCGGCGGAGCTCGAGCGCGTGCAGGTGGCTCTGGGTGGCTTGCTCGGAGAGGGTGAGCCGCCCGTCGCCTCGAGCGCTCGCTCGGCCTTGCGCGCGCGCCTCGCCGGGGACACCGAGGCCACGGCGGAGAGCGGCTTCACCGCCTTGCTCACGCGTCTCGAGCAGCAGATCTTCTCACGCTCGCGTGCGCTCAAGCGACGCGCCTCCGCGCAGCGTCTGACCGCGGCCATCGACGTTTGCCGCGAAGCCGAGGAGCGCGCCGCGTTGCCCGAGCGAGCTCGCGTCGCCGAGCTCGCGGCGGTCCGACTCCGGCTGCGCGAGCTCAGCCTCGACGACGTTGTCATCGATTCTCTCAGGGCGCTCGAGACCGCACGCGACGAGGCCTTCGCCGCCGCCGCCGAGGAGGTCGTGGCCTTCGCGCGTCCACGGCGTGAGCTCTGGGGCAAGAACGGCGCCGATCCCGAGGATCGGATCTTCCTCGAGGGCTTGCTCGAGCGTCGCCTGGGCGAGGCGTCCGAGCGCGCTTCACGGGCGCTCGTGCACGATCTCGCGTCCTCGCTGAGCGAAGCCGTAGGGGACGCGGGTTCGGATCTGCCCGACGCGCGGCGTCTGCTCAGCGCGCAGTTCGCGCCCGCCTTCGCCAGCCTCTCCGGCTACGAGCGTGGCCTCCGAGCCGGCGGCGCGCTGCGGCGCTTCTTCGAGGACCAGCTGCCACGCGCGGAGCTCTCCGCGGGTGTGATCGCCGTGGCGCTCGCCCGTGCGCGAGCGGACCTCGCGCTGGAACTTCGCCCCGCCTTGCTCGCGGCTCTGGCGGAAGCGCAGGAGACCCTGCGTCGCCTGGCAGCCGAGGGTGAGGCACGCACGCAACGGGCGCTCCTGGCTCGCGTGCGCGGACTTCTCGAACCGCTCTCCGCTCTTCGAGACGTGGTCGCCGACATCGATGCCCATTCCCACGAGGCCACAGCGCCGCTATAGTAGCGCGAGGCGACGCCTCACCTATGCAGCTCAAGCAACAGCTCAAACTCTCGCAGCAGCTCGTGATGACGCCTCAGCTGCAGCAGGCGATCAAGCTGCTGCAGATGTCCCGCATGGAGCTGACCGACCTGGTGCACGAGGAGATGCTCGAGAACCCGGTGCTCGAGGACAGCTCCGAGTCCGGCGAGGTGCGTGAGGGCGAGCGTGACGGCGTCGGCGCGGGCGAGAGTCCGCCGGTGGCGGAGCCGTCGGCCAAGGAGCTGGCCGCGCGCGACGAGACCAAGGCCGTCGACGAGACCAAGCCCGGGGATCAAGCCGAGGAATTCGACTGGGAGAAGTATCTCGAAAACCAGTCGATGCAGGCCCCCGTCCCGAGCTTCCGCGCCAACGGCGGCGACGAAGAGCTGCCGGGCTACGAGGCCACGCTCACGCGCAGTGAGGATCTCATCGACCACCTGGCCTGGCAGCTGCGCATGGGCGACTTCCAGGAGGACGAGCGGCGTTTCGGCGCGCTCGTGCTCGGGAACCTCAATGACGCGGGCTACCTGAAGCTCGAGGGCGCCGAGCCCGAGGAGGTCGTCCCGAGGCTGGCCAGCGAGGCGCAGATTCACCCCGAGGATGCGGAGGAGGTGCTGAAGATGATTCAGCACTTCGATCCGATCGCGGTGGCCTCGCGGACCCTCGAGGAGTGCCTCCTGGTGCAGGCGGAGTACTACGGCATGGACGAGCTCGTCCTGCGCGTGATCCGTGACCACCTGCGAGGTCTGGAGAAGCGCAACTACGCGGCCGTCGCTCGCGAGTGCGAGGTCGAGGTCGAGGAGATCTACGACGTCGCGCAGATCATCGCCGAGCTCGAGCCCAGGCCGGGTCGCAACTTCAGCGTGGAGGAGCCGCAGTACATCACACCCGATGTCTACGTGCACCGCATCGGCAACGAGTACTTCGTGGTGGCCAACGACGACGGGATGCCCAAGCTGAAGATCAGCGGCTTCTATCGCTCGGCCATGGCCGATGACCCCAAGGCCAAGGAGTACATCCAGGGCAAGCTTCGCTCCGCGCAGTGGCTGATTCGAAGCATCGACCAGCGGCGCAAGACGATCATCAAGGTGACCGAGTGCATCGTGCGTCGGCAGCAGGAGTTCTTCGATAAGGGCATCGAGTACTTGAAGCCCATGATCCTGCGCGACGTGGCCGAGGACGTCGGCATGCACGAGAGCACGATCTCGCGCGTGACGAGCAACAAATACGTCCACACGCCGCGCGGGATCTTCGAGCTGAAGTTCTTCTTCAACAGCGCCATCCGTCGCGATCACCAGTCGGATATCGCCTCTGAGAGCGTCAAGCAGGCCATCAAGAAGCTGGTGGACGAGGAAGATCCGAAGTCCCCCTATTCTGACCAGAAGCTCGTGAAGATCTTGTCGGAGCGCGACATCAAGATTGCGCGACGAACGGTGGCAAAATATCGCGAAATGCTCGGTATCTTGAGCTCTTCAAAACGGAAAAAGTACTTCTAGGCGCCGCACAATCACAGGCAGCGTATCTGGCAATAGTGTTTCTCGATCAGTGTTTCTCGATCAGTGTTTCTCGATCAGTGTTTCTCGATCAGTGTTTCTTTCACGGCCAACCAACCCGACCCCAGGAGAATCGATGCGCATCAACTTCACGTTCCGCAACATGGATTCGTCGGATGGAATCAGGAAATACGCATCGGACAAAATTTCCAAGCTACAGAAGTACCTCCGGGTACCGCTAGAGGCCGAGGTCACGGTCTCCTCGGAGCGACATCTGCACCGCGTCGACGTCTCGCTCGCCGCCGAGGGCCATCGCTACGCGGGGCACGAGACGTCCGAGGACATGTACGCCTCCATCGACCTCGTCATGGACAAACTCGACCGCCAGGTGAGGGACACGAAGGCGGAGATGAACGACCGCCGCCGGCGCTGAGCCGCCCAGGACGCGAGTCCGTTTCGCATCTTCCCGAGCACGTCTAGCGGTCCCGGGCGCGGGCGCGGGGTTGCTTCACGAGGCCGGTTGCGCTAATGGCCTGCCCGCGTGGCGTCGCCCCCCGGCGCCACCTCTGGAGTCCAACCCATCATGCAGGTCAGCGACCTCTTCAGCCAGGACCGCGTGGCCCTAGGCTGTCGCCT
>Ga0100387_10003909_pt1 | contig 12389 bp, 6 predicted proteins | sample CryGeymeta201511_FD_81547 | JGI IMG/M metagenome (GOLD analysis project Ga0100387, IMG submission 81547) | Groundwater microbial communities from Crystal Geyser aquifers in Utah, USA - Crystal Geyser metaG 2015-11 | ecosystem: Environmental > Aquatic > Deep subsurface > Groundwater | place: USA... | reverse complement strand
GTGCCGTAGCGTTTCAAAAAGTCCATGGCCTCCTGGGCCGAGGTCTTGGAAAAACGGAGTCTGGAGAGTTTGGCGCTGGGCAGATCCTGGGCCAGACGCAGCAGGTTGGCCGTGCTAAGGGCAAGGGGCAGGGTGGTAGACCCGGTCGCCCGGTTACAGCGGCTGCAGGTAAGCCCCCCTTGGCTCAGGCTGAAACGGTAGGGTGCCTGGCTTGGCTCGAGTTTGCCGCACCCCTGACAGCCGGCCAGGTGGGGTTGATAGCCCAGGATGGTGAAGAGTTTCACCTGAAAGAGGATGACTGTGTCGGCCCAGGGCGCGCCCTTTTCCAGGCTGGTCAGCGCCCAGACCAGGAGGTCGAAGAGGTTTTGATCACCATCGTCTTCCCTGGTCCAGTACAGCACGAGTTCGCAGAGCAGGGTGGCGGCGGCGTACCGGTCATAACTGGATCTGAGGGTTGGAAAGGGGTTCAGCAGCTCCACCTGTCGAATCAGCACCAGGCTGGAGCGCCGGCTGGGGGCATAATCCAGTTGCAGTAGCGAGAAGGGTTCGAGACGGTTCAGAAAACGCTTCTTACTGCGCTTGGCACCCTTGGCGATCCCAGCGAGTTTGCCCAGCACCGGGCAGTAGAAGGTTACGATCTTATCGGACTCACCGTGGTCCATGACCCGGATGACCACGGCCGCCGTCTGTTTGTCGTCCATTCTAAACCTTAGGTAACTATCCAGCGGAACCGCAACCCAGGTGAGTTCCCGGACTGGCAATGCTTTTCGCGGGTTCGTCCGCGACCGGGCGCAGGATGCGCGGGAGGTCGCGGCCGCCTCGGAGGCGGGCAGGACGCCCGCCCCCGCATGAGCGAAAAGTATTTTCAGGCCGGGAACGCTTGACTGCCGACACAAGCTGGATAGTTACAACCTTAGCTGAAAGCTCAAAGTCCAATGAAAAACTTCCACCGACTTTCAGCTTTCACCTTTCAGCTTTGAGCTTCTTTACAGTAGTTTCTTGATGTACGCCTTTTCCCGCAACTGGTCCATCCAGGCCTTGTATAGCCGCTCCGATTCCTGGCCGTACAGGGTGTTGCGAATCTCTTCCTTGACCGAATCCAAGGGCGCCTGGGCCACGACATCGCCTGCCTTGGTTGACAGCAGTTTGAAGAACTGGAAGCCGGCCTCTGTTTCGATAAGCGGGCTAATCTGGCCGGGCGTGAGCGATAGGATGGCATCACGCATGTAGGGGGCCAGCTCCTCCCTGGTCAAGGTGCCGATGGCGCCGCCGTCCCTGGCCGAGGGCATATCCGACTGGCTCCTGGCCAGCTCCTGAAAATCGTCGCCAGACAAAATCTGTTGCCGGGCCGCCTCGGCCCGTTGCCTGGCCTCCTCTCGGGAGGTAGCACGACCTGTCTGGCCCCAGGCAAAGCCCATCTGTAAAATGGTGTAGCCCTCCGGGGCGCTCTGCTGCGCGTGCTGGCTATCGTAGTATTCCTGCACCATCTTGTCGGTGATCACCACCTTGGAACGAACCTCCACGTTGACCAGGCGTGACTCCAGCATCTGGCGCTTTATGGATAGGTGGTATTGCTCCTCGTTGGTGCCGATTTTTTCTAGATCCAGCAGAAACTGTTCCTTGGAGCGGTTATTTTTTTCCATGATGCGGCCCACGGCGTGGTCCACCTCCGCCTCGTCGATCTCCATCCCCATTTCGGTAGCTTTCTGCTGTTGCAGCGTCGTTTCAATAAGACGGTCGAGAATTTCCTGCCGGGTCTTCTGGAGGGCGGCCTGCTGTTCGGCGGGCTCCAACCCCTGGCTCTGGATGCGCCGGAGCAGGGGGGCGCCTTCCACGTCAATCTCGGAAAGGGTGATCACCTCATCGTTGACAATGGCCGCCACCTGATCGATGATCACCGCGTCCGCGCCGGCGGCAAAGGGTGCCATGCCAAACAGCAGGACAACAACAAACGCATATGTAAAGCGGGGCAAGGTCATAATATGCTTGGTTCCGTGGGTTGCAGGCCGGGCCTGGCAGTGGATGATCCTGCATTACATAGCATCATCCAGCAGGGCGCGCAATGTTTTCCGGGCAACGGCAATGGCTTCAGCGCCGACGTTTTCCGTTAATTTTACCAGCAGTCTGGAATCGGGCAGCAGCCGGATGGCGCCCCGGCTGCCCTGCACCATGCGCAGCACCTGCTCCGGTCGCACCGGCCTCTTGTCGTGGAAGGAGAAGGCCAGGGTGCCGACCCCCTGCTCCAGCCGGCTGATGCGCGCCTGCTTCAGATCCTGTTTCAGCGAGACTACGTCCAGCAGATTTTTGGCCTCCTCGGGCAATGGTCCGTAACGGTCCACCAGTTCATCGGTCAGGTCGGCCAATTCCGCCGCGTCGGCCATGAAACTCAAGCGGCGGTAAGCGATATAGCGCTGATTGGCGTCGGCGATATAGGTCGCCGGCAGGAAGGCGGCAAGCTGCAGGTTGATCTCCGGCTCCATCTCCACCGGCTCCTCAAGCTCCGCGCCTTCCTGCTGGCCGCGTTTGAGGTCCTCGACGGTTTTTTGCAGCAGGTCGAGGTACAGGTCGTAGCCTACCGAGGCGATGGTACCGCTCTGCGATTCGCCCAGGATGTTACCGCCCCCCCGGATCTGCAGGTCGCTCATGGCCAGCTTGAAGCCGCCACCCAGTTCGTTGTAGTCCATCAGGGCCTGCAGACGCTGCTGGGCGTCCTTGGACAGACTGTCCAGGGCGGGGACCAGCAGGTAGGCGAAGGCCTGCTCGCGACTGCGGCCCACCCGGCCGCGCAACTGGTAAATTTCGGCCAGGCCGAGACGGTCGGCCCTGGTAATGATGATGGTGTTGGCATTGGGTATGTCCAGCCCTGACTCGATGATGGTGGTGCAGACCAGGACATCGATTTCCCGGTGGACAAAGGCGACCATGATCTCTTCCAGGTCCTTGCCCGCCATCTGGCCGTGGGCCACCGCTACCCTGGCCAGCGGCACCATGGCCTGGACCCGGCGGGCCATCTCGTAAATGGAGCGTACCCGGTTCGAGACCAGAAAGACCTGGCCCTGGCGCTGCATTTCACGGGTTACCGCCTCCTTGATGACCAGATCGTCATACTTGGCCACGAAGGTCTTCACCGAGCGCCGGTGTTCCGGGGCGGTATTGATGATCGACAGGTCCCGCACTCCCAGCAAAGACATCTGCAGGGTGCGGGGGATGGGCGTGGCGGTAAGGGTCAGCACGTCCACCCCCACCCGCAGCCTTTTCAGCTTTTCCTTGTGGGCCACGCCGAAGCGGTGTTCCTCGTCGACGATGAGCAGACCGAGTCGTTTGAACTGCACATCCTTGGACAGGAGGCGATGGGTCCCGATGACAATATCGACCCTGCCCTCCGCCAGTCCCTTGATAGTCTCCCGCTGCTCGGGGTTGCTCCTGAAGCGGTTCAGGCAGCGGATGGTGACCGGGAAGCCGGTCAGCCGCTCCCGGAAGGTTTCCGCATGCTGTTCCGCCAGCACGGTGGTGGGCACCAGGACGGCCACCTGATATTTGTCTTCCACTACCTTGAAGGCGGCGCGGATGGCCACCTCGGTCTTGCCATAGCCCACGTCGCCGCAGACCAGGCGATCCATGCAGGTAGTCGAGGTAAGGTCGGCGATGACGTCGTTGATCGCCTTGAGCTGGCCCGGGGTCTCGTCAAAGGGAAATGACTCTTCCAGTTCCTCGAACAACTGGTCGGTCATGGAAAAGGCCCGGCCTTCGACGAGCTGGCGTTTGGCGTAGAGCTTAAGCAGGTCCTGGGCCACCTTCCAGACTGCCTCCTTGACCTTGCGTTTCACCGTGGCCCATGCCTTGCCGCCAAGGTGGTCGAGTTTCGGCTGCTTGTCGGTGAGGCCCTTGTACTTGGTGACCGTGACCAGCCGGTCCACGGGGACGTATAGCTTTTCATCCCCCAGGTAGGTGATGATCAGAAACTCGCGGCGCACCCCGTTCACCTCCAGGGAGTTGAGGCCCTGATAGGTGCCGAGACCATGCTCCTCGTGCACCACGATATCCCCGACCCGCAGTTCCTCGAAGCGGACGGGCTCCCCCTTTTCCTTACGGCGCTGCCGGCGCCGGGGCCCCAGTCGCATTTCGCCGAAGAGTTCGCTTTCCGACAAAAGGTGCAGGCCCAACTCGGGCAGGTCGAATCCCGCGGTCAGGGGGGTGGGATAGAGGACTATCTGGTCGGCTGGCAGGGCAGGCAGGTCGGCCGGTGGCTCCTCGATCACCACTGCCAGGTGGTGCGGAGTGAGTAATTCGGCCAGGTGGCGAGCGTGGCGGGGGGAGCGGCAGGCGATGCCGACTCGCTCGCCTTGAGCCAACCAGCCCGTCAGGGTGCGGGCCAGCGGGGGCAACAGGCCCTCGCTGTGACGTTGCAGTTCGAGTTCCTGTTTGAACAGCCGGTGGCTGTCGGACTTTATCGGGTAAACCTTGCTCCGGTCCATGTCCTCGGTAATGAAGTCATGCAGTCTTACCTGGGCCATGCGCTTCAGGCCGGCAAGCGCCGTGGTGCTGTCCCAAAAAAGCTGGTCAGGCGGCAGAACGGGGGTGTCGCCCTGGGTGGCCTCGCGGCAGTTGGCCCTGATTCTTTCCCAGGTGAGATCCATGGCGTGCTCGATCTCCGGGGGGTTGATGAGCACGGCAACGGCATCCTTGGGGGCATAGTCCAGGGTGGAGGCCAGACTGCGATGGAACAGGGGCAGAAAAAATTCAATTCCTGGAAAGTGGTGGCGGCCCCGGAGCTGTTCCTCCAGCCTGCCGGTGTTTTCGTGTTTCCAGCCAAGTTCTGCGCCACAGCGATCGAAGCGGTCCAGCAACTCGGCGGCCATCGGGCTGTCTGTTGCCGAGTAGAGGCATTCGTGGGCCGGCAGCAGGATGGCTTCGTCAAGTTCCTGGATGGAGCGTTGGGAGATGGGGTCGAACAGGCGCAGGGATTCCACGGTATCGCCGAAGAAATCAAGCCGCAGCGGCGCCTCGAAGCCGGGTGAGAAGATGTCGACGATGCCGCCGCGGACGCTGAAGTCGCCCACCGACTGCACCATGGCGGCAGGTTCATAGCCCAGTCGCACCAGACGCCCTGTCAGGTTGGCCGGCTCGATTTCTTCGCCTCTGATGAGCAGTTCCGCCAGGTGGGCCAGGGTCTGCCGCGGCATGACTCTGTAGAGCAGGGCCTCGGCCGAGGTAATGAATATCCGCGGCGTCTCGGCGGTAAAAAGGGCATACAGGGCGGCCAGGCGGTTGGCGATGGTGTTGCGGTCCGGCGACAGCGGGGTATAGGGTGGGATATCGTAGGCCGGGTAGAGTTGCACCGCGGTATCGGTAAACAGGGCAAGATCCTGTTCCAGGCTGGCGCCGCTCTGGTCGTTGGCCACCACGCAAAACAGGGTGCGTCTGGTCTCGGCGGCCAGCCGGGCAAGCACCATGGCCGACGAACTGCCCCGCAGGCCGGTGACGGTCAGGGAGCGCTCTCCCTGACGCAGGGCGTGGCCAATGGCCTCTATGTTGGTTACGTCCGTCATGCGCCGGCCAGCCGGCCGGGACCGGCCTGGGAAGAAAATTCGTAACTTCTTAAAACTTTGCCCCTTTGCCCCTTTGCCACTCTGTCCCTTTTTTTTAAATTCTATCAGAACGAGCCGCCGATGCTGAAATCCCAGTTGCTCTTATCCTCGTCCCGGGCCGGTTTGAGGTTAAAGCCCCATTCCAGTCGCAAGGGGCCCATGGGTGAGAGCCAGCGCACGCCCAATCCCGTGCTGGCCTTGATGAAACCGAAGTCCCAGTCCTTGTCAACGGCATAGACATTACCCGCATCAAAAAAGATGTCACCTTTCAGGCCGGCATCCTTGATCAGGGGGAAGATGTACTCCAGGTTACTGTACCACATCTTGTCGCCACCAACCCGTTCGCCGGTCAGCGGATCCTTGGGGCTGATCTGACCAGACTTGAAACCACGGATGGTGCTGATGCCGCCCAGGTAGAACTTTTCGTAAACCGGCAAGCGGCCGCCCGCATTTCTCTGCACATAGCCGGCCGACAGATTCAAGTGAAAGGTGGTGTCCGCAAAAAACAGGCTGCGCAGGATCTGGTCGCCCGGGAAATACCAACCGCTTTCCGCCTCGTAGCTGGTGAAGGCGAAATCACCGCCCAGCGGTTTGCCGGCATACTTTATGGTGAAGGAGTGCCGTGAGCCCGTGGAGGCGTCGTAGCCTTTGTCCCGCGTGTCGCGTACCATCCCCATCTTGATGAAGTTGGTAATGCCTTCAGAGTCGCGGATTTCCTGACTGGCGTATGTTTTGACGTTGTCCAGGGAGGTTTCGTCGTAGCCGTAACTCCAGAACAGGGTCCACTGCCGCCAGATCGGGTAGCCGAAACGCACGCTGAACCCTTGCGAGTCCTTGGTATAGTCGTCGTATTCCCTCGTCCAATTGTAGATGTCGATACCGGTCAGCAGCTTGGTGTCCAGGAAAGAAGGTTCGGTAAAACTGAGGTTGTAACGTGACGAGATGCCGCTGATCTTGGCCTGCAGGGCCAATTTCTGGCCACGGCCAAGAAAGTTGTCCTTGCTGATCTCGCCCTGGAAGAGCAGGTTTTCCGACGAGCTGTAACCGGCGCCGACCGAGAAGGTGCCAGTGGGCTTTTCCTTGACCTGGACGTTGACATCCATCTGGTCTTTTTCCAGGGTGGGCTCCGGGGTGATAGTGACGTCTTCGAAATAGCCCAGGCGTCGCACTCGGGCAATGCTCGATTTTACCTCAACGGTGTTGTACAGCTCTTTTTCCTTGATGGCCAACTGACGACGAATGACCTTGTCCCGGGTGTCGGTGTTGCCCTTGATATTGATGCGGTTGATGTAGACCAAAAACCCCTTCTGCACCGTGAACTTCAGGTTGACCACCTTGCCTTCCAGGTCGTTATCGATGTCAGGGCGTACCTCGGCAAAGGCATAGCCTTTTTCCGCATAAAAATCGGTGAGCTTGAGGACATCATCACGAATGGTCTTGCGGCTCAGATACTTCTCCTTGCGGATTTGCAGGAGATTAAGGATGGTGTCCGGCTCTTCGATCAGTTCGCCGGCCACCTCGACGGTGCCCACCTTGAAACGGTCGCCCTCGGAGATGGAGAAGGTGACGAAAAGCCATTCGCCTTCCTGCACCACCTCGGGTTTGCCGACCTTGGCCTCGATATAACCGTTGTTGTGATAAAAGGAAGTGATGCGGTCCGCGTCGTGTTCCAGCATGCCGAGCTTGAGCAGGCCAGCGTCGGTAATGAAGGAGAACAGCCCCTTTTCCTTCACTCCCTCAAGCAGTTTTTTAATCTCTTTACTGGAATAGGCGTTGTTGCCGGTGATCCGGATCTCCTTGACATAGATTTTCTTGCCTTCGTCGATGACAAAGCCGACCTCTACCTTGCCTGGCGACGGTTCGCTCAGCTTGGCGGTAACCTCGGTGTTATAGAAGCCTTTTTCCTTGTAAAGCTGGCGGATATTCTGAATGGACTTGTTGACCTCGTTGGAGTTGATGATCTGATGGCGCTGCACCGTGACCACCGGCTTGATGTCATCCTCCTTGATCTTGTCCTGGCCGGTAATAGTGACCTCGCCGACCAGGGCCTTCTCCTTGACCACGAAGGTGAGCTTGGTGCCGTCATCGGTTGGCGTAGCCTCCACTTGGACATCCTCAAAAAAACCCAGCTTGAAGATACTCTTGAGATCCTGGGCCACGGTTTTTCGGACCAGGGTGCTGCCCTGGCTGCTGGTGATGGAGCGCAGGATGGCGCCGGTGTCTACCCGGGTGTTGCCGCGGACCGTGACGCTAATGATGCGGGAGGTGCGGTCGGCAAAGGTGACGATCTGGGCCACGAGTTTTTGCAAAAGACCTTCGAGCTCATCCGTGGAGTCGGCGGTGGCGAAGAAATAGCTGGTGGCGGGTTCCTCTTTGCCGTCAAAAACCGTCAGGTCGACGCTGATGGCGTTGCCGGTCTGGGTGAGGCTGCCGGTGGCGAGAAAACGCTGATCGTGCCCGGCGAAATAGCCGGCCAGATCCTGCCGGGCCGGCGGCCAGGTGGTATTGTAGGAGAACAGGGCCGCGGCCTGCGGCCGGGGTATCAGGGAGATGCCCTTGGCCATCAGCACTTGTTGCAACAAGGTATCGGCCGTTGCCGTCAGGTCCGCCGCCTTGGCGGCGGCGTGAATTTTGAGCGGCAGAAAGGCCAGGGACACCGTGGGGTTAGTCCCTGGGGTTTCGGCCATGGGCGTATCTGCCTCCACGGCCGCGGTCCAGGCCGGGTTGGCTGTAAGCAGGCCGCAAAGCAGCAGGATGAAGAGCAGGGGGCGTCCCGGGGGTCTTGAAGAAAAAATTCTTGTGGCCATTGGCGTGGATAATTCCATGGGGTTTGGGTTGAGTCGGCCCGGCCAACGGCCGGTCAATTTCCTTAGCAATCGGCGCTCCCTTTGTCAAGGGCGCAACGGTGCGGCCACGAGAATGTTGCCGGCGGTAGTCTACAAGCCATGGTGCAGCTTGCCATCCGCCAGGGTGAGGCAGCGGTCCATCCGCCTGGCCAGGTCATGGTTGTGGGTAACCATGACCGTGGTCAGGGCAAAGGCCGCGTTCATTTCTCCGATAAGATCAAAAACCTTGAGCCCGGTTTTCGTGTCGAGGTTGCCGGTGGGTTCGTCGGCCAGCAGGAGGGCCGGCTTCATGATGATGGCCCGCGCCAGGGCAACCCGCTGCTGCTCGCCGCCGGACAGTTCACCGACCTTGTGATACAGCCGACCGGCAAGGCCAACCTTGGCAAGCAGGTCCATGGCCTCGTCGCTTAGTGCCTTCTTCTCGCGTTCGGCGATGAGGCCCGGCATCATGACGTTTTCCAGGGCGGTGAATTCCGGCAGCAGGTGGTGAAACTGGAAGACGAAGCCAATGGTCCGGTTGCGGAAGGCGGAGAGATCTTTATCGTCCCTGGCAAAGACGTCTTCGCCCTGCAGGAGGAGGGAGCCGGTCGCCGGCCGTTCCAGGGTGCCGAGGATGTGGAGCAGGGTGGTCTTGCCCGTGCCGGAACTGCCGACAATGGCGACCAGTTCCCCTTGCGCCAGTGACAGGTTCACCCCGTCGAGAACCTGGAGATGGTGCTTACCGCCCACAAAGTCCTTGCGGATATCCGTGGCCTCCAGCAATGGAGCGGCGGCCGGCCGGGGCCTGGCTGCGTCTTTTGGCATATCACTCATAGCGGAGGGCCTCGGCCGGATCAACTCGGGCGGCCTGCCAGGAAGGGTAGAGGGTGGCGACAAAGGTGATCAGTACCGCGGTAACCGAGATGAGGATAACGTCGCCAGGCAGAACCTGCACCGGCAGGGTGGAGATGGGGTAGACATCGGGCAGCTTGATGAAGCGATAGCGGGAGAGGATCTCGCACAGGATGAGGCCGCCGATGATGCCGACCGTGGTGCCCACCAGGCCGATGATCAGGCCCTCATAAATGAAGATGCGCATGATGCTGCGGCTGGTGGCGCCCATGGATTTCAGAATGGCGATGTCCTTGGATTTTTCCATGACCACCATGATGAGGGTGCTCACGATGTTGAAGGCCGCCACCATGACGATGAGGGCGACGATGATCGACAAAGCGGTCTTTTCGAGTTGCAGGGCAGAGAAGATATTCTTGTTGGTGCGCATCCAGTCGCGGGCCACATAGGTGGGGCCCAGCCGCTTCTCCAGTTCGCCGGCAATCTCGTGGGCCTGATAGATATCGTCCACCCGGAGTTCAAAGCCGTGCACTGTTTCCCCGAGATCCAGGAATTCCTGGGCCGTGGCCAGCGAGACGAAACTCAGGATCGAGTCATATTCATACATGCCGGTCTGAAATATGCCCACCACCCGGCAGGTTTTCATCTTAGGGATGATCCCCATGGGGGTCAGGGGGCCGGCCGAGGACATAAGGCGCAGATTGTCGCCCATGCCCACGTGCAGTTGCATGGCAAGTTCATTGCCAATGACAATGCTTGGCAACCTGGATGAGCCGTTGGCGTCGGGGCGGTTTAAATCGTCAAGGCTGCCTTGCAGCATATACTTGTCAAGGCTTAGGACGTCGCGGACCGAGGCCGGATCGATGCCGCGCAGCACGGCGCCGGTGCCGCCAGAGCCGGCGGTGATCATAACCTGGCTGGTGAGATAGGGGGTCACGCCCACTACCCCGGGCTGGGCTCCAAGAATCGGTAACTCTGCGCGATAATCCGCGATGACGTCGCCGAATTTCTGCACCACGATATGGGAGTTGATGCCCAGGATCTTGTCGCGGAACTCGGCGGTAAAGCCGGTCATCACCCCAAGCACGACGATGAGGGCCATGACCCCCACCGCCACGCCGGCCATGGAGATGATGGTGATGAGCGAGATGAAGGTCTGTTTTCTCTTGGCCTTCAGATAGCGAAGACTGATGAACCACTCGAATCCCAAGGTGTTTTCCTTTATTTTTCCGGTCGCAGGTGGGGGAAGAGGATAACGTCCCGGATGGACGGCGAGTCGGTGAGCAACATGACCAGCCGGTCGATACCGATGCCTTCGCCGGCCGCCGGCGGCATGCCGTACTCCAGGGCCCGCAGAAAGTCCTCGTCCAGTTCCGGGGGGATCTCCTCGTCCTCGCCGCGTTCGGCGATCTGTTTTTCCAGGCGCTGCCGTTGGTCCGCGGGGTCGTTCAGCTCGCTGAAGGCGTTGGCGATTTCCCGGCCCGTGATGAACAACTCGAAGCGGTCGGTGACCTCGGGGTTTTTCTCGTTACGCCGGGCCAGGGGCGAGACCTCGGTGGGGTAGGCGGTGACAAAGGTCGGGTTGATGAGCTTTTCCTCGACCAGCAGCTCGAAGAGCGATGTCTTCACCTTGCCGTGCCCGGCGTTGGCGTCAAGTTCAATACCCTTGTCGATGGCCAGTTGCCGGGTTTTAGCCTGGTCTTGCAGCAGGTCAACGGGCAGGCCGGCCACCGCCACCAGGGCCTGGTCCATGGTAAACCGCTGCCAGGGCGGCGACAAATCCACCTCCTGGCCCTGATAGGTGATCCGCATGCTGCCGCATACCTCCAAGGCAATCCACGAGATCATTTCCTCGGTGAGGTCCATGAGGTCCTCAAAGGTGGCATAGGCCTGGTAGAACTCCAACATGGTGAATTCGGGGTTGTGCCGAGTGGACAGGCCCTCGTTTCTGAAATTGCGGTTGATCTCGAAGATCCGCTCAAAGCCGCCCACCAGCAGGCGCTTAAGATAGAGTTCCGGCGCGATGCGCAGGTAAAGGTCCATGCCCAGGGCGTTGTGGTAGGTGCGGAAGGGTCTGGCCACGGCGCCGCCGGCAATGGGATGCATCATCGGCGTCTCGACCTCCATGAAATGGCGGTTTACCAGGAATTCGCGGATGAGGTGGATGATCTCCACCCGCCGACGAAAGGTATCGCGCACCTCGGGGTTGACGATGAGGTCAACGTAGCGCTGGCGGTAGCGGGTTTCCACGTCGGTAAGGCCGTGGAATTTCTCTGGCAGCGTCCGGAAAGACTTGGTGATGAGCTTGACGGCCGTGGCCTGGATGGTCAGTTCGTCGGTCTTGGTCCTGAACAGGGGGCCGGTAAAGCCGGCGATGTCGCCGACGTCCCATTTTTTAAAGGAGGCGTAAGCCTCCTGGCCGATCAGGTCGCGCTTGACATAGACCTGCAGACGCTCGGTTTCGTCCTGGACGTGGAGAAAGGCGGCCTTGCCGAAATTCCTGAGGCCGACCACGCGGCCCGCCACCGAGACCGGGCCACTGGCGGCGGGGGTCTCGCCGGTAATATCCTTGCCGGCCCGCAGAACCTCCTGGATCCGGTGGGTGGGTTTGAAGTCGTTGACAAAGAGGCTGGTGCCCAACTCCACCAGTTCGTCGGCTTTCTGTCGGCGCTGCTGCAGTATCTGGTTTAATTCGTTCATGGATGGGGTTTCCGTGCGGGCTGGCGCAGAGGTGGTTACAGGCCGTATTGAAGCCTTAGCGAGGTTGATGCGTCGTGGGTTAAAGTCAAAACCCGTTGGGCCAGAGCCGGGGTGAGCGAGCCGGTACCGCAGGACGGGGTGATCAGGGTCCGGGCCAGTATATCCCGCACCTTCCGGTCCTCGCCAGCAAGCTGTTCCGCATTCCTTTGCCAGCGGGCGACCAGGGAAGCGGTGGTCTCTTTTTCGATGAGTTCCGCCTGGCCGGTAGGGACCAGTCCCCAGGCCAGGATGCCACCCCGGTCCAGAAAGGAGAGGACCTGGGTACGGCAGGTGATGAGCCGATCAAAATAGCCGTAGGCGTCGAAGCTCAGGATGTCTATGGGGAGAGACAGCAGGAGGTTCCAGTCGGTGTTGGCGCAGACGT
>Ga0100387_10003900_pt1 | contig 12410 bp, 9 predicted proteins | sample CryGeymeta201511_FD_81547 | JGI IMG/M metagenome (GOLD analysis project Ga0100387, IMG submission 81547) | Groundwater microbial communities from Crystal Geyser aquifers in Utah, USA - Crystal Geyser metaG 2015-11 | ecosystem: Environmental > Aquatic > Deep subsurface > Groundwater | place: USA... | reverse complement strand
TGTGGCCCTTGAGACAATCCTTCGGTGGTCGTCGCTCCAGAAGGATTGAACATCTTCCACATCTCCCAACACCACGAGGGAGGATGTTTTTGCAAGCTCTTCGGTGCTTAGCCCTATCATCTGCGCCAGGCTCCCGTCTGTCACGCTAAGGAACAAGGACGAGAAGATCGAGGCAAGAAAAAAGGCTCGGAAGAGGGCAGTCGAAGTCCAGGCGAATCTCGTTCTTCTATTTATCATTTAAAATCCTTATGAAATCCAAGTCCTCAGGTGCAGAGTTTTTGAACCTGATCATTTACCATAACCAAGAATAGTGCGACTTCACTCACCCATATGCCCGGGCAGGGCACAATGAACATGAAAATCACTCCTACCGCTACCTTCCCCGTTGAGGGGCTGGGATAAGGGGATAAGACATTTTAATATAAAACGCCACCCTATCTGCACACCCACAGAGCCGCCCCTTCAATCTCCTTGAAAAGGGTCATACTGACTGATCCCATGAAAAACTTCTGGAACATTCCCTGCCCCGTTCCTTTCCGGCCAACAGCCACTGCGGCGAACTTTTCTTCCTTTGCCGCCTTTAGTATCACCCTTGCAATATTTGATCCCTCAAGGGCCTTGGTCTCGATCCTATCGGCTGGCACTCCCGCCTTCAAGATGGAATCCCTGGCAGATGAAAGGGCCTTTTCGATAATATCGGCTGAATTTGCGGCGCCCTTGACCACGGCTATTATTTTAACCCTGTGCAAAGGATCTGGCTCGAGCATAAAACCAACATGGTCAACCATGCAGGCAGCGGAGTCGGATCCGTCCACACAAAGAAGAACCCCGTTTCGGTCGGGATCGGGTTTTCTGCACAGCCATATCGGAAAACCGATCCCCTGCTCCAAAAGCCCCCTTGAGACACTTTCGTCAAATGCCTCTTCGAGCCATGAAAGACCCCTGCGGCCAAGAACCACGGCATCGTAAAGGCCTTTTGTTCCCTCCTGTATGATGTCTTCTACTTTGGAAAACTGTCTCATCTGGAGTTTGGTCTCGACATTCTCTGGTGAAAAGCCCATCCAGAGAAGTTCCTTCTTTGCGGCATCAAGTGCCTTCCTTCCCTTTGCGAGGCTCTTCTTTGCCTGCAGTTCGGATTCCCGCACGGTCTCGTCTGTCTTTTCTCCGGCATATACTGTGGCTGGCCTTGAAGCGGTGTAGAAGAGAGTTATTTTGACCTCCTTCTTTTCCCCGAAAAAGTGTCCCACGAATCTCACCGCGTGCATTGCGTTACTGTTTTCACTCACTGTTACCAAAAGGTGTCTTTCCATTGGAAAATCTCCATGAAATCTATTGTTATCGTAATTTGCCAGCCTATTCCCAAACCCGCGAAGAAATTCTTACATCCTTAGTCGTCTATGGCTTATTATACTGATCAAAAGGCAATCTTCAATGAGGAATTGAACTGAGGAGGCATCGGTCAATATTTATGAGGTCGCGCCTGTTCCTTGCTCGGCCCCCTTCGGAAGCTTCAGTGTAGCATGACTGTAAACCGAAACTCCCATCGCCGCGAGGAAAAAGACGTTATCGCATGGAGAGTCTCTATACAAAACATCAGCTTTTTTCTGAATGGTATCGGGGATGGGAATCGCAATAGAAAAAAGAGGGTAAAGGTTTATGGTTAGATGACGATAGCGACATTGAAAGGAACTTTGACGGATTTTCACGTCCGAAGGCGGCCTTTCGATCATGAAGGTCTGGGGTGTCGGATATCTGGCGGAGGTTTCACGGGGCCTTGGGAGCGGCTGACAGGTGCCCTCCGGAAAATAGCCAGCGGTCATTTTATCCTTTTGGTCGCAGCGTCTCGGATGTCCGTAATGATCTCAGCCGATATCCGTCCCATTGCCTCGCTCATGGCAGCGACAAAGGCCTGGGCTTTTTTATCTGCTAGCCCGTGGATAATCTTATAGCTTTTTTGAAGGGCTATTCTTTTTGTAACATCCTTTTCATTTGCCTCTGAAAGTGTAATCGTGAGGCCCAGAGAGGCCTTCCAGGTCTCCTGTTCGTCAATTTCAAGAAACTCATCAACTGAGCCTTCGAGGATAAGTCGGCCGCGGCCCCGCTTTCAGAAGACATTATTGCCCTGAAAAGTCCCGATTCCATCATGTCCCTGCGCAGGAAGCCTGAGGCCATGTCCCCGGGGTTGACCCTCCATCTGTGGAATACGTATTCATTGCGTTTGAAACGGCCGTCGCTGAAAATCATTCGCGTAGTGTTGTAGAGGGGGGCCACAGAGAATCTCTTTACCATTACCGAAGCCGCGATGGGTTCCCCGGGCGACAATTTGGGTGCGGGGTATTCGAGGATGTAAAAGGATATCTTGTCGGCCGGTCTTCCGCCTGTCGTGCATCCGGAGACAATGAAAATTGCGATAAGAGACAAAAGGCATAGAGTTCTATTAGGCTTCAAGGAAACACTCCTTTAGAAAAGTTCCTCAGGTTTGGAAGGTCCGGGGGCATAACGGAAAAGGATGCCCGAAGGGTCTTCCGAGAGCCTTTCCACCAGTTCTTTTAATCTTTCAACCGTGCTCTCAAGGCCCTCCAATACAGAGGAAAGTCTGTCGGTAATCTCTGCCACGCTTTTCCCCGAGCCCTTTAAGGCGGCGCGCGCCTCTGAAAAAAGTCCTGCGGCATCTGAAGCGGCCCTTCGCGTATTGAGCATCGCTTCCTTGAGATCAGGGGCGGTATCGGCGGCAATCATCTCGATCCGGGAGACGGTCCTTTTCGCAGAATCAACGGTCTCGGATGCCTTTGCTGTTATGTTCTTCATTTCTTCAGAGGCCTTTTCAAGAGACGCCGGTATCTTGTCCCAGGCATCGGATGCCACAAAGGCGTTAAAACGTTCAATGGACTTTCTAAGGGCCTCCGAAAGCTCTTTGATATTTGCCTCCGCAATTGTTTTTCCGGCTGAGTCGAGAAGCGCGCGTGTCTTTTCCGAGATACCCTTCAGATCAAGTGATCTGAATTGTTTCATGAGATCATCAACACCTTCCAGGATCAGCCTGATTTCAGATGGTTTGGATGGAACAACCGGATATTCTGAAGGAAAAGAAAGCCTGGGAGATAGCTCTTTATCTTTTTCTGATGCGATGTCCAGTTCGATAAACATGGCCCCTGTTATTCCGACCGCCTTGAGCTGGGCCACGGTATTCTCATCCAGGCTGTATGCCTGTTCTATCTCCATCAAGACCCTTATCAGCCTTGAATCCGGAGCGACTTCGATGGATAGCACCCTTCCGACCGTGACCCCGCGGTACTTTACCGGGGAATCCTTGTTAAGGCCTTGAACGGACTCATCGAAGTATGCCGAATAGAGCCTTCCCCTTTCAAGATATCGGGATGCCCCAAGCCAAATAAAGGCCACAATCCCGATCAGTATTCCGGCGGTGACAAATAGACCTACCGTAAACTGGGTTCTTACCGAAGGCATCAGCTTCTACTCTCATGCGTGGCGTTGTGGGATGTGGAAATCCGGTTAAAAAAATTTCTCACTGCTGGGTTCCCGCTGTGATCCCTGAGATAGTGGGGATTTCCCTCCGCAATGATACCCTTCACCGTTTTATCGAGCATAATGACCCTTTTTGCAAGGCGAAAGATACTCTGGAGTTCATGAGTCACAATTACCATGGTGGTTCCAAGGCTTCGGTTTATCTTGATGATAAGCTCATCTATCTCGGCAGAGGTTATAGGATCGAGTCCGGCTGTGGGCTCGTCAAAGAAAAGGATATCGGGGTTTAATGCCATTGCCCTGGCTAGCCCTGCCCGTTTCTTCATGCCTCCGCTTATCTCTGATGGAAGATGATGCTCAAAACCCTTGAGGTCCACCTGCTCAAGCTTCATCTCAACCAGATAATTGATTTCCTCTTCTTTGAGCGGGGTATATTCCTTTATGGGAAGGGCGACGTTTTCAGCCAGGGTCATGGAGCTTATAAGCCCTCCGCTCTGATACAGGATACCGATATTACGCAAAAACCGCCTGTAGGAGTCCTGATCGCTTTGATGCACGTCAACTCCGCAGACCGTCACAGTCCCTGATATGGGCGGTATGAGGCCAGTCATGTGTTTTAAGAGGGTGCTCTTTCCGCAGCCGCTTCCCCCAAGTATTGCGAATATCTCTTCCCTGTACACCTCAAAAGAGACCTTCTCGAGGATGGCCTGTTCGCCGTAACCGGCTGTGAGATTATATACCTTAATGAGAGTGTGTTCGCTCAAGTTTCATCCCCAGTACTGTATTATCACGGCGAAGATGGAATCCCATAGAATTATAAGAAAGATGCTGCTTACGACGGCGGAAGTTGTTGCTTTTCCTACTGCCTCTGCACCGCCCCTTGCCTGAAAACCCCTGAGACAACCCATCCATGCTATTACAAGGGCAAAGAAGGCGCTCTTGAACAGTCCGAACCAGAAATCAAATGCCGTAAAGCTCTTAAACGTCTGGTCCATGTATGCCCCTGCAGTAAGATCGAGCATAAGGACACCGACTGTAAGACCGCCCAGTATTGCAAAGAGATTGGCGAAGATGGACAGGATCGGTACCACCAGGAGAGCGGCTATAATCTTTGGCGCCACCAGAAATCGGGTCACATCAAATCCCATGGTGTAGAGCGCGTCCACCTCGTCGGATATCTTCATGGCGGCTATCTCTGAGGCAAACGCGGATCCGGATCTGCCCGCTACTATTATGGCCGTGATTATCGGCCCGAGTTCCCTTACCATGGCAAGGGCCACGAGGGATGCCACATAAATGTTTGCCCCGAACTGCTTCAACTGCACCGAGGACATGAAGGCCATTATAAGACCCAGCAGGAAACCTATGAGTGCTACAATCGGCAGGGCGTCAGCGCCGGTCTTCTTCATTGATTCAAGCGTATCTTCCCACCTCAGGGAACGCGGATGCAGCATGAGATGTAGACAGCAGAGGAGCACTGAGCCTACGAAGGCGACCTGAAACCTCAGGTCAAGTAACTGATCAATGGTCGCCCTGCCGACGCCGACCATCAGACCCGGCTTGCGCCTCCTTTTCGCAGCCTCGCGCTTTTTCCGCTCATCAAATCTGAAAAGAGCCAGTATCTCCTTTGCCTTGGCTCCGAGACCTTCCAGAGCAAAGGATGCTTGTGACTCCGCGGCTGCTTCTCTTATCCTCTCGAGGGCTAGCACCCCGAAGTCATCCAGGTAAGATACGCCGGATAGGTCTGCGGTCACTTTGGAAGGGGGATTTGCATGCATGGATTTGAGAGCTGCTTCTATAATAGCGGGCACGCTTTTTCGGTCAAGTCTTCCGCTGAAGCGGAATTTTTTATCGCCTCCCGGGATATCCTCTATACTGCAGCAGTCAGTGAGTTTCCGGATCATCTTTCTAGCAGTTCAAACTGCATGGCCTTAAGGTCTTTTTCGCCAAGATTGAATTCATTAGTCACAAACTCCATCTCCATCACAAAGACTATCCATCCCAAAACAAGACCGTCCGCTTTGATTACAAATGCGGCCTCGATGCTCTTTTCACCCATAGGGCTCTTCTTCGTTACTCTATAGAGAGTCAGAACTGTTTGGGCTGAGTTCCCGGGGGTGGCCAGGATGCCCGCATAACTTGAACCTATTAGATCATCGGATGCCGTATCTCTTATAAGCGCATAGCGGACGGTCTTTTTAGAGTCGATGAGCATAAAACCCCTGTAAGGGGATTCATATGGATCTGTTTTTGCGAAATCACGGATTATTCTGCCTGCAGCCTCCATATCGTCTTCCTTAAGGGGCTGTGCCATTAAAGACGAAAGAAACAGGTAGTCCTTCGCCATTATTGCCTTGAGTCTATTCCCGGACTGGTATGAAGTATGTCTTCCCGTAAGAATATTGTATCCGTAGAAAGACAGGGCAACCATTGATGCAAAGAGAAGAATAAGAGGTATCACCCGGTAGCGGATCTTCCTATATTTCTTTTCAGCGGCTACCATCTCGGTGATGTCTCTGGCCGATGAAACCATTCCGTGGAAGACTCCGCGGCTGTCTGAAATGGCCTTTGTCGCTACCTCTACAGTCCTTTCTCCTTTGGACGGATGTGAAACCTTAAGGATGCTTTTCGTGGGTGGAGAACCGGGTCCGAAGTCCTTAAAGGCCCTTTCGGCTTCAACCGTATCCGCGTATATCTGATATATCTTCAGCTCCTTTATCTGGTCCCTGGACTTGCCGTAAAGCTCCTCTGCCGGCTTGTTCCAAAACAGAATTCTGCATTCAGGGTCCGTTATTATAACAGCATCCGGCATGTGGTCGCAGAGTTCACCGAGTCCGTAAAGTGCCTGACTTGTCTGGTCGAGTCTTTCGGCAAGATTTCTTGTAATGACACTTGCCACCTGAGGATAATCGAGCAGGAAGCGGGTTATGGAATCAGCCTTGATTTTTAGGACGTTAATGTGAGTCTTTGCCCTTACGGTGGCTGTTCTGGCTGACTTGAGAAGAAAGGACATTTCTCCGAAAAGAGAGCCTTTCTCGCTTATGACCGTAAGCCTCTTGTCCCCTTTAAGAACCTCGATCTCCCCGGATGCAAGGATATAGAGATCCTGTGACGTGTCACCCTCCGAGAAGATGGTCTCTCCTCCGTGAAAGGATACGATATTTGCGGAAAGAGTCGGGCTGTTAAGGATTTCATCCAACATTTTAAATTAGTTGCCCTATTTTGAAAGGAGCTGCATGAATGGTGCAGCCTGTCATATCAAACAGAAGCCTCTCTTTTGAGTGAGGCGGAAACCCGCTTTTTCCTAAGATTATGTGATCGCGGAGTAAGTGTCAATAAAGGCTGTCCATAGAGGCAGAAAAAGCCCTGAAAGCCGCTTTCATTATGGTGACCAGGGGCATGCCACTTCCAATGAGAGAAAACGGAAGAGCGCTGTATCTTGACCTTTTATGTATCATCATGGATAATATTGGCGATTCATCCGGTTACCACTCCTCATCGAGGGGGGAGGGAAGGGTGGGGGGGGAGTGCTTAAGTGAAAATAATTATCTTTTCGGTAATCTTGTCATTTTTGTGCAGTGCTTGTGCCGTAGGTTCATCTGCAAAACCCATTTCTGACCAAAGGGGTTCAGGAGTAAACAGAGAAGGTCATGCAGAAGGGCTATCCTTCCACGTTGAAAAACTCGTGACGGTGCTAGACCGGGGTTCTGCTGTCGCCATCAGCCAGATATATGACGGCGAGAACGGTGATATAACCGGTCTGGGTGATCGTTTGAGGGATAGGATTGAGACAGCCTTGGTCAATATGGGTTTTTTGGTTGTGCCCAGACGTGACCTTATAGTGTTCATGGATGAAAGAGAGCTTGGAAGCGCTAAAAGACCGGAGATAAAGGACTTGGAAGCAGGTGCAGTCATATCCGGCAGGTACTATCTTCCTCCCGGAGACAAGGGATCGGCGGAGGTGCATCTTCGAACGCTTTCCCTTGAAGAAAACAGGGTGAGGGGGGCTGTTTCATTCAGTGAAGCGCTTCCTGCCGATTGGCACAAGTTAGTAAGTTCCATAAAGGGAAACATTTACCACAAGGGCATAGAACAGGTTTCACCCTCCGGAGGGGGCCCCTCTCTTTCAGCCTCCCTTGACAGGAATCCTGCATGTTATCCAGCCGGCGCATCTGTCAGGATAAGATTGAAGACGGAACGGGGTGTGCATATCTACATCCTTAATCTTGCGGCCGATAACACCGTTACCCTCATTTATCCTAACAGAATTATTAAGGATAGCCCCATGCCTGTCGAGGACTTCGAGTTTCCTCCGGCCGCTTTCTCCAAAAGGCTCGGGCTTGCGGTATATCCTTTGAAGCAGGATGAGACTTCTCATGAAGCCTTTAAGATTGTCGCAAGCAGGAAACCGGTTGATTTTGGTTTTCTGCCCATACCGGAAAATGAGATCTACGCAGGCGCCAAAGGCGAGCGGCTTGAAAAGGTTCTGGATATCCTCAAGAAGACAAGCAATTGGTCTGAGGCTACCCTCGGCTACTATGTAGGCCCCAATTGCTCAAAGTAGGGCTTGCGGTTCTGAGTAAAGAAGCTCGGATGTGTTTATGACGTCGGGCATCTTCATGGTTCGTTTTGCGTTAATACGGCATAAGGCTTAACAGCGTGTTAAAAAAACTCTGTTGTCAGGCTGAGGAAAAATGACCGAATGCAAGGTCTGCAAAATTGCGAACAATGAGGCTTACAAATAAGTACGCAGCAGTACCCGTCTGCGATCCCGAAAACAGGCGGGCAAGGGATTGGCAAGACACAGAAGATGAGCGTTTTTCAACAGCCTGTTAACAATGTTTCCACAGGAGACGATTTGTCAAGGAGGTCATGAGCATGTCCGTTAAGCCATTGAGAGGTTTATTTCTATTATCGGCAGTGCTGTTATCGGGGGTCCTTTTTACAAGCGGCTGCTCCATAAGGGTGCCTGTGAGCGCCGGGGTGGGCAGGATTTCCGTCTCTTCAAAGCTTGCAGGCAAGGCCGCCCTTCTAATAACGGATGAGACAAGCAATTATGTGTTTCAAGGAAATCCGGAAGGCATGGCTTACGGGGCAAGACCCCATGAATTTCCTTTTGGGCAGGCGCTTGAAGACGCATCAATTGAGGCCTTCTCCCAGGTCTTCGAGAAGCTCGATGTAGTAAGAACGTACGATGAAGCAGCTCGGTACCCCTTTATGATAACACCTGAAATAACCGAGTTTCGCTTCAGCTATCCGAACTTCGGTCTTGCGTCCGCCGCGAACATGAGGATCAAGGCTACGCTGTCTTCCGGGAGTGAGACGATGTGGGAAAAAGAGGTCGCAGCTCCTGAGCAGAGAAAAGGGATGGGCGTAGACGAAATGGGAAGGGCCGCATCGGAAGCGCTTTCCATCGCCGTAAAGCAGCTTGCCAGGGAAATGGCATCAGATCAGAGGCTTCGAAAGGCAGTCGCCTCGCCCGGCGCGCCACAGGTCGCGCTTAAGCCTGAGAAAAAGCAGGAGGAAAGTGCATCAAAGGAAACGGTTAAGACGAAAAAAACCGATTCAAAGCAGTCCGCATGGGCCTTTAAGAAGGCGGATAAGACTGCCGATGCAGATGGGGATGAACCAATCCCTGCCGGAAAGCCGGGAGGAAAATACGATGTCGCCGTCTTAATTGCAAACAGGACATACAGCCGCCAGGGCATACCTGAGGTTGAGTACGCCCACAATGATATGGCAGCCGTCAAAAAATACGTGATTCGCACCATGGGCTTTGATCCCGAAAACATCATAGAAGAAAAGGATGCCACAAAGGGGACACTCGAAACACTCTTTGGAACGAGGGAAAGACCAGAGGGAAAGATCTTCAACTGGGTTAAGCCAAAGGAAAGCCGCCTTTTCATCTATTACGTAGGGCATGGTGCCCCGGGGCAGGAAAGCGGTGAGGCCTATTTCGTACCATCGGATGCTGATCCGGATTACATTGACACGACCGGCTATTCAGTAGGCCAGTTCTATGCTAACCTTAAGAAGATACCTGCTAGAGAACTGATTGTGGTGCTTGATACCTGCTTCTCAGGCCAGACTCCCAAGGGCCTTCTTTTTAAGCGCGTAAGTCCCGCCATGCTCAAGGTGGTCCAACCCGAGAGCAGCATGGACAGGGGAGTGGTCATGGCGAGCGCCAGGGCCGATCAGTTAAGCACCTGGTATGAAGCGAAAGGCCACAGCCTCTTCACCTACTTTTTCATAAAAGGGCTCACCGGAGAGGCCGACTCCAATAAGGACAAGAAGGTGTCTGCCGCGGAGATGGAGGCATATCTGGCCGAAAATGTTCCCTTCATGGCAAGAAAGATCTCCGGAAGGAATCAACAGCCGATGGTAGAGGGAAACAAGGATCTGATTCTCGTGGAGTATAAGTGAGCAACTATCGGTAAGTGAACTTGAAAAGCCCTCCCTCTTCTGAAGAGAATAGCTCCCCTCTGGTATCCCTGAGCGGGATAATTGAAAGGATCACCTACAGGGATGAGGAAGGCGGTTACACGGTTGCGAGGGTAAAGGTAAAGGGCCGGCAGGACCTGGTCACGGTCGTTGGTTATCTGATGGCCCCAACCCCTGGAGAGATCATAGCCATGCGGGGTGAATGGAGGAATCACCCCAGATTCGGAGAGCAATTTCAGATAAAGTCCTGCACCACCTCAGTTCCCGCCACCGTCTATGGAATAGAAAGATACCTTGGCTCCGGCCTTATAAAGGGAATAGGGCCCATGCTCGCAAAGAGGATAGTAAAGGCCTTCGGAGAAAAGACCCTTGATGTGCTTGAAAATCAAATAGTGTCCGTTCTCGCGGTCGAGGGGATCGGGAAAAAGCGCCTTGAGATGATAAAAAGGGCGTGGGATGAACAGAAAGAGATTAGAAACGTGATGGTCTTTCTTCACTCCCATGGGGTAAGCAGCGGATATGCGGCAAAGATTTTCAAGCGTTACGGCACATCCTCCATCAAGATAGTCAGGGAAAATCCATACAGGCTTGCTACGGAAGTCCGCGGGATAGGCTTTATCACGGCTGATAAGATCGCAGAGAAGATGGGTTTTCCCAAGGACTCAGAATACAGGGCAGGGGCGGGTATCTTATATGCCCTTCAGCAGCTCTCGGATGAGGGCCACGTATATTACCCGCAGGATGAACTCATCAAAAAGGCCGAAGAACTTCTTGGTATTGAACGGGAAGTAATCGGCTCAGCCCTTCAATCCATCAAGACCAAAGGGGAAGTTGTCGTTGAGGAGTTTCATGATCCTCCTTTCGGGGAGACAAGGGCGGTCTATCCGGCTGGTTTTTATGCCTGCGAGGTGGGAATCGCAGGGCGCCTTCTGGGACTTATAGCGACGCCAAGGAGCTTCCGCGATATAGATCCTGAAAAGGCCTTGAAATGGGTGGAAGGCCGCCTTTCAATTGAACTTGCGGAAGGCCAGAGACAGGCCGTAAGAGTGGCATCGGAAAGCAAGGTGATGGTGCTTACGGGAGGCCCCGGAACCGGAAAGACCACCATTATCAACTCGGTGTTAAGGATATTTCAGAAGCTGGGAGTGAGGGTTCTTCTTGCCGCTCCGACTGGAAGGGCGGCAAAGAGGATGAGCGAGACAACGGGCTTTGAGGCAAAGACGATCCACCGGCTTCTTAAATTCAGTCCTCAAAAGGGAGGCTTTCAGAAAAACGAAAATGCCCCGCTTGAATGCGATATCCTTATTCTCGATGAGGCTTCCATGATTGATACGTTGCTTATGTATCATCTGCTGAAGGCCGTTTCCCTTTCATCCACACTCATCCTGGTGGGGGATGTAAACCAGCTTCCATCCGTAGGCCCGGGAATTGTCCTTTCGGATATAATAGCCTCTGGAGCCGTGCCGGTGGTGGAACTCACCGAGGTATTCAGGCAGGCAAGGGAAAGCCTCATTATCGTTAACGCCCATAGGATAAACAGCGGAGAACTTCCTCTTAAAAAAGAAAGAGGTTACCCGGGGGATGATTTCTATTTTATCGAGCAGGATGACCCGGAGCGTGCCTCAAAGACCATCGTTGAACTGGTAACAGAGAGGATTCCTAAGGGCTTTAACCTTGATCCTGTCAGCGATATTCAGGTATTAAGCCCCATGCACAGGGGCGCAGTGGGGGCAGGCAACCTCAATGATTTGCTGCAGAAGGCTATGAATCCCGGTGAGGAAGGGGTTGCTTGGGGGGCGAGGCGCTTCCTGGTGAATGACAAGGTGATGCAGATAAAGAATAACTACGACAAGGATGTCTATAACGGGGATATCGGGAGGATATTGAGGGTTGATCCTGAGTCACGGGTGATGGTAGTTTCATTTGAGGGAAGAGATATCCCCTATGATTTTGGTGAACTCGATGAGCTGATGCCTGCCTATGCGGTATCCGTGCACAAGTCTCAGGGCTCGGAATATCCCGCAGTCGTGATACCCGTACTTACGCAGCACTATATGATGCTTCAGAGAAATCTCCTCTACACGGCGGTTACCAGGGGGAAAAGGCTTGTTGTTGTCGTGGGAAGCAAAAAGGCCCTGGCTATAGCCGTAAGAAACGCAAAGATAGAGAGGCGCTACACCGGCTTGTGTAGAAGACTGAAGGCCGGAGCGCCCTTCCTGGAAAGGACTACCTCACCCATTGAGAGAGGTGGTTGAAATGGGGAAGGGGAGTTGCAGGCATTATGCAAAGGAGAAACCGGCACTCAGCCTGGGATTGACTATCGAGGGCATCGAGAAGAAGAAACCTGAGATGAGGATTCGCTAGGCAACTTAAGCCTGTTAGCTTATCGCGGAGCGCCGGGGATATGGACTCAGGGCATTATACGAGGCATGAGTGGGCAAGGGGTGTAAATCGCTCCGTTGAACCATTGGTATGAGTTCAGT
>Ga0100387_10003860_pt1 | contig 12488 bp, 10 predicted proteins | sample CryGeymeta201511_FD_81547 | JGI IMG/M metagenome (GOLD analysis project Ga0100387, IMG submission 81547) | Groundwater microbial communities from Crystal Geyser aquifers in Utah, USA - Crystal Geyser metaG 2015-11 | ecosystem: Environmental > Aquatic > Deep subsurface > Groundwater | place... | reverse complement strand
TTTACTGCTTGTGACGGTGTTGCCCGCAGCATCGGTGGCGGTGATGTTCCAGTGGTACTTTCCCTCGTTGAGCTTGCCATCGTTTGCGCCCGATCCCCAGTCAGAGGATGATTTGGTTGTTACTTTGAGATAGTTGTTTTCGCTGTCTGTATCTGAAAAATTTTCGTACTCAATATTGTAGCGTGATGTGAAATAGGTGGTGGTACGAGAGACTTCGATGCCATCGATGGTAAAGCCGGTATTTTCGGTGTTGCTGTCGCTATCTGCTCTCGTTACTTCCAGTTTGTAGTTTGAAAGACCAGAGGTGGCATCTGAAAATGCTTTCCATTTGAAAGTGGGTCTCTGGCTGTTTATGTAGCTTCCGTCTGCCGGGTAGTCCAAATCTTTTGAAATGGGACCAGTAGTATCTACGGTAAACGTATCGGAGGCATTTGTAGATGTGTTGCTTGCGGCGTCTGTTGACCTGACATATATGGTGTGCGATCCGTCGGATAGTGCGGTGGTGACAGTACAGGTAAAGGCTTCGCTTGCTTCGTTAAAACTCCCGTCATCTGCGGTACAACTTGACCAACTTCCGGATGTGCTATCCATCTGAAACTGCACCGCAGAAATAGTACTTGTGGCATCGGTTGCGGTGCCGGTAAGTGTTGGAGTTGTATCTGTCCCGGGGTCAGGTGTGATAGCGGTAAGAGATAAAGACGACGAAACTGTATCAATGGTAAACACATCGGTTGTCTCGCTTCCGCCTGTTGTTGTATTACTCAAAGAATCCGTTGCCCTCACATAAATAGTATGCGAGCCGTCTGACAAAGCTGTGGTAACAGCGCAGGTAAACGCCTCGCTTGCCTCGTCAAATGCACCGTCTGTTGCGGTACAGGCTGTCCAAGAACCTGCGGTGCTATCCATCTGAAACTGCACCGCAGAAACGGTGCTTGTTGCATCGGTTGCGGTACCCGACACTGTGGGTGTTGCGTCGCTATGGGGGTCTGGGGTCAATGCTGTCAAAGAAATCGCCGGAGCCGTTGTGTCAAACGCCGTATAATTTATGGTAATATCGGAAAATGTTGATGTAACCGTTGTATCTGTTGTGGCAAGTGCGACCTCGTATTGTATGTACCGATGCCCATCGGTCACACAGCTATTTGCGCTTATGTCAGCGCCACTTGAGATAGCAGTACAAGATGCAAAAGCAGTCGCTCCTGTCATGTCGCTGCTGTTTGATGTCCGGGCTTTGACTGTGGCTGTCGTGTTTGTTGGTGTTGTCGCAGAAAAACTCAAAGTTCCCCACTCCGAAAGCTGGGATGTGTCAAAGATGTTTGAGGTGAGCGTGCCAGAGCTGGCATAAGCGCCCAGAAGGCTCACATCATCCACAATCACGGTTTTACCCGTCTTGACAAGGACTCCGGTATGAACGGCTGAAGCTACTCCAGTCACCGTGCCTGTGAGTTTGTACCAGCCGGTTTCACCAGAGACGGGTGTATAGACAGCGCTTGAGATGGCATATCCGCCGTAGTACAGAGTCGCGACAGTTGCGTCTACCGTACCTCCCACACTTCCTGCCGTATTGTTGTAAACATACGCAGAAATATTGTATGTTGCGGTATCTCCCACATTGACTGATTGGTAGAGCTTGGCGTCAGATACGGCGCCCACTTCTACAGAATTTCCGCCGGCCGCGGAGCGGCCGGAACTAGATGAAAAAGATTGGAAGATAGCTACGGGATCACTGGCGCACCGAAAGCCAACGGTGTAGCTCCGATACCCCGGAGTATCGACCAAATAGAGTGTAAACACTCCGGCGTACGCATCACTAGCCCAACCACCGCCCCGTAGGAAGGCGTATGGACCACCTGTGTTTGCTCCCTGATAATATCGGCCAATCCCGTAATTGGCATCATAACTAGAAGTCGATGGTCTCGTCAGATCATAACTGAGAGTGCCATATGTGCTAGCACCAGGAGGAGCAAAGACAGTCCATTCAACCCAAGCTCCAGTATTATTATGTGGCTTATCTGCTCCCATTATCGTATCGCTATTCCATTCCCACACGTTACCGGAAAGATCCCACAGCTCACTACTATTTGAGAGCGCGAGTTTTGCCTTTGTATCACGACCGGTGCCTTGCTCTGGGTCTGCGCCGTTGTAACTTGCGCTGTCTGTAATTCCAACATTTCCTCGTTTGAGCCCGCCACCAGAAGCGACGGTTGAGCCAATAGTGCCGTTTGCCCAGTTTGCGGTTTGGGCTTCGGCGTTACGGGCTACGGTCATCCATTCATTGTTGGTGATGAGATGCCCAGTTGGACAGGCGCTTATTGCCTGTGTTTGGGTGATGTGTACGATAGGGGCACCATTTGCAGTGGAGACTACTTTAGCTGTATCAAAAGAGCCAATGTCACGATAATCCAAACCTGCTCCCGAATCAGCTGGAGCAGAACAGGTGACAGCCGTGTCTCCATCATTGTCTCCTGTACAGTCATATTTAGCCTCATATTGCATGGCTAAGAAATTCGTTGTTGAATAGGTGGCGTCTCCTGGTACCTCGACCCAGCCGGATGGGGGAACTGCGGCGACGCTCCATGAGCTGTTGTCGCTCCCAAATCCAGTATTGGTGAGCTTTTCAGACCGAGAAAGCACCACCTGTCCTGATGTCGTCGTTGCATCGATACTTGATCCGCTTGCGTATTGATTGGTGGTTGATGCCCCCACTCCGCTGCTCCAGTCGGTCTGGGACCATGCGCTTACGGCGTAGACAGGAGAGACGAGAAAGGGGGTGACAACAGACTGAGCAAGAAGCAGAAATATAGACAGGATCGCGATACATTGTTTTACAGTTTTTTTCATGATTTTACGTCATCACAGACTTGTTACAAATCCATGATAACATGGTACACAAAATGAAAAAAGAAATCAATATCAGATTGCATAACAAATTTTGGTCTTGATATTTTTCAAAAACGTATTAGAATATCATCATGTTATACATTTTGAATATATAAACTTATGACAACAGCAACAAATCGAGTACAAAAATTAGTGACTTTTTCTCCCCAGCTCTACTTTAATGCTGATACAAAGGCAAAACAGCTCGGCGTGCCATTTGCTGAATACCTTCGCCATCTGATCATAAAAGATGTCGAAGAAGATATTGCAGATCTGCCCATGGTGGATGAGGAAACAGATAAAAGAATTGGGCAAAGTCTAAAAGATTTTGAGGAAGGTCGTTATATTGAAATAGATCCTTCAAATAATGAAGAGCTTGAGAAGTTTGTTGGCCTGAAATAAATATGTTTAAACTACAAGCCTCTCTTTCCTACAAAGATAATCTTGACAAGCTTGTAAAAACAAATGAAATTTTAAAAAAACGCCTAATGAGTGCTCTTCAGAAACTGTCTCTTAATCCTACTCATCCTTCGCTTCGATCTCACAAAGTAAATACTTCTAAACACGGCGTGCAATGGAGTTCACGAGTGACTGGCGATATTCGTATTATTTGGGATTATGACTCTTCCGAACGACTCGTCATTCTTTTGCTTGATATTGGTGGACACAGTGGCTCACGCAAGGTTTATAAATAGTACATTTACCTCCACAATGCCATCTTTTTACGAAGATGAAAACTATTTGCATGCCCCAAATGTCCACTTATTGAAGAACGACTTGAACGATGAGAAGAAGCTGAAAGCGCATGATATCGAAAGGCTTTCTTTCTCTTCCTCAATTTCTTTTGCATCCGAGACAGTGTCTTTCCGCGAATGAGGATGTGGTCATAAAAAATGCGGTAGCCTACAAATGGTACGCCGTTTTTTACATCAGAAAGAATGACCTTTCTTTCAGAAAGTGTCAGGTGTAATGTGTCCTCTAAAAATGTCCGCATGCTATTTTCCATGTTCTTCAAATAGTTTTTATCAGGGTGAATAATAAGAAAATCATCCATATACCGTGCATACCAGCGGACATGAAGCGTGTGTTTGACAAACTGGTCCAGTTCATTGAGGTAGATGTTGGCAAAGAGTTGGCTCGTGAGATTTCCAATGGGCAATCCGCGACGCTTTTGGGGAGAAACTGTGTCAAAAGGAATGTTTGAAAAGTTCAGACGTTGGTGCTGTGTGACAATTTTCTCAATAAGTCGTCTGATTTTTGAGCAGGTAATCGTTTTAAAAATAACGGGGCTAAGCACATCCCACGAAATATTGGCAAAAAACTTTGAGATGTCCATCCGTAAACAGTAAAGAGGTGTTTGAGAACCATAGACAGATCGTGCTGACTGGAGAAATTTTTTAATGCGTTGTAAGCCGACAACGGTACCTTTTCCTTTCCGACAGGCATAGGAATCATAGATAAACTGTTTGTCAAACGACGGCTCAATATAGTCTATGAGTGTATGTTGGACAACCCGATCACGAAAAGCCGGGGCCGCAATATCCCGTTCTTTGGGGTCATTGATCGTGAAGTAAACATAGGGAGATGGCATGTACCTTTCGGAGACGAGTTCTTCATGCAATTTGAGTAAATTACTTTCTAGGAAAAACCCAAATTGAAGAATGCTTGCTTTATACCGCTTGCATATGCGAGACTGATAATATGCCTCAAGCAAATTTTCAAAGCTACTGATTTCTTCGTACATATGTGTTTCTTCTTTATATAAAAAACCGGCCGGAGGATATCCGGCCCGGTTCACCTATTTACACATTGTCTCTTTCTTGTTTAAAAGAGACAAGAATACAGGCATTCTGTTTGTCTCCCGCTCTAGAGCGGGAAATCGGGAGAAGACAACTGTGATCAAATAGGATCCTGAATACCAGTCCGTAGACGGATATTAACTCATCCTGGCGCTACATATTGATCGCTGGCGCACCGAAAGCCAATGTTGTTGTTCTGATTCCCCGGAGTATTGTTCAAATTGAGTGTAAACACTCCGGCGTTTGCATCATTATTCCAATTACCGCCCCGTTGGAAGGCGTATTCATCTTCCCCTTACTTAAAATAATGTCATATTTGTATCAGTTTTTGCAAGTGCAACTTTAAGAGGCAGTACCCGCATCCAGCCGGAAAGGATTTTGCCAATTTCATTTACTTTTTCAGCGGCATAGGTATATTGCTTTATGCTTATAAACCGCAGGTCTTTGGTCAAACGAAGCAAAATACGGAGCTTATCAAGCTCTTCAGAAATGAGCAGTTGAAGCTCTTTCCGTTTCGTTCCTCTTGCTAAATTTGCCGAAAGAACATGAAGGAGTATTGATAATCCGAGTTCTTCAATCTGTCTTCCTAAAACCGCTCGATGGTGTTTTGGGAGCCTGCTCACAAGTGGATAGAGCCAGAGAAGAAAATCATAGGACTTTTGAAATAGGACAAGCTTTTCGACTGACATAGGTTAACTATAAACAAAAAGCCCTATCGAGCGGGTGAAAAGTAAGAGGATATATTTATGCAGTTTTTATCTCTCTCTGAAAAAATCATTTTTTCTTTTGCAATCGGCCAGTCGATATTTAAGTCGGGGTCAAATAACGAAATTGCCGCATCTCCTGATTTATCCCGATCTTTATACAATCTGTCAACAAAATAGACGTAATCCATCGGCCCTTCTGTCACAACGTAAGAATTCCCAACTCCTATTGGAACGAACAATGATCCATTCAATCCCGCAACTCCCATTTGAAAAGTTTCGACTTTTTTAAAAGTAGGCGAGTCTTTGCGCAAATCTGCAAGCGCACAAAAACAAGATCCGCGCGTTATAAAAATATATTTATTCCATCCTTCAGCGTGAATGCCTCGAGCAACATATAAGCTTGATCGTGCATGATTGATTTGCTTTACGACAAATTGATTTCCGGTTAGTGCTTCAAGTTCAGGAATTCTTGCTACTTCAGAAAAGTACCCACGATCATCTTCGTGCTTCAATCGGTCAATATAGTAAAGTCCGTCGATGGTTGTTTTATAAATACCGTTTTCAATTTCCCTTCCTTTAGTGTAGTTCATAATTCCATTTTACTAAAATTACTAAAATAATCTCGCGCTTGTCGCTCATCTTCTTTTATTTGTGCCACGAGTGTGTCCTTACTTGAGAATTTAATATTTTCACGTAATTTGAATAGTACATTTATTTCCAATTTTTTATTATATAAATTATCGTCAAAATCAAGCAAATATACCTCGGCCTTTTTATCCTGTTCGTCAAAAGTAAGGGGCTTCCCTACAAAGATAAGCGACTGAAAGCGTCTGCTGTCAACGTTAGCAAATCCTACAAAAATTCCCTCAGGGGTTTCTGGCTCTACTTCAATATTGGCAGTCGGAAATCCAAGCATGGTCCCACGCCGAAGGTGTTTTTTTACAATTCCCGAAAATGAGAATAACATGTGGCTGAGGAGAGAATCGAACTCTCGACCTATCGCTTATGAAACGATTGCTCTAACCGCTGAGCTACCCAGCCTGTGGGCAATTTATGAATTATAATATATTCTATGACTTCACTCAACCTGAGGAAAAGTGATATTAAGCTCTCTATTATAATCCTTTCCTTCAATACTTTAGCCCTAACTTTGCAAACTGTTAATTCGATTTATGAAAGTTGCGATTTTAATACTCTATCATTTGAAGTTATCGTGCTTGATAATGCCTCATCAGACGGATCAGTTCAAAGACTTGAAGAATTTAAGAACAAATATGAAAATTTTCGCCTCATCAGAAGCAGTGTAAATCTCGGATTTTCAAAAGGTAATAATTTAGCAGTGAGGCAAGCTTCCGGAAACTACATTTTGTTTTTGAACTCAGACATTATTGTCAAAAAGGGAGCGATAGAAAAGCTTCATGCTTTTGCGGTGGAAAACAATAACGATGTTAAATTCTGCGGTGGAAAACTCTTCAATAAAGATAATACTCCTCAATCTTCCACAGGACCGTTTTATTCATTGCCTGTTGTTTTTGGAGCACTTTTTTTGAAAGGTGATTACTGGGGACTAACTCGAAGTTCACCGAATGTTAATTGTCAAAAAGACTGGGTCTCTGGAGCTTGCTTGATGACAGAAAAATCAACCTTCCAAAAAATTGGCGGGTTTGATGAAAAAATATTTATGTATATGGAGGAAATTGATCTACTTTATAGAGCTAAAAAACAAGGCTACAATACCTATTTTTGTCAAGAAGCGGAGTTTATTCATCTTGGATCTGGTTCAAGCCAAGGCAAAAAATATCCAATTCTCCAAGTCTTCCGTGGCTTTTTGTACTTTTACAGAAAACACCATGGACGGTTCTCTATTTTGATACTTAAAGGTATGTTACAATTGAAATCAGTAATTTCAATTTGGATCGGTAAGATAACTAATAATACATATTTAATTTCGACATATGAAGAAGCTAAGAACATCACTAGGATGGCTTGATAAGTACATCTTAAAGATTTTGGTTGTGGCATTTATAATAATAATACCTCTCTATCCAAAACTACCATTTAGAATCGTGAATTATACATATGTTGCAATCCGACTTGAAGATTTTTATATGGTCTTCGTGGGTTTGGTTTTTGCAGTTCAGTTCTTTAGAAAGAAAGTAGATATTAATTGGAAAATGTTTTTGCTTTTTGCATTTTACTGGATAGCTGTCTTTGCTTCATACTTATACGGTCATTACGTTCTTTATACAATTGAAATTAATAACATTGGCTTCTTACACAGCCTTAGAAGAATCGAATACATGCTTATCTTTTTTGTTGCTTACACAACAATAAAATCGAAAAAAGATCTTTATTTTTATTTGAAAATCTTAACTAGCGTACTTGCATTTGTATCAATATATAGTTTTGGACAGAAATTTTTAGGCTGGCCTGCAGTACAGACAATGAACCCTGAGTATGCCAAAGGCTATATCTTAGTTCTAGATTCGTGGTCTCGTGTTTCCTCAACTTTTGCAGGACATTATGATTTTTCAGCTTATCTTCTTTTATTAATGCCGGTTATCATCGGCCTTTATCTCGCAACAAAAAAACGTATCTACTTTGTCGTATTTACCCTAGCTTTAGCAGCTCTTGTTCTGGCAGCCTCTAGAGCATCATTTCTCGCATTCCTAATTACTTTGACTTTGTTTTTGCCTTATGTAAGAAAATTTAAATTGTATATTTTAATTATTGTAATGACGGCAATACTTACTCCACTTTCAGACAACCTTGCCAACAGACTTACACGAACCTTCCAACCAACAAAAGTTTTTGTAGATATTGATACCGGACAGACTCTTGTGGCACGCGATATGCAGCCTGACGAGCTACCTCCAGGAGATTTCGGTTCAAAGTCATCAGTCATTCCCCCTTCTTCAACTGTAATAATTGATCCGGAAACAAAAATTGCTGCACGAAAAGCAATCCGAGAAAATCTTATTGAGGAAGCCAAAACAACAGGAAAAGTTTATACTGCAGAAGAACTTGAATTTGAAATAACAAGATTGTTTAATCGACAAGTAACAGTTGTGAAATATCTCCCCGACATCTCAATTTCGACACGACTCCAGGTTTCATGGCCTCGAGCAATTGCAGCGTTCCTCTCAAATATTTGGCTCGGAACTGGCACTTCGTCTCTGGGCGAAGCGACAGATGGTGATTATTTCCGCTGGTTTGGAGAAAATGGACTTCTAGGAACTATTCCGTTTTTAACAATATTGTTTGTTATATTAAGGAGAACTTGGCTCGTTGCTCAATCTACAACTAAGAAATATAAATATATATTTTATGGCTTTGCATTTGGATTTATTGGACTATTCATTAACGCAGGCTATATTGATCTTTTTGAAGCTTCAAAACTTGCATATACTTTTTGGTGTTTGGCAGGAATATTCTTTGCTGCTTCACCTTTTTTTATGAAAAAAGTAAAGACATCTGAACTAAAAATATCCTAAATAACTCGAATGAAAAAACTTGACACCATCTTCCTTAGCGTTATTTTAATAATTGCGTTTATACTGCGAATGTATAATGTTGGTACTCCTTTGGCAGACCTTCACTCTTGGAGACAGGCAGACACAGCCGCTGTAGCTCGAAATTTTTCAAGACACGGAATTAATCTATTGAAACCACAGTATGATGACGTTTCGTCAATTCAATCAGGTCTTGAAAACCCAGAAGGTCTTCGAATGGTTGAGTTCCCTATTTATAATGCGATAATAGCTGTATTTCACAGGTATTTACCAATAACAACAATTACGGTTTACGGGAGAGTGATCTCTTCGATTTTTTCACTTTTTACAATCTCTGTAATCTATTATCTTGCGCTACATGAGAAAAATCGTCTTGCGGCTATTGCCGCTTCAACTATTTATGCTGTATTTCCTTTTTTTGTTTTCTTTTCTAGATTAGTCCTTCCAGAGACAACGGCAGTTGCATTTATGATGCTGTCTCTATTTTTCTTATATATTGGAACAAAAAAGAAACAGATTCAAGTTGTACCTATGATACTAAGTGCCATTTTTCTAGCTCTTTCTCTTCTCACAAAACCAACAACGATTTTTTACGGACTGGCAATTGGATTTCTATTTATTGACAATTTACGCTTCCAGTTGATGAAAAACTGGAAACCTTATTTATTTGCAATACTGACTTTGGCTCCTTTCATCTGGTGGAGATGGTACATACTATATTTTCCAGAAGCTATCCCATCAAACAGTTGGCTCCTAACACATGTTAATACATTTGAAGGAAGTAAAGAAATTTTTTTTAGACCAGCCTTTTTCCGATGGGTATTTATGGAAAGAATCGGAATAGCAATTTTGGGAATTTACGGAGTATTTTTCTTGATAATGGGCCTCATAATTAAAACAAAAAGACTATTTATTCCAAGCATTGCAGCCTCTGCTTTTATTTACTTAATGACTTTTCAAGGAGGAAATGTTCAACACGAATATTATCAAACGATCATTTTGCCAGCCATTGCACTGATTTGCGGAATTGGAATAGCTGGAATAGTCGAGCTCCCATCCAAATTTATTAAAAAAACTTTTCTTTATCCTACGATCTTAATTATTTTTATTTTAAGTATCGCCTTCTCATACTACAGAGTAAAGGACTACTATTATTATCCAAAAGATTTGCCACAAGTATCTGAACTCATAAAAACATTCACACAACCTGAGGACAAAATAGTAACTGATCGAAGTGGCGACACGACGTTGCTTTATCTTGCAGATCGAAAAGGAGCTCCTGGGGTTTACAAAGATTTAAATGAATTAAAAGAGCTTGGCTATACCTACTTCGTAACTTCAAATAGTGGAATGAAGGACCGACTAAAAAGAGAGAATTATGTCGTGTTGGTAGAAAATGAGATCTATATGATTGTAAAACTTTAAATACTAAATCCTGATGAAAATCCTCATGCTCACGCCTTATTTGCCCTACCCTCCAGCCTCAGGTGGACAAATTAGAACTTTATATTTGCTAAAATATCTTTCTAAAAATCACTCAATAACTCTTGTTTCCCTCTATAAAGATGAAAAAGAAAGGCCCTATGCAAAACATTTACTTTCATACTGTGACGAAATACATCTTTGCAAACGAGCAAAGAACCCATGGAAAATTGAGAATATTTTCAAATCAGTTTTCTCAGATCAACCTTTTCTAATCGTTCGTAATTACTCCGAAGAAGCACGAAGCAAAATTGACGAGTTGTTATCAACTAAAAAATTTGATGTAATACACGCAGAAACGTTTTACATCATGCCGCATATTCCGCAGACTGACACTCCAATACTGCTTGTGGAGCAAACAATTGAGTATAAGGTTTATCAACACTTTATTTCATCTTTAAACCCTATTCTTCGAGCGTTTATGCATATCGATATTGTAAAACTAATTCGCTGGGAAAAATTTTACTGGCAAAAAGCTGATCTTGTCGCAACCGTATCAGAATCTGACAAACTTGAAATTCAACAGATTGTTCCTTCTATTGAACCTGCAGTAATTCCAAATGGTGCAGGCGATGAGATGTACGTCGATAAATTTCCAATTAAAAATCAGGCTAGTCCAAAATTGCTTTTTTTAGGTAACTTTTTTTGGCTTCAAAATGTTGAGGCTGCGCACTATCTTATTGAGAAAATATACCCTGTTTTGAAAAAAAGAGTTCCAAATATTGAACTGATTGTCGCAGGTCAAAACGCAGGTGGGAAACTCACTCATCATGATAAAGATATTAAAATTGTTGATATTGATCCTGGAGATGGAAAAACGGTCATGAAACTGTACCATTCAGCAACTCTATTTATTGCGCCTATTTTCGGACCAGGTGGAACTCGTTTAAAAATTCTTGCAAGTATGGCATCTGGCCTTCCCGTGGTTGCGACTCACATCGGCGTTGAAGGTCTTGGAGTAATTGAAGGAAAACACGCACTTACTGCTCAAACTCCTGATCAATTTGTAGATCAGATTATAAAGATTTTAGCTGACGACTCCCTGTATAAAAGTATTCAAAAAGAAGCGTTTATTCTAGTGAAGGAAAAATTTAGCTGGAAGTCAATTTCAAAAAAAATTGAAGGTGTTTATAAAGACTGCATAAAAATTTAATTGAGATGAAAATTATGAATATTGGTATCGACATCTCGCAAATCGTTTATCAAGGATCAGGGGTTTCACGTTTTACAAAAGGCCTTATAAATTCAATACTCCAACATGATAAGACAAATAAATGGACCTTTTTTTTCAGCGGATTACGAAGACGAATTGATTCAATTCTTATTGAAAAAATAAAAGACAAAGGCTTTTCGATAATTCAATATCCATTTCCACTCTCTCTTTTGTCTTTTCTCGTTAACGATATGAGAAACACCACAAAATTTTTAACTGAAAATTCCCCAAACTTTAAAAAACTGGATTGGTTTATTACATCTGATTGGATCGAGCCACCTATGCCTTGTAAAAAGGCGACGATAATCCACGATCTTGTTTTTCGAGTATATCCGGATACTGTTGATAAAACTATAGTTGCAGCTCAAGCAAATAGACTCATTCACGTAGAGCGCGAATCTGAACTGATATTTACAGATTCGCGCTCTACAGCAACTGATTTGATGACAATGTATGATATTGATAAAAATCGAGTCGTAGTAAATTATCCGGGAGTTTCAAAAAATGAACAACTTACTTCCTTATCAACACTAGACAAGTTTTGGATTAAAAAACCGTATATTTTATCAGTTGGAAAAATTGAACCTAGAAAAAACATTCCAAGACTGATCAAGGCTTATAAGCTAGCATTTGGAAAATCAAAAGATAAGCCCGCTCTAGTAATAGTTGGACCATATGGTTGGGGAGAACTTGCAGAATCTGATGATCCAAAAATCATAATCACAGGATTCGTTACCGATCGAGATCTTGTCGCACTATATAGAAATGCAAAATTTTTTATTTACCCATCGCTTTATGAAGGGTTTGGTTATCCAATTATTGAGGCAATGCATTATGGATGCCCTGTTGCAGCCAGCAGCACTTCATCACTTTCTGAAATCGGTGGAAAAGCAGT
>Ga0100387_10003857_pt1 | contig 12490 bp, 9 predicted proteins | sample CryGeymeta201511_FD_81547 | JGI IMG/M metagenome (GOLD analysis project Ga0100387, IMG submission 81547) | Groundwater microbial communities from Crystal Geyser aquifers in Utah, USA - Crystal Geyser metaG 2015-11 | ecosystem: Environmental > Aquatic > Deep subsurface > Groundwater | place: USA... | reverse complement strand
GTTCTAAATCTTCATAATTTGGTATTAAACCAATTGGTGTCTCTTTTGCAGAAACATTGTTGTGGACACGGTCAATTATCCATTTTAAAATACGGATATTTTCTCCAAATCCTGGCCAGAGAAAGTTACCATTTTCATCTACTCTGAACCAGTTAGCAGTAAAAATTTTTGGCGGATTAGACGCTTTCCTGCCGATATTGAGCCAGTGTTGAAAATAATCACCCATATTATAACCACAGAAAGGTAGCATTGCCATTGGGTCTCTTCTGACCCCGGCTTTTAAACCTGTAGCAGCAGCGGTTGTTTCCGAACCCGTTCTTGTACCAATGAATACACCGTGTTCCCAGTTGAAACCTTCTACTATTAACGGTATCCGTTGAGTTCTTCTGCCACCAATTATTATCGCAGAAATTGGTACACCTTTGGGACTGTCAAATTCATTTGAAAGTGTTGGTGAATTATAGATGGAGACAGTGAACCGCGAATTAGGATGTGCGGCTTTGGTTCCCTCTGAACTGTCCCATGGGTTTCCTTGCCAATCAATTAAATTTTTCGGTACAGGACCATCCAGCCCTTCCCACCACGGTTCTTTCGTGTCTGTATTCAACGCAGAGTTCGTGATCAATGTTGGATAGAAGTTGTCTGCTTTTAAAGATTTCATCATGTTTGGGTTAGTTTTCATAGAAGTTCCCGGGACAACACCAAAAAGCCCTATTTCAGGATTAATAGCATAAAATCTACCATCAGGACCTATGTTTATCCAGGCAATATCATCACCTACAGTCCATACTTTATATCCCGGTAAAGTTGACTCAAGCATTGCTAAATTAGTTTTACCACAAGCAGAGGGAAAAGCTGCTAATACATATGTCATATCACCATTTGGACACTGGATACCTATTATTACCATATGTTCGGCAAGCCAACCTTCTTTTAATCCGAGCCAGGAGGCTATTCGTAACGAAAAACATTTCTTACCTAATAGTGCATTTCCTCCGTAACCAGAACCAATACTCCAGACCAGATGTTCATCAGGAAAATGCATAATAAACCGCTTGTTCGGGTCAAAATCACCACAAGAATGTAATCCTTTCACAAAATTTTCTGAATTTCCAATCTTCTCAATTATGTGTTTTCCCATGCGGGTCATAATTCTCATACTGATTGCCACATAGGAATTATCGGTCAGTTGAACACACGCTTTTGCATAAGGAGAATCCGGGTTTCCCATCATATACGGAAGAACATACATTGTCCTTCCTTTCAAGCAACCATCAGAAAGTTTTGTCATCAAACTTTTCGCTTCATTTGGTTCCATCCAGTTATTGTTTGGCCCTGCTGTATCTTTACCTGTCTGCCGACTAGGCAGGTCCGGATGACAGACATAAGTTAAATGCTCTGTCCGTGCAACATCTGTTGGATGACTTCTGTGATAATACGCCTTAGGCCAGATCTTTTGGTTTAATTCTTGGAATATGGGAACATTATTAATTTTTTCTTCTTTTATCCCAATTTCTATAAGTTTATGTGCTTCTTCTTCTGAACCATCGCACCACCAGATTTTGTCCGGTTTAGTTAATCTTGCTTGTTCTTCAACCCATTTTTCTACAGGTGTAGCCATATTGTTGCCTCCTTGCAAAAATTTGTATTTTTATACCATTGTATCCTTTTTCCAGTGAATATTGTCCTCTTTCGGATAATTAAGGTTATAATGCAAACCCCGACTTTCTTTACGCTGTATTGCTGACCTGATAATTAGTTCAGCTACTGTAGCAATATTGCGTAGTTCAATTAAATCGCTGGTAATATTAAAATCCCAATAGTACCGATGGATTTCTTTTTGGAGAAGTTTAATTCTTCGTTTAGCATGTTCAAGTCTTTTATTTGTGCGTACAATACCTACATAATTCCACATTAAGCGACGGATTTCATCCCAGTTATGAGCCACTATTACAGCTTCTTTACTATCTACAGCACCACCAATATTCCAAGAAGGAACTCTTGGAAAAGAATCTTTTGTTTTAATTTCTTCTTTTACCATATTTGCTGATTGATGAGCAAAAACTAGCGCTTCTAAAAGCGAATTTGATGCAAGTCGGTTAGCTCCGTGTAATCCAGTAGAGGCAACTTCACCGATAGCATACAACTTATTTATACTGGTTCTTCCATATTCGTTAGTAACTACCCCGCCACAGAGATAATGTGCTGCAGGAACCACTGGAATAAGTTCTTTAGTTATATCAATTCCAAAAGAAAGACATTCTCGGTAAATATTTGGAAATCTCTTTTTTATGAATACTGGTTTCCTATGAGTTATATCTAAGAAAACACAATCTTCACCACATTGTTTCAATTCATTGTCTATGGCACGAGCAACAATATCTCTCGGAGCAAGTTCTTTTAATGGATGATATCTTTTCATAAAAGCTGTTCCGTCAGATAACCGAAGGATTCCACCTTCTCCACGAACAGCCTCGGAAATCAGGAAAGATTTTGCCAGTGGATGATAAAGACAGGTTGGATGAAACTGCATAAATTCCATATTAGCAATTTTTGCTCCAGCACGATACGCCATAGCAATACCATCACCAGTAGCAACATCAGGATTGGATGTATAGAGATATACTTTACCAACACCCCCGGTTGCCAGTACGGTTATTTGGGCAAGAAAAGTATGAATAATTCCTTTCTTCTTATCTAATACATAAGCACCCCAGCATCTTTTATTTTTTGTTTTTGAATTTGTGATTAAATTTATTGCAACACATTCTTCGTATACAGTGATATTTTTATTTTTCTTTACCTGTTCTGCAAGTTTAACCATAATTTCTTTTCCAGTAATATCAACAACATGAAATATCCGTCGTTGCGAGTGTCCACCTTCAAGAGAAAGGTCAAATTGTCTTTTGTCATTCTTACTTAAACTGAAATTAACACCGTAGTTAATCAGTTCTTTTACTCGTTCCGGACCATTTCCTATAACCAATTTAACAATATCTTTATTACAAAGACCATTTCCTGTTTTTAGTGTATCTTTGATATGAGCAGAAAAAGAATCTTCTTTGCTGAACACAGCAGCAATTCCACCTTGAGCATAATATGTATTGCTCTCGTATAAATTTCGTTTAGTGATTATTGTTACCTGACCGTAAGCAGCAGCTTTCAATGCAAAACTTAATCCAGCAATACCGCTACCTATAACCAAAAAATTGGTCTTTATTTCCATAATCAGTCATCCAGAAGATAAAACATTCACAGCTTTACGGTGTTACTGTTAAAACCTTTCTTGCCTGTTCAGGATATTTTGCAATAAATCGTAATTCGTCGTTGGTTAAAGGTTTTTGTGTATGAACATTAGCATAGCGTGCTAATTCAAGTATTTTTGTTGCTTCTTCATCTGTTTTGAACTCAATTATTTCAGGTTCACCCCTGCCAAGTTCTTCATAGTGGTAGAGTTCATAGTTCCGCCAGTCCTTTAGGGCACCGTCAGCATGAATACCTGATTCATGGGCAAAAGCGTTTGCTCCTATCCCCGGCTGGTTTATTGCTATAGCAACACCGAACGCATAACTTGCAGATTTTGTAATTTTCCATGATTTACTTAAATCAACACGTTCATCAAGTATGTATTTATTAGCAAAACCACTTGATTTTTTTATGGCAAGAATACAGCCAACTAAATCAGCATTACCACACCTTTCACCAATACCGTTTACAGTGGTATTTACATAAGCATCTACACCGGCATCAATAGCACCTTTTGCACCCATCACCGAACAGCCAACAGCCATACCTAAATCATTGTGACAATGTAGTTCAATAGGTATCTTTACTGCTTCTGCTAATTTAAAAATTCGCTCATATATAGTATCAGGTGAATCATACCCTAAAGTATCACAATATCTTATTCTGTCAGCACCGTTTTCTTTAGCTGCTAACGCAAATTCTGTTAAATACTCCATTCTTGTTCTTGATGCATCTTCAGCATTTACTCCAACTGTTTCAGCACCTGACTGTTTGGCTAATCTTAATGCTTCAACCATCTCTTTTATTACTGATTTGTGGTCAAGTTTACCTTGAAACTTATAAGTTATCATCTGGTCAGAAGTAGATATTGATATATTCATATGTTTCAGTTTAGGTACATTTTTAAATGTTGTTTCTACATCTCCTACTGTAGCACGCAACCAACCACTTAATCTGATTGGTTTAAGTAATCCTGATTCTTGCAGTTCTAAATTAGCATTAAGATAGTTTATCTCATGTCTTGTAACAGGAAAACCAAACTCTGACTGAAAAATACCCATTTCATTGAGATAAATGTTTATTAATGTTTTCTCTAATTTTGCTAATCCGAGCCGTGCTGTCTGTACTCCATCACGGTTAGTAACATCAATAATATAAATTTTTGCCATTTCTCCACCTTCTTAACAAACCTCCGATTCGTTTTTTACTCTGCCGGCAACGTATTTTCTTATTTCTTCTGCCCAGAATATAGTACTTCCAACTAAAACTATCTTTAGCCAATCAGTCAATGATATAGGAGTAGTAGAAAAAAGTTGTTGTAAAAATGGAACATAAAGCACTGACAGATGTAAAATAATGCCAACTGTAAGACCTGCGATTAAATATTTGTTGCTAAAAAATGGCATTTTAAATATAGATTTTTTTTCGGAACGACAATTGATGCCGTTAACCCACTGAGTAAAAGCAAGTGTTGTAAATGTAACTGTACGAGCGTAAAGTAATCCCTGTCCCCTTGTTATTTCATATAAGAAAAGACCTATTATTCCTGCTGCCATAATTGGTGAGCGAAATAATAAAAGTTTAAGCAAGTGTTTTGTTATTATTGGTTCATTTTTCTTGTCAGGTGGTTGGTGCATTACATCTTCTTCTTTGGGTTCCATTATAAGATTTACTGTGAGCGCACCCTCAGTAACTAAATTTATCCATAGAATTTGTAGCGGAAGTAACGGCAAATCGCTTCCCACAGATAAGGCGGTTAATAATGTCAGAATCTCGGTATTGCTTGCACATAACAAATATAGTAGTGTTTTTCGCATATTGGCAGTTATGCCGCGGCCTTCCTCTACCGCATTAACAATAGTTGCAAAATTGTCATCAGCAATAACCATATCGCTTGCTTCTTTTGCTATATCTGTCCCTATTATTCCCATAGCAACACCTATATCTGCCGATGCAATGGCTGGAGCATCGTTAATTCCATCGCCAGTCATTGCAACTACTTCATTCTGCCTCTGTAGCGACTGAACAATGCGAAACTTATGTTTTGGTTCAATCCTGGCAAAAACATTGAAATTTTGTACAACACTATCCAGTTCTTCGTCAGTCATAAAATTCAAAACATCTCCAGTGATTCCCTTTTGTTCTTTTTTCTGTATATCTAACTCAATAGCTACTGCCTCGGCGGTTGAGAGATGGTCGCCTGTAATCATCATTGTTCTTATTCCTGCTTTCTGACACAATTTAATTGCTTCTTTAACCTCTTCTCTTGGTGGGTCAATGTTTCCTATCAAACCTATAAAAACAAGTTTGTCCTTCAAAGATGCAATATCTAATTTTTCATCCCCGATAAATCGGGATTTTGCCTTCGGCTCAACATTCTTAGTCTCTGTTTCTAAGAAACCAAATCCCAAAACTCTTAAGGCCTCTTTTGCCAGAGATTCTGATTTATCTAATAAATTCTTACGCAGAGGGTCTGTCAAAGGAGATATTTTACCATCTTGAATATAAAAACCACAAAATTCTATGATTTTTTCCGGAGCGCCCTTAACACATATAATGTGTTTGCCTTCGGATGCTTCGTGTTTGGTCAACATCATCTGCAATTGTGATTCAAAAGGGATTTCATCTAACCTTGGGTAATGAATTTCAAGATGTTCTAAATCTATACCACCTTTCATCGCTAAAACAAGATAAGCAATTTCCGTAGGATCTCCATCAACTTTTAACTCGGTGCTCTTTTCGGAGAGCTTTTCTGCATAAGCATTATTAGAAAGTGCAGCAATTTTTAGTAAATGTTTTATATCATCTTCGTTTTCTAAATCAATAGGGTTATTTATATTATATCCGACACCCGGAATCTCTATTTCTTTGTCTATTGTTGCCATACGCTTTGATGTCATTTCGTTACGGGTAAGGGTACCTGTTTTGTCAGAGCATATTACAGTAGCGCTTCCAAGCCCTTCTACTGCTGCCAGCTTTCTTATATATGCTTTTCTTTTTGCCATTCTTTGCATTCCAACAGCAAGCGCAACTGTTACGGCAACCGGCAGACCTTCCGGAATTGAGGATACCATCTGACTTAATGCAACCATAAATATATCATAAAAATTCATTCCCCTTAAAAAATAACCTATGGAAAAGGCCAATGTTATCTGTATTACAACAACAATGATGATAATTTTTCCCAGCCCCTCCATTTTCCGCTGGAAAGGTGTTTTGGGTTCTGGCGTGGTTTGAATTATTTCAGCAATCTTTCCAATTTCTGTATTCATTCCTGTAGCAACAACTACTGCCTTAGCTCTACCAGAGACTACTATTGTACCAGAATAGACCGTGTTTATTCTGTCGGAAAGTCCTGTATCTGCTTTGATAGAATCAGAAATTTTGAAAACTGGCAGTGATTCTCCGGTAAGAGAAGCCTCATTTACCTGCAACCTTATTGATTCAATTACCCTTGCATCTGCAGAAATCTTTGTTCCTGACTCAAGTAAAATAACATCACCTGGAACTATATTTCTTGTAGATATTTCCATATGCCTGCCTTCACGCAAAACCTTTGCTTTCGGTGCGGCAAGTTCTTTGAGGGATTCCATTGACTTGGCGGCACGGCTTTCCTGAATAAATCCCATTATTGCATTAACCATAAGAACTGCAAAAATAACAGCCACATTTGACATCTTTCCGAAGAAAAACGAAATAATTGCAGCAATTAATAGTATGTATATAAGCGGACTTTGAAATTGTCTTAAAAAAATAATAAACAAACTTTCTGGTTTACGGGTAACAAGTTGGTTGGGGCCAAATTCATCTAACCTTTTTTCTGCTTCCTCATCAGTAAGCCCGGTTATAGTTGAGGATAACTTCGCTAGAACTTCCTCAACTGACAATTGGTACCATTTAGTGTCAATATTCATAGTTGTTTAGTTAAGATTTTTCATTATCTTCTCTTAAATTTTTCTTCTAAATTCTCGTCAACAGTAATCACTATTATCCTCTCTCCTGTTTTAGTATTTATATCAGAATAAATATTAGTTACTTTTGTGTTTGTTAGTTCCTTAATTATATTTTCAAGTTGTGATTTAACGTTTTCGATTATCTTTTCTTTCAACTCCTTTATTGCTTTAGCTCCCTCAGGGTTTTTCATTACATATCTTTCTGCGAGAGAAAGAGCGTTTTTTAATCTAATAAGTATAGCTTCATCGTTAATATTTGTTGTTATATGATCGCTACCTTCGCCCATTTGGACATCCAGGATATCCCCTACCCTTTCACTTATTGCAAATTCTATCTGTTCTTTTTCCTTTCCCATTTCAAAATCTCCCACAATAAAAAAACCAACATCATATTCCCACCCCTTTTATAAGAGATTGAAATAGTATGTTGGCTTACTTAAAAACAGCCCTAAAAGAGGGCATTCTAAAAGTCTACCCAAACCTAAAACTGATAATATTACAATACTAAATTAAAAATACATTTTCAAGATAAATTTTAAAGTTATAAAAATTCCTCTTCGTAATTTCTGTCCAAACTAAAAACCAGTATTCTTTCTCCGGTTTTTGTGCTTATATCCGTATGAAGACTTTTGATTTTACATCCCGATATTTCATGGATTACTTTTTCAAGTAAAGGTCTAGCGGTTTCAAGCAATAACAGTCGAGTTCTTTTAATCATATCAGCACCTTCGGCTTTTTTCGATAACTGCTCTTCTGCCGGAGTAAGTACTCCTTTGAGCCGCACAAAAATCATATCTCTTAGAATATAAGTTTTAGTTTCCGTAGGTCCTCTACCCATATATTCTTTCTCGAATTTAATTATTGCTTCACAGATTTGTGATTCGACTTGACCTTTAGTTTTATTTTCCATGGGTTATAAATACATTTTATAAATTTGTTAATAATTTATCAAGTGCTCTTGAAAATCCAACTATACCACACCTTTTTTGGTGCTTTGTGGTGGTGTCTTCCAACGTTAAAACTACATATCCAGTATTTCCTCAAGCTGTGCCCTGATATGTTTATCCGGCCTGGTTAAATTATTCTCATACCTGCGGATAGTTTCCCTGTTTACACCTATCATCCGGGCCAACTGTTTTTGATGGATTTGCTTTTTTAACCTCAGATTCTGAAGCCTGTCTCCAAACGTAATAGGTGGATTAGGAAGTCAATAATTCCGGTATCTGGAACATACCCTTTCAATTATGTCAAAGAATCTATAGAATGTCTTAAAATCAATGCTTTAAGAGCAGCTGTTGTATTCCTCTGGGTTGGAACCATAAGAACAATTCAGGCTAAATTATTACAATATGAAAACAGCAAACTTAACGCTTCCATAATCAAACATTATCCAAAAGCAAAACACATTAAGACAATAAGGGTAATAAATTTTTGGTCAGGGAATATTTCATTATCTTTTTTGAAAAAACCTTGAAGATATTATTAAAATCTGGTATAATATAGTAAGCAATGAAACTAACCGATAAGAAAATTAAATAAATATTTAAAGTAACTTTTTTATAGGAGAAGGTAAAATGGCAACAGCGATTTCAAAAACACCCACGTTAAAAGGAAAAGAAGCGGAAAACTTTCAAAAACTCGCCAATGCAAACAAGAATAAATGTGCTTCTAAAAAAGAAGTAGAATGTGCAATCAAAACCTTTATTTCTGTTTTAAGAAAACAAGAAATCATTTCTAAATGACTACATCCTCAATTTTTGAGATAAACCCCCTTGATTTAACCAAGGAAATTATTTTTGATTGTGATGATAAAGATTTAAATGATTTTTTTAGTAACGATGCCAAAGAATATCAAAAATCTTTGTTAGCTAAAACCTACCTATATGTAAATAATAATGAAATTTTCGCCATGTTCAGCGTAAGTAATGATAGCGTTAATCTTACTGATGAAATAAGAACAAGAGATTATCCGAAATCAAAACAGAACTTAAAAACTTATCCCACTGTAAAGATTGGAAGATTGGGGGTATCTCGTTTACACCAAAATAAAAAAATAGGTTCGAATATACTGGCATTCTTGAAAATATTTTTTCTTGTGAATAATAAAACCGGCTGTAGATATATTATTGTCAATGCATATAATAATACAAGGGCATTAAGATTTTATGAAAACAATGAAATGAAATATTTAACCGAAAAAGACAAAAACAAAAAAACCCGTATAATGTATTTTGATTTACTACCATATCATAACACAATACAAAAAGAAGAAAAATTCAAACGTTCAATTGAAGAAGTTAAAGAATTAATAAAAAAATCTTTGAATGAATAAGTAATTAACTCAATTAAAAACATCTATTGCTTGATTTTTGAATAACAAATAATATTCATCAGTAGTTCTAAAATCGTCCAGTAAGCGACCACGAGAATAGACTTAGTCAAATTAGGCAAGTTTACTCTTTGAAGCTTTAGCATAGCAAGGTCTGACATAGTTAAATATGTCTAAATCAATTCTTTCCTGGTCTTATACAATAATCCCAAATCTCTCTCATACACACGGAAACCAGTACCATGATTTCTTACAGAACCATCCGGTTTTAGATACATCCGAATATCAACAAAAGCGGATTTCTTTTTAATGGCAGTTACAAAATTGTCATCTGAGGGATTTTCCAATAAATAGGCCTTTTTGTAAAAGAACTCTTCATCACCTGCGCTGTTTTTTCTTGAATCTGCAAAAACTACTATTAGTCTGCCCATCTTGGAAAGAAATTTCGCAACGATATGGCTCATCTTCCAATTACCAATAAGGAGGCCTGTCTTATCTTTTAAATGAAGATTTTCTTTCGATTTATCAATTGCCAATAATAGGCCTTGATTATTCGGATTTCTGAAGGAAACAGTCACATACAAACAATGACGTTTATTTTCATCAAAATAACCGTACTTTTTAATTGCTTGTTTGGGATGTATTTGCCAAACTGCTTTATTAAACGTAAATAAAGTAACAAGGGAATTTGAATTTTCTCTTGTTGTTTTTAATTCTATCCGCCCTCCCAGGTCAGGCACTGCAATGTTTGTTTCCTTTAAATCCAATTCTGATTCGAAAGTATAGCCAATTCCCGTAGGACCTTTGCGTTGTGATTTAATGAAACCCCTTGCTTTTAATGCTTTTAACCTTTTCTTTAGTTCATTAAGCGTCATTAGTTATCCTCTCTTTTCAGTTTTCTTAATATCACTATACTTTCTTTTAGCATAGTTTCTTCAGTATGCCCGGTTACGTTAGAAGGAGAGTTTTTTGAAGGCATCCTTTTACCCGGAATATTTCTCACGAATATATCTTCGCAGGTAAATCCTATATTTTCACACAGCTCGGCTATTATAAAATCTGTAGGGATTCTTACTTGTTTAACAAGACGGTTTCCTATTACAACACAGAAGTATTTATTTGGTTTAAGTATTTTAAAGGCCTGCCTAAGACATTTTTCCAAACCAATAAAAAAGCTTAGTACTTCTTTGGCTCGTTTTTCATCCTTATTTGAAATTTCCTTCAAAATCATATTCAAATAGTTTGAATTAAGATTATGCTTTAGTTCCTTTACGGTTTTCCCACCAAGCAATTCATTATCTACCCCGGAAGCTGTGTCTGGATCTTCTAAAAGGTCCAGCCACTGAGCAGACAATCTGGAAAATTGCCCATAAGCAACCGTAGTCCTGCTATCTCCATAAGGAGGCGACGTAATTATGCAGTCAATAGAGTTTTCCTTGATACCGTTTTCTTTTGAGGAATCTCCATATATTATTTTAATCCAGGTATTTTTATCATAATTTTTATAAAACTCTTCCATCTTTAAGATATTTGATTCGACTTTTTTCTTGAAAATGCCCAGCACATCTGGACTGTAGTCCTTTAATTTCTCTTCGTGAATTTTTACAAGCTTAAACTCACCGTTTTTGGTATTAGAGCTTAGTCGGACTGTTTCACTAAAGGCTACTAGAAAAAAATTCTTCTGGCTTTCTTGTTCAATTTCATTGATGGCTTTTTTTATCTTGGCTAACTTGATTGCTACATCTTTTTTAAACCAAAAATCTACATTAAAAAAATCTGGCTTCTTTATACTTTCATCTTTTATTTTCTCAATCCTATTCAGGAGTTGAAAGTATCTGTTGTTTAATAATGAAGGATTCAACGCTATTGTTTTCACCTTTGCCAAAAATATGGCTAAGGGATTCAGGTCTATTCCATAAGCATTTCTACTTAATACTTTACTTTCAACAAGGGCAGTGCCAGAACCGCAAAATATATCACATATTGTATCACCTTTTTTACTATACTTCTGTAAAAGGCGTCTTGCCACTTGTGGAATGAACATAGCAGGATAAGTATGTAAACCATGTGTAAATGATTTTGTTTTTTCACCCGAATAATCCCAAGAATAATCAATGTGTCTCTTAAACTTAGATTGGGGAGTATCATCTTTTTCTGTTATTTGTTCTGAGTTGCGTATTATTTTTACAACAATACCTCGTATTTCGATTTCTTTTGGATAAAAAGGCAAAAATAAAGGATTTGCTGGCTGCAATCTTATTTTGTTTTTTTCATGATAGAGTTTTTTTAGTGTAGCGCTGTCACCATCAATAATAGCCACAACGGATTGCCCATTATCGGCAGTCTCTTGTTTTCGTATAATGACAACATCTCCATCAAAAATACCTTCATCTATCATACTATTACCTTGAACACGCAAAGCATAATGTATGCCTGTATTACCTAATTCATCTTTCGGAATTGAAATTGTCTCTTGGATTTCTTCCAGGGTTTGAATCGGTTCTCCTGCAGCAATTGTTCCCACTACAGGAATTTGAACTATATCCTTCCCATTACCAGAACTTTTTACGAGCTTTATTCCGCGTGAAGTATAGGAGTGTCGTTTAATGTAATCTTTTCTTGCTATCGCTGAGAGATGATCACTAACTGCTGTAGGGGATTTAAAATAAAATTCTTTACGGATTTCAGCTATGGTAGGAGGGAATCCTTTAGTCTTGATATCTCGTACAATATAATCATATATTCCCTTTTGTCTTCTAGTAAGGTCAACCTGCCTCATGTTTCTATTACCCCTATCTCGTTTTAGGTTACATATATTATACTGTACAAATATACAGTTGTCAATAGGTTTTGAAATTAATGCTGTTGCAGAAATATATTATTCCGCAACTTGAAGTATTTTTTAACCTGAAAAAAGCGTGAAAAACGCATTTTTTGAATCCAGTTCAGACGATAAACGTTC
>Ga0100387_10003856_pt1 | contig 12492 bp, 13 predicted proteins | sample CryGeymeta201511_FD_81547 | JGI IMG/M metagenome (GOLD analysis project Ga0100387, IMG submission 81547) | Groundwater microbial communities from Crystal Geyser aquifers in Utah, USA - Crystal Geyser metaG 2015-11 | ecosystem: Environmental > Aquatic > Deep subsurface > Groundwater | place... | reverse complement strand
CTAAAGGAACTGACTTTAGAACAGTATCTGACAAACAAATTAAGTATATTGAATATCTAATTAACTCCAGACCGAGAAAAAGACTTGGCTGGAAGACCCCTTATGAGGTATTCTATGAAAAGATAGGTGTTGCACTTCGAGTTTGAATGTACCTGGTTTGGTATTGACTTTTTGTCGTAAATGTGATATATTTATAATATTAGTGAAGAATTTTCTATGTTGCAGAGTAAAGAAAAATTTAATTTAATATTATTTTTTGGACTGATACTATTGATTGTCAGTTTTTTGCCATCAGCAGCTAAGGCAGAAATTGCTATTAGCAATATTGAAGTGGTTGATATGATCAATCGGACAGCACATATCAAATGGTCAACTTATAATAACCCTACTAAGGGTATTGTTTATTATGGCTTAACGCCTGACCAGCTTGATGATAGTATTGCTTATGGTAGCTATAGCTATACGCATGATGTGGCTTTAACTGGCTTATTAAGAGATCAGGATTACTATTATCGTATTTTAGCAATTGGCGAGGGTGAGGATGTGGTCGAGTCGTATGTACAACTATTTTCGACAGATAATATGATTGATACTGTAAAGCCCGAATTTGATAAACAAGAGATAGTAGAAATTCGTGGCGATGCTGTAGCTCTTTATTGGACTACTAATGAAAAAACTCAGGGCCGTGTTTATTATGGTACTGATAGTGAAGATTTGGATAAGTATACTAGTAAAACAAAATTGGGTTTAACTCACGAAGTTGTGATTACTAATTTAGATAGAGGAACGAATTACTATTTACGAATTATAGCGACTGATGAAGATGGTAATGAGCGTCTTGGTAAACTTCTGAGAGTCAATACTTATAGTGAAATCCAGACGACAAAAGCCCAGACGACATTGACTATCAATAATTTTAAACCGCAAGGCTATGATGAAACTTTGATTTTTCCAACTAGAGTGGTTCTTTCTTGGCAGAGCAATCTAGCCGGTAAGAGTAGGATTTATTATGGAACTAGTGAGAATAAACTTTCTAAGAAAATAGATGTTACTTTAGTACCCCGCAGTCGTTATCATAAAGTAGTCTTAGCCGATTTGTTACCAGAGACTATTTATTATTATAAAGTAGAAGTATATGATGCTGTTTACAGCAAAAAACTTACTAGCGCCGTACGAACTTTTGAAACAGCAAAAGAATCAGGAGAGAGTGTGGTTGGGGGAGATTATTCTGCTAATTTAATAGACTCAGACCTTGATGGTCTAGAAGATTCCTATGAAATTGAAATTGGTACTGATCCAACTGATAGTGATTCTGATGATGATGGTTATTCTGATAAAATTGAAGTAGATCATGGTTATGATCCTTTAGGATCTGGCAAGAAGGCAATTTTTGCTTATGTTAAGCCAAGAATTAATAATGCCATAGAAAGTGTGAAGGCTAGCGAGCTGAGAGATTTGATTGAGTCTCAAGTTGGTAAATTAAGGATCAGTGTTCAGGATTGGTATAAATTGGTTAATGCTTATATTTATGGAGAATATCCAGTAGAAGCTATTATCAAAGCCATTCAATATAGTGGCAAAACAGTACATCCAGAAATTCCTTGGCAGAGTTGGAGCAAAAGCTTGGATTATCAAAATTATATTAATAGATAGGTAGTTGGGTCGGCCCGCATTGCGGGCAGGTAATTAGCTACTTAAGTGGGGAGCAGCTCGACAAGGGTTGTTTTTTTGTTTATTATCAATTTATGAAGAAAACAATAATTTTACTCATCTTGACCATTGCTTTAATTGTTGTCTATTTTCAGTCAGCAAGGTTTACTAATTATTTTTCTCAACCTGCCAAGACTGATCTTCCAGAAGCGGTTTCATTTCAAGATTTAAATATACAAATTGAAGATATCGATTTAACCGAAATTGCTTTAGTAGCAGATGAGGTCGTTCCAGAAACAACGATTGTCGAAGAGATCAATCTTGATGTACCTTTTATGGTCCAGGCGCCAAAGGTTAATTGGGACTTACCTTATCAAGAAGCGTGTGAAGAAGCGTCTCTGATTATGGTTCACTATTACTGGCAAGGAAAAGAATTGACAACAGAATTAGCTGAACAAGAAATTCAAGACTTGGTTGCTTGGCAAATGGAGAAATTGGGTGACTACCAAGATACAACAATTGAGCAAACAGCTTGGATTGCCGAAAACTATTGGCATTACCAGACTGAAATTGTTGAGAATCCCAGTATAGAAATTATTAAAAATTATTTAAGTCTAGGCTATCCAGTGATTGCTCCATTTTATGGTAAAGCTATTGGCAATCCTTATTATAGTGGCGATGGACCACTGTATCACATGTTGGTGATCAAAGGATTTTATGATGACCAGTTGATCACCAATGATCCCGGCACTAAAAGAGGAGCTGACTATCTTTATGACTATCAACTATTAGCAGCATTGCATGATTGGTACGATGGTGATGTTGCTAATGGTCCAGCGCGGATATTGATTGTCAAATAGATTTGCATATATTACAATAGAGCTAAACAAATTCGCACATTTACGAGTGAGGTTAAGATGAAACAGAAAATAGGTAAATTAACTGGCCGTTTTAAGGTTAGGTATAATAATCGTGATTTTTATTGCGATCTGCAAGCCACGCACGATATTGGTTATTTGACCTACCGCCAGCAACACGCTTTGGTTGCGGCTATTGCCATAAACTTTCTCGATTCGGTAGAATTAGAAATGTTAGTCAAAAGATTTTTTTATTGTGGAGGGGCAGTACAATATTATTGGGCGATCGATAAAAATCATCGAGCCTTAAAAAAGATCATAGTAGAGTTTATTCGGATTTTTCCAGCAGTCAGTCATCAAAAGTGTTTACTTGATATTAGTTTCAAAACAGAATATCGAATTGAATTTGACCAACAGTATGTCAAAAATTAACAAATAACCCCTGTGCCAGAACAAAGTTCAGTACAGGGGCTTTTATTTTTCTAAACTCTGATAATACTGGATAATTCGTTTAACAATCCGACCTTTTGCTTGTGAAGCAAAGTGCAAGGTTTCCTCCTCAGAGTTTTTATAGATCAGGATATAGACGATCCCAGAAGTATGTCTGGCTGTCCGCCCAAGTCGTTGAATATACCGTCTGACATCACTGATCGGTTCATAAAATATCAAGACATCAACTGCTGGGAAATCCAAACCCTCTTCACCAATAGAGGTTGAAACCAAGATATCAAGTTCACCTTTCATGTAGTTTTTGCGAACTTCCTTTTGTTCAGTCTGCGTCATACCAGGATCATCGATCTGAGAAGAAATGCCGGTAAAGCGATGAGTGATTAGACGTGGAAATTCATTGTTGAGGAAGTTTACAATCTTGGTGACAGAGTCGCGATATTGAGTAAAGATGAGCACTTGTGATCCAGGATGATCATTAATGATATATTTGATGGCGTGTAGTTTTCTGTCCTGGGTAGCAATAGCTCTTTGTTCTCTCTCAATGGCTACTATTTTACGCGTTCCAGCAGGACTATAATCCATTGGCCAGAGGTGCTTACTCATCAAGGCATACATGGCAATTTGAGTTGTATCGTGTTGAATGAACATTGTTCTGGATGGCTTTGCATGTTGAGCATCTTCAATCATTTGCCTTCTGAGAAAACGAGCTAATTCTGTCAAACCCTTATTTAACCGATCAATCGCCGTGCGCCAGCGCATGGCCAAAGCCCAAGTCATTAATAAGTGTCGATATTTTTTACGCTCATTTTCTTCTGTAGTTTGGGTGATGCGTTCTTGGATAATACCCAATAAGCTATTCCAGGACTTGATTTTCAGACCAACAACTTGTTTTTCCTGATTGAAATAGAGATAGCGACTGAGGTCCAGCTGCAAACCAGTTGCTAGAATAGTTGTTTCCTTGGTCAACACCGTAACAAATTTCTGCTTCAGGATCTTTTGAATACCAGTATGAACTCGATCCAAGAAGATGGGTTTGATTAGGCGGTCATGAGTATAGGGTATGATATCTTGATCAGTATCAAACTTTGCCACCACACAGGATGGTTTGACGTCCAGTAAGAGTCTGAGCTTTTCTAACTTCTGGATATCAGGATCAGGACTGGCAGTCAGGCCAATGATTTGAATGGCTGGTTGATAATCACGGTAGTATTTAGCGAGGTGCGCATAAGCATGATCACCGGTGAGATGATGTACTTCATCAATGATTAAGAGACGGACATCAGCAGCTTCACCGACACCACTGTTTTTAGCAATCTCTTCACGGATGGTTTCGGCAGTGGCGATAATGATTTGGTGATCTTGCCAAAGTTTTAGTCTTTTTTTCTGTCCAGTACGACCAGTAATAAAACGAACGGACAGATCAACCAGGGCACTTTTGAGAGTATGATAGTGTTGTTCACAGAGTGGTTTGGTGGGAGCCAGGATTAGCACTTTTTTTTGTGGCTGTTTTTTGAGTACTCTAATAATCTGCAGCACCGCAATAAAGGTCTTTCCCAAACCAGTTGCCAGGATAACAATCCCATTGTCATCATAGATTTGATTCACAGCACTAAGAGCATATGGTCGAGCTTCAATCGTCCCGGGTGCAAGAAAGGGATGTTGAAGTAAGAGGGTTAAGCCATTGTTTTTTGGATCAGTCTGCGTACTAAAACCAAGATGCTGAGCTATTTGTTCGAGGATAGTAGGGTTATTAGCTTTGATCAGATCATCTTGTCTGAGGAATTGATAAGGTATTTGCTCTTTGCCTAAAAAAGGAAAGAGGTCAACCTGATTAGGGTTTTTTCTGATACGAGTCATCAGTCTCTCCTTTTTTATTTGTTAAGGTTCTAATATTATTATAGCAAAGTATTGTTTAGCTAGATTTGACAGGATTGGAAGATATCTGTGCATAAATAGAAAACCCTGCCATTTGGCAGGGTTTGTTATATTATAGTTGATGAGAAGGTACGTGTACGTCGGACCAGTGTCTAGAGGGAATTATACCACCCTTACTCATCCATCCGAGAAATTCTTCATAGGACATGTCTATTGGTGATTTGAAGACTTGAATTTCATCACTCATAAAATCAGGTTTGTAGATTCCACCATCATACCATTGATATCGAAAAGCAATCGTATCTACATCAGTTGGTTGGAATCCTTTTTCAGCAAGATGAGTCAAAACTAGGGCAGCAATGTTTGTCTCAATATCAGCATTTGTGACAGATTTAGAGTCGTCGGTAGAGCCAAGCAAGAAGATTTCTTGCTTCTCGTGGTTTTGACAATAGACAAAAATTTCAACATGATTGCGTGGTTGGCTGCTATAAGGAAAGCAATCTCTAAATGTGGCAGGGAAAAATAATTTATCTTGTTGAATTACTTTGTTAGCATAGCGAATCTTAATAGTATCTTTGTCACTACTCCATATTTTTTTGATAGCATAGAGAAAAGGATATTCTCTTAAGATTTTATTGAGTGTTTTAACACGCATTATTTTTTGATTCATAACTGAACTCCGTTCTTTGAGCCTGTCCAGGCCTGTTAATGTACTATTATTATCAATCAATTCCAATGATTGATAAGGTAGATTATCATATGACCTTGCTAAAGCCAAGGATATAAAAAACACCCTAATCAGAGGTGTTCAATTTATAACTAGTTTATTTCTTTAAAGCTTCTTTTAGATTTTTACCAGCTTTAAACTTGGGCACACTCATTTCAGGCATTTGGATCTTTTGTTGAGGATTGCGTGGATCAACTCCGAGGCGAGAGCTTCGGAAGCGAGCAGAAAAAGTACCAAAACCGGTTAGCGTAACTTCGTCTTTCTCTAATAAAGCATCTATTGTGACGCTTTCGAAAGCATCAAGCACGCGCTCGACATCTTTTTTGCCCAGACCAGCTTTATTCGCTATTTTTTCTATTAGTTGTGCTTTTTTCATAAGCAATATTGTTGCACTATTATTATAGCATTTTTCTACAAAATCTCAACCATTTGTCGAAGCAATTGTATTTGGACTGTTTTTTTGGTAGTCAGGTCGATTTCTAAGAAAATGGCATTGATTTCAGCCTGACCAGTCTCTGGTGCAGCAAAAGTTATTTTTGACTGATTAAGAAAGCGGTCAACAATAGTATCTTTATCAATACCAAGAACAGAATGATAAGCACCAACCATACCAATGTCAGTAATATAGCCCGTACCTTTAGGTAGTATTTGGGCATCTGCTGTGGGAACGTGAGTGTGCGTACCGAGTACTGCGTTGACGCGTCCATCTAGATGCCAACCCATTGCTCTAGCTTCGCTGGTTAATTCTGTATGATTGTCTACTACAATGATGTCAGCATTTTTTGCTTCTTCCAAATCTAGAATTTGATCAATATCCTTAAAGGGAGAAGTGACATTGTTTTCTGGAGCGTCAGGCATATCAAACAGCACCATCCCTTCCTGACCAAGAAGATTGATGAAAAATATTTTGAGATCATTAATGATGATGGTTTTATAACCTTGTCCTGCTGGTGTGCGAGGATCATTGTGGGGGGTGATCAAGTTGAATTCTGGTAGCTTAGCCAAAACATTGGCATCCTCTTTACGCCAGACATGATTGCCAGAGGTCATCATCTCGATACCAATATCTTTTAATTCCTGTAGAGTCTTTTTAGTAACACCTTTGCCGTGGGCAAGATTTTCAACATTAGCAGCTAGTAAATCTGGTTGATATTTTTTTTGCCACTCAGGAAGAATTTGAGCTACAGCACTGCGCCCAATTTTTCCCATGATGTCACCGAAAAAGATTATTTTAAAACTTTTCATAGAGGATGTTTAGTTTTTGGTTGGATAGTTTATTAGTTATTCTATCTAAAGAATACTATATAGATAACCAAAAAGCTAGTTAGCTAATTAGCTATTTAGTTTATCTCGCGTATTCGATAATTCTAGTCTCACGAATAACATTAACCTTGATCTCACCTGGATATTTGAGTTCTTGTTCAATTTTATCAGCAATGTCTCGAGCCAAAGTGGTGGCTTTGAAATCATCAATGTCTTCTGGTTTGACAAAGACACGAATTTCACGACCAGCTTGAATAGCATAAGTCTTTTCAACACCAGCGAAATTGTTGGCTACTGCCTCTAATTCATCAAGACGTTGAATATAGTGTTCGTAAGTATCTTTTCTAGCACCTGGTCTAGCTCCAGAAATAGCATCAGCTACTTTACTAATGATGCCCTCAAGTGTTTTTGGTGCGTCTTCATGGTGAGCAATACAGATATAAGCCACTTCTTCTGGCATACCAAATTTTTTCATGATGTCATAGCCGATTTCTGGGTGACCACCCTGTACTTCCTGGTCAATAGCTTTACCAATGTCATGGAATAGACCACCTTTCTTAGCAATAGCAACATTGGCCCCTAGCTCTTGAGCTAAGAGTCCAGATAGCTTAGCTACTTCAATAGAGTGTAGTAATTGATTTTGACCATAGCTGGTACGGTATTTCAAACGACCTAGCAACATCACAAGTTTGGGATCAACACCAGTAACACCTAGTTCGTACAGAGCATCTTCACCAGCTTTTTTAATGTCGAGGGCTAGTTCTTTCTTTGCTTCTTCTACTACTGTCTCAATACGACCGGGATGGATACGACCATCGGCAATCAATTTATCTAGTGTTCTTTTAGCCAGATGTCTACGAATAGGATTGAATCCAGAAACGAGGATAGCTTCTGGGGTGTCATCAACGATGATTTCAACACCAGTCAATTGTTCGATCGCTTTGATATTTCTGCCTTCACGACCAATGATTCTACCCTTCATCTCATCAGAAGGGAGAGTGACAACAGTGGTTGTTGTTTCTGCGGCATGAGAGTGAGAGATTCTTTGGATCACAGTGCTTAATAATTCTTTGGCTTTACCCTCAAGACTTTCATTGTTTTCATCTTGTAGTTTACGGATGCGACCCAGTAAATCACTTTTCATTTTTTCTTCAGTATTCTTCATCAAAATATCCTTGGCTTGTTCTTGTGATAGTTCAGCAATTTTTTCTAGCTTAGTCATCTGATCCAGTTTGATCTTCTCGATATCTTTTTTTAGTTTTTCGACTTGTTTGGCTTTGTCATAAAGCTTTTGTTGTCTATTTTCTAGATCAAGAAGTTTTTGATCAAAGAGAGTCTCTCTTTTCTCGACCCTTTTTTGTAAGTGGCTAATTTCCTTTCTTCTTTCATCTGTTTCTTCTTTAGCATGATCAAGCAGGGTGATCGATTTTTCGCTGGCTTCTAAAAGAAGTTTCTTTTGCTTTGTTTTAGCTTCAGTAATGATATCCTCAGCTTTTCTTTCAGCTGAATCAATGGATTGATGGGCAACATATTTTCTGACAATATAACCCAAAATACCACCAACAATACCTGTTAGCACTAGAGCTACAATCCAATATAGTGATTGCATAATTATTTCTTTCTATCTAGCTTTGATAGAGAATCATTTGTTGAACCAAAAAACCAATTTAGTTCGAATGGCTGGTTTTAGTTTTTATTTGTAGTGTATGTGAGTTTATATAGTTTGAATTTAGAGATAAACTGTGTTTCTACTAATGTCTAAAATTAAATAATTCTTCTGTCTAACAAAGCTATTAGCTTTTGTTAACAAATTTAGCTTATCATAAAGGGAGTAACAAATCAAGACCACGGAAAACGGCTTTATTTGATGATTTTGTCAACCAGACCATAGGCCACAGCTTCTTCGGCAGTGAAATAAAAATCCCGATCAGTATCTTTTTCAATAGTTTTGAGTTTCTGTTCAGTGTGTTTGACTAGAATATTATTGACCCGGTCTCTGATCTTTAAAATATGTTCAGCTCGGATTTTGATGTCAGTTGCCTGACCTTCAGCACCACCCATAACTTGGTGGAGCATCACCTCAGCATTGGGTAAAATAAATCTTTTACCTTTGGCACCAGCAGTCAGTAGGACAGCGCCCATCGAGCTAGCTGTACCAACGCAGATAGTGGAAACGTCAGATTTGACATATTGCATCGTATCGTAAATAGCTAAACCCGCAGTGACGATGCCACCTGGTGAGTTAACATAAAGTTTGATGTCTTTTTTATTATCTTGGCTATCAAGAAAGAGCATTTGGGCGATAATGGCATTAGCCACATCATCAGTGATGCCAGTGCCCAAAAAGATAATCCTTTCCTTTAAGAGTCGGGAATAGATATCATAGGCTCTTTCACCAAAATTTGTTTTTTCAACTACTGTCGGTATTAAATGCATAATAATTAAAAGTAAAAAGTCAAAAGTTAAAAGTCAAAAGTTAAAAGTCAAAAGTTAAAAAAGTAATTTAAAAGTTAGAAAAAAAGTAAAAGAGGTTATTTTAGCAGAGTTTTTACTCTTTTTAACTTATTTCTTTTCAATTTTGAATTACCATTATTTCACCATCATTATAGACCAATTTACCCTTGATGACAAAGCCGGCTGCTTTTTGATGTCCACCACCACCAAGTTTTTGAGCTAAGGCACCAACGTCAATATGATCGTGGATGGTACGGAAACTACCCTTGATTAAACCACTTTCTTTTTCTGTTAATAATAAAGTGAAATTGACATCCTTTAAACCACTAAGAAAATTGGATAAACCCTCAAGCTTGTTTTCATCAACTTGTAGATTTGCAAAGTCGGTCAGGGTTAGGAAAGTGGTGATCGAATGAAGCTGGGGATCATAGACAATCCTCTGCATTGCCAGTCCCCAGATTTTTAGCATCTTAGGCTCTTTGGTGCGAACATTGTAAGCACTTATCTTTTTAAAATTTGCGCCATACTTCATTAGTAGGCCAGCAATCAAGAGAGAGCGATCAGTAGTTGCTGGATTGGTCAGACCACTAGTATCAGTCACGATACCATTTAATAAAGCAGTGGCCATGTCTTTGTTGATTGGGACTTGCCATTGGCGAGCTAACTCAAAAACTATTTCACAGGTTGAGCTGGCTTTGGTATTGATAAAATTTATCTGACCATAAAAATCATTACTCTGATGATGGTCAATATTAATAATAGTGGGTTTGTATGATAGATCAGCTAATATTTGATCAATCCCGGCATAGGCTAGAGTACCAGAATCAAGGACGATAATGGTATCAAATTCTTGTTCTGAGAAAACTAGAGGATCATGAACTAGTTGGTTATAGTTAGTTAAAAATTCAAAGGTTTGACTAGCTGGTGTGGTGCAAAATACAATAGACTCTTTTTGCCAAAATTTGAGTATTTCATAGAATGCCAAAAGCGCTCCTAAGGCATCGCCATCAGGATTTTGGTGACCAATAATAGCTACTTTTTTTGCTACTTGGAGTTGTCTTTTTATCTGTTCAATAGTGCTTTGTTGAGGCATGAATTAATTTAAATAGTCTCTTAGAATAGCGGATAATATGTCATTTGTCAATGATCTAAAATAGTGCTCATTTTTGCTATTTTTTCAGCGTTTTTTAGGCTGATTTGTGACTTGATTTGCATTTATAAATATGTTAAAATAAAGGAGCTAAAATAGCAATTTTTTTAAATTAAGAATAAAATTATGCACCTCTATTGGCACGGACAAACATGCGTGAAGATCCAGGACAATGGCATTACTATTGCTATTGATCCTTTTAAGTTGAAAACAATTAAGTCACCACGAATGGCTGCTGACATTCTACTGTTAACCTCAAAAGATTCTCAATCTGCAGTTTCTTCTATTAGTGGTGATACATTTATGATTGATTCACCGGGAGAGTATGAAGTCAAAGGTGTCTTCATTAATGGTATTGGTAATAATGGTAATAGTGATCAAGTATTTTATCACTTGGAAGTAAATGGTATTACCCTGGCTCACTTAGGGCGTATTCAGAAAGGTGAGTTAACAGATAAACAACTAGAGATGATCGAGAATGTTGATATTTTGATGATCCCAGTGGGTGGAGATGATGGCGCCACAGCTAAGGAAGCGGCTAGCTTGATTAGTCAGATTGAGCCAAAATTGGTAGTGCCGATTTATTATCAAACCACTAAGACACCTGGCAAATTGGACAAGATCGATGTTTTCCAAAAACAAATGGGTATTAAAGCAGAAACCGTTGATAAACTGATAGTTAAAGAAAAAGACATCCCGCAAGATGAAATGAGGATGATTATTTTAAATCCACAACTATAATGAACGAGCAAGATCATAAATCCCATGGACAGAAAGTGCTGATCATTTGGATTGCGATTTTTATGGTTATTATATTTTTGGCTTGGCTGATGACTTGGCAGACAAAGTTTGATTTTACTAATAGAGCCAATGAAGAAGGGAGCTTTGATGAGACCGTCAATAGTTTGAGTACTAGTTGGCAACAATTAAGAGAAGACTTCGCTGATCAGGATATCAATCTTGGTAATATTTCAGAGACTTTACAACAAGGATTGGCAAATCTCAATGAGCAGAATAAGGATATTACAGCAGGGGTATTGTCTGAGATCAGTAAACTCAAGGTGAGGGAGTGGCCAAAATATGAATCCGCAGCTTTGACCTTTCAGTATCCAGAAACTTGGCTTTTAATTGAAGAAGAAAACTCTATCATTGTCAAAGATGAGGATTTGCAAGTTTTGGTTTTTAAGATCTATAATGATCAGACTACTTTGCCTGACAATATTAATAATTTAGTTTTGGCAGAATGGCTGACCGAACAAGCCAATCGTGAGCTTAGTATTTTTGCAATGTCAGAAGAAATAGATATGGGTTTGCCTTATCCTGTTTATCAAGTAAATACTCGCAACAATGAAGATCTGAGTAATTTATGGTGGCAAGGGCAGAAGATTATCTGGCTCAATTATAATACTGACGAAGAATATCAAGAATTAATAAATCTAATATTTTCAACAATAAAATAATGCCTAGAAAAAAAGTTATTAAACCTGCTAGTCAGGAAAAGAAATCATCAACTAAGAAGGTCAAAGATGACAAGAAAAAAGCTATCAGAAAAGTAGAACAGTTAGAATTGGTAGCTGAGCGGATTGAGCCCTTAGCGATTGTCGAAGAGATGGAAAGCTCATATCTTGACTATGCCATGAGTGTCATTGTACAACGTGCTTTGCCTGATGTCAGAGATGGTCTAAAACCAGTACACAGGCGTATCCTTTATGCGATGTGGGATATTGGTTTAAAGGCGAATGCGAAGTTTAGAAAGTCAGCAACTGTCGTGGGTGAAGTGCTTGGTAAATATCATCCGCACGGTGACTCTGCCGTTTATGACTCTATGGTTCGTATGGCGCAAGAATTTTCAATGCGTTATCCATTAGTCAATGGTCAAGGTAACTTTGGTTCAATGGATGGCGATTCTGCTGCAGCGATGCGTTATACTGAGGCAAAGTTAAGAGCCGCAGCCGAAGAAATGCTTTTTGATTTAGAAAAAGAGACGGTTAAATTTATTCCTAATTACGATGGTACTCAAAAGGAACCAGCTGTCATGCCAGCCTAGCTACCAAACCTCTTATATG
>Ga0100387_10003854_pt1 | contig 12500 bp, 10 predicted proteins | sample CryGeymeta201511_FD_81547 | JGI IMG/M metagenome (GOLD analysis project Ga0100387, IMG submission 81547) | Groundwater microbial communities from Crystal Geyser aquifers in Utah, USA - Crystal Geyser metaG 2015-11 | ecosystem: Environmental > Aquatic > Deep subsurface > Groundwater | place... | reverse complement strand
CAGGCGATGCGCTACTGCGCCCGCCGCCTGGCGCTTCGCTATCGCGTCCATGCCGGCGGCAATGACCCGGGCTGGCTCGACCTGCACCGCCTCTACGGCCTGGCGCGCGAGGCGGGTTTCGCCGCCACCCTGCTGGGCGGGGACGAAATCCCCGAGGCGATCTATCTCAAGGCGCTGCTGCTCTCGTTCGCCGAGCCGACCCGCTTCGCCGCCGGGGAACTCGACCTGGTGCAAGGCTATCTCGACCGCACTGCCCATCTCGCCGAAATCGTGCCCGCGGAGCAGGCGTCCCGCGTCGATGCGGATCCCGCCTGCTTCCTGATCCAGGTCGCCCAGCCGCACGGCGGCCTTTCGCTGCGCAAGTGGAAGCCCGAGCGCATCGCGCCCGGCGACCTCGCGATCCGCTGCGGACAACTGCTCGCACGTCTCGACGGCCAGATCGCCGGGCTGGAACAGCATGTCGCCCCGCCCATGCTCGGCCTGCCCAAATTGGCCGCGGATCCGCGCTACCTCGGCCTGATGCGCTCGCTGCGCGAGTGCTGGGGTGCGCCGGCCACGCGCCGCCACAAGCGCATGCGCGCCTTCCCTCGAAGCGAGCTGGTGGCGGGCTTCGATGCCGTGTGGGAACGGCGCTCGGCGCGCCCGGCCGCGGAGGCCGGCTTGCCTGCGAGCGCGCGCACCGAGTCGAGCGAATGGGCCATCCACAACGAAAGTCCGCAAGGCTGTGCGCTCGGCTACCTGCGCGGCGACACGCGCCCGGTGCGGGTCGGCGAGCTGGTTGCGATGCACCCGAGCCACCAGACCGACGACCTGTTGTGCATCGTGCGGCGCCTCGTCAATCGCTGGCAGGACGGGCTCGAAGTCGGAGTGCAGGTGCTCGGCGCGCGCATGGTCACCGCGACCGTTTCGGTGCGAACCGGCGAGGCGCAGCCGCAGGAACGCACCCAGCGCATCCTGGTGCTGCCCGCGATGCCGGCGCACGGAGACTCCTCCGGCATCCTCGCCCCGGTCGGCGCGCTCGCCACCGGCACCCGCTTCTCCGCGCACAACTGTGGAGAGCCGACCGTGCTGAAGGTGGGGCGCAGGATCGAGCGGCTCGCCTCGTGCGAGCTGTTCGCGCTGGAGCAGGTCGCGATCTGACTACGGCCGCTCGCCGGAAGCCAGCCGGTGCGCCTGGCGGGTGGTCTCCGGCAGCCGAAAGCAGGTCACGCAGGCCATCACCCACACGATCGCGGTTTCGAGGCTCACGCGGTGGCCGACCGACACGAACAGCGGCCGCACGCCCGCCCGCGTGCGCAACACCGCGCCGATCGTCTCCCCGCGGTCGCGCAGCGGCACCCAGGCGCCGCGCTCCTGCGGCAGCGCGCCGTACTCGCCGACGAGCCGGCTCTTCGCCACACCGATCGCCGGCACGTCGGCCAGCACGCCGATGTGGCTCGCGATGCCGAATCTGCGCGGGTGCGCGATCCCCTGGCCGTCGTACAGGACGAGGTCGCAGCGGGTACGCAGGCGGGAGAACGCTTCGAGCGCGGCGGGCGCCTCGCGGAACGAGAGCAGACCGGGCACGTAAGGAAAGCGCGTCGGCAGACGCGCGATCACGCTCTCCACCAGGTCGAGTTCCGGAAAACGAAGCAGCGCCACCGCGGCGCGGGTCACGCGTCCGCCTTCCTCGAAGCCGATGTCGATGCCGGCGACATGGCGCACCGGGCCCAGCCGGTCCTCGGCCACCACCTCGAAGCGCAGCCGCTCCTGCACGCGAACCGCCTCGGCCGGAGTCAGGTCCCAGGGATGCCTCGCCTCCACGATGCCGCCATTGTGCCCGCGGCACGGCGATCGCGCATCCTCCCGCCGCACGCTTGATAGAATCGCGCCTTCCGCATCACCGCCCGCGCGAACCGCCCCGTTCCGACCGAATGAATGTCATTGTCCTGGGAGCCGGCGTGGCCGGCGTGACGAGCGCCTGGTACCTGGCGTGCACCGGACACTCGGTCAGCGTCGTCGAACGCGGCGAGGGCGCGGCGCTCGAAACCAGCTTCGCCAACGGCGGCCAGATCTCCGTGAGCCACCCCGAGCCTTGGGCGAATCCGCGCGCCCCCGGGCAGATCCTGCGCTGGCTCGGCAGGACCAACGCGCCCCTCAGGTTCCGGCCGCGCGCCGACTGGCGGCAGTGGTCCTGGGCGGCGGCCTTCCTGCGCGAATGCCTGCCGGGGCGCACGCGGCGCAACACCGATGCGATCGCGGCCCTCGCGCTGCGCAGCCGCGATGCGCTGCGCGCCCTGCGCGAAGAGACCGGAATCGAATTCGAGCGCGAGGCACGCGGCATCCTGCACCTGTTCTTCGACGCGGCGGAGTTCTCGCGCGCCGGCGCACGCGCGGCGCTGCTGCGCGGATATGGAATGCAGGTACGCGTGATCGACGCCCGCGAGTGCGCCGCGATCGAGCCGGCGCTCTCCGAGTGCCACCTCCCCTTGCGCGGCGGGCTGTACGCACCCGAGGACGAATCGGGTGACGCCCACCTGTTCACGCGACGGCTCGCCGAACTCGCGGCCGCGCGCGGCGTTAAGTTTCGCTACCGCACCGAGGCGATCGGGTGGGACATCGTCGACGGGCGCGTGTTCGGCGTGCGCATCAGGGACGAGCACGGACTGACCGGGGTGCTGAAGGCCGATGCGATCGTGCTGTGCCTGGGCAGCCAAAGCGCGGACTTCGCGCGGCTGCTCGGCGAGGATCTTCCGATCTACCCGGTGAAGGGCTACTCGGTCACCCTGCCGGTCGCCGCAGAAAACGGTGCGCCGCACGTGAGCATCACCGACGAATCGCGCCGCATCGTCTGCTCGCGCCTCGGCGGGCGGCTGCGCATCGCCGGCACCGCGGAGCTGGCGGGCTATGACCTCGGCATCGACCGCGCGCGCTGCGAGGCGATCCTCGCCCGCGCGCGCGAGATATTCCCGGGACTGCGCGAAGCGGGCGAGCCGCAATTCTGGGCCGGCCTGCGGCCGACCACGCCGTCCAACCGGCCGATCCTCCGCCGCAGTCGCATGCCAAACGTCTTCTACAACACCGGCCACGGCTCGCTCGGCTGGACCCTCGCCTGCGGCTCCGCGCAAGCCCTCGCCAAGATCATCGGCTCGGGGTCAGTTCTTTAATTTATAGTTTACGTGCGCCTGCGATAATGCGCGCGGGAGAACGGCCGAACGGCTCGGGCCGCCCGCGACCGACCACGTCGACTATGAATTGAAGAACTGACCCCCAATTGCTGACCCCCGATTAGCCTCGTCGACTATAAAGTAAAGAACTGACCCCAATGATGGATTATGACGTCTTCAACGGCGACGCGGATGGGTTGTGCGCGCTCCAGCAGTTGCGCCTGGCCGAGCCGTGCGGGGCAACGCTCGTCACCGGCGTGAAGCGCGACATCCGGCTGCTGGACCGGGTACGGGCCGAGGCGGGAGACGTGCTCACGGTGCTCGATGTCTCGCTCGACAGCAACCGCAAAGGCCTGGAGCGCGCCCTGGAAGCGGGCGCGCGGGTGTGCTGGTTCGATCACCATTTCGCCGGCGACATCCCCGCGCATGCGAATCTCGAGGCGCACATCGACACCGCGCCCGAGGTGTGCACCAGCGCCCTGGTCGATCGCCATCTCGGCGGGCGTTTCCGCCGCTGGGCGGTGGTCGCGGCCTTCGGCGACAACCTGCCCGCCCTCGGCCGGCGGCTCGCGCTGGAATGCGGCCTGGACGAGGCGCAGACCGCAGCCGCCGCGCGCCTGGGCGAACTGTTGAACTACAACGCCTATGGCGAGAGCATCGCGGACCTGCATTTCGATCCGGCGGCGCTCGCGCTGCGGCTGCGCGAAGCCGCCGATCCCTTCGCCTTCATCCGCGATTCCGACGTGTTCGCGCGGCTCTCCGTCGGCCATGACGAAGACATGGCCCGGGCCGCCCGCATCCGGCCCGAACGCATCGGTGCGCATGGCATCGTGCTGCTGCTTCCAGACGAAACCTGGGCGCGGCGCGTGAGCGGACCGCTCGCCAACGAGTGGGCGCGCGCCCATCCCGACCGGGCGCTCGCGGTGCTCTCGCCCAACACGCGCGGCAACCTCACCGTGAGCGTGCGCGCGCCGGTGGCACGCCCGCAGGGAGCCGACACCCTCTGCCGTGGCTATCCCTCGGGTGGCGGGCGCAAGGCGGCCGCCGGCATCAACGACCTGCCGCCGGCGGAATACGAGCGATTCTGCGCGGCGTTCGAGGCGCATTTCGCGGCCTGATCCGGCGCGAGCGGCGACAATCGCGGGCGTTGCGGGCCGTCCGGGCCCGCCGGAACGCAATAGATGCTGTTCAACTCGCCCGAGTTCATCTACCTGTTCCTGCCGGTCGTGCTGGCGGGTTTCTTCTGGCTCGCCCGCTGGAGCCACCGCGTCGCCGCGACCTGGCTCACCGCCGCCTCGCTGTTCTTCTACGGCTGGTGGAACCCCGCCTACGTGGGACTGCTGCTCGCCTCGATCTTCTTCAACTACGGCATGGGGCTCGCGCTCGCACGCGAAGCGGGCCGGCCGCCGCAGGCGCGCCGCCCCATGCTCCTCGCATTCGCGATCGCGGCGGATCTCGGCCTGCTCGGCTATTTCAAGTACGCCAATTTCTTCCTTGACAGCGCCAACGCGCTCCTCGGCACCGGCTGGAATGCCGGCTCGATCATCCTGCCGCTGGGCATCTCCTTCTTCACGTTCACCCAGATCGCGTTCCTGGTGGATGCCTGGCGCGGCATCGCCCGCGAATTCAACTTCATCCATTACGGCCTGTTCGTCACCTATTTCCCGCACCTCATCGCCGGCCCGGTGCTGCACCACAAGGAGATGATGCCCCAGTTCGGCCGCGCCGAAACCTACCGGATGAACTGGGAGAACCTCGCGGTCGGACTGACCATCTTCGCCATCGGCCTGTTCAAGAAGGTGGTGCTCGCCGACGGCGTGGCGCCTCTCGCCGGCCCCGTCTTCGATGCCGCCCGCTCGGGCGTCGCACTGCCTTCCTCGAAGCGTGGGGCGGAGCGCTGGCCTACACGCTGCAACTGTATTTCGACTTCTCCGGCTACTCGGACATGGCAATCGGCCTGTCGCGAATGTTCGGCGTGACGCTGCCGCTGAACTTCGATTCACCCTACCAGGCATTGAACATCGTGGATTTCTGGCGGCGCTGGCACATGACGCTCTCGCGCTTCCTGCGCGACTACCTGTACTTCTCGCTGGGCGGAAACCGCAGGGGCCGCGCGAGGCGTTACATGAACCTGTTCATAACGATGTTGCTCGGCGGCCTGTGGCACGGAGCCGGCTGGACGTTCGTCATCTGGGGCGGACTGCACGGCCTCTACCTCGCGATCAACCACGCCTGGCAGGGGCTCCGGCAGCGCCTCGGCCTGCCGGGAGGGCGTGCCTGGACGCGATGCCTCGCATGGGCGATCACCTTCCTCGCCGTGGTCGTGGCCTGGGTCTTCTTCCGCGCGGCCTCGCTCGATGCGGCGCTGGCGATCCTTGCGGCGATGAGCGGCGCGAACGGCGTCGCGATCCCGGCCGAGTGGCTGAGCGAAGCGCATTGGCGTATCCCGTCGCTGCTCGATGCCGCCGGAATACGGGTCGGACATGCCGGCCGCCACGTACCCGATCCGCGCACATGGCTATGGATGCTCGTCCTGGTGGCGGTCGCGGCGCGTGCACCGAACACCCAGCTCATCCTCGCAGATTTCCGCCCTGCACTGGATTTCCGGCCCGGCGCGGCACGCGTCCCGTCCTGGCGTTTCCGGACGGGCCTTCCCTGGGCCGCGGCGGCGAGCCTGATGCTAGCCGCGGCGCTGACCCGCGGCGAAGCAGTGTCCGAATTCCTCTACTTCCAGTTCTGATGAACGCTCGGCGCCACAGTCTCCTCGTGCTCGGCTCAGCGGCAGTGCTCGTCGCGTCGGCCTGGGCACTGGCATGGTGGCTGCAGCCGCTCTACGGCGACCTCACGCGCATCGGCACCCATGCGGAACGGTATTTTGGCCCGAATGCGCCGCTGGCGGAATTCCATCCCACCGCGGCATCCTGGGGCAACTACGACCGGCCGGCGGACGTGCTGGTGATCGGGGATTCCTTCGCGAACCTGCGGCCGGCCCAGCAGTGGCAGAACTGGCTCGCCGTTCGCACCGGGTGGCGCATCCACACGGTCGACCGGCTCAACCTGCCCCTCGCCGCGCTGATGGCCAGCCCCGTCTATGCGCTCGCTCCGCCACGGGTCGTGATCTGGAACAACATCGAGCGCGACCTGCGCGACGAATACGGCGACGGTGCCGGGCATTGCCCCGCGCGGGCACGCGCCGCCCCCGTCGATCCGCTGGTCATCCATCCGACGAGCCGCGCCGCGGCGCGGGTGCAACGCCCCCGGCCGCTCGCACAGATCAATCCCGGGTTCGCGCGGGCATGGATCTGGAAGGCTCTCGCGCGCGAGGCGTTCGGGCGCGACACCTCCCAAACGGTGCGCCTGCCGCTCGCGCGCGCAGACCTGTTCAGCGCACGCCGGTCGTCGGACCTTCTCGTCTACCGGCGCGATCTGCGCAAGTCCTCATGGAAGAACGCCGACCTCGAGCGCATCCGCTGCAGCTACGAGCGTCTCGCGGCGCGATTCGAAGCCAATGGCAGGACGCGCTTCGTCACTGCAATCGCACCCGACAAGTCGAGCGCCTACCGGCCCTGGCTCAAGGATCCGGTCGCGCTTCCGCCGAGCGTCCTTCCCGCTCTCCTCGAAAATTTCCCGGTCCCCGACGCGCGCCTGGACCGAGCCGTATCGAAGGCCGTTGCGGCCGGAGTGCCCGACGTCTATCTGCCCGACGACACGCACTGGGGACCTGCCGGCCACCGGCTCGCGGCCGAGGCCATCCTCGCGCTGCTCGTGGCACGGGGTCTCGCGCGATGACCGGAAGCGCCCCTGCGCAACGCCGGTCGCGCCGTGCGCTTCGCGCCGGCATCGCCTTCGCGGGGCTGCTGCTCGCGGCCTCGGTGCTCGCCCGCGCGGAGCTCATCGACGCCGGTCCAGCGGACTATCGCGCGCGGCTGCGCGCCTTGCGTCCCGGCGACACCCTGCGCCTGGCGCCGGGCGAGTACGCGCGCGGGCTGCCCGTGCACGGCCTGGCTGGCGAGCCCGGCCGCCCGATCGTCATCCATGGTCCGGCCTCCGGAGCGCCCGCGCTTTTCCTCGCGCGCCCCGGCCACAACACGATCAGCCTCGTCGATGCGCAGCACGTCGTCATCCGCGATCTGGTACTAGAGGGGCGCGAGCTCCCGGTCGACGCCGTCAAGTGCGAGGGCCATGCGCGCTGGGCGCATCACGTCACGCTCGAGAACCTCCTCATCCGCGGCCACGGCAACAACCAGCAGACCGTGGGCATCTCCACCAAGTGCCCGGCCTGGAACTGGGTGATCCGCGGCAACACCATCCTCGGGGCGGGCACCGGGATCTACCTTGGAAACTCCGACGGGCGCGCACCCTTCGTCGCTGGGCGGATCGAGGACAACGTCATCGTGGACTCGCTAGGCTACAACCTCCAGATCAAGCACCAGCTCGCGCGTCCGCGAGTACCGGGAATGCCCGAGGAGCCGAGCCTGACCGTCATCGCCCACAACGTGTTCGCCAAGCCGAACGCCGGAAACGCCGAGTCCGCGCGCCCCAACGTGCTGGTCGGCCACTTCCCCCGCGAAGGACCCGGTGCGGAGGACCGCTACGCGATCCATGGCAACTTCTTCTTCCAGAACCGGCACGAGGCGCTCTTCCAGGGCGAGGGTAACATCGCGCTGTATTCCAACGTATTCGTCAACCGCCATGGCGACGGCATCCACGTCCAGCCCCACAACGACCTCCCGCGCCGGATCGAGATCGCCTTCAACACCGTCGTCGCCGCGGGCACCGGCATCGCCGTACGCAACCGCGAGGGTCAGCCGGTGACCCACCGGCAGGCGGTCAGGGCGAATGCGGTGTTCGCAGCGAAGCCGATCGAGGCGCCCGACGCGGCCGGCAATTTCACCGCACCGCTGGCCGAGGCGGACCGATCGCTGAACCGGCCTCGGGCGGCGCCCGGAGAACTCGACCTCTACCCGAAGCGCGCACTGCCCGCGCCCGGGAACGGGGACGAGCCGCAGCTCGACGGCCTGCCCGGCGCGCACCTGGACTTCAACGGAGTGACGCGCGCGCCCGGAACCGTGGGCGCATACAGCGGCCACGGCGCCAATCCGGGGCGGCTGCCGCGACTGGAGCGCCAATGACTCCATCATCGCGTCCGTCCGGTGCGGCGCCGCACGGCGGCGCGCGCCCGGAGCCCGCGGCGCCGGTGCGCCTGCTCGGCTGGGCGGCGCTCGGCTACACCGCATTCGTCCTCTACGGCAGCCTGGTGCCTCTCCACTTCCAGCCGCGCGCGGCGGGCGAGGCGTGGGAGGCGTTCCGGGACATCCGCTACCTGAACCTGGGCATCGGCTCGCGCGCCGACTGGGTCGCCAACATCCTGCTGTTCGTGCCGCTCGCGTTCCTGTGGATGGGCGTGCTGTGCGGCGAAAGCGCGCGCTTCGCGCGCAATCTGGCCGCCTCGATCCTCGTGATGGCCTGCGCCGCGGCACTCGCGCTCGCGATCGAAGCCGCGCAGATCTTCTTCCCTCCGCGCACCGTCTCCCTGAACGACGTCCTCGCGGAGGACATCGGGGCGCTCGCGGGCATCGCGCTGTGGTGGCTTTCAGGACGGCGGGTGCTCAGCTACCTGGCCGGCTGGTCGGACTCGGGCGCGCGCGCGGGCATGGCGCCGCGGCTGCTCGCCGCCTACCTGTTCGTCATGTTCGCCTACAACCTGCTGCCGCTCGATCTCACCATCAGCCCGATCGAGGTCTTCCACAAGTGGCGCGAGGGCAAGGTCGTCCTGGTGCCCTTCGGCGCCGTGTTCCCCGACCTCGCCCAGCGCATCTACGCCCTGGCGAGCGACGCAGCGATCTGGATTCCGGTCGCCTTCCTGTGGCAGATGTCTTCGTCATTGCCTGCGCGCCGCGTGGTCCTGCGCGTGACCGCCTGCGCGGCGCTGCTCGAACTGCTCCAGCTCTTCGTGTACTCACGCGTGAGCGACGTCACCGACATCCTCACCGCCGCGGCCGGAGCGACGCTCGGCGCGATGCTCGCGACCCGCCTCGCCGGGCGCACGGCGCAGCCCCGATCGACGCGAGGCTCGCGGGCGGGACCGGTCCTCCTCGGGCTCGCGGCCCTGCTGGCATGGCTCGCCGTGCTCGCGACCGTGTTCTGGTACCCGTTCGATTTCGACACCGAGTGGGGCTTCGTGCACCGGCGCATGGACGCGGTCCCGCGCGTGCCGTTCGTCACCTACTACTACGGCACCGAGTTCCGGGCGGTGACCGAGGTGCTGCACAAGACGGGGTTCTTCCTTCCGCTCGGCGCGCTTCTCGCGCTGCTGGGCCGCACCGCGCAGCGGCTGGGAGTGCCGCCCTGGGCCGTGCATGCGATCGCAGTCGTGCTGATGGCCGCGACCGCGGCGACCATCGAAGCGGGTCAGCTCTTCCTGCCCGCGAAGTACGCCGACCCGACCGACTGGACGCTCGAGTTCGTCGGCGCCGCGGCCGGCTACGTTCTCGCGTGGAAGCTGTCCCCACCCCGGCGGGGGTCAGTTCTTTAATTTATAGTGTCGATGTCACCGGCATTACGCCATCGGCATCGAGGTCACCCACGAACGGGCGCAACAGCCGCGGCCGCAACGCCGAAAAACTATAAATTAAAGAACTGACCCCGGTGCGGGGCGACGCCTGCGCGCACCCAGCAGCAGAAGCGCGAGCGCCGCCACCACCAGCGCGGCGGTGTTTGGTTCGGGGACCGTTCGCGTCGTGTTGAAAACGTAGTACAGGCCGCTCGCAACGACAGCGCTGTCGCTCAGCCGGACGATCTGATAGGTTCGGGTGAAGGGCTGCGCGGTCCCCGCGAATGCGAAGTCGATCCGGAACTGCGCGGTGATGTTCTGCAGGCTGCCGCTGATCCCTTCCACGTTCGGACCGTTGTCCAGCGTCTCGATCGCGCCGCCGGTGCCGGGCTTGTTCGAGGTCGTGGTGACCACCTGCGCCTGCACGCTGGGATTCTGGTTGAAGGCGAGCTGCCCGAACAGCCCCATGCAACCGTTCGCAAGCACCACGCTCGGGCTGGTAACCGGGAAGACCCCGGCGCTGGTCTTCGTGAACTGGAAGCCGCCGCTCGCGCAGGTCTGGGGCGTGGCGGCGCCATCCTTCAGGATGATGTTGTACGAAACCGCGAATGCGCCACCCGCGGCTGCGAATGCCGCCACACCGATCACCGCTTTCAGGAATGACTTCAAATCGATCTTCATATGGACCTCACCGCACGCGGATGCGCCAGCCACGGCATGTCGTTTTCGGCAGAAACCAAGTACCCGCAATGGTCAAGCAAGTAATGTGCCGCGCGCATTCATGCTTTCCCGATCAATGGCTTGCCTGCCGCACCGATTCGGCGGCCGATCCCACTGTAAGTTTTTTCGACACGGCGGCGGCGGGAGTGTCGCCGGGAATGCCCCAGGCCTCGCGATCCGGCGCGGACAGCCTTCCGGCAGGGCCGCCTGCGGGCATCGCCCGCATCAGGCCCGCCGCCGCCACCAGCCAGTACGCGAGATCCCAATACGCGATGCCGAGGAACATCGCCCCCGACGCGTAGCCGGCGAGCGACGCCCGCAACATGACGCAGGCATCCGCCCGTCCGCCCGGCCCTCTCGCCGAGCGCCCGAGCGAGAGCATCGAGCCGACGATCAGCGCCAGCCACAGCGCGAGCCCCGGCAGCCCATGCTCGGCCGCGATCTCGATGTAGGCGTTGTGCCAGTCGCGCAGTCCGCCGGTCGCGAGCGACGCATAGATCCAGCCCTCGAAGCCGCCGCCGAAAACCGGGTGCTCGGCGATGAAGGCGAGGCCGATGCGCCAGATTTCGAGGCGTGAGGCGGCCGAACCCTCCGACTGCGGCGCAGCCAGGGTCGCCATGCGTCCGAGCCATTCCTGCGGAAATGCGGCCAGGACGAGCACACCGCCTGCGGCGATCGCCGCGGCCGCCGCGAGCTTCCCGCGGCCCGACCAGGCGAGCAGCACGGTCACCACGGCGAGACTCAGCAGGCCGCCGCGCGACCAGGAAGTCAGCGCGGACGCATAACACAGCGCGATCACCGCGCGCAGCGCCCACTTCGAGGCCGCCTCCCGCATCTCGCGCAGCCACAGCACGAGCAGGGGGATGGCCATCACCACCGCCACCGCGAATTCGTTGTTGCCCTCGAACTGGCTGCCGGGCGGGCCATAGACGCGGTCGTGGAAACCGGTCATGAGCGCCCAGGTGCCGCCCTTCACGGCCGCCGCCGCGACCGACAGTCCGATCCCCGCGAGCAGCAGGCCGAGCTTCTCGCGGCTGTCGATGAGCAGCCACATCAGCACCAGGGGCGGCAGGATCTTCGCGACTTCGAGCAGCTTCGGCCACGCAGCCCAGGGGTTGATCCCCTGCCAGGTCGTGACCGCGAACCATGCCCAGAGCAGACCGAAGACGCCCACGCGCCAGTCCCGGGCGAGGCGCGGGCGCCATTTCTCGAACCACGCCTGTCTGAGTGCGCCGGCACAGGTGGCGGCGAACATCGCCTGGTACGCGGGGAATTCCCGCATGAACCCGCCGGCATATCCCTGCGGGTGCAGGAAGCCCACCACGGCGAGCGCCACCACCCCGAGCCAGGCGCGGGCGAACGCCGCCCACGCCAGGGCCGCCAGCACCAGCAGGATCACCAGGTCACGCATCGGTTCGGTCCATGACGGGCGCAATCATCGCCGGAAATCGGCGGCTGCGGTGCCGGATAGTTGGCATACCGTCGTTGCGGCCGCGAGCAGAGGTTTCCGGCGCAATGCGCGGCGCCTGTTACGCTCTCGCGTCACGTGCGCGTGGCCGGCGGGCGAAGCGGGCGCGGCGCCGCGCCGGCAATTCTTCCTTCCCTTGCGGGCGCGATGATGGCCCAATTGCACACTTCACCGCCCCCGCCCGCAACGCGCAGACTTGTCGCCGAACCCATCCGCCATCGCCGAAGTGTGCGATCGTGAATCGACCGCGTGGCGCGCGCTCGTCCTCGCGTGCGTCGCGCTCGTCCTGCTGCCGCCGGCCGTGCTCGGCACCGGCGGGCCTGCCGGAAGATGGCTCGGCGGCTATGCCGGCGGCGTGGCGTGGAACCTCTACCAGCTCGTCAAGATCGCGATCCTCTGGGTGCCGGTGGGCTTCGTCTTCCGGGTGCTCGGGCACGACCGGATGCTGCGGCGGATCGCCCTGATCGCGGGTGCGGCAGCGCTGGTCGTCGCGCTGCCCCTGGGCGCGCTCGTGCCCGCCGCGCGCGAGGCTGCCCTGCTCCTGTACGCGATTCCGGGGCTGGCGGCCGGTTTCGTGCTCGGCAGGCGCAGCCGGGGCGACGCCGCTGCGTTG
>Ga0100387_10003853_pt1 | contig 12500 bp, 6 predicted proteins | sample CryGeymeta201511_FD_81547 | JGI IMG/M metagenome (GOLD analysis project Ga0100387, IMG submission 81547) | Groundwater microbial communities from Crystal Geyser aquifers in Utah, USA - Crystal Geyser metaG 2015-11 | ecosystem: Environmental > Aquatic > Deep subsurface > Groundwater | place: USA... | reverse complement strand
TGTGGTTTTCAAATTCAAGCGTGCAAATTGAATGAGTAATTCCTTCAATTGAATCTGACTGTCCGTGTGCATAATCGTACATCGGGTATATGCACCACTTATCCCCGGTGCGATGATGTTTAGCATGGCGAATGCGGTACATGATCGGATCACGCATGTTCATATTAGGAGAAGACATATCTATCTTTGCTCTTAATACATGTTCACCGTCTTTGAATTCTCCGTTTTTCATCCTTTCGAACAAATTCAAATTTTCTTCAATGCTTCTGTTTCTGTACTGGCTTTCTCTTCCCGGCTCGGTAGGCGTTCCGCGTGTTTCTCTAATTTGTTCCGATGTTTGCGAATCAACATACGCTTTCCCTTTTTTAATAAGTTTTACTGCGTATTCAAAAAGTTGATCGAAATAATCTGAGGCATAAAACAGTCTTGTTTCCCAGTCGAAGCCAAGCCAATGCACATCTTCCATTATTGAATCTACATACTCAACATCTTCGGTTGCAGGGTTTGTGTCATCAAAACGAAGATTGCACAATCCATTGTATTCTTTTGCAAGTCCGAAATTTAGACAAATTGATTTTGCGTGCCCGATGTGGAGATAGCCGTTCGGTTCAGGGGGAAAGCGGGTATGCACTTTTTTATATTTCGCTTTAGAAAGATCATCATTAATAATTTCTTTAATAAAATTGGACGGCATTCCGCCCTCAATTGCATCATTCGCTTCAGTTTTTCTGTTTTCGTTTTTCATATATAATATAGGATAATTTATTCAAATTAGAATCCGTGAAAGCCCCCGCAGAGCAGGGCAAGATGTAATATCCATGGCGCATGTGATATATTTCTAGTACTTAAATGTTTATTTTTTCAATCGCAGTATTTATTCGTCTGATTACTTCATCTCTTCCTAGTATAACAAGAAGGTCATAAACTCCCGGACCAACACCCATACCCGAAACAGCAAGACGGAGGGGGTGAATTAATTTTCCGACAGCCGAATTAGACTCTTCAGCAGTTTTATGAAGTGCTTGTTCAAATTCTTCCTTCGATGCATTTTCATTAAGAAGAGAAAAACTCCCGGCGAGTGTTTTTAGTAGAATAGGCGAATCCTCTTTCCATCTTTTCTTAACTACATCCGGATCATATTCGTCCGGCTCTTCAAAAAAGTATGGGCTTTTTTCAATATACTCTTTTACAAACGAAACCCTTTCACGCATCGAGGCAATTACCTGAATAAGATATTCATCCTTATAAGTTTTTCCGCTGAACTTTGATTTATTTAATTCATCTTTTAACAACACTAAAACTTCTTCAACAGGTTTTTGCCGCAGATGTTCGAAGTTAAGCCAGCTAAGTTTTTCTACATTGAAAACAGCGCCGGATTTATTAACTCTATCAAGACTGAAATATTTTTCTAATTCATTGAGCTTATAATACTCCCGGTCGTCTCCTGCATTCCAGCCAAGAAGAGCAACAAAATTGATCAACGCTTCTTTTAAGAATCCTTTATCGCGATAATCTTCAACTGCAACATCACCCTGGCGTTTGCTTAATTTGGATTTGTCAGCATTAAGCAGCAACGGCAAGTGTGCAAACACCGGGCGCACCCAGCCAAAATAATCATACAACAGAACATGCTTGGGCGTTGAAGAAAGCCACTCTTCACCTCTGATGACGTGCGTAATTTTCATCAAATGATCATCAACTACATTAGCAAGATGATAGGTCGGATATCCATCGCTTTTGATCAGTACCTGGTCGTCAACAGTTTCGCTTGCAAATTCAACATGTTCACGAATGACATCATCAAATGAAATTATCTTTTCCGACGGAACGTTCAGCCTTACTACGAAGAGTATTTTTTCACTCAGCTTCTGTTCAACTTCTTCATGAGTTAGGTGAAGGCAATGTTTATCATACTTCCCCTGTAGTTTTACCTTTTGCTGTTCTTCGCGCAGAAGTGTTAGTCTTTCCGGTGTGCAGAAACAGCGATAAGCATTTCCCTGTTCCAATAGAATTTTTGCATGCGCTTTATAAATATCGAGTCGTTGTGATTGGTAATATGGTCCATATTCGCCTCCGTTATCAGGACCTTCATCATAATTTAATCCAACCCATTTTAATGTTTTAATTAAATTTTCAACCGCACCTTCCACGTAACGGTTACGGTCAGTATCTTCAATACGGAGAATAAACTTGCCGTTATTATTTTTTGCGAATAGATAATTATAAAGAGCAGTCCGAAGACCGCCAACATGCAAATAACCTGTTGGGCTTGGCGCAAAACGTACTCTCGGAACTGGATTTATCATATTAAAATGTTTAAATAATTATAAAATAAGTGAACATAACTTAACAAAAACTGAATTAAGATTGGAGCAGAAAGAAATGAAAGAATGCCGGTTATTCTCCGGCGTTCACTTTGTTTTCGGTGTAAAATTTTACTTTTTCAATAAATTCCTGGCTATCAATCGGTTTGGGGATATAATCTGTTGCACCGGCTTCAAGACATTTTTCTCGGTCACCTTTCATTGCAAAGGCAGTTAATGCTATTATTGGTGTTTCTTTATATTCCGGAAGTTGTCTGATTTTTTCAGTTGCTTCAAAACCATTCATTACAGGCATTTGCATATCCATAAGTATTAAATCATACTTCTGTTGTTTAACCTGTTCAAGCGCTTCGAGTCCGTTTTCAACAACTACAATTGATTCGAAATTGTTTTTCTTTAGAAGTCTTGTAACTATTATCTGGCTATGTTTATAATCTTCGACGAGCAAAATTTTTATAGTTCCTTTTTCATTTTTTATTTCTTCAGGCTTGGAAGGCTCATCGTAACGGTTGATCATCTGTGTTATTGTGTCCGCAAGGTCTTCAATATTAGAACTACTCTTCTGTAAAAGTTCTGCAAACAGACCGTCAATCTTCTTAATTTCTTCCTGGTAGTTTTCTTTTCCTGTATAAATGATGATCGGAAGTTTAGCAAACTTAGGCTGGCTTTTTATTTTTTTTATGAGTTCAAAACCGTTCACCTCTGGCATATCAAGATCGATTATTGCTAAATCAAGATTCATAGAATCTACCACTTCTGCAACCTTAGCAGAACGGGAATCTGCAATTGCATTATATCCTGCCTGAAGCACTGCTTCCTTAATTAAATTCAAGGTAGGAACATCATCATCCACAATTAAAATATTTGAATCTTTTTTGAGTTTATAACTTGTTAAAACCTCTACAAGATATTTATACTTAATTGGCTTTACAAAATACTCTACCGCGCCCATCATAAAAGCTTTTTGCTGTTCGGCTTCAACGGAGCAAACAATAACGGGGGTGTTCTTCGCATTTTTATGTTCGCGGATTTTCTTTAGTAACTCGAAACCATTTGCATCCGGCAGAACAATATCCATCAAGACGGCAAGAAATACTTCTTTGTCAACAGCTTTTAATGCTTGATCTGATGAGTTAACGATAGTTGGTTCGTATCCCCATTTATTGAGATAGTTGCTTAAAAGTTTTGACGTCGCATAATCATCTTCAACAACGAGCACGCGGTTTTTTGATCCCGATACTTTTGGTAAAGCGCTTATCTGAGTTTCAATAGGCGAAACAGTTTCCACGCCAATGATAAAACTATAAGTTGTCCCTTTACCGAGAGTGCTTATTATTTCTAATTCACCGTTTAACTGTTCAATATATCGTTTGGATAAAATAAGTCCGAGACCAGTTGCATTACCAAATTTTTTATCTCCCATTTCGGAAAGAATAAAAGGTTTGTAAATATCTTTTAATTTATTGGATGGGATACCCGAACTGGAATCAACAATTTTAAACGCAATTTTATCTTTTGCAGCGCCGGAAACAGCTATTGATACTCTGCCATGCTCGGTAAGCCTCAGTGCAAAGGTAAGTATATTGAGAAGCACAAAACGAAGTTTTTGAGCGTCTGTTTTAAGTGATTCCGGGATTTTTTTATCGATAGAAACAATAAACTCAAATTGATTTTTACTTGCTTTATCACGGAATATTTTTACGATCTCATCAACGAATGTTGTGATATTGATATTAGTAAAAACAGGTTTATTAAAACCCTTTTCAACTTTTGCAATATCTATTAAATCATTCATCAGCGAAAGTAAACTGAATGCATTGTCTTTCAATGTACCCACATATTCAGCCTGCGAAGAAGTAAGGTTATCTTCGCTTAACAGGGAAGCAAAACCCATTATACTATTTGTGGGAGTTCTTAATTCGTGAGCGATATCTGTAATTAGGTCGTTTAAGGAAGAAGCCGTTGAAGAGGAATTTCCGTTCCATGCATTTAACAATGCTGCCGCTGCATCTCCAATTACTTCAATTTGATCTTTTTCTGTTTTAGAAAAAGGAGTTTTCTTAGCAATCTTCAATAGTGCTTTTTCACTGTCATTAATTTTTATATGAAGGCAGCCTTCATAAATCACATACTCGGAAGTTTGTAATTCACAATCCGCCTGACTATTGAACGAGATGGCTCCGGCTGATGATTTTAGCGCTTTACACGCGCTGCATCCAAACTGGGAATTTTTTAGGTATGCTTTCCTTGCGTTTGATGAACGACCCAACACAAGCAGTTTATCATTGTCAACTATTTTGAAAGCTACGACAGCCTGAAACTCAAACTCCTCCACTAAAAATTCGCACAACTGATCGGGAAAATCAGCAGTAGCTTTGTGCGCAGTTTTGAGAAGTTTATTAAACTTTGTCAGAAAATCTATTTTTGCAATTTGCATGTAGTTCCTTTAAAAAATGAACTCTGTCCTTTTGATTGCTTCTTTTAACTGTGCAAATATAAAGAAATATTTAAGTTCCAAAAAGCAAAAAGATTTAATAGTCAATGTTTTTTAGCAAAAGCCAAATAAGCCGTTTATTTAATTATCGGAACTTTTTAATTGATTTTTAATGTTTAGGCGCTCTATCAACAGTTTTAAGGTAGTTAATTTAAATTTGATATTATGCTTTTAATGGTACCATGAGTCTTGTTAATTCTGTATTAAATATAAAATTATCAATAATAGTTGCACATTATCACTCTTCAATCTCTCATTAACTATTTCCCGAGTAATGGAAACAGTTTTGATTAGTGAGTGTGAAAATTCGGGAGTAAATTCTGCCTGAAAAAGAATGCGGTTAATTTTGGGAGACTGAACAATGAACCTGTTATAAGTTCAATTAAGAAAAAAATAATAAATAAATGATTGATTCTTTTCTCAATAACCTATAATATTGATACTAAAATAAACTATGTGCTTGAAGAAATAATTATAAATGATAAAACGATTTTTTTTAATCCTTTATTTTTCGACCGCTGTCTTATCTGTTGCTATTGCACAGCGTTACCCATTCCGGTCATACAACCTTGAAGATGGGTTGCCTCAGTCGACGGTTACATCCATTCACCAGGATTCAAAAGGTTATATCTGGATAGGTACACTTGCTGGAATCTCACGCTTTGACGGAAAAAGTTTTGTCAACTTTTCAACTAATGACGGATTGTTAAATGTATCGGTAACTGCTCTTGCCGAGGATAATTTTAGCACTATCTGGATTGGCACCGAAAACGGGGTTAGCAAATTTGTTAATGGCAAGTTTAAAAATTTTACGGAAAAAGACGGCATTGGCAGAGGACGCGTTTGGGCAATTTGCAGGGGAATGGATAGCTCACTTTTTTTAGCAACTTCTGACGGCGGTGTTACAGTCATTAAAGGGAATAAAATATCTTCATTAACTACTAAAGACGGGCTAATAAGTAATTTCGTTCAATCAATATATTATGACAGCACAAACCATCATTTGTGGATAGGTACTGAAGATGGATTAAGCCGGTACGACGGAAAAACATTTGTTAATTATTCAACCAAAGATGGTTTGCCTCATAATGTTATTAAAGCTATAACAAGTGATGAATCCGGTGCAATGTGGTTCGGAACAAAAGGCGGGGGTTTAAGCAGATTACGAAGAGGGAAGTTTACGAATTTTAATAGTAAAGATGGGCTTCTTGATAGTGTGATTTATTCACTTGAGACAGATAAACTCGGGAATTTATGGATCGGAACTAAAGAAGGGATTAGTAAATTTAATAAAGGAATTTTCACATCCATTCGCCCGGGGCAGGGCATAGAAAGTAAAATTATTCTTGCCATAAAAAGAGACCGCGAAGATAATCTCTGGTTCGGAACTTTTGAAGGTGGAATTTCTATGCTGGCTAGCGAAAAATTTTTAGGCTACAATAAAGAGACTGGATTAATCGGTAATTCGGTTTATTCCATATGTGAAGATAAAAAAGGGAATATGTGGTTCGGTACGCCGGAAGGATTGAGCCGTCTTTCGGGAACGGAATTTATTCATTACACAACTGCGGACGGGTTAATCAGTAACAGTATCCTTTGTGTAATTGAAGATTCTAAAGGGACTGTTTGGATAGGAACTGATAACGGGGTTTCTCTGTTCGCTAATGACAGAATAGTTACAAATGGAATTCAAGGTGCTCTTGTTGGGGAGGAGGTACAAACAATTTATGAAGACACTGATAAAAACATTTGGTTTGGAACTAAAAATTCAGGGGTTGGAATGTTCGACGGAAAAAAAATTAAAATGTTTACCAAAAAAGATGGTTTGCCAGATGACGAAATTTATTCTATTGTTGAAGACAGATATGGACAGTTATGGATTGGAACATTAAATAATGGACTAAGCAGATGGAACGGTGTAGACTTTAAAAATTATCTTGATCCGGAAGGGAATATTAAAAAGATTTATTCCCTAAATGAAGATTCGAATGGAAATATTTGGATTGCTACTTACAATGGCGGAGTTGCCAAATTTAAAGACGGTGCGTTTACTTTTTATAAAGAAGATCAGGGACTTTCCAACAATGTATGCTACTTTACTATTGAAGACGATCAAAAAAATATTTGGATCGGGACTAATAATGGATTAAATAAATTTGACGGAAAAAAGTTTACGGTTTTTACGGTTCAATCAGGTCTTTTATCGAACGAGATGATTACAAATGCAGCATATAAAGACAGCAAAGGTAATCTTTGGTTTGGAACGGTTAAAGGAGTTACGCGTTACGATCCTAAACTTGATTACCCAAATGTAATTCCGCCTCCGGTTTACATCACAGATATTACTGTTAAATCCGACACAAATAAACACGTCGTTTTGCATGATGATATTTCTTTGAGTCATACGGAGAACTACCTAATCTTTAGCTGGATAGGATTATCATTTAAATCTACCGAAAACATTTTATATCAGTATAAATTAGAAGGTGTAGATATTGATTGGCAAAACACTGCTTCAACTACAATCCAGTATACCTCTATTCAACCTAATGATTATGTTTTTCAAGTCAGAGCAAGAAATGCGGATGGGGTATGGAGTACTCAAACGGCATCTGTTGCATTTACAGTAAATCCTGCATTTTGGAATACGTGGTGGTTCCGAGCAATATTAATATTATTTGCTGGCGGAATTATTTATGGAATTTATCTCTTTAAAACTTATCAAATAAAACAGCGAAGCCTTGAACTTGAGAGAGTAGTGAAGGAGCGAACGCAGGAACTTGAAGTTGAAAAAAATAAATCTGATGCGCTGTTGTTAAATATTCTACCTGCTCAGTTAGTTGTAGAACTTAAAGAAAAAGGATATACTAAACCGAGAGAATATAAAATGGTCAGTATCCTCTTTACGGATTTTAAAGGCTTTACAAATATTTCCGCAACTCTGCCAGCTGAAAAACTCGTAAACGAATTGAACGATCTGTTTAAAATGTTCGATTCTATTATTGAGAGATACGGACTTGAAAAATTAAAAACCATCGGCGATTCTTATATGATTGGCGGTGGACTTCCTCTCGAATCTGACGATCATGCTGTGCGAATTGTTATGGCGGCTATGCAAATGCATAACTATGTTAATGAAAGGAATAAAGAGTCGGCTATTAAATGGCAAATGCGCGCAGGTGTTCATTCCGGCAATGTGGTTGCCGGCGTGGTCGGTACGAAAAAATTTACTTATGATATTTGGGGAGACACAGTAAATATTGCCAGCCGAATGGAAAGCAGCTGCCAGCCGGGGCGTGTTAATATTTCTGCTTATACTTTTGATCTTGTCCGAGAGTTTTTTGAATGTGAATACCGGGGTAAAGTAGATGCTAAAGGAAAAGGCGAGATTGATATGTATTTCGTAAAGGGATTAAAACCTGGTATGACGGAAGAATTTATGTTGAATTTAAAAATGAATGTCTTTTCTTAAAAACCGGTTCAATAATTAAAATCGATTTGCAAACTAATTTTATTATCCAATCCGCCTATTATCTCAGCGTATCCCGTGCCAATTGATGTAACATTATTCCTGATTGTTTCACTGTATTTTATAGATACTCTTAGTGAAGATATTATATTGTATTTGATCATAAAATACCACCTTATTCCTTCACCATACAACGGAAGATTAGTCATAACGCCAGTTAGATCACTCTCGTACTGATATATAACCGAGTTGTAGTTCTTTGTTTTAAAAAATATAAAACGCGCGGCAGTTTGAATTTCATCAGAAGGATTAAATTTCAAATCGGTGAACATTAAAAATCCGTCATCCAACTGCTGCAGGTCGCCAAGTTTAAATAACGCATATTCAAATCTGTTTTTCATGTTAATAGATTTAGAAACTTTATAAGTAAACTCACCCCTAAGCTGATATTTTTGCCGCTCGAAAAGTTGCTTTGCCTGTGCCGATTTTATATCAATTTCCTTACTCTCATATTTAAATTTAATACGGGTAATAAGATTGCTTAATGGTTTAGAGGTTAAATCAAAAAGCACCTCATAACCTGAAGAGGGGAGAGATGCATTATAGGTTTTATAGGGGAATCTGAATTGATCAAAATATAAATTAATCACTCCTAAAAAAGTTTTCCATTTTATCCCGGTGTAAATTCCAATTTCGTTTTTTGTTAGTCCACTTTCTCCAAAGCCGCTTCCGTGAAGATTTATATAATCGGCAGGATAGTATCTAATTAAAAAAGAATAAGAAAAAGCTGAAGTAGGCTGAAATAAAAATCCATTTAAGGTAGCAATTTTATTGTTGACCATTGACGCTTCACCAATAAAGTTAAAAGGTTGTATATTGAAATCATAACTAAATGAATAACTATTAAATCTTCCTTCATCCTGAGAAAATATATCATCCTTGAAAAAATTGTTACTAAACTGTGAATAATAATAAAGCAAGCCGAGCTTCAAATAATTGGAAAATGATTTGTGTATTATTAACCCGCCACTCTTTTCAGTAATCCTATCTTTTTTTTCAATTTCATTTATGGTTCGATGATAACCGTCGATCGGTAAAGAGAGAATTAATGCAGATGTCGAGTCAATTCTTGAATCAAGCCAGTTAGCCGAATAAAAGATTGTCAAAAAGTAATTGTTCAAATTAATTTTTGCGGCAGCCCCTCTAAAAAAACGGTTCTCATCTGTGCTCGTGTAGGCTTTAATTCCTTTCGGATTTTTCTTTACAGGTAACACAGCTTCAGAAGATTTTGAAAATCCGTATGGCGACCATAGTGATAAACCCTGTCCGAATTCTATCAGGTAATCTCCGGCGATCAATTCATCAATGAGCGAAAGATTTTTTGCAGACATGAAAAAAGAATTAAAGTCAGTGTAGCTATTTTCGCCGGGATCTTTTTCGAGCAGCAAACCAAATCTGTAATTTTGGAAAGCATTTCCCTGAAGTCTAAGATATGATTTATACGGTGAGCCGAGATATTTTTCTTCCGAGTATCCTCTTTCTTTTTGGAAATCGCTTTGCACACGGGTGCGTAGGTTAATTTTAATTAGTGGAGAATATTTGATTATGGGCGTATCCGTTTCTTTGGTTTGAAAATCTTCCACAGAAAAAAACGGTTTTATTTTTTTTATAATTTCATCGTTAAGCCCGTCAATAAGATGTAATTCATTAACCGAAAAAAAACGACCGTAATTAGTGCGGTGGTGTATAATCATTTCTGCCGTGTGAGAACTAATGAAAGGAATTCTCTGAAGTTCAAATATGCTTGCGTTATTTAAATTGATCGGATTGTTTTTTAATTCTTCAAGTCCTTCATATAATGAATTGTCTGTTTCCTCCGATTCAATTGTTTCAAGCAGCTTCTCGATAACCTCTTCTGCGCTGCTTGTAGTGTCCTGTTGAGCAATTAAATTTGCCGTACTAAAGATTATGAGGAGACAACAAAAAATATTTTGATTCATCTATTTACTAAATAAAAATTTTTTTATAGCTACTGAACGCGACTCATCATCTTTAAAAGAAACAATAATTCCAATCTGGTGAGTTAGTCCAAGATCCTGATGGTTGAACACTGCATAATCTAAATTAAAATAGGAATAAGTTATTCCAACTCCCGCAGTATACTTAACCGGTTCATTTGAAAATCCTGTTCTTACGGAGAAGTATTTAATGAGTTCATATTCTAATCCCACTTTAAACGAAAAAGAGAATGAAGTTTCTTTTTCAATACCGGCACAAAGAGCAAGATTATCAAGTACATCATAGCTTATTCCGGTGTTGTAAATAACAGGTATCTGTTTTTTTTCATTTCCGAATGTTGCGCGGTTTATATTTGTTATTGATGCGCCCCAGCGTAAATAATTTTCAATATATAGTAATAAACCTGCATTAATGTAAAAAGCATTATCAAAGCCATAATTTTTTATCGATACAGAATGATAATTTACCGCAGCGCCAGCAAAAAATTTATTTAAATAGTTATATGAATATGCAACTAATACTCTGCTCTCCTTGTATAAGTCGAAACCGTAAGTCATACCTCCGATAGCCACTGTTCCACTGAACAGCGGCTGAGAATATGCTGCATAAGCATTTGATAATTCTTTTAAGCCGAAAGGAGCTGGCGAATAATAAACTCCTATTTCGCGCCAATTCATTTGGGCAAGACCAGCGGGATTGTTAAATATTGCGAATACATCATTACTTAAGGCGGCATCGGAGTTAGCAAGAGAAATTTGTTTTGCCCCCGGACTCATTTGAGGAAAAAGCAATATTTGGAGTGCGGCAAGCAATGCGAAAATTATTTTTAAACGCATGTGCGAAACCATTTAAATTTTGTTGTTTGATTATATCGAAATTCATATTTTAAATCAACTATTTATTTCAAAAATTTGGATAGTCAATGAAAAAGCTAATCTGTCTCTTTATTGTGTTTTTATCTTTGTTAACGGCTGCTCAGGAATTAAGATGCAAGGTCGTCGTTAATTATGAAGGCATTCCGGTTTCAAACCGCGAAAATTTAATTTCATTTGCTACTGAAATTGAAGAATACATGAACAAAACGCGTTTCACAGACGGTAGTTGGGACGGGGATAAAATTGATTGCAATTTAACAATACTAATTACGGGGGCATCCTCGGAAGTGGATTACAACGCTCAGATTGTAGTAATGAGTCAACGACCGATTTTTCAATCACAAAGCAATTCTTTAATGCTAAGCATTAATGATAATGCATGGGGATTCCAATACGAAAAGAACCAGGCGCTCTACCGAAACCAATCAATATACGATCCTATTACAAGCATGCTTGATTTTTATGCATATCTAATAATTGGATACGATTTGGATTCGTGGCAGGCTCTGGGAGGGACAGATCTTTATACAAAAGCTTTTAACATTGTTAACTTAAGCGCCACAAGCCGATATAAAAATGGATGGGAAAGGAACAGCAATTCTTACAGCCGACTCGGGATGTTAGAAGATTTATTAAATGAAAAGTACCGCCCCTTTAGGGAAGCATTTGCTGATTATCATTATGGACTTGATTATTTTTCGGAAAACATAGCAATCACTTTTGATAAAATTGAAGCGTTCGTTAGTACTCTTGAAATGATGAAAATTAAAGGGAATATAAATAGTGTGCTTTTAAAAGTATTTTTCGATGCTAAAAATGGAGAGATTATTCAGTACGTAAGCAATTATTCCGAAAAAGAAAAATTACTGCAAAAATTAGCGAAGATTGATCCGCCTCATTCGGCAAAATATAACGAAGCATTAGATTAATTTTTTAATTGAACCTTGACTATTTTGTCACCCTGACCGGTATTAAGAACTGATTCAATGCCGGCTTTTATTTTTCCCAAAACAGAATATCTTCCATTTAAATGAGGAAAATTTACCTGCATAACAAACCACTGGCTTCCTTCGGTATCTTTTCCAGCACTCGCCATTCCCACAAAACCTACATTAAAATTAAGTGGTGAAAATTCTGAAACGATTTCGTACTCTGCGCCGCCCCAGCCTGTGCCCGTCGGATCGCCAGCTTGAATAACAAATCCCGGAACAACTCTATGAAAATTTATTCCTTTGAAAAAATTCAACTGAGCCAGATAACAGAAGCTGCCAACCGAAACGGGGGCATATTGCGGCATAAACTCAATTTCAAATGATCCT